>Ga0070683_100001383_pt1 | contig 18620 bp, 15 predicted proteins | sample KBSC713LmetaG_FD_64662 | JGI IMG/M metagenome (GOLD analysis project Ga0070683, IMG submission 64662) | Corn rhizosphere microbial communities from Kellogg Biological Station, Michigan, USA - KBS C7.1-3L metaG | ecosystem: Host-associated > Plants > Roots > Rhizosphere ... | reverse complement strand
CCGTGGTCGCGGCCGGCTTCTCCGCGGCCACGACCCGACGCACCAGATCGATCTGGTCGGCCGCCTCGGGCGGCACGCTGACCACGATGTGAAATGGCCGGTCCGCCGGTTCCTCGACCGTGAAGCCCGGGACCCCGGTGACCGTCGCGAGCAGCGCACACAGCCCGGCCGCGGTGCCCCGCCCCTGAGCGAGCATCGCTCCACGCGCGGCCAGATTGCGCAGCCGGTACAGCGGGAGCGAGGCGTCCCCGTGCGGCTCACCCGACCGGGTCGGGGCGACGTGGTCCAGGGCGACCCAGCGCACGAGGAACGGCACCAGGGCGTCCGGCGCACGGTACGGCGCCGCCAGGTCGTCGACGTGGATGAGCGTCGCCTCACTCGGGGCGTGCAGCGCCTCCATCACCGACAGCAGCGCCGCCAGTGGACCGCCCGGAGTGGCCGCCCGTTGGTAGACGGCCGGCAGGAGCCGCTCAATGGCCGCTTGTCGCATCGTCACGCACCACCTCGATGTCGTGGTCACCGGAGCAGATCAGCCAGGTGTCCGGCACGGTCACCGTCTCCCGCGTCTCGCGACCGGCCGCCGCCGTCCACTGCTGCCCGTCCGGACTGCGGAACACGCCCCGGCTGCCGCCGGCCAGGATGAGCCCGCCACCCGGACCGGTCGTCACGCATTCGACCGGTTGGAACCGGGTGCGATCGCGCAGCGGCAGGCCGCCGTTGACGTCGACCGCCAGCCAGCCCGGCGCGGTGGCCCCGGTGTCGAGGCGCAGCACGCCGGCGCTCTGCGTGGCCGCGTACGCCGTGGTGCCCTGGAACGCCAGGCCCCAGCAGGTGCCGCCGGACCAGCCGGACGGCAACGGCTGCCACTTGACGTCGGACTCGAACAGCCGGGTCCGGTAGCCACCGCTGCCAGGGCGACTCGGGTCGGCCTCGGCGGCCCCGGCCCACAAGACAGTGGCCGGCCCGTCGTACTGCACAGCGAGGGCACGTACGTCCACTCTGGACAGTCCAACCTGGACGAACGAACCGGGAACGCCACCGTCAACCGACAGATACACGCCCAGCTGCGCCATGGCCGCCACGGCGACGCCGGGCACGCCCCGCTCCGACACGAAGGTGCGCACCGCGGCGAAGGCCCGGTCGGCGTCGCTCGAGTCGACCAGCACCTGCAGTGGCGTGGCGCCGGGCAGCAGCGACAACTCGAAGAGCCCCACGTCGGTGGCCAGCAGCAGCGCGCCGGCATCGGCCCGGTCGATCCAGTCCAGGTCGTGCACCGACGACTCCAGCTGGGCCAGCCGCGTCCACTCCTCGCCGAGGCTGGTCGACAGGTAGACAGCCGAGCCGCCCTCCTCGGTCTGGGTCACGACCGCTACCGCGCCGGGGCGCGGAGTGATCCCGGGCCGGCCGGCGGCCGGGGCCGGCACGACGCGGCGGACGGTCTCGCCGGGGAAGTGCCCGACCGGCTCCCAACCCCGGCCACCGTTGGTCGACCGGAACACGGTTGCTTCACAGCCGGCGTACCAGGTGTCCGGCTGGTGATGGTCGGCGGCGACCGCCCGTACGCGGGAATCGGGCGCCTCCTCGACGACGAAGGACACCGTGTCGACGTAGCGCACGCCCGGCTCGGCCTGCTCCAGCAGGCGAAACACGTTGGAGGCGCGCAGCGGCTCGCCGAAGGCCCAGCCGGTCGGGTTGGCCGGCGTGGGCAGCGGGCTGAGGACCTGGTGCAGCCGGTCGTGGATGCGCTGGCGAACCGCCTCCGGGTCCTCCTGCGCTCGCACCACCACGCGGCCCCGGATCGCCACCGGCTTGTAGCGCGCCCAGGTCGTGACCACGCTCGTGCCCAGCGACCGCCGGGTGTCCAGCTCCCGCTGGGTGGCCGCGAGTGCGGCGGGCACCTGGTGCTCGACGAGGACGGTGGCCGGCAGGCGCCAGTCCGGCCGTGCCCCGGCGTCGACCTGCGGCACCAGCGCCACCTCCACCTCGCCGGGGCGCGCGAAGGACCACATGCCGGCCCGGGTGAATGCCCGCGCCCGGGCCACCGACGCCGAGCCCGACGTGGCCAGCTGCTCGAAGTCCCGTGCGGTGACCGCCCGGCGCTGCGAGAAGAACTCGTACGGCCCTCGGATCACGGCCGCGTCGAGCGACTCCATCGCCCGGCCGCCGCGGGCCGGTTCGGGGTTTGTCACGGACACCCCGGGAACCGGGTCGCGCAGCGTGGTCAGCAGGCCGGCAGCGACGTTGCCGGCCGGACCGCCGCCGGTGCGGTACCACAGCCTGATCTCCCGGCCGGCGGCCGGCACGTCGGCCACCGGCCGGGTCGGATCCAGCGCGGGTGCGAAGGTGACCGTGCCGGACGCGCGGTCCACCAGGTAGACGCGCTCGGTCGGGGTGGCGCCCGCGAAGCTTTCGGCGCTGCGCCAGATCTCGTACGTGCGGCCGCCGTACTCCCGGGCGGTGGCTCCCTCGGGTGGCCCTTCCGGTCCCACCTCGACGCCGAGCAGCACGTCGTCCGGCTCGGTCGTGCTGACCAGTGGGGCCCGCCGGGCGCGCAGGACCTGGCCCGGAGCGCCGGTGCCAAGACCGAGCAGCTCCGCCTCGACCGGCTCGCAGTGGTGCGCGGTCAGGCGGACCTCGGCCGCTCCGGCGGCCAGGACCGCCGAGCTGGTGACGGTGAACACCACCGGGTCCCGCGTGGTGGCGACCCGGGTACCGGCCGGAATCGTGATCGCCGGGCCGGCCGGCGTACCGGGGGACCGCGTGAACACGAGCTCGGTCCAGGCCGCCGACGGTGGGTAGCGGGTCACCCCGAGCAGGTTCAGAAACTCCATGTAGGACAGCTCGGGGAGCCGGTTCATCCGGTACAGCATGATCTCGGTCAGGTGCGCGAAGACCTCGACGAGCACCATGCCCGGGTCGTGCACGGAAAGGTCGGTCCACTCGGGACAGGCCTGCGCGATCCGGCTCCTGGCCTCGCGAACCAGGTCGACGAACGTGCGGTCGTCGAGGTTGGGTACCGGCAAGGTCATGACGCGCCTCCAACGGGCACTGACAGGGCGAGATCATCCACGGTCAAGGTGGCGCGGACCCGGTAGCGCAACTCGATCACGAGCAGTTCGGGCCGGTCCGCGTCGGGGTAGGCGTCCAGCTGCAACAGGTCGACCCGCGGCTCCCAGCGGCGCAGCGCCGAGCGTACGTAGTGGATGGCCAGCCCGGCCGTGGTCTGGTCGTTGGGGGCGAAGGCCAGCCGGTTGAGGTGCGAGCCGTAGTCCGGGCGCAGCAGCCGCTCGCCGGGCGTCGTGGACAGGAGCAGGATTACCGCCTGCCGCACCGCGGCGTCACCGTCCACTGTGGCCAACGCACCGGTCGCGCCGATCCGCAAGCCGAAGTCCTCGATCGCGCCGGTGCTGAGGAAGCGCAGCGCGGTCACGAGTCGGCCGCCACATAGGCCTGGCCGGGGGAGCGGACCGTGTAGTGCACGGTGCCCGGCACGGTACCGTCGGTCAGTCCATCCAGTGTGGACAGCACAACCCGGTGCCCGTCGACCCGTAGCCAGGTGCTGTACCCGGCGGCCACGGCGAGCGTGGTCGTACACGGCTTCATGGTCGGGCCGGTGTTCGGGCAGCCGCCGATCGACCGGCCCTCCGGGTCGTTGTCGACCAGCACCGGGGCGCCGGCCACGGTGACCCAGCGCTGGCGCGGCACGTTGGCCACCTGGCCGTCGTGGTCGCACCGCACGACCGCGTCGGTGGTCACCCATTGCATCGTGTACCTCCCGAGTTCAGGTGGTCTGGACAAAGTCGACAGTGGCCGCCCGGATCGTCAGCCCGTGCCCGGGCGCCTCGACCACCAGGTCGGTCTGCGCGTGCAGGCGCACCGCGCCGGGGGCCAGCTCGACGAAGCTGCCGGTGCGGTCGGCCAGCCGCAGCGAGTGGGCCGCGTCGTCGACCACGATGGACTGCCCGTCGGCGGTGTGCAGCGTGAAGCGCCGGGTCGCGGCGCCGTCGACCCCGGGGTCGGGTGGGGACTCGGCGCCGAACAGCGAGCCGAGCACCAGGCCGGCGGCCGGGTCGGCGTGCGGCAATGCCACCGCGACGAGGTCGCCGACGTCGGGCAGCGCGACGATGCCCTTGCCGCGTCCGGCCCCGGGGCACACCACGCCCAGCCAGCCGGCGTCGACGCCGCGCCAGGCCGGGAGGGCGACGCGGACCCGGCCCCGGCGCTGCGGGTCGTCGACCGCGGTGACCCGGCCGAGCGTGACCACGCTGCCGGGGTCGGGGCGCGGGAGCGGCGGCGGGCGCGTGTCGAACGTGGTGAGGAACCCGTTGCCATCCAGCGTGTGTACTGCCTCAGCGACGGTGAACCGCCCGTCGACGGTCGGGGCCAGGCCGGAGACGGCGATGCGGGCGCCGGCCCGGATCCGGGCGTCGCCGGCGGCCGTGCCGCGGACGGTGAGTGCCCCGGCGGAGCGGCTGTCGAGCACGAGCTGGGCGACGGCCGTGGCTTCGCCCACGGTTGCGACGCGGCCGTCCAGCAGGTGGACCTCCGGGCCGGTCCGGAGATTGTCGACCGTTGACGTGTACGACTCGGCCGTGGCCGGGTCCCAGCCGTCCGCGGTGACCGAGCCGGCGACCCGGTCCACGTTGGACTCGACGGTCACCTCGTGCAGGTTCGCGCCGTACCGCAGCGGGATGGCGTCGCCGTCACGGTCGAGCGTGGCCAGCGTGGCCAGCGTCGCCAGCGTGACGGTCTCGCCGGCCGTCGCGACCAGGCGGCCCGCCCGCGCCGACACCTCGACCAGCAGGTCGAAATCGGACTGCCGGTGCTGGACGACCCGGGCGAAGCGCGGCCCGTCGCCGGCCGTGTCGCGCACCTGCACGCCGACCGCCCCGCACAGCTGGGAAGCCAACTCGGCGGCGGTGACCGACTCGAAGACGCGCACGGTCTGCCGGGTGCGCAGCCGGTACGACCGGTCGTACCCGCGGATCCGACTGACCGGCACGCCGTCGGACGTCCGGGCGAGCGACACGGCGGTGACCTCGCCGTCGAACAGTGGCGCATCCGTACCGCCGATCCGCACCGACAGCCGGCTGCCGGGTGTGGCCGTCCCCGGCCAGGCCCCGGCACCGGCCGGGTCGTGCAGGGTCAGCTCGCACTGGGTGGGCGCGCCGAACCGGCTGGCCACGCGCAGGGCGAGCAGGCGCGCCGAGCCGGTGAGGTCGCGCCCGTCGACCTGGACGACCGCGGTCGGGATGGACTGTGCGGCGTCCCATGCAGCCTGCCGGAATGGGACCAGGCCGGCGATGTCCGTCACGGCCGGCCGTCCAGCGGGGGTGCCGACAGGACCGTGCCGGGCGGCACCGACAGCGGGTTGGCGATCGCGTTGTGCTCGGCGAGCAGCCGCCAGCGAAACGGGTTGCCGATGGCGTCGGCGGCCAGCAGGTCGAACCGTACCCCGGAGAAATCCGGCTCGGTCCGCCCGTCGCCAATCGCCTGCACCGCACCGCCCGGCGTCGGTACGGGAGCCGCCTCGGCGGCCGCGGCCAGCTCGGCGTCGAAGGACCGGGCGGCGACGTCGGCCGGCTCGGCGACCCGGACCAGCTTGAGGCGCAGCCAGGAGCGCCGGGGCGCGCCGTACGCGTCGAAGGCGTCGAACCGTTCCGAGATGGCCGCGATGACGCCGGGTAGGTTCCACGCCTTGCCCCACACCAGCCGGACCAGGGGCGGCCGGACCCCGCCATACTGCTGGGACGAGTTCTCGGCCAGCTGCCACAGTCGGCCGGTGATCGCGCGCACGTCGTCGGGCACCGTGGCCGACTCGACCAGGCCGAGGTCGAAGACGAGGTCCAGCACCAGTTCGGTGTGCCCGCCGCCGGTGAACAGGAGCGGATCGTCGGCGAGTCCGGCGCCCACCAGCCGGCCGTCCGCGGTCGCTCGGGGACGCACGCCGGCCAGCCGCCGCACCTCGAGGGTCTCCGGGTTGAGGAGGCAGTCCATCCGCTCGCCGGTGGCGTCGACCACGAACGCTACCCGGTCCACGGCTCACCCCGCTGCTCGGCGTCGAGCGCCTCGGTGCTGGTGGCCCGCGGCGTGCCGGTCCACTGTGGATCGTCGCTCAGCAAGGTCGGCCATTTCGCCACTCCTTCGGGGAAGCAGTGGCTTCGCGGCTCGTTTTGACCACTACTTCCCCGAAGGAGTGGCGAAATTGGCAGCGGCGCGGTCGGCCTGGTCCCGACGGTGAAACCCGGGTCGGGCGACGGTGCGCTCACCGGTCGGGACCCAGCCACGGATTCGGGGAGGTAGTGATGAAAACGAGCCGGGAGACCACCACCTCGCCGAAGGACGGGCAACGAGGGGGAGGCAGGGCGGCGTCCGTCTGGTGTCAAAAGGGCGGGGCGCCGGTCGCCCGGGGTCGACCAGCCGGGCGACTGGCGCGAGGCGACCAAGGCCAGCCACTCGGCCGGGGCGTCCGGCTCGGGGTGCCCGACCGGGCGGTCAGCCGGGGCTTCCGCGTCGAGCGGGCCGGCCGTTTCGAGGACGACAGCTGGGGGGCTGAGCCGATCGGCCGTCCGCGTCGCCCAGGCGGCGAGCGCCCGGAGCAGGGCGACGGCCACCTCACGCACCAGCGGTGCCCGTCTCACGGTGCAGACCCTCGTGGGCCAGGACAAGCGTCTCGATGGCCAGCTCCCGGCTCATCGCATCGAGCGGCGCGCCGTACCACTCCTGCGGCCACGCATTGATCAAATTCCAGCGCAACACCTCGGACGTGCCGCTCGAGTCCAGCATGACGATCGAGACGTTGCGCCGGCTGACCCGGCCCTCGACGGCCGTCATCAGCCAGTCCCACAGCTCGTGGGACGAGGTCAGGCCATACCGCAACGTCACCGAGGCATACGTGACCCGGCCGGGGATGGCCCGCACGACGGCGTTGTTGCCGGCCTCCCGATAGGAGATCCGCTCGACCTGGACACCGAGCCCGGTGACCTCGGTGAAGTGACCCTCGGTCACATTGTTGATCAACAGCTTGAAGTTGTACGAGCGGAGCGGGTCCACCCAGTTGCCCGGCTGGGCGGCCGGGGTTGCGGTTACGTCGGGCATGTCAGCCTCCCAGAGAGTCGGTGCCGGCGCCGATGGACGACTGGCTCAACTTGAACACCACGAACTCGGCCGGCTTCACCGGCGCGACGCCGATCTCGGCGACGACCTGGCCGGCGTCGCGCACCTCGGGCGGGTTGGTCTCCTCGTCGCACTTGACGAAGTACGCCTCCTGCGCGGTCCGGCCCAGCAGCGCGCCGTCCAGCCACACCCGGTTGAGGAACGCCCCGATGTCGCGCCGGATCGAGCGCCACAGCAGCTGGTCGTTGGGCTCGAAGACGATCCACCGCGTGCCGTCGGCGATGCTCTCCTTGAGCATGCTGAACAGCCGGCGCACGTTGAGGTAGCGCCACTCGCTCGCCTCGGCCGCCAGCGTGCGGGCCCCCCAGATCCGCACGCCCTCGGCCGGGAAGTAGCGGATGCAGTTGACCCCGGCCGGGTTCAGCACCTCCTGCTCGGCCCGCGTGATCCGGTACGTGAGGTCGACCACGCCCCGTAGCGGCTCGTTGGCCGGCGCCTTGTGCACCCCGCGCGTGGTGTCCGTGCGGGCCCAGACCCCGGCCACGTGGCCGCTCGGCGGGGTGGCCACCGGCTCGCCGGTGAGCGGGTCGCGGACCACGATCCACGGGGCGTACAGCGTGCCGTAGTCCGACTGCCGCGGGCGCAGCCCGCCACCGTTGTCGGCGGGGTGGCCCTTGTCGTCGGCCTTGCCGGCCGCGCGGGCGGTGGCCACCCGGGTGAGCGCCTCGATCTCGGCGAACTCGGCCGGTGGGTCGAGGATGGCGACCCGGTCACCGAGCCGCTCGCAGTGCGCGAGAACGTCCTCGTAGGCGTGGGCATCGGTATACCCGGGGGCGGCGACGATGGCCACCTCGTCGATGGCCTCGAGTGCGGCCAGCCCGGAGCGCCGGCGGCCACCCCCGCCGATCGGGTCGCCCGGCGCCACGTTGACGACGAAGCACCGGCCACCACCGTTGTCGAAGAACCCGAACACCGCGCGGGCCAAGGCCGTGCTCGGGGCGTCTTGCGGCGACGCGTACAGGCGGAGGAACTCCGACCAGCTGTTCACCGCGACCGCCTCGTCGCGGCGCGCTGCGGGGTCGGGGGCGGTGCCCACGAAACCGGCCGTGCTCGTGCCGACGGCGCCGATCGGCCGGGCGCCGCTGGGTACCTCCTCGACGTAGATACCCGGCGAAGCGTAGAACGGCATGGGCTCAGACCTCCTCGATGTTGCAGTGGATGACGACCGGTTCGGTCGTCGTGGCCGCGATTTCCGCGCGTAGGTGCAGGCCCCGGCCGGTCAGGTGCAGTGGCACGGCGCGGTTGCCGGGCAGGCCGGGCAGCGTGAACTCGCCGCGCGGGTCGGTGTGCGTGGTCCGGCCGGCGCCGGTGACCGTGATCCCTGGCAGCGGCACCGCACCCGGCCCGACCACCCGGCCCCGGATCGGATGCACCGGCGCCAGGTGCAGCGACAGTTCCTCGCGTACCCGGGGGACCGCCGTGACCGGCCGGGTCACCTGGACCGGGACGTCCAGGACGAGCGCCGGTCGCGGGCTGACCCCGGTGGTGCTCCAGATGTGCGCGGGCACCGGCTCGAACACCGGCCGGTAGCGGTCGTCGCCGACGGCCGCGACGATGATCCGGTCGAGCACCGCGACTGCGCCAGTCAGCGGGCCGGCCGGCACCACGAGATGCCGGACGCGCAGCCGGAGCGGCCCATCCGGGCTGCCCCCGTCGGCCAACAACTCCAGCGGCCAGACGTCGACCCCGTCGGCCGCCGAGGCCGGGACGGCGGGCCGCACCGGCGTACCGTCACCCAGCACTCCCGTGAGCCAATCGCACAGATCGGTCAAGGCGCCGGTGATCGGTCCGGCTAGGGCCGCATCCCTCATTGATGACTCCCGCTCGGTCGGCGTCCGCGACAAGGGGCGAGAGTCGGCGGCCGGCAGCCGTGATACGCCGCGGAACGGTCGGGCACCCGACAGTTCGGCGGCGTATCTGGGATAGGTCTGACCGACTCAGCCAGCCCATGACGAGTGCGTGGGTCATCACAGCGGCGGCACCGGCGGTCGAACTCAGCCCGGCCGGAAACGGTGAAACCAGCTTCACGGTCACGAACAACGGTTCGCGGACCGGGCGGGCGGTCCTGGACGTGGTCACGTCCGAGGGGGCCGACCCGCAGTGGTTCACGGTCGCCGAGCCGCAGCGCGCCGTGCCGCCCGGCGGCTCGGTGTCCTACGTCGTCCGCGTCGCGATCAACCCGAGTACGCCACCCGGGTCGTACTCGTTCCAGGGCCGGGTCTACTCCGTCGACGAGGCGCCCGAGGAGAACTCCGTCCTCAGTGGACGCGTGTCGCTGGCCCTGGCCCGGCCGGCCGTGCCGGTGCCCACGAAGAAGCCGTGGTGGCTGGTCGCGGTGGCCGCGCTGGTCGTGGTCGTCGTGGGCGTGGTCACCGCGCTCGTGCTCGCCAACCGCGGCGGAACCCCGACGTCACCGTCGACGGCGGCGACGGGCGGGTCACCGGCCGCACCGGCCGCCCGGACCGCCCTGCACTTCGACGGGACGAACGACGGTGTGTCGCTGGGCAACCCCGGGCCGCTGCAGATCGCCGGCACGCTGACCGTCGAGGCCTGGGTCCGCCCGGCCGTCATCACCGGCTTGCAGTACATCGTGGCCCACGGCTACGTCAACGACGTGAAGCCGTTCGGCGAGGTCGTCCTGCGGATCGCCGGTGGCCAGTACCAGTTCGGCACCTGGAATAACGCGGTGAACCCGGTCGTGCAGATGGCGATCCCGGCCGGCGACACGAACACCTGGGTGCATCTGGCCGGCACCTTCGACGGCGGCAACTGGCGGCTGTACCGCAACGGCGTGCAGGTCGCCTCCACGGTCAGCAGCCAGGGGGCATACCCGGTGAACGCGGCGTGGGCGATCGGCATGTCGGGCAAGTTCCACGACCGGAAGTTCGCCGGCGCCATCGACGACGTCCGGATCTGGAACTACGCGTTGAACCCCCAGCAGATCGCGGACACGATGGCACGCCGGCTCACCGGCACCGAGGCGGGCCTGGCCGGCAACTGGTACGTGACCGGCGGCCAGCTCAGCGACCACGGCCCCAACCAACTGCCGGTGACGACGGTCGGCGCCCCGAAGCCCGCCGACGGGGCGCCGGTGCATTGACGGACCTCGACGCCCCGCGTACGGTCCCCGGGAAAGCGCATTCCTGGGAGGCCGGTCATGAAGCGGGTGCTTGCTGTCGGGGCGACGGTCGCGGTGGTGCTTGCCCTGACGCCGACGTCAGCGCAGGCGGCGGCGACGACCCTGTATGTGGCGACGAACGGCAGCGACAGCAACGCCGGCACGCTCGCGGCCCCGCTGAAGACCATCCAGAAGGCGGTCGGCCTGGTGGCGGCCGGCGGGACGATCGCGATCCGCGGTGGAACTTTCACGCTGACGAGCAACATCACGATCGCCAAGAGCGGCACGTCCAGCGCCCCGATCACGATGACGAACTACCAGGGCGAGCACGTCGTCATCGACGGCGAGCCACTGCCCTACACGCCCGGCGCGGTCGGCTCGACCATCCCGAGCGGCCAGCGCGGCGCGATCCACATGTCGGCCTCGTACTGGAAGCTGATCGGTTTGGAAATCGTGCACGGCCCGTATGCGATCTACTGCGACGGCTGCGGCAACAACACCTTCGATCGGCTGGCCACGCACGACAACTACGAGACCGGCTTCCAGCTGCAGGGCAGCTCGGCCGGCAACCTCATCGTCAACCTGGACAGCTACAACAACCGCGACCCGCGAAAGAACGGGGAGAGCGCCGACGGCCTGGGCATCAAGCAGGGCAGCGGCTCCGGCAACGTGGTGCGCGGCGCGCGGCTGTGGAACAACGCGGACGACGGCTTCGACGCGTGGGAGTTCACGTCGCCGATCACGATCCAGAGCAGCCTCGCATACGGCAACGGGTACAACCGCTGGAACATCCCGAACTACTCGGGTGACGGCAACGGCTTCAAGCTCGGCGGCAGCGACGGCACCGGCCCGGCCGCGGCCCACAGCCTCAGCAACTCGATGGCGTGGGGCAACTCGGCCAACGGCTTCACCGACAACGGCAACACCGGGACGATCGTGATCGACCGCAGCACCGCGTACCACAATGTGAAGACGGGCTTCGATGTGGACGGCGGCTCGCGGTCGCGGCTGACCGCCAATCTCGCCGTCGGCAACCACACCGCGGTCGCCCTGGGTTCGTCGACCGCCTCGGGAAACTCGTGGAACATCGGTGGCTCGTGGCCGCTGCAGAGCACCGACCCGTCGACGATCACCGGGCCGCGCACGGCCAGCGGGTCGATCCCGCCGTCGAACTACCTGGTGCCGGCCAACGGCGCCGCGGTCGGCGCCAAGATCTGAGCCTGGCCCGGATTACGGCAGCCCACCCACGGCCGCCGGCGTGAAGCTTTCACGGCGCCCGGCGCTACGACCTGCGCGTTCGAGGGCCGGCGTTGCCGGAATCCGAGGGCCGCCCCTACTGTGAGCGCTCACAGCCTGCGCATGGAAGGACAGCCATGGCAACAACGAAGGTGCTCGGCGCCCTGGCGGCGATCTGCGTTCCGTTCGCCGCGATTGCTGTTCCCGCACAGGCGGCCACCGCCAGCACGCTCAGCATGCGCGGAGCGGACGTCTCGTCGCTGCAGCGGGCAATGGACGTCGGCGCCAAGTACTACACGGCATCGGGTGCGGCCGCCGACCCGCTGGATATCCTCAAGTCGGCCGGCGTCAACTACGTGCGCCTGCGCGTCTGGAACAACCCGGCCAGCGGCTACAACAACGCGGCCAAGGTGCTCGCCTACGCGCGGACCGTGAAGGCCAAGGGCTTCAAGCTGCTCGTCGACTTTCACTACTCGGACACCTGGGCCGATCCCGGCAAGCAGGTCAAGCCGGCCGCCTGGTCGAGCCACCCCATCGGCACGCTGACCACCGACGTCTACAACTACACGTACAGCTTGTGCACGAGCCTCAAGGCGCAGGGCACCACGCCCGACAGCGTCCAGATCGGCAACGAGATCAACGTCGGTATGCTGTGGAACGACGGCAAGGTCGCCGGCAATGACTTCACCAACCTGAGCCAGCTGTTGAAGGCCGGCTACAACGCGACCAAGGCGTGCAACAGCGGCACGCAGGTCGTCATCCACACCGCCGACGCCGACAGCGACGCGCACGCCCGCTGGTTCTATGACGGTATCGCGGCCAAAGGTGTGCCGTGGGACATCACCGGTTTGTCGTACTACTGCAACTGGCACGGCACGATGGCCAACATGACAAGCGTCGTGGCCGACGTCCGGTCGCGCTACGGCAAGCCGGTCGTCATCGCCGAGACGGCCGCCCCGTTCACACTGAACAACGCCGACCGGACCGGCAACAGCATCACCAGCGCCTGCTCGGGCTACCCAGCGACGTGGAACGGCCAGGGCGCGGCGTTCGCGGCCGTCCAGTCCGCGGCCAAGGCGGGCGGCGCCATCGGCGTCTTCTACTGGGAGCCGACCTGGATCGCGGTGCCGGGCAACGGCTGGGACCCGGCGGACATCACCAACTCCGGCGACGGCTGGGACAACATGGCCGTGTTCAACTGGACTGGTGTCTTCAACGGGGCTGTGTCCTGGACGTCATAGGCCGTAGACGCGCCGCGCGTTGCTCGAAGACACCATCTCGCCGAGCCGCACCGCGTCGACTGCGCTGATCGCGTCGTCGGCCCGCCAGGCGGCGAGCATGCGGTCCAGGCTGTGCCGGAACTGGGCGGCCCCGACCAGGTAGAGTTCCGGCAACTGGTAGGCGTCCGTCGAGAACAGCACCTTGCCGAACGGCGCCAGCTCGAAATACTCGGCCAGCACCGCGTCGGCCCGGGGGCCGACGTGGCCCACGGTCAGCCCGACGTCGAGGTAGACGTTCGGGTACACCTGGGCCAGCCAGCCCGCTTCCCGTTGGTACGGGTAGCAGTGCAGCAGGATCACCGGCCCGTCGACGGCCTCCAGGAACGGCTGGAGCAGAGCCGGGTTGGCATCGGGCAGGCGTATGTCCCGGTCGCCGAAGCCGGCGTGCAGTTGCAGCGCCTTGCCGGTGTCGACGCCGGCCCACAGGACATGCCGCAGCAGGACCGGATCGGTGAGCCGGCCGCCACCCCGCCGCAGCCAGCCGCCGGCCGCCCGGCTCACCGCGATCGGGGTCGGGCGCTCGGCGGGCACGGCGAGCCCATTCCGGTACGCGATGATCGACTTGATCGCGACCGCCGATCGCGTGCGTCGATCGAGCTCGTCGGCCAGTGTCGCGGCGAAAGCAGCAGCCTCGACGCCGCTCGAGGCGACGTCCTCGGCGACCGCTTCGAGCCGTACAACTTCATGGACGTGCGCTCCGGCCAGCTCGCCGAGCGTCGCCGGGTCGACCAGGTCGGGGCCGGTCAGGCCGGTGTCGACCAGCAGCGTCCCCAGCGAGGCGGCGCGGAGAAGCTGTGCACTGGCCGTACGCCAGCCAAGAGCGGATCGCCGGGCCAGGTATTCGTCGATCGGTGCGTGGGCGGGCAGGCCGAGCGCGGGCGCGCACCAGCGGCGGATGGCCAGGCCGACCTGGCTGTCCGAGTAGCGCACGCCAGCCGGTGCCGGAAGGTGCGCCTCGGTGCCGGCCAGCTCGAACGCGGCCGTGTCGAGGTCACCGGCGGCGATGACGTGGCAGTGACCGTCTAGTAGATCCACCGGCTCGCCTCGGCGATCGCCGCCGGCTCGGCGTCCCGGAACAGCTCGACCTCGGCCTGCCGGACCGCGCAGAAGGCCTCGAGCAGCGGCTCGCCGAGCGCGGCGGTCAACAGCTTGTCCGCGCGCAGGGCGGCGACCGCCTCCTCGACACGCTGCGGCAGCCGGGGCGGTTGCTCGGCGTCGGGCAGCAGCGCCGGGTCGATCGGCACCTCCGACGGCAGCGAGCGGCTGCCGTCCGCCACCCCGGCGGCGATCGCGGCCACCGCGCCGACCAGCAGATACGGGTTGGCCGCGCCGTCGAAGCACTTGAGCTCGGCGTTGGCCGCCGTGTCCCGTTCGCCGAGACTGCCGGTCACCAGCCGCAGCGCCGCTTCGCGGTTCTCGCGACCCCAGCACTGGTATGGCGCGGCCCAGTGCTGCGGGACAAGCCGCAGATAGCTGGCCACGCTCGGGGCGCCGATCGCGGCGAGTGCCGGCAGCCGATCGAGCAGTTCGGCGAGCAGATTTTCGGCGGCCGTCGTCAGCCCGTACGGGCCGGGACCGCCGGTGAACTGGTTGCCGCCGCCGGCCCACGCCGAGAGGTGCAGGTGCTGGCCGTTGCCGACCTGACCGGCCACGACGACCGGCGCGAACGACACGTGGTAGCCGAACGACCGGGACACCGCCCGGATCGTCTGCCGGACGAGGATGAGCCGGTCGGCCGCGCTCACCGGATCGGTCGCCGCGACCGACAGCTCGAGCTGGCCGGGCGCGTATTCGGGATGGAACTGCTCGACCGGCACTTCTTGCGCCTCGAGGGCGCCCAGCACGCTGTCCACATAGGACGACAGCTCGACGAGCCGGGTCATGCCGTAGGCCGGGCCCTGGCCGGCCGGGGTGGCCGCGTCGTCCAGCCCGACGAACCACTCGACCTCGAAGGCCATCCGCAGCTCGCCGGCCCGTTCTGCGTTGGTGCGCGCGAAGCTCCGCTGGCAGCACACGTAGGGCTCGCCCTCCTGGGTCAGCCGGTCCGCCGGCGCCCAGGCCCAGCCCGGCTGCGCGACCAGGACGGTCAGCTGCTCGAGGTCGGGGAACAACCGGAGGTCGCCGACCGGCCCGCCGACGTGCCGGCTGGTGGTGATCGAGTCGTCGAGCAGGAACACGTCGAACACCGGCGACATGCCGACGCCCCAGGCCGCCGCGTGCGCCAGCCGCGCAACCGGCACGGTCTTCACGCGCGTCACTCCCGCGTTGTCCACGAAGGTGAGGGCCACCGCGCGGACGCCGAGGGCCGTCAACTCGTCGGTCAGCTGCCGCGCGCGGGCGCGCCGCTCGTCACGCTCCATGGTTCGAGTATTCCTTAGCGCTGCTCGGCGCCGAGCATTCTCGCGACGGCGGCCGTCCGGCTGGTTACCTGCAAGCGCTCGAAGATGTTCTCCAGGTGCTTGCGCACGGTCGAGTCGGCGACCGCCAGCCGGCGGGCGATCTGACTGTTCGTGTATCCGGCCGCGACCAGCTGCAGCAGCTCCTGCTGGCGAGCGGTCAGGTCGGGCGTCGCCGGGCGGGTGCGCTCGCGGTAGGCCGCGTACAGGTGCGGGCGCAGCAACGTCAACAGCGCGCGGTCGCGGTCGCTGAAGTCCGGCCCCCGGCCGCGGTGGAGCAGCAGCCGCACCGTCCGGTAGCGCGGGCTGGGCAGGCACATGAGGATCTCGCGCTCGACGGAGAACGGGCGCAGGTAGTCCGCGTACATGCCGGTCGACCGCAGCTCGCGTTGCGAATAGAAGTCAGACAATGTGATGACGCTGGTCAGATCGCCGGTGTCGTCGGGGTAGGCGCACGGCTGGCAGGTCGGGTAGTGCGTCCAGAAGGCCCGGCTGAGCTCCTCGCCCCGGGTCTCGGTGAGATCGTCGTGCGGCACATCCTGTCCGGACAGCATCTCCCGCCGGGTGCTGTCCAGGTGGAAGAACGCGACCCCGTCGCAGCTGATCAGGTCCCGCAATCCGTGCAGCACGGCCCACGGCATCGGCGCCGCCGAGTCGCCACCGTCCCGGCAGTTGGCGATCTCCAGCATCATGCGGACGTCGCGATCGCTGATCGTCATGCCCTCACGGTAGCGGTGGAGTGCACGAGCTGGCTGTCGGCAATTCGTAGAACGACGAATGGTCTGGCGGCATTGGTACGGGGGAAGCTGCCCCGATGACGAAAACACGACGAGCCGGTGCACTCGTGACCGTAATGGTCGCGGCCGGCGTGCTCGCCGTCGCCTCGCCCGCCGACGCCAGCCAGCCGGCCGACCCGGTGCTGGCCTGGAGCGGGTACGGCGCGCAGGCGATCACCGCCGGCCGCCCGCCGGCCAGTGCCATGGTGCTGCTAGGGATCGAGCACATCGCGATGTATGACACGGCGGTCGCGCTGCGGCCGGGAACCTCTTCGTCGGCCGCCATCGCGACCGCCGCCCACCACGTGCTGGTCGCTCGGGTACCGGCCCAGAAGGTGTTCCTCGATGCGACGTACGCGAGCTATCTGGCCGGGATCCCCGACGGGGCCCGCAAGCGCCGTGGGGTTGACCTTGGCGCGCGGGTCGCGGCCTCGGTACTGGCCTGGCGCGCCGGCGACGGCCTGGACAACTCCGTGCCGTTTGTCCAGCCGCCACCCGGTCCGGGCGTCTGGCAACCGACCGCGCCGACGCCGCCGGTCGACCTGGTCCTGACCCAGGTGCGCCCGCTGACCTTGCGCAGTGCCGGCCAGTTCCGGCCGAGTGGGCCGCTTTCGCTGAGCAGCCGCGAGTACGCGAAAGAACTCGCCGAAACCGGGGCGAGGGGTCGGATCGACAGTCAGGTCCGAACGCCGCAGCAGACGGCCGTGGCGCAGTTCTGGGCCGAGAATACGGCGGTGCAGTGGCATCGTGCGGTCCTGCGGCTGGCGGCGGCCAAGCGACTGAGCCTCGGTCCAGCCGCGCGCCTGCTGGCCATGGTGTTCGTCGCGGCCGGGGACGCGGGGATCGGGTGCTTCGACGCCAAGTACCACTTCATGTTCTGGCGGCCGGTGCAGGCCATCCACGTCACCGATCCGACGTGGCAGCCGTTGTTGAACGTCAACCATCCGGAGTACCCGAGCGGGCACGCCTGCCTCACGGGCGCCGTGGTCGGGGCGCTGACGGCGTTCTTCCACACCGATCGGGTTGCGTTCACGATGGACAGCACGGTGACGGGGACGCAGGAGTCGCTCGGGTCGCTGCATGCGGCGCTGGATGAGGTCACCGAAGCGCGCATCGACAGTGGGTTGCACCTGCGCCACTCGATGATCGACGGCGGGCGGCTCGGGTACCAGGTGGCGTGGTGGGTGGCGCTTCGGAGGTTCCGCGCGTAGCCGGTTGGATCGACCACCGCCGCGTTGTCGGAAACTGTCTTGCACGGGGTGGCGGTGCGCTCGTACCCTTTGATCCATGACACGCGCACTGCAACAGCGAGAGCTCCGGGGCGCCGCCCTGTCGAGTTCGTCGGCGCGTGCCTCGCTTTCATCCCGATGGTGAGCCTCGCCAGCCCCGTCTCGGGGATGAGGCTGAGGTAGCCGGTCGGTCTCCAAAACCGGCGTCGACAGAGTTCGATTCTCTGCGTCCCTGCTCCCTTTGCGTCCTGTGTGGATGCCGCCTGCTCTTTGACAAGTCGATACCGGCGTCCAAGGTGTAAGGGATGTGCACGCCTGACTACGAATCAGGAGGATCGAGGTTCGAATCCTCGTGGGCGCGTTGGAAGTGGAACCGGGCAGGCGTCCGGACCTGATTGCTAGTCAGTGGGCGGCTCCGGCCGTGGGGATCGTGTCCTCCCGCTTCCGCAGGCCGAGAAACACGTGTGCCGGCAAGCACGTGCACGGAAGGTGGCGCTACGTGGGTGGCAACTGGTCCCGAAAACCAGGCCGCGGGCAACCGCGGGGGTTCGACTCCCTCACCTTCCGCTGAAGCGGAAGTCGCACCGATCCGCCACGCCCGACTACCCCAATTGGCAGAGGGAACGCGTTCAGAACGCGCGAATGTCCCGGTTCGAGTCCGGGGTCGGGTACACAGTTGATCCGAGGTCGTCTAATGGCAGGACGCCACCCTTTGAAGGTGGTCATGGTGGTTCGAGCCCATCCCTCGGAGCGCGTACGCCAGATGGAGTAGGCCGCCGCATCGGTTGAGGGATGCGCGGGAAGCCCGGGCGCGTAAGGTCGGATCATGCTTGCCGTGGCCCGGCGCGACGTCCTGCTGGCCGCCGCCACCTGCGTGCTCCTCCTGGTCAGCGTCCGCATGGCCTACTCACTCGGGGCCGAGCGCCCGATCGTCTGGACCTACGTGGCCGCCGCCGTCATCGCGGTGCCGCTGCTGGTCCGCCGCCGGCACCCGCTCGCCGTCCTGCTCGTCTGCGCCGTCCTGCTGTTCGCGTTCTACACCGTCTTCCCGCACGCCGGCATGGGCGTCGCCGTGCCGCTGGGCGTCGCCCTGTACGGCGCGGCCGAGCACGGCCATCTTCGCGCCGCCCTCCTGGTCTCCGGCTTCTACACGCTCGCCGGCGGGGTCGCGCTGATCGCCGGGGGACAGCAGTCGCCGGTGCGCGCGGTGTCCGAACTCGTCCAGCAGGGCTCCCTGCTCGCCGCGATCTGCCTGCTCGGCGAGGCCGTGCACAGTCGCCGCGGGTGGGCGGCCGAGACGCGCAAGCGGCTGGCCCAGGCGGCCACCGAGCGGGAGCAGGAGGCCCAGCGCCGCGTCGAGCAGGAGCGCCTGCGCATCGCCCGCGAGCTGCACGACGTGCTCGCCCACA
>Ga0070683_100001382_pt1 | contig 18622 bp, 18 predicted proteins | sample KBSC713LmetaG_FD_64662 | JGI IMG/M metagenome (GOLD analysis project Ga0070683, IMG submission 64662) | Corn rhizosphere microbial communities from Kellogg Biological Station, Michigan, USA - KBS C7.1-3L metaG | ecosystem: Host-associated > Plants > Roots > Rhizosphere ... | reverse complement strand
GGACGGCGAGACGATCTGGCAGGCGATCAGCGGCGGCGAGGAAATCATGAAACTCGCGAATCGCGAGGTGAACAGCCGCGCGTATTGTGCGCAGTTTGGTTTCACCGGAGCGGACCAGCAAAAAAAAGTGGGCGTGCTTTCCGGCGGTGAGCGGAATCGCGTGCACCTGGCGCGGCTGCTGAAGAGCGGCGCCAATTTGATTTTGCTCGATGAACCGACGAACGATCTCGATGTGAACTCGATTCGCGCGCTCGAGGAAGGATTGGAAAATTTCGCCGGCTGCGCGGTGGTCGTGTCGCATGACCGTTGGTTTCTGGATCGCGTCGCGACGCATATTCTCGCGTTCGAGGGCGACAGTTATGTGCATTGGTTCAACGGGAATTATTCGAGCTACATCGACGATCTGCACCGCCGGAAAGGCAAGGACGCCGATCAGCCGCATCGGATAAAATATCGCAAGCTGGCGCGGTAACGCCGTGCCCGCTTGCGGAGGGAATAGTTTGGCGCACCGTGCATCTAACGGACATGAAACGGTTGTTCGCGCTTCTGAGCCTTCTTTCAACATTCTCCACGATGACCCACGCGGCTGATACAAAAACGGAGTCGATTGTCCTCGGTGGCGGCTGCTTTTGGTGCACAGAAGCGGCGTATAAATTACAGCCGGGCGTAAAACACATCACGTGTGGTTACGCGGGCGGGGACACGCCGAATCCGACGTACGAGGAAGTCTGCTCGCACTCGACGGGTCATGCGGAGGTCATCAAAATCGATTATGATCCGGCGGAAATTTCGCTCGACGCCCTCCTCGATTATTTCTGGGTGGTGCACAATCCGACGCAAGTCGACGGCCAGGGCAACGATCACGGGCCGCAGTATCGCTCGATCATTCTTTACGCGAATGAAGCGCAAAAGGCCGCGGCGGAGAAATCGCGCGCAAAAGTGGCGGAAACCTTTCGCGATCCGATTACGACGGAGATCGTACCGTTGAAAAAATTCTGGCCGGCGGAAGATTATCACCAGGATTATTTCGCGAAGCATCCCGACGCGGGCTACTGCCAGTTTGTGATTGCGCCAAAAATCCAGAAACTGGAGCACAAGCTCGAAGCGGCGAAGAAGTGATGCTGAACGCCGCGAGTGGTTGGCGGTGAGAGTTCCTCGGGAAACGCAAGGCATCGGCCGCGTTAGGGAGATCGGCTGGCGTCAGGCGGCGTGGCGTCCTTGGCGCCGAAGGCTGATTGCACGGAGACGACTTCACCGACGCCGACGTCAGCGTGGCTCTTCTCGAGCGTTGCGCAAACGCGCGGTCCACGTTCGTCTGGGCTAGTCTAAACCGAACGTTGATATGGAAACTACCCCGGCATCTCCGATCAAACCTGCGCTGTTGATGCGCCGCATGACCGGTGTAACGACGGCTCCAGTTGCGGTCCTCAGCCGGAATGGCTCGGAACCGATGCTGCGGTTCGCGGTGGAGATGATGCACGGTAGTTTGACGGTGCAACTCGCCTCAGCGACGGGCGACGAGGCCGCGATTCAATGGACGCAAAATGGCACGCCGTTACCTGGACAGACCGGTCAGTCTCTCTGCCTCGCGGCGCTCAATCCGGATGACGGTGATGTATATTATGCGGTCTTGCGCTCAGCGCTTGGCGAATCCCGTTCGCAATCGTTTCTCGTGGTGGTGGTGCCGGGTAATCCGCTGCTCAACGTCTCGGCGCGCGGGCACGTCACCTCGACCAAGCCGCTGATCACGGGATTTGTGATTGGACGCATCGCCGGGCCGATCAAACCCAAGCGCTATCTGATTCGCGTGATCGGCGACTCACTCCGCCGATTTGGCGTTACGGAAACGCTGCACAATCCGGCAGCGGTCTTGTATCGTGGGAGCGTTAAATTTCTCGAACTCACGGAAAGCGGCCGACAGGCGCCGCTCGTGCGCGAATGGTCGCCGAAAGTGGGCGCCTTTGCGCTCGACGACGATGCGGCTGACCTGGTCACGGTCGCGAATCTTCCCGCCGGAGCATTCAGTGTCATCGTTAATGCGAAACACGGCGAAGGGGGTGACGTGTTGGTGGAGATTTACGAAATTCCCGGTTGAGGTCTCCTCGAGAAATTGCTGCGCAGATTTTCTTCCGGAGAAGATTTATTTATTCCAACGATGAAAGCGCTTTCGCTCGCTTGCTTTATCGCCGTCGTTTTTTGCGGTCGGCTTTGCATCGTGTTTTTCGCGGGCAGTCCGATCCCGTTCCACGATCAATGGTACGCGGAGGCGCAAGGGATACTGATGCCCTATTTACATCATCAGCTGGTGGTCGGGCATTTTTTTGCACCGAATGGAGATCACGTAATCGCCCTGACCCGAGCGTTAGCTTTGCTATTAGTTATTATAGAGGGGAAATGGGACTGTATTACCCAAATGGTTATAAACAGTGCACTGAGTCCGTTTTGCCTTTGGCCGCTAATGTACTGGGCGGTTCGTCGCAACAGCGTGAGGGTCGCGAGTGTAGTGTGTCTCGTGATCGGTGTCATCTATGGTTCGCCGCTCTTCTACGGAAATATTGTCTGGGGTTTTCAGTCCCAAATCCTGCTGATGATCAGCCTCTCGCTTTCCCATCTCTACCTGGTTGTCATTCGTCCTGCGGGTTGGGCGAGGTGGCTTCTGGGGATGATGTGCGGGCTGCTGGCGGCGATGTCGTTTGCTTCTGGCTTCATCGCAACGGTCGTGTGCGCGCTGGCGCTGCTGAGTAGCTGGCGATATTTACATCTGAGCGTCAGATATCTCGTGGGCACGATCGTCGGCTGTTTTTCCATCATCGTTTTTGCGCTCTGGTTGACGCCCGCGCACTCAGGCATGAGCGAGATCGATCCTGCCCGCGTCGGGCATACATTTGTGCACGCGCTTTCGTTTCCGGATCGGATGTTTTCTTATTGGGGCCTCTTATTTTGGGCTCCGGCGGCCTGCGGCTTGGTGCTGACTGCGATCAGGCGCGACCTGACGGCGGACTGGTTCTTTCCTCTCACTATCGCGGTATGGTGCCTCGGCCAGATATTGGCTATAAGTTTAGGCCGCAGCGAACCGGCGATTGTCTTGGCGCCTCGGTACTATGATATTTTCATGGTTGGAGTTTTGGCCAACTGCTGCCTGGCGATCGAATTTGTGAAACACCGGTGGGTGAAACAATCGATCCGGAGCGCGGTGACGATCGGGTTTGTATTTTGGCTCACGGTGATTGGGTACAAAGCGGCTCGATTCATCGACAGCCACACGCGGGGAGACATGCCGGTCCTCGTCGCACAAGCGACGCAGCAGACGGGACTCGTGGCACGTTTTTATGCCGGGCAGCGAAACGTTGAAATTGTCCGGAGGAGTCCGTTTCCGATTCGCACCCTGCCCGACGCAGACTTTCTTGGTGAGATGCTCGGCCGGAAAGAAATTATGTCACTGTGGCCGTCTTATATTTTTAGTTGGCGACCGGACGAAACCCTCCGCGAGCTTCCATGGATCGGTGAACGTATAAGCCGGGACGATTGGTTTCGCGGCTCGCTTTTGATGGGTGTCATTGCGGTGGTGATCCTCTACGCGATCGTTTTGTGGTCGGTGTTCGAGCGGCGAGCCGAACCTGCGATGACGCAACCTGTCGCTGCGCGTGGTTAGAAATGAGGCGATGATGCGGGGAGAAACTTCGGCGCATCTCGAGCTTAAGCGGCTGGCGCTCGGTTGGGCGCAGGCGAACGGCTTCGTTGTGGCGGCGACGGAAGTGCGGGTGCCGCGATGCGGGTTTCGCGCCGATGTGGCGGCGTTTGCGCCGCAGCGGCGAAGTGGCGGCGCGGATCGCGCGGGAACGGCAGGTGCACGGACGGCGGTGTTCGAGTGCAAGCAGGCGCGGGCCGATCTGTTAAAAGACGCCTATGCGGAAGCTGAAACGCGACGGCGGCTCGCGGAGTTGATCGAGCGCCGCCGAAAACTCGAGGAGTTGATGGCGGTGCATCGACCGGATTTGCGCCGGGGGGAAACGCTTTTCGCGGAGTTTGACGCGTGGGATTTTTCCGCGTTGGAGCATCGCACCTATCGCGACGTGCTTGCCGAACTGGCAATGTTGCAAACGCGCGTGCTGCGCGGGACGAAATTTTCGCGGATGTTTCGTTATCGATGCGCGGATTTTCTTTATCTTGTGGTGGAGGATGGGATTTTTGCGGAGGCGGAAATCCCGGCGGGCTGGGGGCTGCTCCGCCGCCGCGGAAACGACCTCGAGGTGGCGCGGCGTCCGGTGACGCTCGACGCGCGCGCGGAGCAGAGATCGGCTTTGCTGGAGTCGATCGCGATTGCCGGGACGCGCGCGGTGAACCGGGTGGCGGGGCTGGTTGCGCCCGTGTTTCCGCGCGACGACGGACGAGACTGACCGCGTCGAGCCGCTCGCGACTCCGCGGCAATTGTTTTGCCGGCAGTCGTGCGTTGGAATGTCGCATATGCGACATTTAATGTGCAATCACGAAATTGCAGCAGACATGGAACGAGCGATGTGAGCGAACGCTTGCTTGCGGCGTCGCAGGACTTCGCGTCCCAAGTAGCCGGGCGGGAGCAGAGCGGACGGAAGCAAGGGATCGAGGAGGGTGGCGTTTTTCCAAGCAGCATTTTCCTGCCGTCCCCACTCGGCGAGCCGTGGGCCGAGGGGCGGATTTTTCCGATACAGGGCGAGGCATTGTTCGTAGCGCTGATTGATGAGCGTGAAATCCCAGGCTGCCTCGACAATCTCATTGTCGGACTCGCCGGCGGCGGGCCTGCCTTCGAGCACGAGAAACGTGTCGGGCTGGACTTTCGCCTCGCCCAGCGTGGCACGCACTGCTCCCGCCTCATCGGGCGTTGCCCAGACGCTCTTTTGCAGATAACCGAAATGATGGCGTCGCAGCACACGGAGTAACTGACGCCGCAGATCCACCCGGTGCGTCGGCAGGTCGAAAAGCACGAAACGCCAGTTTCCGTCCCATGGGCGGCCCCATTGGGCGGTTGGATCGCGTCCGCCAAGCGCGAGCCGGTGTCCCGTCTGGGTTAAACGCACCACGCGCGACAGATCGGGCGCGGGGTGTCGCTCGATCAGTTTCTGGCGATCAAGCTGCACAAGGCGTCTTCCGAGACCGTTGCGAAAGGCCCACGTCTCAAAAGAGTCGTTCACGTTTCGCCAGTTCGGGCGGATGAACGTTTCGGCCGTGCAGAGCAGGAAATAAAGGAGCTCTTCGGTTTGAGGTCGCATGGAAGAATCCGAGCATGCGTTGAGATGTCGCATATGCGACACATAATCGCATGGTGAGAAGGGGGCGGGGCGCTGGACTTTCGGGGGAGGACGGCGAGCGTGTCGCATGCCTGAAATCACTCCACCCAACCCCGCCGCAAGCGGCCTCGAGGTGAACACGTTGTTCGTTCGCAGCCGAAACGTGCTGTTCGCGCGAGCGGAGTTCGCGGAACTGTTCGTCGATTATTATCTGCATCTCGGAGAGCAACAGATGCGGCCGGGAACGGAGGCGGACGCGATGTTCAAGCGCGCGCTGTCGGCCTTCGTGTTGCACTGCGCGTCGCGGCCGCGGAACGAGCTTACGGCGTGGACCATTAATTTTCAGCAGCCGCTCGTGAATCTTTTTCTCATCGGCGATAACGAAACCGGCGCAGTTGCCGGACGGGCTTTCGAGGAAAACGTGAAGGAGCTGCCGGAGAATTTATTTTATGCCGACGTCGTTCGACTGGGAGTGCGGCAAGGCAACAGTGGACCAGCCGCGACGCAACCGACCCGGCGGAGCACGGTGAGTTTTGGCGGGTCCGATCCGATCGCCGCGGCGGAGAAATTTTACGCGCAAAGTGAGCAGCGACTGGCGCGGTATTTTCAATTGGGCGAGGAAGAGTTCGCGATGGTGACGGAACATCCCGACTGCGACCTCGCCTGGCTGCGCGGATTGACCGCGGAGCAAGTGCGGGCGCTGGACGAAACCGAAACCCTCGTTCCCATCGAGCAGCGAATTTATCGCTGGCATTGCGGTTGCAATCAGGAACGCATGCTCGAAGTGCTCGCGCCGACGATGAGGCAGGACCCCGAAGGATTGTTCGGCGACGATGAGAAAATTGAAATTCGGTGTCCGCGGTGCGGCGCACGCTATACGATTACCCGCGAAGCGCTGGAGGCGTTCGTCGCAAAAAAATAGGTGCGCGGAAAAACAATCGGCCGGGAAAATCGTGAGGCCGCAGCAAATGTAGCGGCGGATTTTATGCTGCGGTTGCGGTGGTCGGGATAAAATCTTGGTAACGCCGACGCACCATTCGCGTTAATTCCTGCCCATTGGCGGTTGAGATGAATCGTGACGTAGCGGATCTCACTTTTCCGTACGTACGTTCCCGGTTATTGGCAGGATGGCTCTGCGAGCCATCCGTCGGAATGGTCGGAGTCTTTCCGCCGCGTGCCACGGACGTCGCGGAGAGGCGCCCCTACCAGCAAAAAATCGAGATTTCCCTCGTGACGAAACGGATCAGATGAGTTGCTTCGTTGCTCCACTCCTCGCAATGACAAGGGGGAAATGTCGCCACTTGAAATCATCGGCACGGTGCTGGGCATAATCGGCGTCTGGCTGATGATTCGACAGAACGTCTGGACATGGCCGGTCGGTCTCGTGCAGGTGGCGGTATCGGCGTGGGTGTTCTACGACTCGAAACTGTACTCGGACGTGATTCTCCAGGCGTCTTATTTTGCGATTCAGGCGTACGGTTGGTGGCACTGGCTGCGTGGCGCCACGGTTTCCGGCGTCGCCGCCGACGAGGTCAAACCGGTCCATGGCGCGTTGCCGATAACGCGATTAAGCGGGCGAGCCATTGGAGCCTGGATTCTGACGGGTGCAGTGGGAACGGCGGCGTGGGGGGAAATTATGCGGCGAACCACGGATGCGGCGTTGCCGCATTGGGACGCGTTCATCCTCGTGTTTGCGCTGATTTCACAATGGCTGCAGGCGCGGAAACGATTGGAGAACTGGACCGGATGGATGGTGGTTAATTTATTCTCGGTCGGCGTTTATTGGGCGAAGGATTTGCGGCTCTACGCCGGCCTCGCGGTTGTTTTTTTCGCGATGGCGATCGGCGGACATTTGGCGTGGACGAAAGATTTCGCGGCAGCGAGAACGGAGCGGCCCTCGAGTCCGGCACGCCGCGAAACAAAATCCTCCGCCCGTGAATTCACTTCCTAAATGATGAAGGGGCCGATCAAGCGCATCGCGATTTTCGGAACGGAATCGACGGGAAAGACGGCGCTCGCGCAAAAACTCGCGACGCATTTCGGTGAGCCATGGTCGGCTGAATTCGTGCGCGAATTTTGGGAGATGCACGCGGGAAAAATCACCGCTGACGATCTCGGGACCATCGCGCTCGGCCAGATGGCGAACGAAGATCGCGCCGTGGCCAAGGCCCGTCGTACGGTTTTTTTCGATACGGAAATGCTCACCTGCGTGTTGTGGGACGACCTTTTGTTTCCAGGAAAATGCCCGGCGTGGGTGCGCGAGGAGGCGAAGGGGCGTTCGAGCGAAATCGCGCTGTATTTGTTGTGCGATACGGACGTGCCGTTCACGCCCGATCCGCAGCGGTGTTATCCGGACGACGCCGGACGCGCGATGTGCCGGCGGCTCTGGCGCGAGACGCTGGAATCGCGTGCGCTGCCTTTCGCGGACATTCGCGGTGATTGGGTCGAGCGTGAGCGCCGCGCGATTGCCGCGGTGGAGAACGTGCTGGCACGGGGCGTGGCGAGGTGAGCCGGGGCAAATGACGGCAGCGGGATAATTGAGAGCATCAAGCTGCCCGCCGCAGGGTCACGGCGGTTCACGCGGCTGAGGGACAGAAAATCGCGACGTTAAGCCGCTCCTACATGGCGCAAATCAAGATTTCACCGAGCTCAGCGTCGGAAAGGCGGAGCGGGTTGGCTTTCATGCTGCTGGCTCTGGCGGCCGCCTCGACGATGGGCGGAAAATCCGTAGCGGTGACTCCGTACGTGGCGAGGGTCGGAATTTGAAACGTGGATACAAGGTTACGAATCCAGTGAACGCCGTCGTCCGCACCTGCGTCCGCCCGACCGGTGAGCAGGCGTGCGAGTTCGGCGTAGCGCCGCAAGGCGTCGTGCTCCGGAAGGCGCGTGCGCAACGCGCGGATGTTGGCGTCCATCACGTGCGGGAGCAACGTGGCGCAAACAGCGCCGTGCGGCGCGGAAAACATTCCGCCGACGGGCGCCGCGAAACCGTGCACCGCGCCGAGACCGGCGTTGGCGAGCGCGAGGCCGCCAAATAAGCTGGCGAGCGCCATATCTTCGCGGGCGCCGGCCTGGCGGCCATCTTCGACGGCGAGCCGGAGCGAACGAGCGACGCGACGGATGCCTTCGACGCAAAGCGAATCGGTGAGCGGATTCGCGCGCGACGAAACGTACGGCTCAATGAGCTGGGTGAGTGCGTCGAGTCCGGTCGTCGCGGTGAGTGTGGCCGGCAGATCGTAGGTCAGCTCGGAATCGACAAGCGCGACCCGCGGCAACATTTGCGCGCCGCGCAGGCTGACTTTCACCCGGGCGCGGGATCGAGCGGCGTCAAGCGGTGCGGCTGCAAACGCAGCGGAGATGACCGCGTTCCGGGTGACTTCGGAGCCGGTGCCGGCTGTAGTTGGAATTTCGATGCACGGCGCCGCCGGCCGGGCCAGCGGTTTTCCGCGACCGACGATTTCGAGATAGTCGAACAGGTCGCCATCATTCGTCAGGAGCGCGGAGATTGCCTTGGCCGCATCGAGCGCGCTGCCGCCGCCAAAGCCGATGACCAGATCGCAGCCCGCATCGCGAGCGCGTTTTACGCCGCGGGCGATGTCTTCGGTTGTCGGCTCGGCTTCGATGGAGAACACCGCCAGCGTGAGTTTTGCATCGGCGAGCAAATTGAGCAGCCGTTGAGCGCGATTCGGATCGCGCCCGGTGACGACCATGACACTACGACCGAACTCGCGTGCGAGGACGGGCAATTCGGTGAGCGTTCCACGGCCGAAAATAATCCGGGCGGCGGTGGCGAATTCGAAACGCATGGGAAAGATGCTCGCGGAAAATTGTCGGGTCACGACAAGTGTGAGCCAATCACTGTGCGAGAAATCCGTTCGCCCAGAGTTGTCGTCACGGGTGAAATTTTCGGGCCGAGGTTACCAACCCGAATCATCTGGAAATACATTGGCGAATTTCACACTCGTGCGTGGCAACGCCATCATGGATGCAACCGTGTCGCGCCAGAGAGCGTAGTGCGCGGTCGCTTTGTGGGCGGCCGGCGCGTCGGGTGTCCGGTAAGCCTCGACGAGGACGAATCGAGTGGGATCGTCGGATTGTTGGACGACATCGAAACGGGCGATGCCGGGTTCGCGGACGCTCGCCGCGGCATTTTTCCGCGTCGCGGATATAAACGCTTCGACCCGTTCCGGCTTCACTTGGATTTGGACGTGAACCACGAGCATGATGGAGAAAATCCAACCACGAAAAACCGAATTATACGAAAAAGTTTTTGTCGAGTGACACGACCAAAATGTGAAACACCGCAGGTCGCCGGCGAGAAGGTCGCGGCAATTGGTGAACGGCGCTGCTTCGAAGATCGGCGCCATGATAATTTTCTGGGAGGCGGGTGACGCTGAACCAGCGGTTGCAATGGGGACTTATCTTTGCAGTGAGCACTGGACGTGAAGCCGCGGGATGTTTAATCGGGCGTCGCGATGGGCGATTTCGAACAACGATTCGGGGGAGTGGCACGGCTGCTGGGACGCGTGGGTCTCGATCGGCTGCGCGCGGCGCATGTTGGCGTCGTCGGAGTTGGCGGCGTTGGATCATGGACGGTGGAGGCGCTGGCGCGGAGTGGCGTGGGCGCGTTGACGCTGATCGATCTCGACGACGTTTGCGTGACGAATGTAAATCGGCAGTTGCCGGCGTTGGACGGCAATATCGGACGGCCGAAAGTCGAGGCGCTGGCCGAACGCGTGCGAGCGATCAATCCGGAGTGCCGCGTCGAGGCGGTCGCGGAGTTTTTTTCGGAAGCATCGGCGGAGCGGCTGTTGTCGCGGCGATTTGATTTCGTAGTCGATGCGATCGACAAGATGTCGAAAAAAGCGCGACTGATTGCAGAGGCGCGTGGGCGCGGCCAGCCGGTGGTGACCGTGGGGAGCGCGGGAGGACGGCGAGATCCGAGCCAAATTCGGACGGGCGATCTTGCCGAAGCCGAGTGCGATGAAATGCTGCGGCAAGTCCGAAAAAAATTGCGGCGCGACCACGGGTTTGCGCCCGGAAAATCCCGAGGAACGATTGCGCTTGGAGTGCGCTGCGTTTGGTCGAACGAGCCGCCCGTGTATCCATGGGCGGATGGCACGTGTTCGCCGCGGCGGGAACCCGGGTCGGAAGTCGCGCTGGATTGCGAGAGCGGATTTGGAACCGCGGTGTTTGTGACCGGCGCATTTGGCCTCGCCGCCGCGGGCGAGGTCGTGCGGGCGATTGCGGCTGGCGGCGTCGCGAGCTGAAAGCGTGCCGTGTTTTCAGGTCGGGCGTGGAATAACGGTTCGACGGATACGTTTGCGAGTCGACCGGCTTGCACGGGTCGTCGTGCTGCTGGATTTGATAAATTTGTCGCGAACCCGGCCTAAATACGAAAGAGATTTTTGAAATTTTCAGCGACCATGGAGCTTAACGCCTCGAGTGGAACCGCGCGGGTTTCGGCGAGGGCGGCGTACGTTGCGGCGAGATTGGCGGGATGATTTGCCAGGGCGCGGTCGGGTGTTTCGAGCGGAGGAAATCTCTCGCACGCGAGCGGAAGGCGCATTGCGGGCGCGTCGGTTTCAACGAGCAGACGGCCGGCGGGGACGACGGTGAAAACCTGGCGAAGGCGTTCCTTGCGCGGTTCGAGGAAGGCGCCGTTGAAGGAAAAAAACGCGCCGAGTTTCGCGAACGCCGGAACCATTTCCACCGGGCCGCTGTACGCATGGAGCAGAAATCCGCGAGGCGGGAGTGGAGCAGTGCGCAAGACGTCGAGCAGCGGACCGAACGCATCGAGACAATGGATCGAAGCCGGCAGATTGCGTTCCGCGGCGAGCGCGAGTTGCCAGCGGAAGACCTCGATTTGTTCGTCGAGTGGCGCCCGACGAAGGCCGGCCAGGCGGGAGTCGTCGGAGCGGGCGCGATCGAGCATCCAGCGATCGAGGCCGATTTCTCCAATTGACGCGCCTGCGTGTGACGTGACGTGCGCGAGAAGATTTTTCTGCCAGCGCGGCGACCGGTTGCCCGCGTTCCACGGATGAAGGCCGAAGCTTGGGAGCAAATGCAATTGACTGCCGGAGGGTGCGCTTTTGGAGATTACGCCGGCGGCGCAAATTGCCGCGACCTCGGGCCAGTCCGCTTCGTTGGTGCCGTTGACGACGACGCTTCGAACTCCGACCCTTGCGAGATCGGCGAAAATGCGAGCGCGAAACGGTGTGAACCACGCGTCGTGAAGATGGTTGTGCGCATCGAAGAGCGGGATCACGGAATTTGTCTGGCGAAAACTATGGCTGGCTGGTTTTGGCGAAGTCTCGAATTGCGGCTTGAACGGAGGCGATGCCGTGGCGACGCGTTGATGAAAGCGTGCGTACGAGGTCGAGTGCTTCGACGAGATCGGCCTCGCTGTCGACGATTTCCCGGGGAGTGTGACCGCTGAAAAAATCGGTCAGCAACCGGACCAGGCCGCGCACGACGGGAGAATCGGCGTCGCTCCGGAAATAACATCGACCGTCGCGCAATTCGCCGATCAACCAAACATTGGAGGCGCAGCCCGGAACGCGATTCCTGGGAGTCCGTTCGGACGGGGGAAACGGCGACCGCTGGGCGCGATCGACGACGAGGGCGAGGCGCTCCTGGGGATCTTCGAGGTGAATCACCTCGTCGAGGAGCGACTGCTGCCGGTCTGTCAAACGCATGTTATTCGAAAAACTGTCAAATTGTGTCCTTAAATCCAAGCGAGTTTGGCCGTTATTATGTTCAAAGGCGAAACGACCATGCTCGACAATGTTCTCATTCCGCTGCCCGGGTTTACACTGCCGATGGATTTTCCCTGGCGGGTGAGATTTATCGCGGCGGTCGACGAACATTTGCGCCGGTTGCGTGCGACCGGGCATTACGAGCCGGCGCGGTTTTTCGGTTATTATTTTCGCGGCAACATTCCGATGGCAGTAAGTGGCAACTGGACCGTGACGCTGGATTTGGAACCGCCAGTTTCGCAACTGCCGGAAGTGCTCGAATACGTCACCCAGGGAAGTTACAGCATCGTGAGTCAGGCGCGCGATCGCCTGCCCGACTACATGCTGATTCACGATCGACGCGATGGCGCGTGCTGGCTCTGGGCGTTCGATCATGGATTGCGTTTCGTGGAGTCGACCGACGCCGTGATGGAAGTTGAAGAGAGCGGATTCGACGACGCGAAGAAACCGAAATTGCTCGAACCGTAACGAACTTCGGCGGCGCGAAAGAATGGCGGCCGCGATGGCTTCGCCGCGCGCGTGCGACCGAGCGGGGTAAGGCGCCGAGCAGCGCGCGGGGCGTTCCAAACGCTTTGACGCCGCGCAACTCCGGCGCTCAAGTGGCGCGCGATGAACCCCGCGCCGTTGCCAGGCGATCTTTCAGCGCCGAGGCGCAACACGCTTTATCTGCAGGTGCTCGTCGCGATTTTACTCGGCGTGCTGGTCGGGTATGTCTGGCCGGAATTCGGCGCGAAGCTGAAGCCGCTGGGCGATGCGTTCATCAAGCTCGTGCGAATGTTGGTCGCGCCAATCATCTTCACGACGGTGGTCGTCGGCCTGGCGGGAATGGGTGATCTGAAAAAGGTCGGACGGGTTGGGCTGAAAGCGATTTTCTATTTTGAAGCAGTCACGACTTTTGCGCTGTTGATCGGGCTCGTGGTGGCGAATGTGTTCAAGCCGGGCGAAGGATTTCATGCGACGGCGGCGTCGCTCGGGGCGAAAGCGCACGAGGTCGCAAGCTATGCGACGGCGGCGCAGGCGCTGAGCACGGTGGACTTTTTGCTGAAGATCATCCCGAACACGTTCGTCGGGGCCTTTGTCGAAGGCGAAATTTTGCAGGTGCTGCTGCTGGCGATTTTGTTCGGACTCGCGCTGGGGCTATTGGGCGAGCACGCGCGGCCGGTGACGAACCTGTTGAACGAACTGGCGCGAGTGCTGTTCGGAATCGTTGGGATTGTGGTGCGCGCGGCGCCGATTGCCGCGTTCGGCGCGATGGCGTTTACCATTGGTTCGTACGGGCTGCGCACGCTGGCGTCGCTCGCGGCATTGATGGCGTGCGTGTACCTGACGTGCGGCGTATTCGTGCTGGTTGGACTTGGTCTGATCACGCGCGCAGGTGGTTTCAGTCTGTGGAAAATATTGAAACTGATCCGGGAGGAATTGTTTATCGTGCTCGGCACATCGTCATCGGAATCGGCGCTGCCGCTCTTGATGGAGAAAATGGAACGCATCGGCTGCGCCCGGCCGGTCGTCGGGATCGTGGTGCCGGCGGGGTATTCATTTAATCTGGACGGGACATGCATCTACCTGACGATGGCGGCGCTGTTCATCGCGCAGGCGACGGACACGCCGCTCTCGCTCGCGCAGCAGCTCGGCCTGCTGGCGGTGCTGCTGTTGACGTCGAAAGGCGCAGCGGCGGTCACGGGCGGTGGATTCATCACGCTGGCCGCGACGTTGTCCGCGACGAGCCAGGTGCCGGTGGCGGGTCTGGCGCTGATTTTGGGCGTGGATCGGTTCATGTCGGAAGCGCGCGCGATCACAAATTTCATCGGCAACACGGTCGCGACGCTCGTCGTCGCAAAATGGGAAGGCGCCTTCGATGCGACGAAGGCGGGGAAAATTTTGACCAAGCCAAGCGCAGCGATTTCACCGGCCATTTCCGCGCGCTGGCGGAACCCGGGCGGATGATTTTCCGCAAGATTCAGGCCGCTGGCGCAAGCGGTGGCATCGGCACGCCGAGAGCGGCGGAGATGGCGCGAAGGAGTTCGGCTTCGCCAATCAGGATCTGGCCGTCGGCGCCGACGACGTGGGCGGCGGCGATGAGCGTGCGCTGTTTGATCGGAAGGCTGGCGGCGGCGAGTTTGTCGAGCGCAGCGTCGAGCTTTTCGAAATCGCAGGCGGATTCGTCGAGAAATGTAAGCTGGCTTTCGATGAGCTTGAGCTGCGCGGCGCCGGCGGCGAACGCGGCCCGCGCATCCAGATCGATATTGCTCGCCGTGTGCGCAAGCGCGGAAAGGACGATGCAGATTTCGCCGATCAAGGCGTTGAAGGAATAGAACTGGGTGACACTTGCGTGCGCCGGGTCGCGACCGAGTGCGAGGGTGCGCGTAAGGATTTTTTGCAACGCAAACTCGAAGGGCGAAACGCGCGAATCGGCGTGAACCAGTTCGTCGAGCGTTTCGAGAAACACGGAGAGCGCGGCGGGAGGGAGCTGCCGCAATGCGGGCAACGCCAGTTGAAGCAACGGCAGACGGTGCTCCGGACGGAGCGCGCGCAACGCGGAGTCGAGTTCGTCGAGGGTACGGCGCGCATCGGCGCCGGCGCGATTCGCCACGAGGGATTTCTGCTGGTCGCGAACGGCGGAATCATCGTCGAGGAGAAGGCCGTAAATGACGACCGCGGCGGTGACGGAGGTCCGGGTGGATTCGCGCAGGCGCGGAGGAACGGAATCGAGCAGGAGCTGCGCGTTCGCGAGTTGAGCGGGCGTGAGCGTGCCGATCGAAGCGACTGCGGCGCGCGCGGGTGCGGTCGGCTTCGAGGAAACAAGCGGTTGAAAATGAGATTGAGCTGTTGAAGCCGGCGCGAGTCCGGCGAACGTTAACGATTCGCGGCTGACGTCGACCTCTTCGGGCGGAGCCATCATTTTCCCGTCGAACTGCGGATCGATGGCACGGATACGTTCGGCGAGTGGCGGATGCGTGGCCCAAAGTCCGGTGATGCCGGAGCGAAAACTTTGCGCGAAGAAGAAATGGCCGATCCCGGCGGCCTTGTGCGTTTCCAGAGTGGAACCGAGCGCGTAGCCGCCAATTTTCTTGAGCGCGCCCGTGAGGCCGGCCGGGTTGCGCGTAAACTGAACGCTCGATGCGTCGGCCAGAAATTCGCGTTGCCGCGAGACTGCGGCCTGGATGAGCCGGCCAAAAAAATAGCCGACGTAACCGATGATGAGAAGCGCGACTCCGGCAGCGAGGATAACGACGACGGCGCCGCCGGAATTTTTTCCGCCGCGGATGCGGCCGCGACCGAGCGTCCAAAGAATTCCGCGACCGGCGAGGCCAAGGACCAGAATGCCGAAGATGATCGCGGTGATCCTCAGGTTGAGCCGCATATCACCATTCAGGATATGGCTGAATTCATGACCGATCACGCCCTGGAGCTCGTCGCGGGTGAGTTTTTCCATCGTGCCGCGGGTGACGGCGACGATGGCGTCGCTGGTGGTCAAGCCGGCCGCAAATGCGTTCAACGCGGGTTCCTCGTCGAGGATATAAACCGCGGGGACGGGTGTGCCCGATGCGATGGCCATTTCCTCGACGACATTGAGGAGTCGGCGCTCCTTGAGATCGGTGGTGTGTGGATCGATGCGCCGGCCGTTGACGCTCTCGGCGACGGCGGAGCCGCCGGAGGAAAATTCGTTCCACTTTACGAGCGATGCGATGCCGACGACGACGAGCACGGCCGCCGAGACGGCGAGGAAGAGTTGCGGTTGCCAGAGCGCGAGCGCCGCGGACGAATCAGAATATTCGTAACGATTGAAGCGGTGCGACCGACGTTGGTCGTTTAGCGCTCCCAGTCCGAAAACCGCGGCGAAATAGCTCGCGAGGATCGTGCCGATGACCGCGAAAACAAAAAGCGCGACGAGGCGGGTCGTGCGCTTTTTGGCGCGGGCCTGAGCTTCAAAAAAATCCATGACTTCAGGAGATACCGATCGAGGCATGCGGCTGGTCGCGGTCCGACCGGAGGACGACTCGACGACCGGAACCAGCCCTGCTCATGCGATGGTTGGTCAAACTCCTAGGCCTCGGGCGTGACGACCACTGCGGTGCCGTAACAAAGGACTTCGGTTACGCCGTTGCCGATTTCGTTGGCGTCGTAACGCAAGCCGATGACCGCGTTGGCGCCGAGGGCGGCGGCGTGCTGGCAAAGTTTTTCGAAGGCATCTTCGCGAGCGCGCTCGCAGAGATTCGTGTACAGCGTGATGTTGCCGCCGAGGAGAGTCTGGAGGCCGGCGCCGATCGTGCCGACCGCGGAGCGGGAGCGGACAATGATGCCGCGGACCGTGCCGAGCTCCTTTGTTATGCGGTAATTGGTGAGGGTGAAGGCAGTGGTGTTGAGCATCGAGGTAAATTTTTGAAAGCGGGGATTCGGATGTGATCAGGGATGGACTCAGGTGAACTGCACCTTGGGCGCGTTGCGCTCGGCCGGGTCGTCGATCTTGAAAAGCTCGGCGGGCAGGAAACCGAACGTCCCGGCGAAAATCACGTTCGGAAAAGTTTCGCGCGTCGTGTTGTAGATCATGACGCTGTCATTGTAAGCCTGGCGGGCGAAGGCGATTTTGTTCTCCGTCGAGGTGAGTTCCTCCGTGAGCTGCATCATGTTCTGATTGGCTTTCAGGTCGGGATATTGTTCGGAAACGACCATGAGCCGCGAGAGCGCGCCGGTGAGGCCGGTTTCCGCGGAGACCAGGCCTTTCATGGCATTGGCGTCGGCCGGATTGGCGGCGGCCGATTGCGACGCGGCGAGCGCGATATTGCGCGCCTTGATGACGGCTTCGAGGGTTTCACGCTCGTGCTTGAGATAACCTTTTGCCGTTTCGACGAGATTGGGAATGAGATCGTAGCGCCGCTTGAGCTGGACATCGATTTGCGCGAACGCGTTTTTGAAACGGTTGCGCAGCGAAACGAGTGAATTGTAGATGCCGGTGGCCCAGAGGGCGAGAATCACAACGATGACGAGGAGGACGCCGAGGACGATGAGTGCGCTCATGATTTCGAAGAGTTTTGATGGAACAAACGAGACGGCGACATCGTAACCGCGCGGCGGAGCGGCGCCAGACGGAACTATTTACAACGCGATTGATTGTTTCCACCGAGCAAACCAATTTTGCGGCGCGTCATGCGTATTCGATTTTCCCTCGCCCTCGTGCTGGCCGCGCTCGCGGCCGCGGAGGCATGCGCGCAGGACCCGCTCAACGCTCCCGCGCCGCTGGTCGCGTCCGTGAGTGCAGCAGTGTCGCCCGGGCGGAGCGTGTTGACGATGGTGGCGGCCCAGCGGGCGCAGGAAATGGGATTTCCGTCGGCCGCGGCGGCGTTGTATCGAGAATTATTGGACGAGCCGGACGGGGATCGCGCGGCGTTGACGATCGGGCTCGCGACCGCGCTGCTGGACGAAGGCCGCGCGGCCGAGGCGGACAAAGTTTTAAACGCGTTACCGGCGCCGCGCGGGGCGGCCTGGCATCTTCGGAAAGGCCTGGCGGCGGCGGCGCTGAACCGGCTCGGTGACGCCAAGAATGGACGTGACTCGTCGCACGTCAATGAGCTGACGCCGGCGGACCGCAGCTGGCATCTCTATCTCCAAGGCCTGATCGCCACGATGGAGAACGAGAACGACAAGGCGAAGGTGCTGTTCGGCCAGGCGATGGACGCGGCGGTATCGGCGGAGACGCGGGCGCGGTTCCTGTTAAAACGAGACCAGGCCCGGCTCGCGAGCGGACAGCCCGTCAACGAGGCGAATCTCGAGAGCACGCGGAAAAACCTCGAGCAATATCAGGGCCGCAAAATCGGCTACGACATTGCGCGGACGTACGCGGTGATGCTCGATGCGGCGGGGCGCAAGAACGACGCGGTGAAAGTCCTGAATCAGCAGATCGTGTCGCTGCCGGTGGAAGAACGAAATGAACTCGATGAAATGCGGCTGCTGCTCGGGCTGATCGCCGGCGCCGAGGATGGCGCGGGGCGGAACGCGCTCGAACGCCTGCTCGAGCGCGGCACCGACCGCGACAAACAACGCATCGCACTGCAGTTGCTCGCGCGGGCGTCGACGCGGAACCCGCAGCTGGCGAGTTTTCGCAAGCAGCTCGACGAGATGATCGCTGCGCCCAAGCCGCATCCGATTCTCGAGGACCTGCTGCTCTTTCGCGCGCAAGCGGAGCTGGCGACCAAGACCTCGGAAGGTTATGCGCAAGCCGAGGCCGATGCGCAGATGCTGCTGCAGAGATTTCCCGGCTCTCCGCTCAAAGTCCATGCGTATGGCGTCTTGACGGATTCGGCGTGGGAACAATTGCGCTATCGCACCGCAGCCGACAGCGCGGTGAAAATGCGGGCGGAACTGCCGGCTGGGCCGGAGCGGGCGGCGCTCGATGTGCTGATCGCGGAGGCGTGGTTTCGCGCGCGGGATTTTCGCGCCGCGGCCGACGCGTATGCCGCGGCGTTGCGCGAGCGTCCGGCGGGAATCAAGGCGGGAGAGCTGATGTTTCAGCAGGTGAAGGCGGAGATTGAAACGGGATCGACCGAGAACGCCGAGACGGTGCTCGACACGCTCTCGCGCAATCCGGCATTCGATCCGGTG
>Ga0070683_100001375_pt1 | contig 18639 bp, 17 predicted proteins | sample KBSC713LmetaG_FD_64662 | JGI IMG/M metagenome (GOLD analysis project Ga0070683, IMG submission 64662) | Corn rhizosphere microbial communities from Kellogg Biological Station, Michigan, USA - KBS C7.1-3L metaG | ecosystem: Host-associated > Plants > Roots > Rhizosphere ... | reverse complement strand
GGTTCCGCCAATGGCAACCACCGACGCAACACGCACAAAATACCAGACGCCTAGCCCAGAGGCACGCATGGCGATGATTTCGCTATCCGCTGCCAGGCGGCTCAGCCCAAGTAGAATACCCACCAGCACCGCCATCGGAATTGTCACTTTGAAGGTGTTCGGCAGACTGAAAATGAAAATCTCCGCGATACTTCCGAAGGTGGAGCTGTTGCGAACCACTGCTTCCAGAATGTGATTCAGATCGCGAATGAACAGAATGAAAGTGAATACGGCGCAGCCGATCAAGGTATACGACAGAATCTCGCCGAGAATGTACCGGGTGAGGATGCGCACGTTAGGCTCTGCCGCTAGTTTAACTTCAACGGCTGGGCTGCCACGCACGAAGCCGCAGGCTGTTGCTCAACACGCTGACAGAACTCAGCGCCATCGCGGCCGCCGCAATCCATGGGCTGAGAAGGATGTGGAACGCGGGATACAGTACCCCAGCGGCCAGCGGAATGCCGAGGACGTTGTAACCGGCTGCCCAGAACAAATTCTGGCGCATCACCTTCACAGTCGATTCGGCAAGTTCGATCGCTGAAAGAATGGCGGCCGGCTGCGCACGAAGCAGAAGAACATCCCCAGCTTCCTGCGCCAGGTCTGCGCCGCTGCCCATCGAGATTCCAGCGTCGGCCTGCGCCAGTGCGGCCGCATCATTGATGCCATCCCCCACCATTGCGACACGCACGCCCTGCTCCTGCAGCGAACGAATACGCGCCAGCTTGCCGGCGGGGTCAAGTCCTGCTTCGATCTCCCCGATCCCGGCCTGGTTCGCAATCGGGGCAGAGGCCGCAGCGGAGTCTCCGGTCAGCATCAGGACGCGAAGGCCCTTGTCCTTCAGTGCGTTCACCGTTTCAGCAGCATCCGGGCGGAGAGTGTCACGCGAATCGAAGCAGCCGATCGACTGGTTGTCGATCGCTATCCAGAGGCGCGTTGTGCCCGGCCTGGCGGGCGGAATCGTGTCAGGAAGTCGAATTCCATTTTCCTGGAATAGTGCTTCATTTCCGATCAGGCAATCGTAATCTTCAACCCGTGCCATCAGTCCGCGCCCGGGTATCACCTGGACCTCTCGAGCAGGTGCCCATTTCACAGCCTGCGCTCGTGCGTAGTCCACAACGGCATGCGCCAGCGGGTGATTCGAGCGTTCCTCAGCTGCCGCGGCCAGTCGTAACAGGTCTTCTTCGGAGTACCCTTTGACCGGGCGAACCGCCTGCAACACCGGGCGACCGACCGTCAGTGTACCTGTCTTGTCCAGCACAATTGCATTCAAATTGGCCGTCCGTTCCAGAGCCTCCCCGCCCTTATACAGAATGCCCATTTGAGCGCCTCGCCCGACCGCGACCGTCAACGCGGCTGGAACCGCAAGCCCCATTGCGCAAGGGCAGGCGATTACGAGAACCGATACCGTCGCGGCGAGCGCCAATGACATGGAGCTTGTGGAGAAGTACCAGACAACAAACGTGATTGCGGATAGCAACAACACGATCGGCACAAAAATAGCACTGGCGCGATCGGCAAGCCGTTGTGTCGGCGCTCGAGAAGACTGCGCCTGCTCCACCATTCGCGTAATCCGCGCAAGCACGGTGTCCGCGCCCAGCGACTCCGCCCGGCATACGACGGCTCCGTCGTAATTCAGTGACCCGGCAAGTACGCGATCTCCCACTTCTCGCGCCAAAGGCGTTGCTTCACCTGTAAGCATCGACTCATCGACGCTGGTTCTGCCCTCGTGCACCTTCGCATCCACCGGGAACCGTTCGCCCGGCAAAACCAGCACATCATCACCAACCCTGACATCTTCGAGCGATACGAGGGTTTGCACTCCATCCACGATGCGTCGCGCTGTCGACGGGCGAAGCCGGCCAAGTGCGTTTACTGCCGCCAAAGCATGGCGCTTCGCGCGAGCCTCCAGAGCTTTGCCGAGAAGCAGAAACCCCAAAATGAGAAGAACCGCGTCGTAGTAGAGATCGCGACCAGGTGCAGGCGAGATTGTCCCGTACGCCGAATACATAAACGCCACGCCGGTACCGAGGCTGACCAACGTGTTCATGTTCGTGCCGCCGTGCTGCAATGCTTTTCCGGCTGCGAAATAGATCTTGCGCCCCGCCCAGATCATCAGAACTGCAGTGAGAATCAGCATCGTCCATCGCAGTGCATCCTGCGGCGTTTGGTACAGCCCGGGAAGCACGTGCATCAAGAGGTGGTCCAGCAGCCCCATGTCGGCGCTGAGAGGCATCGCCAAAAGCATTGCAATCGCGCCGCCAACCAGAGTCGCAACAGCCTTTGCAAGCGCGTCGGTTTCATCAGATCCGGGCGCACCGCTGTTCAGCACTCCGGAACGCGGAAGCACCGCGTCATAGCCGGCTCCCCGAATGGCTTCCAGCAACTTCTCCGCAGAGGCTTCCTGAGGATCGAATACGACATTTGCCCGATTCGCCATCAGGTCGACGTGGGCAGACTTCACCCCCGTAGTTTCCTTCAGCGCGCTTTCCACATGATGCTGGCAGGCGGCACAGGTCATGCCAATCACCGGTACCGTGAGCGACTCTGTCTCTTGCGCAGGCATGTTGAGCTTACTGTTCCAGGTGAGCCGAATATCCAGCTTTCGCCAGGGCGGCGATCGCCGCATCTACCTGCGGACGGTCCTCTGATTCCAGGCGCGCAGCTCCGATACGAACCTCTTGCACCTGAACGCCTTCCGTCGAATTCAACGTCTGCGTGACCCGCCGGACACAGGACCCGCAATGCATTCCGTCGATCCGCAGTCTGAACTCCCCCATCATGGTCTCCTGGTGCTTTTGATGATACTCGTGTTCATCCGATGCATGAACACTGGATTGGACTTAACTCGGTACGCAAGTGTTAGATGGCAATCTATGCTAGAGATGACCGGATGGCTGAGCCGATACAGCGCGAGTTTCCCCAGTCGCCCCTTGTTGGGGTCGGGGCTATCGTCGTTGACGCAGGTCGTGTGCTGCTCGTCCAGCGTGGACGCGAACCCCTGAAAGGGAAGTGGTCGCTACCCGGCGGGATGCTCGAGATTGGCGAATCTCTGCACGAGGGAGTCATTCGCGAGGTTGAGGAGGAGACAGGTCTTCGCGTCGAACCCATCGAACTGGTCGAACTCCTGGACCGCATCATTCGCGAACAAAGCCCCGAAGGCGAGCGCGTCCGATACCACTATGTCATCGCCGACTACCTGTGCCGAGTGGTCGGTGGAACATTGAAGGCCGCCTCCGACGCCGAAGCAGCCCGCTGGGTCGCGCGTGCAGAGTGGAATAGCCCCTCTGCCGTCGCCCTGGACCCCATCACCGTCCGGGTGATCGAAGCCGCTTGGCAGCGCGCTGCTACCCTTGAAAACCAAGAGAGCCGCTGACCCATGCGCCGCCGCGGATGGATCGCTCTCCCGCTTTTGCTGCTTCTAGTGTCAGCTGGACTACTGTTTTGGGCGCGACCTATAAGCGTATTTAGAGTTTTCAACGCAGCCCAGATGTATTTCATCGGTGCTCGAAACCACTACACGATCGTCAACCAATATCGGATTCACTACTACACACTTGGTCCAGAAGACGGCCGGCCGGTTGTTTTGGTTCATGGCCTCGGCGGTCGAGCCGAAGATTGGGAGAAGCTAGCGCCCTACCTCCGTGATTCCGGTCATCGCATCTACCTCCTCGACCTGCCCGGCTTCGGCCAAAGCGACAAACCCACAGATTTCTCCTACTCCGTTACGGACCAGGCTAGAGTCGTCGTCGGCTTCCTTGATACGCTCGGGTTGAAGAGCGTTGATCTTGGTGGCTGGTCGATGGGTGGATGGATCGTTCAGTTAGTCGCGGCAAAGAACCCCGAGCACGTTTCAAGCCTCATGCTCTTTGACAGCGCAGGCCTTTACGTCAAGCCGGAGTGGGACACTCGCCTATTCACGCCCATATCTCCAGCCGAAGTCGAGAAGCTCGACAAGCTCCTGATGCCCCAGCCACCAAGCCTGCCGGACTTTGTCTCGCGCGATATTCTTCGCGTCTCCCGCGAGCACTCCTGGGTCATGCACCGTTCTCTCGACACCATGCTCCAGGGCCGCGAGACCACCGACCTGCTTTTGCCTCAACTTAAAATGCGTGTGTTGATCGTCTGGGGCGAGCTCGACCAGATCACGCCCTTGAGTGAAGGCCAAAAAATGCACAACCTAATCCCGCAATCGCAAATGGATGTTGTGCGGGGCTGCGGCCATCTCGCGCCCAACGAGTGCGCCAAAGTAATCGGCCCGGAGGTAGTCCGCTTCCTTCGCCGGACAGCACCCTAAAGAGAAAGGGCGAGGTCTGGCCGACCCCGCCCTGAGATCATCCCTCTTGATCAGAAGGTGATGCGCCCGCTGAGCTGGATCTCCCTGCCCGGCGTGGACACCTCGGTGATGCTGCCAAAGCTGGCGGTGTTCACAAAGCGGTTCGGCGTGCCCAGATTCGTGTGGTTGAGTGCATTGAAGAATTCCGCCCGCGCCTCGAAGCGCGCCTTCTCCGCAACGCTGAATTCTCGAACGAGGCCCAAATCAAGTGTCTGCATCCCAGGCCCATACACCGAGTTCCGCCCGGAATTCCCATACGTGTACGCAGGCGGTGCCACAAAGGCCTTCGGATTGACCCATGTCGTCGAATTGCGTGTTCCCGACGGGAATATCTTCTCGCCCGTCAAGTTTGCGCGGATCGGGTTCTCGCCCACTACGGTCCCGGCGTTCGCGGTGTCCCCGAACACCGAAACAGTGAAAGGAAACCCGCTCTGCACCTGGTATTCAAGCGATGTGCGCCAGTCTCGGCTAAGCGCCTGCATCAGTCGATTCGAACCCACTGGATGTGAACTGTACACTGCACTCAACGCGAACCGATGACGGATGTCGCACCCCGGCCCCTTCTCTGCCTCTAAGTCGTCGTTGTTCTGCGGCGTGGAAGCTTCAAACATGGGCGACCGGAAATCTGGCGCGTTTTCAAGTGCCTTGGCGAAAGTGTAATTCGCCAGGAAACTAAGTCCACTCGCATACCGCCGACGCACGTTCACATAACCCGCGTCATACCAGCTCTGCGAAGTATTTTCCAGCAGGTTGATCGTGCTAACGGGAAACGTCGAACTTGAAACCGTCACGTTCGACGGAAACGTTGTGTTCTCGACAAAGCTGATCTTCGGATGCGGACGCCGGGGCTGGATGAGTCCGGGGCCAGGCTGCGCATTATTGATCAGGTGCGACCGCTGCAGATGGAAGCCGCCTGCGCCAAGATAGCCGAGTTCCACGGTGGTCGAGCTCCCAATTTGCTTTTCCAGCGAAGCGCTCCACTGCTGGATGTATTGAGCCGGCGCGTGCAATTCCAGGCCGGTGAAGCTGACCACCGTGGTCCCGAGCACCGGGGAGGGAAAATTCAGTGTGTTAATGCTTGGGATGAAAGGATCGCTCTGCGAAGTCATCGGGAAAACATAGGGCACGTTATGTCGTTGATTGCACCACGTGTTCATGTCAACCGGGGTATAGAACATCCCATAAGCGACATGGGCTACAAGTCCCAGGCGCGGCATGTTCTGTGCCAGTCCGAGCCGTGGCGCAAAATTGGCGTGATTGGAGTACATCAACCCTTGCGGATACCCATTCTGCCCTCCGACGAAGACCTGGGGAGTCCCGCTGCTGAGATCGAGGTTGCTGTTCGTATAACGGATATCCACGAGCGGGCTCATATATTCATAGCGCAATCCATAGGTCAGTGTTGTCGTAGAGGTCAGACGCCACGAGTCCTGCGCGTACGCATCTGAATACCACTGCCGCAAGTCCATCTGCGGCACGCCCGCCTGTCCTTGGCGCGCAGCCGGCAACCCTAGCTCAAAACTGGCCAGTGACGAACCGGTACTGCCGTCATTGAGGGCGTGCGCCGTTGTAAATCCATTTGTGAATTGATAGTAGCCGCGGTTCTGGAAGAAGCCCCACATGGGCCAGATGAAATTCCGGTACGATCCGCCAAACTTGGCACTGTGCCGGCCAAGCTGCCAGTTCAGAGTGTCACGGCCTTCTACGACCGTATCCCAGGCGTGCATGGGGGTAGCGCTGAATGCATCCCCCATCGGCGAGAACCCCTGCACGTTGAAATACGGAGCACCCCATGCTGCCGGTCCGCCAAATCCGGTGCCTGTGATGCCCAACTCCGAAACGATGTCGTTCTTGTTTGCACTCTCCGTCGTATGCATCATGACCAGCCGCGAGATCGCAGCCGATGCTGAGTTCACCAGTTGCGATGAAAAGACGTGATTCCACGCAAGCATGCCGTTCTGCGACAGATCGTCGTGATAGAAGCCAAAGCCCGGAAGGCCCATCGGGTGGAATCCGTACTCGCCGGACGCTGAATAGCGGAAGTAGGCCAGGTCTCCATTCCCGAAGTTATGGTCAACTCGAACCGTGCCCTGGTCTTGGCTCATGCGTTGTTTGCGAAGGTCCAGGTAATTATTTGCATCGTTGCCGGCACCCACTACCGTCGGCTGCCCCATCATCGTCATGCTTCCCATGTCCATCGTGTTGGGCTGGGGCGTGTACTTGTTCAGCATGATTGAAGCCGCCTGAGAAATGCGGTCTGGCGGAATCACGTTCTTCACGCCGTTGTACTCGAATTGCTGGCGAATGTACTGTGGATTAGTCTTGCTGGCCGGCAGGCTGGGATTGAAACTGGGATTCGGCTGCGTCGTGTTCGGATCGAAAATGTCCACTCCGCTCTGACTGAAGTCGCCTGAAGCCTCCTCCGGAGTTGGAACCGTATCGACCATTGCCATGGTCTCCACATTCCGCAGACCCTCATAATTTACGAAGAAGAATGTCTTGCCAGTGCGCCACACCGGCCCGCCAAGCGATGCGCCGAAGTTGTTTTGCACCAGAAAATTCGACATCCCCATATCATTGAATGAGTGCGCATCCATGGCCCCGTTGCGCAGAAACTCATACGCCGTGCCGTGAAAATGTGCGGTTCCCGACCGCGTAACGATATTGATTTGTCCTCCGCCGGCTCCGCCCATATCGGCTGAGTAGCTCCCAGTCTGCACCTGGAACTCCTGCACCGCATCCGGCGACGCGCTCAGGTTTTGCGTACTGAACGTCGGATCGGTATTCGTGGCCCCATCGAGCAGAAAGTAATTCGCGTTTGGTCTGCTCCCGCCGATACTAACGGCTGAGCGCTGTCCTGGCCGCCAGTACAATGGATTCATATCGCCCGTTGCTGCACCATGGCTCTCGTGCGCGCCGGGCACTGTGAGCACAAGGTCGATCAGCATGCGGCCGTTCAGGGGAAGGGAATCGACCGACCTCTGATCCACCACCGCGCCAACGCTCGCGTCCTGCGTCTTCAGCAATTCGCCCGAAGCCTCTACGCTCACGCTCTGCTTGTCTCCAGTCACGCGCATCTCGAGATCGATCGTGGCTTGCTGCCCGACCTCCAGATTGATGGTCTCCTTTGTTTCCGAGAACCCTTGCCCGTCAACCTTCAGAGTGTAGGTTCCGGGCTGCAATCCGGCGATCTCGTAGAGGCCGGTCCCATTTGACACAACATCACGCTGAGCTCCGGTCGAGTTATCGCTGGCATGAATGTGTGCTCCGGGAACGGCATGGCGCTGTTGATCGAAAACGGAACCGCGAACGACGGCATAGTTGCTCTGTGCATTGGCTGCGACACCTGCAATCAGGCACAGTACTGGGAAGAATGATTTGCGCAACTTTACTCTCCTAAATCTCTAGCAGGTTTGGTTTCGATCGGACGGTCGACCTCTGACCGAAAAAGATACTTGGCGCACGCGCTCTGTAACCGATTGCAGGAATTCAACAAGCTGGCGCTTGGCTCTAATGAGGATGGGGCTTCGAAGATACTGCAGGCATCGGAGAATCGGTCGGTCCGTTTCTCCATCTTTTGATGGAGTCTCAAAAAGCAAGGCCACTCATCGAGAGTGGCCTGCGAAATTCGTCCTGGAGTCGACGATCAGACACCGATGACCGCGCACAACTCCTTCACGGCCGCAGCGCTCTTCTTCAATGCCGCCTCTTCCTCTGCCGTCAGCTTGATCTCGATGATCTTCTCCAGACCACCTGCACCCAGCTTGCACGGAACGCCAATGTAGTAGCCCTCAATCCCGTACTCCCCTTGAAGGTATGCAGCGCACGGCAGAATCTTCTTCTTGTCCTTCAGAATGGCTTCGGCCATTTCGACCGCCGCTGCCGAAGGTGCATAATACGCGCTGCCCGTCTTGAGGTGCTTCACAATCTCGGCCCCGCCATCACGCGTGCGCTGCACAAGCTGCTCCAGCCGATCTGCAGCAATCAGTTCAGTAATCGGAATACCTGCCACCGTCGAATAGCGCGCAAGCGGAACCATCGTGTCTCCATGTCCACCCAGCACAAATGCCGTCACGTTCTCAACGCTGACATTCAGCTCTTCAGCGATGAACGTCCTGAACCGTGCCGAATCCAGCACTCCCGCCATTCCAATCACACGCTCGCGATTGAAACCCGCTTGCCGAAACGCGGCCTGGGCCATCGCATCCAGCGGATTCGAAACGATAATCAGGATGCTTTCCGGTGACTGCGCTACCACTTTTGAAACCACATCCGACATGATCTTAAAATTCGTGTGCAGCAGATCGTCGCGGCTCATCCCCGGCTTGCGAGGAATGCCAGCCGTAATTACGACGATGTCAGAGTTCGCCGTGGCCGCGTAATCATTCGAGCCGGTCACATGCACATCCCGCTTCTCAATTGGCATGGCTTCCAGCAGATCCAGCGCCTTGCCTTGGGGGACGCCTTCCACAACATCAATCAGCACCACATCGGCAAGCTCCTTCGCCGCAATCCAGTGTGCTGCCGTCGCGCCCACATTGCCGGCGCCTACAATCGAAACCTTCTTCCGCATCTCTCTTCTCCCATCAGTGCTTCGTTCGGTAATCAGATGTTCGCGCATTGCGCATGTCGAACCGATCAGACCTAGCACTCTGCTCATACTGAGCACTGACCACTGATCCCCTACCACTGTTCACATATTTCCGATAATCCGCGTAGCAAACTCGCTCGTTCCCACCTTTGTCGCGCCCGCCGTCTGCCGCTCAAAATCGTATGTCACAAACTTCTGCTGAATCGTCTTCTCCATCGCGTCCTCGATCATTTTGGCTGCTTCTTTCCAGCTCAGAAAATCGAGCATCATCACGCCGGAGAGAATCACCGACCCAGGATTGATTACGTCCTTGTCGGCATACTTGGGCGCCGTTCCGTGTGTTGCTTCGAAAACAGCATACCCATCCCCGATGTTCGCGCCCGGCGCGATGCCCAGCCCGCCCACCTGCGCCGCCGCAGCGTCAGAGATGTAATCGCCGTTTAGATTGGTCGTCGCAAGAATGCTGTAATCCGCCGGCCGAATGATGATCTGCTGGAAAATCGAGTCGGCGATACGATCGTTGACGAGAATCTTCGATTTCCAGGCGCCATTCCCGTGCGATTTCCCAATCGAATCAAGCACCCCTTTGATCTCGGCACAAACTGACTCTCCAAAACTGGCGGGCGCGAACTCGATTCCCGGCTCGATCAGAGCCGCATTCTCTTCCACAGAGATCCCGGGGTTCGCCTCGACGTTGCCGAGGATCCAGCTCTCCCGTTCCGTTACCGTCTGCTCGCGAAACTCCTCAGTTGCAACCTCATAGCCCCACTCGCGGAACGCGCCTTCTGTAAACTTCTGGATGTTGCCCTTATGCACCAGCGTGACGGTCTTGCGGCCCGTCTCCATGGCATGCCGGATCGCATACCGGACCAGTCGCTTGGTGCCGAAAATTGAAATCGGCTTGATCCCAACGCCAGAATCCTGCCGTATCTTCTTTTTGCCGCCTTTCAGCAGATCGTCATTTACATAGCTGATCAGCTTCGCCGCGTCCTCGCTGCCTTGCTTAAACTCGATGCCGGAGTATACATCCTCGGTGTTCTCGCGGAAGATCACGATGTCCACCTTCTCGGGATGTTTTACAGGGCTCGGCACACCCTGGTAGTAGCGCACCGGGCGAACGCAGGCATACAAGTCCAGAATCTGACGCAGCGCCACATTCAGCGAACGAATCCCGCCGCCAACCGGAGTGGTCAGCGGTCCTTTGATCGAGACTCGCAGATCACGCGCTGCATTTACTGATTCATCAGGCAGCCACGTGTTGAACTGCCGAAACGCTTTCTCTCCCGCGAAGATCTCGAACCAGGTAATCTTGCGCTTGCCCCCGTAGGCCTTCTCAACTGCGGCGTCAAATACACGCTGCGAGGCCTTCCAGATGTCGCGGCCAGTGCCGTCGCCTTCGATAAAGGGAATGATGGGATTGTCGGGAACCTGATATTGGCCATGGCTGTACTCGATGGGCTTGCCGTTCTGCGGCAATTCCAGCCCGTTGTAGGTCTTCTGCATTTGTCTTTTGGAGTTCCTTCCCGGAATAAGGGTGCAAGGGAAGGCTAACATCTTAAATTTAGAGGTGGCAACGGTAGGCAGCGCTCAACATGAACGCAAGATGACGACCGGTCAGCAGACCTCAACCGAGTCCGTCAGCAACCTCGATCACAGAGACCTGCCCTATTGCACCGGCCCGTTCCGAAAGTCGCCTTCATCCAACTTAGGAATTCCGAAATGCCCGCGAAGATGCAGCAGGTCCACCGGGCTCAGATCCCCAGCTACCGTGACCAACGTCAGGCTGCGCGGTGTCTCGGCCAGCACCACGGCTCCGCGGATATTCATCCCGTCCAGCACGAACCACACATCTGTTGTTCCGTTGCGAACGGGCCCGCCGTGGCCCGTCGTGACCACATGCTTCCATCCGCGCAGATGATAAGAGGCGCGAATCGCCTCAACTGCGCCCTCATCCGGAATGCCCGCCTCGTTGAAACGCATGGTATGCACGCTCACCCCGTCCAGCTTGCGGATGGCCTGGCGCACCGGCGCGTCCGAGTCGGGTACGACGCCAGCAGCGACACCCAGCAGGTTTCGGTCGAGGGTAAAATTCTCCTTCATGGCGGCCATCGAGCTCAACTCAGCCAGCGGTGGAGGAACCCACTCCAGGGGCACAGGGCTTGCATCGGCGGGATACTCGCGCGTCGGGGGAGGGCCAGGTTGCGCGCCGTACTCTTGAGCCACCGCCAATGCACAGCCAAGCGTCGCGCTGAGTACACAGATCCCAAGAACGAGAGTCAGCTTCATAAACTCTGAAACTCTGTTCCGGAAGAATAGTTCCGCTGATTTGCGAAAATCCCGATCTTTGCGGCCTGCCCGAAACCACTCGAAGGTTTCTTCCGCCATTCCGACGTCCCATCTGTAAACGCCGGATTAATTCGCAAACCATTCTGTTTTCAGGCGCCAAGATGCGATAAACTCATGCGGGAACGTACACAAACTCAACCACCGCCAACCTCACGGAGGGTACATAGAAATTGGGAAAAAGCATGGTCCCGAAGAAGCTTTTCTTCACCAAGGGTGTAGGCAAACACAAGGAGCGTTTGACCTCGTTTGAGCTAGCCCTTCGGGATGCTGGTATCGCCTCGCAGAACCTCGTGCGCGTCAGCTCAATCTTTCCACCTCGCTGCAAAATCATCTCGCGCAAAGAAGGCGCCAAACACCTCAACCATGGCGAGGTCGTCTTCGCGGTCATTGCTGAAAACTCTACCCGCGAACCCCACCGACTGGTCGTTTCCAGCATCGGCGTCGCAATTCCGGCCGACAAGGACACCTACGGCTACCTGAGCGAGCACCATAGCTTCGGAGAAACCGAAGATCAGGCCGGTGAGTACGCTGAAGAGCTTGCCGCCGAGATGTTGGCTACCACGCTAGACGTCGACTTCGATCCCGATAAGAGCTGGGACGAGAAGAAGGAGATCTATCGCATCTCCAACAAGATCGTCCGCACAAGCAACGTCACGCAGTCAGCAGTAGGCGACAAACGCGGTCTCTGGACCACTACGATCGCTGCCGCGGTTTTGATTCTCGAAGAATAGGGGCAATGGGGCACACCAATCGAGGCCAATCTCGCGCGCCGGGGTTGGCCTTGTCGTGTAAGGGAAATTCGGCAGCTCTGCCGCAGGAAATTTGATTCGAAATGGAAAACGCGCGTAAATACAAAGTCGGTCTGGTCCAGATGCGCATGGGGCCCGATCCCGACATCAACCTCGATTCCGCCATCGTGCACATCCGCGAAGCGGCAAGACGCGGCGCCAACATCGTCTGCCTTCCTGAGCTCTTCCGCGCACAGTACTTCTGCCAGCGTGAAGACATCAAGCTCTTCGATCTCGCCGAGCCTATCCCGGGACCCTCGACCGCGCGCCTTGGCGAGATCGCCAGAGAGCTTAGGATCGTCATCGTCGCCTCACTCTTCGAGCGCCGCGCAGCTGGTCTCTACCACAACACGGCCGTGACTCTGGGGCAGGACGGGAACATCATCAGCGTGTATCGCAAGATGCACATCCCCGACGATCCGCTCTACTACGAGAAGTTCTACTTCACGCCTGGCGATCTCGGTTTCAAGGCGGTCGATACTCCGCACGGCCGTGTCGGAACGCTGGTCTGCTGGGATCAGTGGTATCCCGAGGGCGCCCGCCTCACCGCCCTTCAAGGCGCCGAGGTGCTTTTCTATCCGACCGCCATCGGCTGGCACCCCGCCGAGAAGGACGAATTCGGTGCCGCCCAGTATGACGCATGGCAAACGATCCAGCGCGCCCACGCCATCGCCAACGGCGTCTACGTTGCCGGTGTAAACCGCGTCGGCCATGAAACCGGCGACATCCGCGGCAATCGCGCCACGGGCCCCGGCCTCGAGTTCTGGGGCGGCAGTTTTCTTGCCGATCCCTTCGGGCGCATCGTCGCCAAGGCATCGCTCGCCGAAGAAGAAATTCTCATCGGCGAGATCGACACAGCCCTGCTCGAAGACACGCGCCGCAACTGGCCATTTCTGCGCGACCGCCGCATCGACGCCTACGCGCCCATCACCAGCCGCTTCCTCGACCCAGGCTTTGGAGACGGAAAGTAAACGCAATGAGTCTCCAATCCCTATGAATGTGGCCGCACTCATCGCGCAGTTTTGCCGCGTGATGAGTGGGATACAACAAACCAACTCAGAACGTAGTACGACCGAATGAACGACACACCAAAACAACTCGGCTACCGCATGCCCGCTGAATGGGAACCCCATGAAGCCACCTGGCTTGCATGGCCCCACAATCCGGAAGACTGGCCCGGCAAGTTCCACGCCATCCCATGGCTCTACGCTGAGATCGTCCGTCTTGTCGCTGCGCACGAGCGTATCCACCTTCTCGTGCAGGACGAGAAAGTGCAGCGGCGCGTGGTCAGTATCCTCGAACGCGCTCATGCCAATCTCGACAACGTCAGCCTCCACCAGTGGCCCACAAACCGCGTTTGGACACGCGATTCCGGCCCCATCTTCGTGCGCAATCAGCAGGGCCAGACTGCGATAACCAATTGGCGCTTCAACGCCTGGGCGAAATACCCCGACTGGAATCTCGACGACCAGATCCCCGCCCGCGCCGCCGAATTGCTTAGGCTTCCGGAGTGGCAGCCAGTCGTTGAACTCGACGGTGAGCATCGCCGCCTCGTCCTCGAAGGTGGCTCGATCGACACGAACGGCCAGGGCGTGATGCTCACCACTGAAGAATGCCTCCTCAGCGACGTGCAGCAGCGCAACCCCGGCGTCAGCCGCGAGCAGCTTGAGCGCGCCTTCAGCGGCTACCTCGGCATAGATCAGGTCATCTGGTTGGGGAGGGGGATCGCCGGTGACGACACCCATGGCCATGTCGACGACATCACCCGGTTTGTGGGCCCGACCACCATCCTCACTGCAGTCGAGCCTAAGGTCAGCGACCCCAACCACCAGCCCCTCGCTGAAAACCTCGAACGTCTCAAAGCTGTTCGCACCTCGGAAGGCAAGCAATTCACCATCGTTGAACTGCCCTTGCCGCGCCCCGTCGTCTTCCGCAACCAGCGGTTGCCCGCCAGCTACGCCAACTTCTACATCGCCAACGGCCTTGTGCTGGTTCCCACCTTCCACGATCCCAGCGACCGCATTGCTCTAGGCATCATCGCCCAAGCTTTCCCGGACAGGGAAGTCATCGGCATCCACGCCATCGACCTCGTCTGGGGTCTCGGCACTCTTCACTGCATGACGCAGCAGCAGCCCGCGTCTTTGCCGCACAAGCCGCAATAACCCCACTCGATCATGTGCGTGGCATCACTACTCCTCGTCACAACGCAATGTGATTCCGTTGACCCGGATTTGCCGTACCATGGTGGCCATGATCTCCGACCTCGAAGCGATGCGCACCGCGCTCTCTGAAGCCCGCAAAGCTGCCGAAGCTGGGGAAGTTCCCATTGGAGCCGTCATCGTCCACGACGGCGCAATCATTGCCCACGGCCAGAACTCGGTCGTCCGCACCAGCGATCCTACAGCGCACGCTGAGATCGTCGCCATGCGCCACGCCGCAGCCATCCTCGGCAACTACCGTCTCAACGGCTGCACTCTGTATGTCACCTTGGAGCCATGCGCCATGTGCGCTGGAGCCGTGATTCACGCCCGCATCGACCGGCTCGTCTACGGCACGCCCGATCCCAAAGCGGGCGCCTGCGGATCGGTCCTCTCCGTGCTGAACCACCCGCAACTCAATCACCAGATGCAGGTCACACAGGGTGTGCTGAGCGAGCAATGCGGCGATTTGCTCCGCGTCTTCTTCAGAAACCGCCGCGCTAGGCCCGAGTGAGCGCCCGAATCCGCTCCTCCTGGTCCGGCCACTTCGCCGCCAACTCGTCGTAGCTCGCGTTGCGATAATCCGCGTAATCAAACCCCGGCACTACCGTGCACCCTAGAAGCGCGAATTTGCCCTCGCCCATCAGCCGTGTACCCTGCCACACTCCCGCAGGCACCAGCACCTGCACCTGTTGTCCGGCCAGCAAATCCTGTCCAAGAACCACAACTTCGGAGCGCCCAATTGGGTGGAGCTGCACCATCTCCACCGGATCACCCAGGTAGAAATGAAACACTTCATCTGACTCCAGAAGGTGCATCTCTGAGAACTGCCCCTGTTCCAGCAGGTAGTAGATTGCAGTCCCCTGCGAACGCGTGCCGCGAGGCAGATCGAGGGTTCCCGACGCAGCCCAGGTCTGCAGAAAGCTCCCGCCCTCGATGGGATGGGGCTCGAGCTTGAATAACCTCTTTATCTGTTCAGCTGTCACAGAGGCATCGTAAATGACCCGGTAAAATCAGGGTATGAAGGTTCAGGTCTACACCGCCTCATGGTGCAGAGATTGCCGGGCGGCTAAACAGTTTCTCGAAACACACGGGATCGAATACACGGAAATCAATGTGGATGCCGACCCGGCCGCCTCGGCCGAGGTTATCCGCCACGTCGGCAAGCGCGCTATTCCTCAGCTCGTCATCGACGGCGAATGGTTCCAGCCCTACAAACCCGGCCGCGGCCTTCTCTACGACGAGCTCCACAAGCGCTTCGGCATCCCGCGCACATAACCCGTCCTTACACCTAGTAAAATCAAGAGTTGAGCTGAACATTGCACTTCCGCCACAGCGGGAGACTTACCGTTTCCAGAGCCAGCTAGAAGCTAGTGGCTAGGAGCTAGAAGCTGCCTTTATGATCAATCGCTACACCCGCCCTGCCATGGGCCGCATCTGGACCGAGGACAGCAAATACCGCTGCTGGCTGCAGGTTGAGTCAGCGGCAAGCGCAGTTCTTGCTGAAGACGGCGTGATCCCCCGGTCCGCAGCTGATGCCATCGCGAATAAGGCCTCAGCATCTGCCGACCGGATCCTCGAGATCGAAGCCGAGGTCAAGCACGATGTCATTGCTTTCACCACTGCCGTCGCTGAAAGCCTGAAAGCTCAGGGCCTCGGCGAGGAATCCCGCTGGCTCCATTACGGCCTCACTTCCAATGACATCGTCGATACTGCTCAAGCGCTCCAGATCAAAGAAGCGTCCACCCTTATTCATCAGGGCCTCGAAGCCCTGCTGGCCGTTCTCAAGCGCCGCGCTCTCGAGTTCAAGCACACCCCCACCATCGGCCGAACTCACGGCATCCACGCAGAGGCCACTACCTTCGGCCTCAAGTTCCTCAACTGGTACGCCGAGATGCAGCGCAACCTCAAGCGCTTCAAAGCAGCCGCGGAAGACATGCGGGTCGGCAAGCTCTCCGGCGCCGTCGGCACCTTCGGCCACCTGAAGCCCGAACACGAAGAGCGTATCTGCGAGCGCCTCGGACTCAACCCCGCTCCCGTAGCCACGCAAGTCATCCAGCGTGACCGCCACGCCGCTTACATCGGCACACTCGCGGTCATCGGCAGCACCCTCGACAAAATCGCCGTAGAGGTGCGCCACCTGCAGCGCACCGAGGTCCGGGAGGCTCAGGAGTACTTCAGCGAAAAGCAAAAGGGTTCCTCGGCCATGCCACACAAGAAGAACCCGATCACCAGCGAGCAGATCAGCGGCCTCGCTCGCGTTCTCCGCGCCAACTCGCAGGCCGCACTTGAAAACGTAGCTCTCTGGCACGAACGCGACATCTCCCATTCCTCCGTTGAGCGTGTAATCTTCCCGGATTCGACCATCCTCACGGACTATCTTCTCGCCAAGACGACGGATCTGCTGGATCGCCTGCTCGTCTATCCCGAGCGCATGAAGAAGAACCTCGAATCTACCGGTGGCCTCATTTTCAGCGGTCAGCTTCTTCTCGATCTCGCCGAAGCCGGCATGCTGCGCGAAGACGCCTATCGTCTCGTTCAGAGCCACGCCATGCGCGCCTGGAAAGACGACCTCGTCTTCCGCGACGAAGTCTCCAAAGATCCGGCCATCACCAAGCTGCTGAGTCCGGACAAACTCGCGCGCACCTTCGACTTCACTCGCCAACTCGGCAATGTAGACGCCATATACAAGCGCGTCCTCGGAGAGTCAGGGCGATGAACCAGATTCCTGACTACGCCGCCGAACGAGTGCTGGGCACGATTCAGGAAGTTATTAACTCTGCCGATGAAGAGCTGGAGCAAGCGGAGCAATGGATGAAGGGCCTGGTCGACGAATTCCCTGAGGCCTCACTCGTCCACTCCTATTACTCATGGGTCCTGTCGCGCCAAGGCAAGCACCGCGAAGCGATCGACCACGGGCGCGTGGCCATCAAGCTCTCTCCTGAATCCGAAATCTCTTCCATCATGCTCTTCCGCGTCCTTTGGAGCGCGAGCCAGCGCAAGGAAGCCTTTGACGAGATGAAACGCCTCGAGCAGTACGGCCCTTCCGAGGAGTACGCTCGAATGATGCAGGAGTGGCACGAGAGCAAGCCCGGCGACGGAGATTTCGAAGAATGAATCTCACCGTCGCAATCACCGGAGCATCAGGCGCGATCCTCTGCCGGGAACTCCTCCGCGCCCTGGAATCCGACGATCGCGTAGAGCGCATCCACTTTGTCGCATCCGAGAACTCCCTCCGCGTCATCGCCGAAGAACTCGGCCTCTCCGGCCGCACCGGCCTGCTTGAAAAACTTCTCGACTCATCTCCGAGAAAAATTCAACAGCACGCAGATTCGGACGTAGGCGCATCCATTGCCAGCGGCAGCTACCCAAGCAGCGGCATGATCGTCCTGCCTTGCTCCATGGGCACTCTTGCCACCGTCGCCAACGGCCTCGCCAACTCGCTCATCACGCGCGTAGCAGATGTCACCCTCAAAGAGGGTCGCCCGCTTCTGCTCTGCATCCGTGAAACGCCCTTCAATCGCATCCACCTGCGCAACATGGTCCTCGCCGCCGAAGCCGGAGCCATCATCTTCCCGGTGATGCCCGCCTTCTACAACAAGCCCGTCGATTCCACAGAGATGGCTCGCCAGTTTGCCGCGCGCGTTCTGGCCCACATCGGCCTCCCCCAGCCCGGTGCTTACGTCTGGAAGCCCGACGAATAGTCACGGTTCTCCGCATTGGACCCAACAAAAGTTTGACAAATTCCTGACAATTCCCGTTTGACACTGCCCAATCCGCTCCGCGATACTGCCTTCAATGCTGAACTTAGCCGCGCACCGGATTGAGGCTATGGCCATGTGCATCTGTCGCGCATGCGCATCCGTTCGCGTGTATTCTGAGTGGCATATGCGCTAAGCGCAACCGATCAGAAACAGGCGGCCCGGATCCAGCGGATTCGGGCTTTCGCATTTCCGGCTCGTGTAGCCCCTCAACACAATCGACTCCAAGGAGAACAGGATGTCAGACGAGAAGAAGCAGCAACTTGCCACCATCGCCGTTCACGGCGGACAATCGCCCGATCCTGCCACCGGTTCGCGCGCCGTTCCCATCTATCAGACGACCTCGTATCTGTTTCAGGATGCCGACCACGCCGGGCGTCTTTTCGCGCTCAAGGAATTCGGAAACATCTACACCCGAATCATGAACCCGACGACCGACGTCTTCGAAAAGCGTGTTGCCGCGCTCGAAGGCGGAGTCGCCGCACTCGCCACCGCCTCCGGCCAGGCCGCAGAAACACTGACCATCACGACCCTTGCCGCCGCCGGTGATGAAATCGTCTCCAGCAACTCTCTCTATGGCGGC
>Ga0070683_100001374_pt1 | contig 18646 bp, 21 predicted proteins | sample KBSC713LmetaG_FD_64662 | JGI IMG/M metagenome (GOLD analysis project Ga0070683, IMG submission 64662) | Corn rhizosphere microbial communities from Kellogg Biological Station, Michigan, USA - KBS C7.1-3L metaG | ecosystem: Host-associated > Plants > Roots > Rhizosphere ... | reverse complement strand
ACGCGTTCAACAATTTCACGGCGAGTACGCACGCGGTACGGCTGCAGCCTGCTACCACGCCGCCACCCGAGTGCACGTTCAACTGCTTACGCTCCACAACAATCGGGCTGAGCGCGAAAACCAGAGGAAGCAACGCGACAGTCACGGCCAAGGTCGCAGTCCGAGATGAGAAGGGCGTCCCGATGGCAAATGCTCTGGTAGTAGGACACTGGACCCTGCCGGATGGATCAGAGTTCCAACCTAACGCGTGGACCGATCTGAAAGGCATCGCGACCTTCATTGTCACGGGCACCCGCCCGGGTACTTACAACTTTCAGGTCGTCAACATCGTGCTGTCTCTCCACACGTTCAATCCGAGTAAGAGCGTTATCTCGCGGAGCATCATAGTGCAATAAAGCACAATCGTTAACGTACAGGAGGGCTGCCGCTCGCGGCCCTCTTAATTCGTTTGTGTTCATTGGGCAGTATTGGCGATGCCGAGTCCACCTTATTGGCGAGATCCGCGCTCTTGCAGCAATGCTCCAGCAGAACAGATTGCTTGATTGGCGTTAACAGGCGTTCTAACAAGCTTGCGCCGTTTGTGAATTAATGGCGATGTTTCGCCATTCGACGTAGAGGCGGTGCAATGCTACTTCTGCAGTCAGTCCCATGACCAGCGTGGGATGCTGAAGCCGTCGGCACATATCGGTGGACTGGTGACACCGAGACGTCGTTCTCGTGGTCGCCTTCCCGGATGGCGCTCGCGATCGCCGCACCGGTCCCGGGAAACTGAGTTAGATCTTCGCCACGCCGCACCATTTCATCGAGACTCTCCGCAAGGTCGCGGATGCGTACTGCGACCCGACGAAAAGCCTTCACCTCGTAGGGAGTTTTTAGAGGGTGCAACCCTAAAGCACACGATTGTCTATCGGCCGATGGAATTGGAAACCGTGTTGTTCGTTAGGAATCGATGTTGCGGATGCCATCGATGCGCCTTATTCGCAAGGAATTGTTCATCGCGACATCAAGCCCGCGAATATTTTTGTGACGAAGCGTGGACACGCAAAGATTCTCGATTTTGGGTTGGCGAAAGTGCTGTCCGTCCCCGACGGGATAGGAGAATTCGCAAGCGTGGGGATCGATGCGACAGCGGGAGTGAGCATTGAAGACTTGACCAGCCCCGGCGCGGTGGTGCCAGGGTACCCGCCACGATTAACGCCATTGCTGATGCTGTGCGCTGGGCAGCGCGGATCATGGAAGAAATTGATCGGCACTGGCCAGCAAAGCGAATGTGACTACAGGTTTCACCCCATTTACTCCGGTTCAAAATACGGCCATCATTTTCTAAATACGGCCATCATTCTTCTAAATACGGCCATCATTTTCTTAAGACCAGTGCCTCCACGAAGGCATGGGTTGTTTCTCCGCTAGACCTACCCGCCCCTTTCGGCCCACCACCCGGGAGGGGCTTCAATTTCTTGAGCCGCCCTTGCACCTTGGGCTGTCCTCGCGGAATTTGAATGCGATGTTCCCGCGAGAGCGTGCCTCGGTTCACCGTTGAGGGGGAGCCATGCTCCGAAGAGCGCTCATGGGCTTCCCTCGGGGCGCTCTTTGTATCTTCTTCCCGACTGTCAAAACACTCAGTAAGGCAGCCCGGGCCGACGGGATGTCGCCTTTGCGTCCACAACACTCCTGGACCACATAGCCCTGTCGAAATGCGTGGGGTCCGGTCCTGGACTGGCAAGGGGGAGTCCTTTCCTTGGCGCTCCCCCTTTCTTTTGCTGGACAGAAGGCCCTGTTTCTACTTCATGCGTTCAGGTTTTTGCCGGATAGACCGCCCAATGTCCAAGCCCGATACTGCCGTCGTTCCATCATGATCGCGCGTCCCCGGTCCCCAAGCGAGCGCGATCGGGCCTCCGCAAAAAGCGCGAACAGAGAAGGAAAGGCTCCTCGCCAGACAGGAGCCTTTTCCTTTTTAAGGAATAGCCCTCGCCAGATTCTCAGTAACATAGACAACACGCCCACCCCTTCTAAGATTCAATTGCGAGGTACTCCCCCATGCGAGATTTACTAGAACTTCTTCGCTCCGACGAAGTCCAGGATATCGGTTATGTTTTCGGTGATTCTTGTGCTCGTAGTCGGCACCATCAGGCTAGTCGGGTCGAACGCCAACAACGTCTTTTCCCAAGTCAGCGGCTCCTAAACCAGTAACGCTGGACAGTCTGTTGGTGTATAGTCTCGCGCAACGCCGAAGTAGCAACCCGGCCCGCATGTACCCCTGAATGACCCGCGCGGCCGGGCGTCGACTGGGTGTGCGAGATACTCAGCTCCCCCGCTATGAGCATGAGCAAAAAACAAGAATTTCTGATCTGGTGTCTTGTGGTGGCGGGGATTGCGGCTTACTCCATTGTGCTGTATTCGATTATGGCTCGCTAAGTTTTGCCGCGCCCGAGTGTTCAATGGTGCAATAGCGACTGTCAATAAACCCAGTAGGCAACCCGGTCGGTGGAGTGTTAGTGTGCGCTGCACGGAAGTACCCTAGGCAGAGCAAGGGGAGCTAGTCCAACGGCTGCTCCCCTTTTGTTTTTCTAGTTCACCCTGGGGCTGAAAGTGAAAGCCGCAAGCGCGGTAGGCTTCGTTAAGCAGCTCCTGAAAACTGCTGACGGGTTGATGCCGCGACACCCTTGGGAGAGCCGACAGCGTTGAATTCTACAAGCTCCCTTTTGTGTTCCTCGCACACCACCATTTCCAGCCGGTCGTCGTATTCTCCCGGTCGGCCGCACTCGTAACCTTCTGTGGCAATGTCGTTCAACGGGATGAAAACTTCGCACGTCATTAGCACCGCTAGCATAGTCGAAACCTCTGACGCCTTCCAATTGCGGAGGTGACCGCTCCGCCGGCGATTAACCAATCTAGAGACGCGACGGCGATAGCCTTCACCAACTTCTCCCTCAGAGCACTAATGACCAAGGGTCAACTGGTGTAATGGCGATGTTACGCCAACAATCTTTTGATCCTGCTCACATTGGTTCGGAACTAGCGGATTCACCTATCGTTACTGTCGCGTCCGGCTGAAGCCGACACGGCCGGATCCACTTTCACCAAACGACCGTGCAGGACAAAGGCACGTTGGCTGGGCGCGAAACGCGGAGCGACCAAGCCGTCGTTAATCTCGCGAGTGACCGCGAATCGATTGAACTGTGTCGCTGGAATGAACAGACGTTCGTTATCGTCGAAACCGTCGGAAGCGGTATCCGTATCACCTTCAATGGCCGAGACGATGCCATCTCCATTCTGGTCGACTCTGGCGACCTCTGCGGCGTAGGCGTCAAAGAGGCGCTTTTCCAAGCTCGTTGTGGTCGGCTCGAAGGAAGCGGGGCGCTCGTACACATCCAGGAAGATTTCCCTAGCCAGACCGCTGGGTATATTGCGGTATCGAAACTCTCGCTGTGCGTCGGCCGCCTCGCCTCCTTCTTCGTCCGCCTCAAACTTGTCAGGGTCACGAGGCAGATTGGGGTTGTCACCAACCGCAGTGGGACTCTTCGTAATGCCACTCGGACCCGAGCCGGGGACGATCGACTGCAGCTTGCCGATCTCGCCATCTTCGAAGGCGTCCGGCGGTTGATTGAACTCATCAGGGAAGCCGCCTGTGAACGGGAGTTCGTACAACGGGTGAATCCAGTTTGTTCCTTGATAATTGAATTCCCAGTAGGCATGGGCGTCGCTTTGCTGCAGCGAGTTCCAAGTTCCCATGCTTAGGTAGAGAGAAACCAGGTTTGTCTGGACGTCAGGAAAATGGTCCGAGGCACGGGGGAAATGAGGATCGTTGCCATCCGTTGTGAACAGGGTGCCGGGGACATTGTGTCCGGTCCCTTGCATCTTGAGCTTGGCGGCGTCTGCCGGAAGAATGGTGCCGAATTGCGCATGTCCGTCCACCCGAGGCTTGCCGTTCACGGGAGCAACCCTGAGGTCGTGAATCATCCAGCCCTCATACCACCCGCTTTCGTTGTTGATGACGAACAAACTAGACACGTCCGTGAAGATGTCAATGAACGCTTCAGGATCGTTGGGATCAGTCGGTAGGCCCGGTTTCGGTTCCAAAACGACGCGCACCGCACCGATTGCTGGCAACCCGCAGTTAGCTCCGGTGGCAGTCAATTGCGCCAGATCGTTGACTCCCGGAATCTGTTTTGTGAAAACGTTGGGCTCGAAGCCGGTGGTATCGAGTAAATAGTATTGAAACAGCTGGCTGGGTTTATTCGCTTCGGCAAACGCCTGCTGAGGTAGTTGGGTGTGCGGACGGTCTGCCATCTGCACAAGGCGATCTCTCAATGGTTGCGGCAAATTCGTGACGTCTCCGCGATTCGCGACGGTCTGACGATCCGCAAACGGATGTGGATTCGGATGGCAGGGGGCTGGTGGTTGTTCTGCAAGGCTGAGTCCAGCCAAAAGGGCTACGAAAACCAAAGCAGTGCAGAGCCGCAGGGCGGTGCGAGGTTCACAGACGCAGGGTGATGTCATGGCTCCATCTCCATTATGTGCCGACAGTAGGTTTGGTGCGGAAGCGCACAATTCCGACCTTTACGTCCAAGAGTAGGTGAAGTTCATCGAGGAGATGTCGCCGCCACGTCTGTGGTGTGTAATCTATTTGTCAAAGAACCGTTCGGTGATGGGTGCAATGGCGAATTTCTCGCCAACTATTAACGGGGATCGATCCTGATTTGCTATGGAACATCCTGAGGCAGCGGCGATCTTGCTTCCAATCGCAGCTTTCCAGGCGGTGGTAAACCTGCGTGGAGATCCCGGAAAAGCGACCTCCACGCTATTGAATGCCCGTTTCCTATGCTGACGTCGTAAGGAAGCAGGACGCTACGAGCATCTCACTGAATCCGCTTCAGTGGTCCGTTAGCATCCGCAAAGTTGCTAGTGTTCAGTACTTGAATACCGGCTTCATGATCGCCATCGAATGGCGTCACTGTGTCCGGACACCCGGCATTGACCGCATCCCCTGGGTCGGCGAACCACAGCCCGAGGTGGGATGTCTGGACGGCGGTGGGACCAGGGTTCAGGATGAAGGTTTCATCACTGAAGATCCCAGTCACGTCGACGACTCCGTTGCCACGAGCATCGGTTGTTACGTCTCCTTGATACCACGCAGGGACGAAGGGAGCGTTTGGTGTGGTAATTACAAACAAGGTGAAGTCGGTGTTTGCCGGAAGGGCGAACACTTCAACGTGCATGTTCTGGACCGGTCCCAGATCACTGATTGTGACGCGTCCACGCGCTGTGGCCCTGAGGCACGAGACTGCTCCTGCAGACTTGACCAGGTTGAAGACAGTACTGTCGTTTACTCCCGCTTTCGCCAGGGGGACTATTCCCACCAACCCGATGGCGACCGTTAAGGCGATACTTGCCGAACGTATGGTTCTCTTCATCGGAGTACTCCTTTAATTGTGGGACGTTCTGATGAGGTTCTAGCTGATTCTCCAAAATCGGAGACTCAGCGGAGTGGACCGCGAATGGTCAAGGTCCGCGACACCTGTGTGAGTTGACTGGTTATTACATAAACAGACGGGCCGCTGGAGTGGCGTGCCGAACATTCTTGGGCGAATCGGTCAACAAGTCAAATGAAAAAGTACTTTAGAAGAACGCTCTTGCTTCCGAGATCTCCGCAAGCCGAGGGAGTTGCGGCGAGACGAGAAATGCGATTACACCAACTCACTTGAAAAGAGTAGCCAGTCGCGAGTACTTGGTGTAATGGCGATGTTTCAACAACGACGATTCCCGTCATAGAATGGAGATCCGCAAACTCTGAACAGGAATAATGCGCAAACGCTCAACAATTCTGATCGGGACATTTTCCTTGTTGGTACTTTATTTCTTGCTTGCTTTGTTCGTGTCCGGCGTTGGCGAACCGATATTCTGGGTCATTGGCGATAAGTTGGATTGGGAAAGCAAGCGCCTTGCCGGGTGGAACGCTAAGGATTGCGGACGAGTCGCCAACAAAGGCAATGCAGGGAAGGCGTCCAGATTGCGCATTGGGAGCGTTCCAAGAACACAAGCCGTTCCGGGTTTGGTACGAAACTCATAGTGTCGACGAAACCTCAGCGTTTGCCATTGTGGGCTCTCCTGACGGCCACCTCCACCATCTTGGATTCTTGGGCGGCAGCCCCGATGGAGCTGTAAACCTTCTGCATCAGAATGTGCGCATCTGGCGTTGCCGCGAGCCGATCGGCTTCCACGATGAGAGGGACTTGGGCGTAGACCGAGGCATGATCCCTTGTCGCTAAGGTGGCATTGAGTCATGGTAATTGGCGAAAACAGGCGATTACACCAACTACTCGGAAGGGGCAACCCGGTCAGGGCTAGTTGGTGAAATGCGATATTTCAACACATGACACGGCTGTTCGCTTAGCTCGAGTGGGTAATGGGCTTCCCCGTTCGAAGGGTGGGCGCGCGCCTACCCCAAGAGAGGCGGGCCGAGCAGTTTCATCCCATGCGCTTCATACCGCTGTGGATCGTTAAGCTTCGCACCAGGCTTGCTGGTCTCTTCGAAGTAGCTCTCGATCTTTGCCGCAGGCGAAAAGGCGATAATCATCCGTCCCGGCTGTTCACCAATGTAAGCCCAGACGTGCGGCACGTTGCGCGGAGCCAACACGGAGTCCCCAGGCTTCAACCGCAGCTTTTGTTCGCCGATCTCCATCACCACGTCGCCACCTTCGATCAGATAGAACCACTCCTCCTGCTCGAAGTGTACGTGGCGAGGCGGCCCGCCACGACTCATGTTCATGTTTTCCATCACAAACATGCCGCCGTTTGTCTCGCGGGTGAGGACTTTGAAGTCTAGATGGCTGCCAGCGCGTACCGCCTTGTGCGGCTGTCCGGTGCGGTCAGCGCCTGCCTGGACAACCTGAACGGCTTGTGTTCCGTCTTCTGCAGTCGCAAGCCAAGAAGCAAAAGGAAGCGCGGTCACTGCCCTCAGCAGTGAGCGACGGTTGAGTGAGAGCATAGATGGCTCCTTCGCGAAGACCTTTACGGGTGAAATGAACACCCAAAATTCAGTGAAAATTGCACGCCGGAGTGGTTCGGAAGTCAATGGAGAAGACGAAGCTTTTTTTGGCCTCGAACCCCACAGGCTTGCCCGATGCTTTGGAGCGGCGAGTAGCAACTGCTTCACGGTAGGCTCGCCCAGCCCTAGTTTCCAAGTTGCCGGCGATACACTCGGAAACTTCAGCGGTCGACGGAGCTAGTGGCCGCAAGTTAAAATGCGCCAACTGAATCTCAATGAGGCGTTCACGGTGAGCAGAAAGGCTTCACGGCGGAGCTTCTTAAAGGAATCGGCCTCCTTGGGCGTCGCTTACTATGTCGGCTCGTCAAAGTTTTCAAGCTCGTCTACGCCATCAGTCATCGTTGTAGGGGCGGGGGCATTTGGAGGTTGGACGGCGCTCCATCACGTGCAGAGAGGTGCAAAGGTCACATTGCTGGACGCATGGGGACCGGGAAATTCCCGTGCCAGTTCAGGTGGAGAAACTCGTACGATCCGGGCGACCTACGGTCCTGCTCACGCTTTGTACGTGAAGATGGTGTCGCGATCGTTGCAACTCTGGCTAGAGTACGAGCGACAGTGGAATCTGAAGCTTTTCTTTCGAAGTGGCGCACTCCGCATGGCTGGAACGGATGATTCCTACGAGAATGCTGCGTTGCCCGTCCTGAAGGATGCTGGCATTCGATTTGAAAAACTCTCCCGTATGGACTGCGCCAAGCGTTGGCCGCAGATGAATTTTGATGGTGTGTCTTGGAGTGTTTACGAGCCGGACTCAGGCTTTCTTGCTGCGCGACGTGCCCGCGAGGCGGTCTTCGACGCATTCCTCAGGTCAGGTGGCCAATATCAGCAAGCGCAGGCCATTCCCGGGCGAGTCACTGCAAATCAAATGGAGGGCGTCTCGGTGAACGGGGGCAATGTCCTCAAGGCTGACATTTATGTATTTGCACCTGGACCATGGCTCGGCAGAGTTTTCTCATTCCTGGAATCGAGCATTACTCCAACACGTCAAGAGGTCTTCTTCTTCGGAACGCCTGCTGGTGACGTGCGCTTCACTGAAGAGCACTTGCCAACCTGGATTGATGGAGGCAAACATCCGTTTTTCGGGGTACCCGGAAACCATTGGCGGGGCTTCAAGATTGCTGACGATACCCGGGGATCTGTGATCGATCCGTCGACATTGGAGCGTAAGATTTCGGAAGAAAAACTGTCCGCGGCGCGTGAGTATTTGCGCATGCGCTTTCCCGCGATGACGGATGCTCCCCTGCTTGAAAGTCGCGTTTGCCAGTATGAAAACTCGACTGATCACAACTTTATTCTGGATCGCCACCCGGAAGCGGAAAACGCCTGGATCGTCGGCGGAGGGTCAGGTCATGGCTTCAAACATGGGCCGGTGATGGGTGAAATGGTCGCCAGTGCTGTTCTAAATACGAAGACTCCGCCGTCAGAGATGGCTCTCGGCCGACTTGTGCAAAAATGACTTTCAGCGTGTCCCTATGACGGGCAATCCGGAACCAGTCTCAGTCCACTGTCGAAAACAGGCGTTTGCACCAACTACTGGAAAACGGGCCTTCCGGGACAAAGCAGTTGGTGAAATGGCAATTTTTCGCCAGTTTGAAGTTGGCAAGCCGGCATACCGATTCATCCGCGACGTGCCCTGTCAGGGTATGCAGTCTTTCGGTTTAGCACAGCTAATTTTTACCTCCACCTGCGCAATTGCTTCGGGGTCTGAAACCGATCTCGCGGTGATGATAATCGAATGCAGTGAGCTCAGAATTGTCGATGGTGCGGAATAGGTCGTCGGCTTTCCGCTCAGCGTTGTCTTCGGAGACAGGCTTCCACACGGGAACAAATGGCAGTACTCAAGTGCTTGAGTATCCCACGTTACACCTGCGTTGAAAGGGTCGTTTGCAACAGTAGCTGTGAGCTCGGTGCTCGCGCCCGTCTCGACCGACGGTGCCGCTGGTGAGATACTCACTGCGATCGTTCCAGCAGCAAACACTGTCAGCGCCGCACTGGCTGACTTGCTCGCGTCGGCAACTGCCGTCGCTTTTAACGTTAGGTCTGGCGGAACGGGCTCGGTGCTAGGCGCTGTGTAAGAAACGCTCGTCGCACTCGCAGAACTAAGCACCCCGCAGGCTGCACCGGTGCACCTTGTCCCCGACAGTTCCCAGGTCACCCCCGCGCCCGAAGAATCGTTTCGCACGGTTGCGACGAAGGTTCGGGTTTGTCCAGTCGGGACAGGCAAGGAAGATGGTGATATTGATACCGAGATGGGCATGGGTGTCGGTGTAGGCGTACCGCTGGTCATCTCGCCTCCACCGCACGCCGTAATGACTACCGACAACAACAGTAGACAGCTGACTGCGGCAATTCTCCGCATAGACGTACCTCCCGGATGGCTTGGAATCAACCAAAGAGGTCGTGGCGGCCCGACATTATACGCTATTCAACAGCACATGCAAGTGTGGCTCGGTAGTTACGAAAAACGCAACGGAAAGATTACGCTTGCTGCTCCATGGCTCATTTTTTTAGAAAACAGGCGATTACAACAACTACTCGGAAACGGTCCTTCCGGGGCAAAGTAGTTGGTGAAATGGCGATTTTAAAGCAACTGAGAATTGGCCACTCGAACGTGATTAAGCAAGATTTAGCCCGGGCTTATGAGGTTCCACGCCGCGTCGCGTGTTCGCTTATCCCAACGACATGCGGGGCATTCTTTCACACACTCTCCATTGCGGTTCAGTTCATGCTCATATGGTGCAAGCGGCGGCTGCATTTCCGATGAAGGTGGGTCTATTTTCGGATCGGCCATCGTTGCCTCCAGAGCAGGTGAGTGATGGCGGGGCCGTGTTCTGTCTGATACGCACGTCCCGTCCGGCTTTGTTTTTTAAAGGAGGAAGGGCTGATTTCCGGACGACATTATGCCCAGCGCTGGACATAGTCAAGACAATTGTTTCTTACGCACTGGCACTTTTGGCCTATGCGCTGGCACTTTTTAGTCATTTTCAATGAGTGTAATTGGGGCGGATTTCACCAACTATGGGAAACGGGCATCCGGCAAAGTAGTTGGTGAAATTGGCGATGTTTCGCCATCAACCCGACGCGACAAGACTCAACAACATGCCTGGGGTGATGGACGCGATCAGCAGATGCCAGAGTTGAGGCGGGAAGGTCTCAGGCAATTCGCCGGGTGCTTTCCTTAGAATGCTCCCGCAGGATTCCTTCGATATACACCTGTAATTCACCTGCCATGTTCTTTTTGGCATCTTCGAAACTACTGCCACGGACCGTGAATGATAGACTCTTGCATACCCCTTTCCAGCCATCATCTTCCGACCAGAAATCGCAATCAATCGGTACGCTTACGGTCACCTCTAGGTTCACTGCTTGAGAAGTCATAATTGCTCCATTCGACTGTGGGCTACTCGTTAACGCTCAGAGTATTTCTCCTGCAACCCAGTAGTACCCCACTCTACGCTGCTTTGGTGGTCGATTTGGGCTGTTTCCTTGTAACCTGAAGGACGGGACGGAATTTTGAGAATAATTCCCTCATGCTGTCGATGAATGTGAGCGTTGACGCGATCGCCAGCATCGAACCCGCCAGGGCTGCGATGACCATCCCTTTCAGAAACCGCACTAGTGCTCGGGAAGGCATGAGCGGAACTCTTGCACTGTTCGCGACCGTTGCGGCATAAACGGGCGGTCTACCGTCTTGGCTTCAGTTTCCGGCTAACCGGCGATCGGCAAGACAAGTTTACGCCTTGCAGAGGGCGACGGGGGACCTCGCCTCTTAACTGTCGAGAAGGGGCGATTTCGCCAACGACATTCCAGTGTGGGGAATAATGTGGCGGTAGCCCTCGGGAAGCCCGCGCCGATCCGAGGCCGAATCTTCGCCAAACCTTCACCCAAAGCCATTAACCAGCCCGCCGAAAAAAGTTACCAAGGGGGTGAAGCCACGAGGGGTCACCCCAAATTCGCGCACGAATTTTACAGTCGCTCGCAGTCTGGCTCTAGCAACTTTTCAATTCAGCCTTGCGAACTATTTCCCGTTTCAGACTTCCGGATTTGCCAGCCCGCTCCAGCCCGGAGCCAAAGCCCGATTCCAAAATTCCCCATTACAAAAAGTTCGCAAAAGTAATGATTGCCGTAGGGTTTGTAGCGGGTCGTTACAGATTCTCAGCCACTCTTCGCGTGAAAGGACAGGTCACAAGCGGCTACTCAGTCGGCTTTCCTTGTTTCGCAGCGAGGGACGCTTTGCGCTGGTAGTAGTCGGCCTCGTCTTGCAAGTAATAGGTCTCACGGTCTGGCACGTTGTCGCAGGAGTTGAACAGCCCCTTCACCCCTGCCTTTTTAATATCCAATGACATCACGCTGTGACTCCGCAAATCGAAAATTATCTGCGAAGTTAGGCAAATGGGTGAGTCATTTACGGCAATAATCTGCGTTTTGCTCCACTCAACCACTTTCAACCAAGTTGTACTGACATTCAGCATCCCATACGATGACGATGCCGAGGCTTCCAGGCAGAACGCTTCCGTTCCTACCAGGTCTTTTCCGCCATAGGGAAGACAGCTTAGTTCCTCGTCAGTTTCAATCATCGTACCCTGCTTATTTGGATAGTCGGGCCTCCAGATTCCCCGAACAAAAACCGCGCCACTGTCTGCGTCAACGCGTGCGAGCTTCGGTTTTTTCTCGACGGAGACCACATGGACGGTCGGCGGATGGTCTTGTGCCCACGCTAAGCTGCCCAAAAGCAAGACGAGGACCAGTTTCATGTGTTCAGTATTGGACTACGGCAGTTCACCGGACAAGGTGACGACGGTAATTGATAATCGTTCCGCCAATTATTCCCGTTTCAGATTTCCCGATTTCCCAGCCCGTTACAGCGTAAGGCGGACCCGATTTCGTTTTTACCGCGCTACAAAAAACGAACATGGTTCAAAACTGGATAGCCTGTCGATGGTCCTGGGGTATGATTTACTGGGGATGAGCACATTCGAGCAGCAAGGGAGGCAACCGATGCCGCCCAATCGATTGTCTGAAGATAAAAGCGCGGTAGATCTCAAGCGAGCGGAAGACGCGCTGCGTGACAGCGATGACCGCTATCGTACCTTGTTCGAGTTGGCTCCCATCGCTGTCTATTGCTGTGACGCCTCAGGTGTGATCCTGGACTACAACAATCGCGCAGCGGAACTGTGGGGCCGGAAGCCGGAACGAGGTGATACCGATGAGCGGTTTTGCGGGTCATTCAAGTTGTACCGCCCAGACGGCAGTTTCATGCCACACGAGCAATGCCCCATGCGCGATGTGCTGACTGGGAAGATACCGGGAACGCATGATGCGGAAGTGCACATTGAACGACCCGATGGATCACGCATTATCGTCATCGTGAATATCGCTCCACTCACAAACGGGCGAGGTGAAATCATCGGAGCGATCAACTGCTTCTACGATGTCACCGAGCGCAAGCAGGTGGAGGAGGAATTACGCAGCAACATTACCGAGCGCGCACGGGTGGAAGAAGCTCTACGCGAAAATGAAGTTCAGTTGCGACTTGCAAACGAGAAGCTTGACTCCCTGGTCCAAATGCGCACTACTGCGCTCCGGCATCTATCAGTCAAATTAATGCGTTCTCAGGACGAGGAGCGCAGGAAAATTGCACGCAATCTTCACGACAGCCTTGGGCAGCATTTGGCGGCCATCAAGATGAATTTGGAGTCACTCAGTCGTTCCGATACGAAGGATGACGACAAGTTGTCCGCAGCAATGGAATCGGTCAACCGGAGCATAATCGAAACCCGCACCCTGTCGTCTCTCTTACATCCTCCGCTGTTGGACGAGGTTGGGTTTGTTTCCGTAGCCCGCTGGTACAGTGCGGAATTTGCAAAACGAAGCGGAATCAAAGTCAAACTGGACTTACCTGATGGCCGGAACCGACTCCCAGAATCAACTGAAATTGCACTGTACCGAATCTTGCAAGAGAGCCTCACCAATGTCCACCGACATTCCGGCAGTCCTTTAGTTGACCTCGGTCTGAAGATCACCGAAAACCAGGTTCAGCTGATTGTGCGAGATTTCGGATGCGGAATACCGGCCGTGTTAGGCCTAAATCACGCTGGTGTTGGTCTTAGCGGGATGCGGGAGCGTGTCGCCGATTTGGGCGGGAGTTTCGATATTGAGTCCGATTCAAATGGAACGGCAGTAATCGTTAAGTTCCCGCTGGCTGCAGAGCCTGCCGGCGAGTCCAATCAAGCGAAAAATCTCGGGAAGAACTTGGCGGCCTGAGGATTTGAACGAGGAAGGCAATTCCTTTGCACAAGCGTACTTTGATTTTGACAAAGGACAGTATCTCACTGGCTACGAAGCAACTCTTGGCGAGGACATTGCAGACCTGTATTACGTTACGGACAATTGGGAAAATTTCGACCGTTTGAAGCCAGTCCTTGAGCGACGTTTTGCCGAGTGGAAATATCGCCGCCACACAGTGGGTTAACAGTTGCTAAATCGCCATTACACCAACTACTTGCCTAGGCGGGGCCGTTTCCCAAGTAGTTAATCGCCTGATTAAGACAGGCTGTACCTTGGCACGGTCCTAAAAATCCAGCCTCGTCGTAAAATGGGCAGGGTTAACCTCTCGGCAATTCCACTGGGACTGACACGGTTGGGCAATTGGGCTCTTAATCCTCGTGTCCGTTCCGCTCGATCCTGCTTCCTGTGCCTACCAGCATTAACTCGGGCGGAGTCGTTCTGAGGAAGTAAAACTCACTACCGTTCTTCTTAACAATAATAGGCCCTTGTACCGAACCGTCGGGATTGAGAAGGTTGCCGCTGCAATTAGCATTGATTTGGTATCTCGCGGAAAGCGTACCGGTAGTTATCGTGCCGTCGGTGTTTACAGTAAACCCAAGGTTATCGTAAGTTCCATCCCCGTGAAATTCGAGCAGGGAAAGGTTTAGACGCCGTCCTCCCGTGGTGGGAGACGCCTCGGAGCGGAAAGCATACCTGCCATTCAAGGTTGAGTTGTCGCAATCCGCATGTGCGTTGGACGTGACACTGAGAAGGCAGAAACCGCCGAACACAGCTAGTGAGAGAACACTTTTGCTCATGGTATGGTCTCCTCTTGTTGTAAACAATCGGGCAAATCTGCGTTGAAGGCCGCGAACTCCGGGAATGGGCCGTTCAGCAGGGGAGAGTCAGGACGAGGAAATACCAGGCGGGCTCTCTCGAGTTGATGGGCGGACTATAGCCCCGCCCATTCCTCGAGTCAAGGTATGTCTGAACACAGTCTAAGTTCTTTCGACTTCCCAGGCTGTTGGCGAAAACTCGCCATTTCATCAACTACGTTGCCTTGGGACGTGCCCTTTTCCCAGTAGTTGGTGTAAACGCCTGTTAACAATAGTTGCTGGTTGCATGGAACAATCCGTAGTACGGTGGTGTCTCCCTAATGAGAAAGGCTGATTGGCTTGCGTGTCCTCCTTCTCACAATTCTCATAATTCGTGCCGTTAATGTCGTGAACCAGAATCTGGTCGATGAACGTCTTGCCGTGCTTGCTTTCTAGGCCGACTTCAGCCATGAATTCCGGCGACCTCATGTTGCGGGTTACGTATGCGCTCGCGACCTGGCGCGCTGACTTGTCACCCGTGGGGCTGAGTTCATAACCCTCGACGTGCGCTGTTAGTAGAAGATCCCGTGACAATGGCACACCGGCCTTTACGCTCTCGCGAACGATGGCGGCGGTAACTGCTTGCTTAGCTGTAACCTTGCGACTCATGTATGTTCAATCCTTTCGCTGCAATAGGTTGATGTTAAAAAGGGGCGCCACGGGCAGTTTCTCCACATGGCCCCGCTGCACAGCTCGGGAGGACTTGCCGAGCGAGTGCAACACTCAGAAGGTGCTCCGTCGCGGCCCGCGCAGCATGTAAATTGTCGATGGCACATTGAACCAAGTTCCGAGCGCGGGGGAACTTGCTGTCGTTATCTCATTGATTTGCAAGCGATGAAAAATCCGCAGTTTCACAGCAGTTTGGTAAGCTGCGTGCCAATTATGGTTCAAGTCCGCTATGTCGTGATGTCATCACCTCCCCTGTTCGCGACTAGGCGGGAAAGTCAACGGCCTACTAAGCTTCCCCTGCTTAGCGGGCCGTTCCTCTCAGGAGGTGCTTTATGCAAGGTGAACAGAAAGAATTATGGGTGGAACTTTGCAAGCAGGCTTCAATTGAGCAAGACCCAAAGAAGCTCATGGAACTAGTCGCGGAGATTAGCCGGTTATTAGATCGGAAACTCGACCGGTTGACTGGTAGTCCGTCCCAGGAGCCACTGAGCAGTTCGTGAAGACCTAAGAGCGCCGATGAGTGGGTTACGAGGCATCTCGGTAGCCGGTTCGCCCCACTGGCAGCGTTAACTAGAAAGAGAAAAGGGAACCACCGGTTGCTCACGGGGTTCCCTTTCCATCCCTATTCTGGCGCGCAAATGCGAAGTGAAATAAGTCTACGCAACGGTACTTTGGAACTTACCCAGGCCGCTCCCCGGGGTTGGGGTATTTGGCGGCACCGAGTTTCTTTCTCTACTAGCAAGAACCTACACCCACCTACCACAGTTGTCACTAGTCGCGTTCGTGCGTAGGTGGTTTTGTGCTTACTGATTTAGTGAGCTGCCGACTTGGGAAAAGACATTGTTGGCGTTCGAACCGACAAGCCGAATCGTACCCACTACTAACACCAGAATCACCGCCAACATGACTGCATACTCCGCAATGTCCTGGCCTTCTTCGGAGCGCACAAGTTCTACGAAATGTCGCATGGGGGAGTCCTCGCAATTGAGATTTGAACGGAATCGACGAGAAAACTATCTACCAGAAGTGTGAGCGAGCCGGAATCGCCTGTCAATGGCACACTTTCTGGCTGTGGACGTGACGGAATCAAGACGTACGGCGAACGGGTCGGCCTTTCTCGGCGGGTGTCTTAGGCAATCGTCGGCACTTGGGACAAAGGACGGGATTGTTTGGCTGGTAAGCGATATCGCGCAATCGAATTTCGCACTTGCACCGCGTGCATTCGGTGACGAGATCATTAATTAGCTTCTTAATGTCTTTCTCACGGTCGGCAGACACGTCGGGTGCTCCTACCGATTCGACTTGTGAAATTCGGAAAGAGTTCGTCGCGAGCTACGGACCAAATAGAAAAGGCCCCTCCCCATTGAGAAGCCTTTTCGTGTCCTCCGGATCGCACTCAGCTTGGGTGCAAGGAAGTGCGATTCGTGAGTTGCCAGCGAAAGTATGGGACCGGGTGCCTGTGGAATTCAATGGCAAGAGCAAGAAAAAGGGAACCGCCCGGTTGCCACGGGAGTTCCCCTTCCTATCCCTGTTGTTGCTTGCAGCGCGCAATGTCGCTTAAAAACCAGTATCGGCCTAGGCCATTGGCGTGGCTATCAGGCAAAAACCTGATCGCCAGGAACATCCCGCCGTCAGCGGGCACTAGCGGTTAATGGGAAAGTAAAATTGAAGTAGTTGGTGTAATCGCCTGATTTCGCGAATTATCGGAACACTCAATGTGCCCGCGAGAGTGGACTGCCGTTGGCGCAACTGCCTAGCGGAAATTCTCGACCAGCATTAGGTCGCTGCCAGGTTCGTCAGACTGCGCGTAAAGAATGGTTCCGCCGTCGGGGGAGACCGCGATGTTACCCACGGGACGCTCAATTGTCAGGACTTTCCTGATCTGGCCCGTGGCGAATTCGTAGAAACAGATATCACTATGTCCCACTTTATCGGGAGGTCTGAAGTAGTAGATCCCCTCCTTCGCCACGGCCCATAGGCCTTCGCTGTGCACGGAATCGAGAACCTTCACTTCTTGATCTCCATCCACCGAGGCTCTCCAGACACTCACGGCCTCCGGCCATCCCTTCATGTAGTAGAGAAACTTACCGTCGGGTGATTCTTGCGGCGTGTCGCCGGAATTCCGCGTGATCTGAACCGCCTCCCCACCGCTGGACGGCATCCTCCAGATTTCCTCCCGCCCGCTGCGGGTTGAGCTGAAGTAAATCCACTTTCCATCATGCGACCAATAAGGCCACTTATCCCCTGCCGGGTGGGTCGTCAAGCGCCGGGCAGCTCCCCCATTAGCGCTAATGGAATAGATGTGATCTTGCATTCCTTTTTGCACAGCAGTAAAAGCAATGTTCTGGCTGTCCGAGGACCACCACGGACCCCAGATCGCAGATCCACCGAAAGAAGTTAATTGCACGGCCTTGGATCCGTCACGGTCGCAGATCCAGATTTCATCCGTCCCTGATCGTTGCGACACAAAGGCGATCCTCCGACCGTCCGGTGAACTGGCCGGATACAGGTCAACCTGTGTGGAGGAAATCAATCGAAAGGGCAGGCCTGGTTTTTGGCCCGGCCCCCTCAAGTCGATACGCCAAATGTTCAGGTCGAACTTTACAGACGAGAACGCCAGACGGTTTCCAACCCGGGAAATGGCTGGCTCGGAAGCGCCGCTCGCTTCAAGACTGATTCTCCGGGGCAGCGCGCCATTGGATGCTGCAATCCGCGAAAGCCCGATGTCGGTTCCTGCTCCAACGCTGAACACGAATTCCCTGCCATCTGGCAACCAAGCTGCACTCGTGTTCGTCATGTGGCCCGTTTGAACTTTTTCCTCCCTATCGCGCGGTTTGTAGCCCTCTCCGAGGCGCAGGAGCCATAGAGTTACGTTGTATAGGTCTGAGACCCTTGAGAAAACCAGAATCCGGCCATCCGGTGAGACCGCCGGAGCCGTGTCACCGAGCTCTTCACTCGGCGGAGTCGTCAGCGGGTGCTGTTCTCCAGTTTCTGTCGAGAACAAACGCAATGCCCAACCCCGTTGTCCCGTTGTGGGCATCGGAGCGACGAGCCACTTTGAATCCGGGGTCCAGGATAAGAATGGGCCGTAAGCTAAACGCCGCACTGCCCCGTCGATCTCTGCCAGAATCCGTTCGGATCCGCCCCGCTGCGGTGTGAGCATGATGGCGGTTTTGCCTGTCGAGACCTCGCGTAAAAAGGCAATAAAACGCCCATCCGGGGACCAGGCAGGGCTGTAGTCCCGCGCCGAATCATTGGTCAACCGATAAGGCGGCTCCACGCCGATTTGCTTAACGTAGATATCCCAGTTGTTCTGCTTCTCTCCATCCCAGGCAAACGCTAGTTGTGTGCCGTCCGGGGAAAACGACGGCCACGACTCACTGCCACGATAGCTGGTCAGTGGAACTGCCACCAATGGCACCTCTGGCACTTCCTTCCTCGATCGAACCAGCCACACTCCAACCGTCGCAACAATCAATGCTGCAGCTACGCTGAAGACCCAGTGGAGACGACGACGAGGCTTCGGCTTGGGCACCGCAGCCATTCCCAGCACTCCAGAATCCGACTCGTCTTTGAGTTCTTGCAGCGCGATCTTGATGTCGTCCATATGCTGAGAACGCTGATCGACCTCCTTCCGCAGACAACGGGAAATAAGTCGCTCCACTTCTTTGGGAAGGCCGTCCACCAGCTGGCTGGCTGGCCGTGGATTGTCCTTCAGAATGGCCGCTAACGTTGAGGCTTTGGTGTCGCCGTGAAACGCTTGTCCTCCCGTAACCATCTCGTACAACAC
>Ga0070683_100001372_pt1 | contig 18662 bp, 13 predicted proteins | sample KBSC713LmetaG_FD_64662 | JGI IMG/M metagenome (GOLD analysis project Ga0070683, IMG submission 64662) | Corn rhizosphere microbial communities from Kellogg Biological Station, Michigan, USA - KBS C7.1-3L metaG | ecosystem: Host-associated > Plants > Roots > Rhizosphere ... | reverse complement strand
CGATTCCCGTCAGCACTTCAATCGACTCTGACCCCATTGATCCCTGACCCCATTGCTCCCGTCACTCCACCCGCAACGCCACCGTCGGATCGAGTGATGCCGCACGTCGAGCGGGAAGCCAGCACGCGAGCCCCGCGATCACCAGGAAGAACAGCACCATCGTGGCGAACGTCACCGGGTCCGCGGGGCGCACTCCCACGAGCATGCTGGCGATGACGCGCGTGAGCACCAGCGCTCCCACGACGCCGATCACCAGCCCCACGGCGCTCAGCGTGAGACCCTGCCCAATCACGAGCCGGAAGATCCGTTCATTCGACGCGCCGAAGGCCATGCGAACGCCGATCTCCGCGGTGCGCTGGCGCACCACGGTGGACAGGACGCCGTAGAGCCCCACACCGGCCAGCACCGCGGCCACCACCGCGAAAATCCCGATGAGCGTGAGCGCAAAACGCGTCGGCGCCATCGCGCGATCCACGAACGCGGTCATTGGCTGCACTTCGCTCACGGGGTCCAGCGGATCCAGTTCGGTGAGCAGCGCGCGGATCTGAGGCATGAGCCGGCCGGGGTCGCCGGTGCTGCGCACCGCCCACCGGTTCACCGCGCCATATCCAATGAAGCCATCGGTCACGAACAGCGCCTCGCGATCAAGATGCGCGAGCGACTCGTGGCGCTCGTGCGCGACCACACCAATCACCTGATACCACTCGGCTTCCTGCGTCTTGATGCGCGCGAGCAGTCGCTGGCCCACCGCGGCCTGGCCGGGAAACGCCTTCGCCGCCAGCTCATCATCAATGATCAGGTTCTTCGTGTCGGGCGAATTGTCTGCCTCGGTGAACGTGCGCCCCGCGATGAGCCGTGTGTGCATGGCCTGGATGTACCCGGGCAGCACGATGTGGATGTTCGCCTGCTGAAAGGCGCTCGGATCGGACAGCGCGCGCTCGGTGCCCCAGCGCGCGTTGACCGTTCCGCCGTCGAGCGGGAGCGGATTCGCGGCGGTCACGCTCGTCACGCCAGGCAGTGCGGCGAGCCGGTCGTGGAGTTGACGGATGAACACGGCGTTCTCGTCCGGACTGCGCGCGTGGGAATTCTGGAACAGGAACGTCAGCACGCCATTCGGATTGAAGCCCGGGTCCACGTGCTGCAGCGCGATGAAACTGCGCAGCAGGAGTCCCGACCCCACGAGCAGCACGAAGCAGAGCGCGACTTCCGCCATCACGACACCGTTGCGGAGCAGCGATCCGCTGCGCGGCCCCACGGCGCCGCGTCCGCCCGAGCGCAGCACGTCCATGACATCAGGTCGCGACGCGCGCAGCGCGGGCGCCATGCCGAAGATCACGATGGCGGCGAGGCCTGCCACTGCCGTGAACACGAGCACCACCGGGTCGATTGCCACAAGATTGAGCCGCGGCAGGTCGGTGGGCGCGAGCGCGATGAGGAGCTTGATCCCCAGCGCCGCGAGTCCGATGCCAAGCACCGCCCCGGCCGCCGCGAGCATGAGACACTCGGCGAGCGTCTGTCGGACGAGTGCCATCTGGCTGCCGCCCAGCGCGGCGCGCACGGCGAGCTCGCGTTCGCGCGCGGACGCGCGCACGAGGAGCAGGTTGGCGACGTTCGCGCACGCGATGAGCAGCACGAAGAGCACCGCACCCATGAGCGCCAGGATCGCGGGGCGCACGTCGGCCACGAGGTCCTTGTGCATGGGCTCGAGCCGAATGGCGAAGCCGGCCGACGCCTTGATGGGGACGAGCTCGCGCAGTTGCGCCGCGACGCCATCCATCTGGGCCTGCGCCTGAGCGACCGTCACACCCGGCTTGAGCCGGCCGATCACGCGCATGAAGACGTTGATGCGCGAGGCGCTCGCATAGTTCACGCGCAGCGCCGTGTAGATGTCGGGCGTGCTCTCGATTCCCGCACTCGGCGGGAAGAGCAGCTCGAATCCGGGCGCGAGCACGCCGACGATCTGCGCCTGCGCATTGCCCATGTCGATCGTGCGGCCGATCACGCTCGCGTCGCCGCCGTAGCGCCGCTGCCAGAAGCCGTAGCTCAGGATCGCGATGGCCGGGAGGCGTGCGGGACGCGCGGTGGTATCCGTGGCCGCAGCGGGCCCCACGGGGACGAAAGCCTGCGGCGCCCCATCCTGGGCGGTGAAGTCGCGGCCCCGTGCGATGCGCGCGCCGAGCAAGGAGAAGAGATTCGTGGTGGCGCCGGCGACGCTCACGCGCACCGGGCGGCCATCTGTGCCCACAATCGAGGTATTGCCGGTCGTGACGGCGGCGAGTCCGGAGAACAGTGTGCCGCCGCGCTGCATGTCGGGGAAGTCGCCCGGCGCGACGGGGAAGTCGGTGACGTTCCGCGCGCGCATGTCGGTCCAGACGAAGACGAGCTGGCCCGCGTTGGCATAGGGCAGGGGCCGCAGCAGCACCGCGTTCACGACACTGAAGATCGCCGTGCTCGCGCCAATGCCGAGGGCGAGCGTGAGGACGGCGGTGGCCGTGAACCCGGGGTGCTTGCGGAGCGTGCGCCACGCATACCCGAAATCCCTCGTCAACGCGCCCATGGTGTTCTCCTGGCTTTTGCGGGGATGTACGACTCGATACCAGCGTTGGATGCGGAAATGTGGTGAGAGGTTGCCGAAGCGGAAAGGGAGCAGCCATTCCCTCCCGGCCCTTTCGACTTCATTCTTCATCGTCTCATGAAACAGCTCGCACAGTTCGCCGCGGCACTCGCGGACCGGTATCGCGTGGAACGCGAGATCGGCGCCGGCGGAATGGCCACGGTGTATCTGGCCCATGACGTTCGACACGGTCGCAAGGTGGCGCTCAAGGTCCTGCGACCGGAGCTGGCGCTCGCGCTGGGACCCGAGCGGTTTCTGGCCGAGATTCGTCTCACCGCGACGCTGCAGCACCCGCATCTCGTGCCGCTCTTCGACAGCGGCGTGGCGGAGGGGTATTTCTTCTACGTCATGCCATTCATCGAGGGAGAGACGCTCCGCGATCGCCTCGCGCGCGAGCACCAGCTTCCGCTCGACGAAGCGCTTCGCATCAGTCGTGAAGTTGGCGGCGCCCTCCAGTATGCGCACGACCTGGGTGTCGTGCATCGCGACGTGAAGCCGGCGAATATTCTCCTGTCCGGCGAGCATGCGCTCATCGCCGACTTTGGTGTGGCGCGGGCGGTGCGCGCGGCCACGAGCGACCGGCTCACCGAGTCGGGAATGGTCGTGGGGACGCCAAGCTACATGAGTCCCGAGCAGGCGACGGCCGAAGCGGACATCGGTGCGCGCAGCGATCAGTACAGCCTGGCCTGCGTGATCTACGAGATGCTCGCCGGCGAACCGCCCTTCAACGGTCCCACGGCACAGGTGATCCTCATTCGACGGCTCACGGCACCGGTGCCCTCGGTGCGCGCCGTGCGCGAGGGCGTACCCGAAGCGGTGGACCGCGCGCTGGACCGCGCACTCGCCCGGACGGCCGCGGACCGATTTCCCGGCGTGAAGGAGCTCGTGGATGCCCTCGCGACGCCGGCGCGGTACGAGGCGCGGCCCCGCTCCATCGCCGTGCTGCCGTTCGTCAACCTGAGTACGACGCCGGAGAACGAGTATTTCGCCGATGGCATCACCGAGGATGTGATCGCGCAGCTCGCCAAGGTGCGCACACTGGATGTCATCTCGCGGACTTCGGTCATGCGCTTCAAGGGACACACGCACGGGATCAGGGAGATCGCCGCGCAACTGCAGGTGGCGACGATTCTCGAAGGCAGTGTGCGGCGCGCGGGCGATCGCGTGCGGATCGTGGCCCAGCTCATCGATGCGACGACCGACCAGCACCTTTGGGCCGAAACGTACGACCGGGATCTCACCGACATCTTCGCCATCCAGATGGATGTGGCGCTCAACATCGCCGCCGCGTTACGCGCGGAGCTGTCACCCGACGAAACGGCACGCATTGGGCGCGAGCCGACGAACGATCTGCGCGCGTACCAGCTCTACCTGCAGGGTCGGCGTTCCTTCAGCACCTTCAGTGAATCGGGGCTGCGGCACGCGGTCACGCACTTCGAAGCCGCAGTGGCGCGCGATCCGCGCTACGCGATGGCGTGTGTCGGCATGGCCCTGGCGCTCACCGAGCTCGGGGAAAGCGGTGCGATCGCTCCCGAGCAGGCGTATCCGCGGGCTCGAGCGGCCGTCACGCGCGCGCTTGCGCTCGACCCGGAGCTGGGCGACGCGCACACGACGGCGGGCTATCTCAAGTACGTTCACGAATTCGACTGGGCGGGTGCGGAGGAGGAGTTCAAGCGTGCGCTCGAGTTGAATCCCGGGAGTGCGGACGCACACGACTTCTACGGGCGCCTGTGTGGCGCGATCGGGCGCCATGATGAGGCGATCGCGCTGCTGGAGCGCGCGCAGCAGCTCGATCCGCTCGTGCATCGCGTGGACGTCGCCACGGCATATCTGCGGGCGGGGCGGTACGACGCCGCACTGGAGGCCGCGCGCCGCGCGGTCTCGATCGATGCCGGCGACCCGCGCGGCCACTTCACGCTCGGCTGGGCGCTCATCGGCACGGGAAGCGCTGCTGCGGGGCTGGCGGCAATGGAACACGCGGTCGCCCTCGCGCCGGGCGACACGCTGTGGCTGGGTCAGATGGGGCAGGCGTATGCGCAAACCGGGAGGCGCGAACAGGCGCTCGGCGTGCTGCACGACCTCGAGACGCTGTCGCGGACCCGGTACGTCGCGCCGTATCATCTCGCGTACGTGTATACGGGACTCGGCCAGCAGGATCGGGCCATGGATCTCCTGGAGCAGGCATACGAGTCGCGCTCCGGCGCCGTGTACGGCATTGGCGGGTCGTTCCTCTTCGCGCCGCTGCGGACCAACGCGCGATTCACGGCGCTGCTCCGGAAAATGCATCTCACATGAAGAGCGAGCGCGCCGCGATGCATGGGCCGCGCACCATTCTCATCTCGGGCGCGGGCATTGCCGGTCCGACGCTGGCGTACTGTCTGCAGCGTGTCGGATTCGTCCCCACGCTCGTCGAGCGCGCGCCCGCGCCGAGGCCGGGCGGGTACATGATCGACTTCTGGGGTGTGGGATACGACGTGGCCGAGCGCATGGGGCTGCTGCCGGTGCTCGAGACGGACGGCTATCGCATTCAGGAAATCAGACTGGTGAACGCCCGGGGCCGGCGCGTCGCGGGATTCGACGCGCGGGTGTTCCGCTCCGCCAGCAACAACCGGTTCCTGAGCATCCCGCGTGGCGATCTCGCGCGCCGCATCTACGAGCTGGTGGAAGACAGGGTGGAGACGCTTTTCGCCGAGAGCATCACGGCGCTGGAGGAGACCCCTGATGGGGTGATCGTCCGCTTCGCGCACGCGTCGCCGCGGCAATTCGACCTCGTGGTTGGCGCCGACGGATTGCATTCCACCGTGCGCGAGCTCGTATTTGGCGGGAGCGCTGGAGGCGCTGGGGCCAGTGCGGGCGGCGACGGCGGTACGGCCCGTGAGCGCGCACCAGTCGAGCGATTTCTGGGCTACTACACGGCTGCCTTCACCGCGCACGACTATCTGCCGCGCGACGCGGATGTCTACGTGAGCTACACGGTGCCCGGGCGGCAGGTGGCACGCTACGCACTTCGTGATGGGCGCACGGCGTTTTTTCTGGTGTTCGCCAGCCAGCGGATGCCGGAGCTCGAGGATCACGATGTGGCGGCGCGGCAGGCACAGGTGCGCCGGGTGTACGCGGGCGCAGGCTGGGAGTGCGACGAAATCCTGGATGCGATGGCTCGTTCGGACGACTTCTACTTCGACGCCGTCTCACAGGTGCGCATGCCGAACTGGTCGCGCGGCCGGATCGCGCTGGTGGGCGACGCGGCCTACTGTCCGTCGCTGCTCGCGGGCCAGGGCTCGGCATTCGCAATGGCCGGTGCCTATCTGCTCGCTCACGCCCTGGCCGCCGCGCCGGCCGATCACGAGGCGGCGTTCGCGGAGTATCAAGGGCGATTCAAGCCCTTTGTGGATGCCAAGCAGCGGGCGGCCGTCCGTTTTGGCGGCTGGTTCGCACCGCGAAGCGACCTCGGAGTATGGCTGCGGAATGTCGCCACGAGTCTCGCGGGGCTGCCGCTGGTGAGCGATTGGGTGGTGCGCCGATCGTTTGGTGACAGACTGGAGCTGCCCGTGGCCGAGCGGCGGTAGCACGGCGTCCGGCGGGCAATCACTGTCATGGCGGTGAGCCTGATCGTGCGTACGAGATTCCGGGTGATGGTCGCTGGCCTGCCCGCGTTCATGACACTCCGGGCGGCCGCCAGGATGGGTCCTGGGGACGCGCGCCAACGAGGAAGCCCACCATCGCGCCGCGCGCCAGGTCGAGCGCGCGGCGGCGGCGCGCACTCGCGCTCTGCCGGCGCGCGGTTCCGCGAGGGACACCATCCAGGGCATCGGCAATCGCGAGCGTGGCCAGCCCGTGCGCCTGTGCCCACATCTGCGCCGCGACGCGGTCGGAGCGCGTTCCCGCGATCACGTTCTCCCGTTGCGCTTCACTCACCGCGTCAGCGAACAGCTGCAGGACCTCCGCGTGCCGCGCCGGGATGGGTGAAACGCCCTCGCCCGGCGGGAGTGGCGGTGTGCCGTACATGAAACGGAAGCGCGAGGGATTGTCCACCGCATAGCGCACGTATTCCACGCCAACCGTCACGATGCGAAAGAAGGCCGCCATGCGTCCGGTGAAGGGATGTCTGGTGGCCGGCTCCCGAATGGCGGTGAGCAGGAGCGTGAACCCTTCGTCGGCCACGGCGAGCACCAGTGCCTCCTTGCTCGCGAAGTGGTGATAGGCGGCGGCATGCGTCACGCCCACGGCGCGCGCCACCTCGCGCAGACTGATGCCCAGCGGGCCGTGTTCGGGCTCGAGGGCCAGCGCCGCTTCAACGAAGGCGTCGCGGAGATTGCCGTGATGGTATGGGTGGTCGCTCAGCGTGGTCCCCTTGCGCGGGTTCGCGGATGAATCTAGTCTTACCAGCGGTAAGTTACCATTGGTAAGATCACGCGCCCGGTCGCCGGGCCCGCACCGCCAGACCCATGCCCATCCAGGACATCCCGCTCACGCTCGCCGCCGGCGGTTACGCCATTCCCGCCAGGCTCTCGCTGCCCGGCGCGCTCCCGCCCCACGGCGCCGTGCTGCTCGTGCCCGGCTCGCTCTTCGCCGACGTGAACGGCGACTTCCCGGCCTGGAACGTCTTTCCCCATGTCTATGCCCACCTCGCGCGCCAGATGGCGGAGCGTGGGCTCGCCGTCTATCGCTTCGCCAAGCTCGGACCCGGCACGGGGAGCGAGATCACCGACCCCGAAGCCGCGGCGAACATCCGGACGTGGGCCGGCCGCATGACGATTGCGCGCGCCGCCCTCGCTGCACTCCGAAGCGCACTCGCCGAGCGCGGCATCACGGTGCCGAGACTGGTGCTCGCCGGCCACAGCGAGGGCGCCGTGGTGGTGTCCGTGATGGCGCGCGATGGCGTCGCCACCGATGGCGTCGTGCTGCTTGCCGCACCCGCCGTGGGAATACTCGGCGTGATTCGCGAACAGGTGCCGGCCATGCGTCCGCCGGAGGATCGCGAATCAATCACAGTGGACATCGACCGCGTGATCGCCGCCATCCGCGCGGGGCAGCCGGTCCCCGAAGAGTTGCGCGATCGCGAAGGCATTGGCGGCCTCGCGATGATGCCGCCGGAGGGCCTTCGTTACATGCGCGAGTGCGATGCTACCGATCCCGCGGCCGCGATCGCGGACTACGCCGGTCCGGTGCTCATCGTGCACGGCGGGCGCGACCCCAACCTCGGCATGCATCACGCCGAGCACCTGCGCGAAGCGCGGGGATCACGTCCAACAATGGTGACGATATTTCCTGAGCTGCAGCACATGATGAAGGTGCTGCCGCCGGGTATCACCGGACAGGACGCCTTCGCGCTGGAGGGGGACACCGATCCGCGCGTGGCGGATGCAGTCACTGCGTGGGTGCGCGGACTCCCGGCGACGTAGACTTCAACTCAGTCGCCCGATGAGGGCGGCAGCTCGCCGAGTGCCTCGAGATCGGCAAGATCCTTTCGGCGAGCCGACGCTCTCTTGTTCCGCACCAGGTCATCGCGTCCGAGAAACGGCGCCGTATGACCCGCAAAAGCGTGTTCGACCCGCGCCGCCCATGCGGCGTCGAATTCCGGCAGTCCGCTCAGCGTGGTCAGCAGATCAATCCGGTTCGGCGGGAGCCCGAGCTGGATCACCGTTCCCGGCTGAGGAATCGGGCTTTCGCATTGGTCAGAGCAAGAAGAAAGTCGGACCAGTCGTCGGTCATGTTCCGGACCTGGGATTACGATGACCGGATGACCCGCACCGGCAACCGCGAGCGAGAATATGAGGGCAGCGGTCGTCCGCTCAGCAGCCACATTCGCTCGGACAGCACGACCAGCATCTCGAGACGTTCCTCGGCGGTGGACATCGAGCTCAGGTCATCGCCGGGCTCCTGGCCCAGCCGGTAAATCCGGACGGGCCAGTGCTGGCGGTCGCTCGATGCGGGGCTCGATCGCGAAGGGACGTCGGTCATCGCTCGCGAATATACGACGCCGGGTGCGCTGCCGACAGCAGAATCTCCCCGCACACACCCCGCCGTGCTGCGGGGTGCTTCGCGACATGATTCCTTCGTGTAACTTCCATGGGAGCACACACAAACCATCAGCCATGCCGCCCATGCCCGCCGTCGGAAAATCAGCTCCCGCATTCACGCTCGATACCGACACCGGAGAGCGCCTCTCGCTGCGGGATCTCAAGGGGAAACCGGTCGTCCTCTACTTCTACCCGAAGGACGACACCAGCGGCTGCACCGCGGAAGCCTGCGAATTCCGCGACGCGTTTCCGCGATTCGACAAATCACAAGCGGTGATTCTCGGGGTCTCCCCCGACCCGGTGAAGAGCCACCAGAAGTTCAAGGCGAAGTACGAGCTGCCCTTCACACTGCTGGCCGACACGGATCATGCGGTGGCCGAGCGGTATGGCGTGTGGAAGGAGAAGTCGATGTATGGGCGCAAATATATGGGCGTCGAGCGCACGACGTTCATCATTGATGGGGCGGGGAAGATCGCGAAGATCTTCGAGAAGGTGAAACCGCAGGGGCACGCGGCGGAGGTGGAGGCGGCGCTCGCCACGCTTCATGCAGCCGGCACACGGTCCGGCTGACGCCGCGCTCGCGACCGGCTGCATTGGCACCCGCATTCATGGCGCAATCGCGTGTTCGCCGGCGCTGGCTCCGGTGCGCGGTGCTGGCAGTTCCCATGGCGTGCGCTGCGCCGCCCGGCGCGCATGGGCCCGCGCGCACGGCGCCCGAGACTGGCGCCCCACCCGGCGCAGCTGCCGCCGCGCAGTGCCTGATCGCGCCGGCGCCGGCGGCGCGCACGTCCCTGGCCACCGCGCCGACACTCACGCGCGACACGGCGGCGCTGGCCAGCGCGTTACCTGACTCGCTGATCATTGTGATCACCGGGTCCGCTGCCCGTGAGCCCTCGCCAGGGGAACAGGACACAAGGGCACCGCTGCAGTTCGTACCGCTCGCGGCACTGCCGCCCTCTCCCGACTGTGGCGCCGTACGCACTGTCGCCATCGCGCGCATCTCTCGAGCGGATTCGGCACATGTCCGCTGGCGAATCAGCGCTCCGCGCTACGCCATGGCCATGCCACGTCCGGGCGTGTTGCGCCTCGCACCGACGCAGGGCGACACAGCGCCGGCGCTCGTCGTTCAGGCGACCGATCCGCAGGCTGCCCGGGATGCGCTGGACGCCGGCGCCAGCGTGCTCGTGACCGGCGATCCTGATGCGGTTGCCTACGCGCGTTCGCGCGCCGATCTGGAATCCGTGGCGCTCCCCTGGGATCGGAGCTGGGTGCTCGTTGTGCCAACCGCGTCACCTGTGCCTGCCGCCCCGGGCGCCGACTCCGCGGCCGACAGTTTGCGCGGCGCCCTCGCAGCCGGCGCCGTGCGCGAAGATGCACGTGCGTCAAATGGCGACCACTGGTGGAATGGTGCGCCGGCTTCCTGTGTCTCCGCCGTGATGACACTCGCCGACAGCGGCGTGGCGCCGGCCGCCACCACCGATCGCGTTGCGTACCGCGAGGGCGACACCGTGGCGCGCGAACTGGCCGAGCGTCTCGTGGCTCTCGCTGCCGTGCACTCGCCGGCACTCGCCGCGCTGGCGCCCTCGCTTGCCGGCCGGAGCCGGCTCCGCGCCGCCGGTCTTACGCCCGGGGTATTCGCTCGCGCCATGGCCTCGGGCCGGGATGTCGGGTATATCCTGCCACTTCCCGCGCGCGCGCCGGCGGCCTGCCAGGCTGCCGGTGGGCTGTCCGCCGATTCGGCTGCGCGCGATGCCGCCGCGGACTCGCGGCCGGTCATTGCGCTCGTGGACACGCGCGCCCACGTCATCGTGCGACGCGGCACCACCGGACTCGCGGTGGACTCACTTGGCGCATTCACGCTGCTCGCGCCCGCGCCCGCCCGGCCGTGACGTTCCGTACGCGTCTCGTCCTCGCCTTCAGCGTTGTCGCGCTCGTGCCGCTCATCGTGCTCGCTCTGGGCGTGCGACGCGAGGTGGACCGCCGTCTCACGGCGCAGGACGATGCGCGCGTCGCCGCGCTCGTCACGCTCACGCGTGGCGAGCTGGCGCGCCAGAGCGCGGCCATCGGCGCGCGACTCGCATCGCTCGAGGATGCGCTCGCCGATGACAACCGCTTCCGCCTGGCCGCCGTGGCGGGCGATCGCACCGAGCGCCCGTACCTGCTCGACTACGCCGGCCGCGCCATGCGCCTGACGGGACTGTCCATGCTGCAGATCCAGGATTCCAGCGGACGCATTCTGAGCTCCGGGCAATTCCGCAACGAGTACGATCGGCTGGAACCGGACCTGCCGCCTCTGCTTGCCGCGGCGACGGGTGGCGTGGCACTCGTGCGCGCGCGCACTCCCGACGGCCCGATGCTCGTGCTCGCGCGCAGCGACTCGCTGCGTCTGGGCGCGCGCGCATTCACGCTCGTGGGCGGCGTGGCGGTGGGTCCTGCCTTTCTCCGCCGGCTCTCGCCCGGCGGCGATCTCGCCCTCTCGCTGGTGCTGCCTGATTCGGTGATCGCCGCCGACTCGCTCGACGTCACCGCGCCGACGCCGCAATCCGTCGTGGCCGAGGTGCCAGTGGCATACGTGATGACGCCCGCCGGCGGCAGCGCGCGCACGGTCGTGCCGGCGCACATCGTCATTGCCCGCACGGGTTCCGAACTCGCCGCGCTGCGCGCGAACCTGAACCGCTGGTTCCTCCTCGTGCTTCTCGCCACCTGCGCGGCGGCGCTGCTCGCCGCGGCATGGCTTTCGGCGCGAGTGAGCCGGCCGCTGCGCGCACTGGCCGAGCGCACGGCAAAGGTGGATCTCGACCGCCTCGACGTGGATTTCCCCGTCGACCGCGATGATGAATTCGGCGCGCTGTCGCGGCTGCTCGGCGCCATGACCCGCCGGCTGCGTACGAGCGCGGCGACGCTGCGCGACGCTGAACGACGCGCGACCACGGGCGATCTCGCGCGGCAGGTGAATCACGATATCAAGAACGGGCTCGCGCCCATCCGTCACGTGTTGCGTCATCTGGCACAGGTGCAGCGCGATGAACCGGAGAAACTCGGTGCGGTGTTCGCCGAGCGGCGCGGCACACTCGACGAGAGTGTGACGTATCTCGATACGTTGGCGCGCAATTATGCGCGGCTCACGCCTCGGCTGGACCTGCGCCCGTGCGACGCCAATGCCGTGGCGCGCGACGTCGCCGCGGCCATGACGGGAGGCACCGGCATCAGCGCGACAATCGGCGACGCGGGCGCGCCGGCCGGCGCTCGCGCCGCCGTCGAGCTGCAGCTCGATCCACATCTTCCGGCCATCGCCGCCGAGCCGCTCGTGCTGCGCCGCATTCTGGAGAACCTGGTGACGAACGCCATCGACGCGGTGGACGGAACCGGCGGCCGTGTGACGGTGCAGACCGAAGCGCTCGCCGATGGCCGCGCACGATTGACCGTGGCCGACACGGGCCACGGAATGTCCCGCGACCAGCTCGATCGGGCCTTTGACGATTTTCAGACCACCAAGCCTGGCGGCACCGGGCTCGGGCTGTCCATCGTGCGGCGTCTCGTGGCGGATTTGCACGCCGACCTGCGCGTGGAAACCGAGCCGGGCACCGGCACGCGCATGAGCATCACCTTCCCCGCACGCCACGCGTCCACGCCATGAGCACGATCCTCGTCTGCGACGACAACGCGACACTCGCGGGACAGTACGCCTACGACCTGCGGCGCCTTGCCGGTCACGATGTGCTCCTTGCCGCATCGGGTGAGGAGGCACTCGAAACGCTGGCGCGGGAAACGGTGGACTGTGTCATCCTCGATCTCGAGATGCCCGGCACCGACGGCTTCGCGGTGCTGCGCGCGTTGCGCGAGCGGAGCATTGCCACGCCCGTCATCGTCTACACCGGCACCGGCAGCTACGAGCGATGCGTGCAGGCCATCAAGCTCGGCGCGTACACGTTCATCGACAAGGAAGAGCCCATGGAGCGCGTGACGCGTGAGATCGAGAATGCGATCGAGCGACGCCACATACTCGATGAGGTCGCGCTGCTCCGGCGCTACGCCAACGACGAGAGCGCCATGCTGGGCTCGAGCGCGTCGATGCGTGCGCTCAAGGAGGCCATCGCCCGCGTCGCACCAATTCCGAGTCCGGTCCTCATTACGGGCGAGAGCGGCTCGGGGAAGGAGCTCGTCGCACGCGACATTCACCGGCTGAGCGGCCACGTGCGTGAGCCCTTCGTTGCCGTGAACTGCGCGGCGCTGCCGGAGCAGCTCGTGGAGAGCGAACTGTTCGGACACGAGCGCGGCGCGTTCACCGGCGCCATCGCCGCGCGTCGCGGTGCCTTCGAGTCCGCCGGAGGCGGCACGCTCTTCCTGGATGAAATCGGCGAGCTGCCACTCGCGGCGCAGGCCAAGCTGCTGCGCGTGCTGGAAGAGCGAAAGGTCGTGCGGCTGGGCAGTACGCGCGCGGTGGACGTGCCGGCGCGCGTGGTCGCCGCCACCAATCGCGATCTCGCCGCGGAGGAACAGGCGGGACGCTTCCGCCGTGATCTGCTCTTCCGCCTCAACGCGCACACGATGCGCGTGCCGCCGCTCTGCGAACGATTGTCGGACGTGCCCGAGCTGGCCAGCCGGCTGCTCGAACTCACGTGCGAACGATTCGGCATGCGCCGCAAGCGGCTCGCAGCCGATGTGCCCGCGCTGCTCATGCAGTACGACTGGCACCTCAACAACGTGCGCGAGCTGCGCAATGTGGTGGAGCGCATGGTGATCGCGGCGGACGGCGACGTGATCGGCGCGGAGCACGTGCCCGCCGAGATTCGCGAGAATGCACCAGCCGCATCGACGACCGGCGCACCGGCCACGCGCACCTTCCTCGAGCGGCGCGCCGAGGCCGAGCGGCAAATCGTGATCGCCGCGCTCGAGCGGAACGCGTGGCACATCACGCATACGGCGCGGGAGCTCGGACTGGCGGACCATGCGAGCCTGCTGCGCATCATGCGGCGCCACCGCATCGAGAAGGAGTAGCGCGCGGCTGGTGGCGGGGATCGCGGGCGTCGCGAGCTGGCGGCGTACACGATGTGACCGTCCGGACACAATCGTCGCTCCGGCGGCGTGACCCGCCGGACACGATCGCGCGATACCACAGTCCGCCCGCGGCCGCGTGATCTGGCGCAACCACCGCCATCGCAACGAGTTCCCCGCGAAGCCCGCGCGCGGCTCACGCGCGGCCGCGCGCTTGCCTTTGGGAGTGCCGTCCACGACGCACTTGACCGGCGTCCCGCCTCGGGCGGCGGCGCCACATCAGAGGAGCACTCCCATGCTTCGCACCCTGCACTCGCGCACGTTCGCGCTCGGCACCCTCGTCCCCTTCTCGTTGTTCGCCGTCGCCGCGTGCGGCGGATCCGGCGACAGCGTGCAGAAGCCCGCCACCGACACGGTGGCCGGGGCGCCATCGGTGGTCGCACAGCCGGGAACCACCGTCGCGACCGGAGCGGTCGCGCCGAACACCGTGACGTACGCGCAGGCCGATTCGGTATTCCGCATGCGCGACTACGCGAACGCCGCCACGATGTTCGCCGCCTACACGGAGCGCCGTCCGGAAAATCCGTGGGGTCACTACATGCTCGGCCTGTCCGACTGGAAGTCCGGCCAGCTCGACAGCGCACGCGCGGCGTTCGAGGATGCCCTCAAGCTCGACCCGACGCACGTGAAGAGCATGATCAACCTGGCGCGCGTGCTGCTCGATGAAGACAGCGCGGCTGATGCGCTGCCGCGCGTGCAGCAGGCCATCGCGCTGGATTCCGGATCAACGGACGCGTGGCGCGTGCTGGGCCGCGTGCAGGCGCAACTGCGCAACACCGACGCCGCGCTCGATGCGTATCACACGGCGCTCGCGCTCGACCCGAACGACGTCTGGTCGATGAACAACATGGGACTGCTGCTCATTCGCAGCGGCCGCTATGACGAAGCCCTCGGCCCGCTGGCGCGCGCGGTGCAGCTCGACGAGCACGGCGTGGCGTCGTTCCGGAACAATCTCGGTGTCGCGCTCGAGCGCACGGGGCACTACACGCTGGCAGCCGACGCGTACCGCCAGGCGCTCGACGCGGACAGCAGCTACAGCAAGGCGAGCAGCAGTCTCGCCCGCGTGAACGGCCGCGAGGACGAGCCGGGCATCGAACCCGTGACCGTCGCCTCTCTGGGCGATGCGTTCGCGAAGGAAGTGGACGCGTGGCACTCGACAGGCGACGTCGCCGTGGTGCCGCGTGCGGCGGTGAAGCCGGACTCGGTCAAGCCGTGACGAACGCGGGGAGCGGGCGGCGCGTGCCGTCCGCTCTCCGGCATCGTTCACTCCAAGCCCGCGAATACGCTGGCCAGGTCTATCGTTGCGATGAGATCACGCCCTGGCACGCGCCACCGGATTACATCGCGGATCACGTCGGGCACGTCGCGTGAGCGCCATACCTCGACGGTCAGGTCACGATAGTCCACGAGCCACAGCTCAAGGACGCCGAGTGCAAGGTAGGCGTTGCGTTTGAACTCCCGGTCGTACACACGCGACGAGCGGCTCAACACCTCGACCGCCAGCCAGTGTTCGGTCACCTTCACCCAGTCCACTCGTGGACCGAAGCGCGCCGGGTATACGAGAATGTCCGGCTGAAGCTGCGTGCGTGGCGGGACCACCATCGCACCGGGTCCGACGACGTTCGCGTATCCCGGCCACTGCACCAGTTCGGTGAGGCGCGCCTGAATGCGGTTGGCGACAATCTGGTGCGCGGCACGGGGCGCAGGCGTCACGAGCAGTACGCCGTCCAGCAGCTCGTAGCGATTCCCGTCGTCGGGGAAGCGCTCGAGATCGTCCACTGTGTAGCGTGGAACGCTGATCGCCATCGCCATATGCTAGCTCCCCGGCTCGCCGTTTGTCCAGTTGGCATGCGCCGAGAATAACCTGTCCTCTCCGGGCACAAGCGCCAAACCGTTGCACGAGTGAACGAAAAGCTCCGTCTGCATTCTCGTTCACGTCGTCAGGCACTGCACGCGGTGCCTGATGGCGGACTGCCGCGGTCATGTCACTGGCTTCCGGTTGACAGCTGAGAATACGGATCCCGCGCCGACGCCGTACGCGACGTGGCGGCGAGCGGCTACCCTTCCACGCGCAACGCGATCGCCGGATCGATCCGCGTGCTCGACCGCGCGGGAATGAAGGTCGCCAGCGCCGCGACAGCGAGCAGCAATCCCGCGACAGCCACGAGCGTCACCGCATCGGTCGCACTCACTTCGTAGAGCAACGACGCGAGCAGCCGGTTCGCCAGGAGCGCGCCGATGATGCCGAGCGCCAGCCCCGCTGTCGCGATCACGAGGCCACGGCGCATCACCAGGTCACGCAGATCTCCAGCAGTAGCGCCCAGCGCGAGGCGCACGCCTAGCTCCCGCGTGCGTTGCCGCACCATCGTCGCCATGATGCCGAACAACCCAATGGCGGCCAGCGCCACCGCGGCGCTCGCGAACACGGCGAGCAGCAGCGCGTTCAGTCGCGGCTGCGCCAATGGCGCTTCGAGATAGAAGTCGAACGGCGCTGCGTACGTGAGCGTGACGCCCGGATCGACGGCACCGATGACGCGTCGGAGCGTTGGCACGATCGCAGTCGGTGACCCGGTTGCGCGAATGGCCAGCGCCATGGGCACAAAGGGGAAGAACGATTGGCGGAGCGGGAAGTAGATGCTGGGTCGTGCGTCGCGCAGGTCGCGATAGCGGGTGTCGGGCACGACGCCGACGACCGTGGCTGCCTGGCTCGCGGATCCCATGGTAAGTTGTTTGCCGAGTGCACGGCCGCCAGGCCAATACTCACGCGCGGCGGACTGACTCACCACGACAACCGCCGGCGCTCCCTCGCGATCCGCGTCGGTGAAGCCTCGCCCGCGAATGATCGGAATGCCGAGCGTCGCGAAATAGTCCGGACTCACGACGTCCATGTTCAGCATCGGATTGGCTGCGGCCTCCTCGGTCGTTTGTCCTTCTGTGGACGCATGGCCGTCCCAGCCAGCGCCGCCGGCAAACGGCACGGCAACCACCGGCGACACGCTGCGCACGCCCGGAACGGCGCGCACTTCGGGCAGCAGCCGCTCGAGCAGCGCGAGCTGCGTGTCCTTCGTATCGAACTGGTCGTAGCGGATCGAGAGCTGCCCGATGAGCAGGTGCGATGTCTGCAAAGCGAGGTCCACGCGTTCGAGCTTCAGCAGACTGCGCGCGATGAGTCCCGCCGCCGAGAGGACGACCACAGCGAGCGCGATCTGCGCCACGACCAGTGCTTCAGTCGCCATGCGCGAGCCGCGCCCCGGGCTGTGTCGCATGCCCGAGCGCAGCACGGCTTGCAGCTCGACACGCGACATCATGATTGCGGGCGCGAGTCCGAAGAACAGCATCGCGATGGCGGCGATGCCAACCGCTCCAGCCAGCGCCGCGCCATTCATGTGGACTTCATCCAGCCGCGGTACGCCCGCCGGCGCGAAGGCGACGAACATGCGGACCGCCCCCGCCGCCACCATGAGGCCAACCACTCCACCGGCGATGGCGAGCATGGCATTCTCGGCGAGCAGTTGCGCGATGATGCGCACGCGCCCCGCGCCGAGCGCGGATCGCACGGCGATCTCCCGCGTGCGCGCCAGTCCGCGCGCGAGGAGCAGGTTGGCGACGTTGATGCACGCGATGAGGAGCAGCAGCGCCGACGCCGCGGCGAATACGAAGAGCGCCGGACGCGTGTCGCCGAGGATGACGCGCGGGAGCGTGCGGACGACGCCGCGCAGGTTTCGCAGGTACGGCGACGCATCGGCGCGGCCGAAGAACGCCGTCATCTCGTCGCGCGCGTTGGCGGGCGTCGCGCCGGGCGCGAGCCGTCCGACCAGGTCCACCGAGAGGTAGGACAGGCCGCCGGGCGATGAAGAGGGAATGATCGGCACCCAGAAATCCGAGCCCTTCGGATAGTCCATTCCCCGGGGCATGACGCCAACGATCGTGTACGACAGGTCGCTGTCGTACATCACGAGCTGCCTCCCGAGCACCGCGGGATCGCCGGCGAACTTCTGCTGCCAGGTTCCGTAGCTCAGTACCGCCACCGGCGCCGCGCCGGCCACGTCGTCCGTGGCGCGCAGCGTGCGACCGAGCACCGCGTGCGCGCCGAGTACGGTGAAGAAGTCGCCGGACACGAGCGCCTGGCGCAGGCGCGACACACCCGTGCCGTCGCGCACCGGCTTCGGCCACGCACCCTGGTACGGATAGAACGCCACCTGAGAGAGTGAACGCGTGCGCCGCGCGAACTCGCGCGCGTCGTCCACGCTGAGCGGAAAATTGTCGAAGCCCTTCTCGCGCCCCCAGAGCGTGACGATGCGACCCTGGTCGCGTACGGGGAGCTGCCTGATGAGCATCGCATCGGCCACGGTGAACACCGCCGTGGAGAGGCCGATGCCGAGGGCAAGCGTGAGGATCGCCGCGACGGCGAAGCCCGGAGTGCGACGGAGGCTGCGGAGGGCGGGGCGAATGGCGGGGAGGAGACTGTCCATTACCGCGTGAGAAACGGATCCATACGCACCGTCGGGCGCAGCTCGAAGCGCAGGAACCGGTCAAACAGCAGCGTGCGTCGATACTCGATGATCGGAAGCCAGGGATTCTCGCCTGGCAGCGCGGGATCCTCCAGCAGTCCGAATCCGACGAGCGGGTCGAGCACGCGCAAGTCCAGCTTGAGAAACAGCGTGCCGCTGCGCTCGAGCTCCGCGAGGATGTCCTGGATGTCGGGAAACCGGTCCGAAGGCGTCATGCAGCCATGCTCCAGCGTCGCTGTGTCAGCCTATGCCGACAGGACGTCGACGTCGTATCTGCGAAAGACTCGATCAGCCGTGAGAATCGGAAGTTGTTCGAGTTGTGCCTGTGCGACAAGGAGGCGATCGAACGGATCGCGATGACGCGCGGGCAGGGTCGCGACGTGCAACGCATGCCTGTGATGGACCGGGAGCGGGGTGATGCCGGTTCGGGTCATCAGGCGGGGGATGTATTCGCCGGGCGGC
>Ga0070683_100001370_pt1 | contig 18667 bp, 14 predicted proteins | sample KBSC713LmetaG_FD_64662 | JGI IMG/M metagenome (GOLD analysis project Ga0070683, IMG submission 64662) | Corn rhizosphere microbial communities from Kellogg Biological Station, Michigan, USA - KBS C7.1-3L metaG | ecosystem: Host-associated > Plants > Roots > Rhizosphere ... | reverse complement strand
CCAGGAGCTGGAGCTGCACGAGCGCAGAGGGCAGTAGGTGGCACAGGTGCAGGATTTCGCCAACCAGCCCGCTCCCGCACCAGTACAAACGCCTCGCGACCCGAAGGCCGTAGAGGCGCTGAATGCGGTGATGAAGTTGGCGAAGGCGCTCAAGCTGGTAGCTGCGTAACCTCGGTCTTGCGCTGGTTCTCGTGGTCGAGATAGAAACGCTGGAGCATCATCAGGCACCAGACGGCGTAGACGGCGGCGGCGAGGCCGACAGGTTGCTCAGGTTGAGGATTTCGCTGCCATGGCCAGCGGCGTCGCTTGCGCTACGGCGTCGTCTCGGCGGGTAGACCTGGTGGCGCGGCGTTAAGGACGCCCGTTGTGGGAGTCTGTCGTGTCTCAGTCTTGTGTCTCAGTCTCACCGCTCAGATGTATCCAGAGTTGCGTCACCGGGTGCGGCAGAACCAAGGGTCCGAATTGGCGGGCCTGCATTGATCTCGCTCAAGCGGGTCGTGACCTCATGGGCTCCATTGCGCCGCAAGATGTCCAGCGCATCAGCGTAACCACTCTGCGACTTCACGGTAATCACGATGTGCCCGGCCTCTAATTCCCTCTGGTAATGACGCGCTTCCTCTTCAGGAATCTCAAGGCTTATCAGGACATCAAGGATACCGCCAGCCGCTGCTCCAAGAGCCGCTCCACCGAGCGTAGTTGCCAAAATGCCGCCCGCGATAGCAGGGCCAAATCCTGGTATCAGCAGCGCAACCGCAGCACCGAGCAGTCCGCCAACAAGCCCACCCTCTGCTGCGCTGGTGGTGATAGAAGCGATTGTCGTATTATCTGGCTCTCTGGCGCTGGCGCGCGCCAGGTAGCCAATTTCGTCGTCGCTATAACCTGCCTGGCGCAGCTCTTCGAGCACCCTGCGCGCCTGCGTAGGTTCGTGAAAAACGCCGACAGCGATATACCCCTGTGTCATACCCATAGAACTGCTCCCATCAACGCATACGTGTTATCTGTATCTGGAACCTTCTTTGGAAGGTTATCTGGCTGGTATCACAATTTTCTACCGGTCAGGAGCGAAGAATTCACAGGACTGTCACATGGTGCGCAACGCCCGTACCTGTATACATAGACGGTGTCCACGCCAGTGGCAGCAGTTCGGAGCCTTCGTAATTCGTGAGGGCATTGGAAGCGCTACCTCATGTCGTGATGTCGTGTGATGGCGCCTATTGATATCACGCCGTGCTCCCAGGTGAGGTCTCAGACGCAGGCGTTACCGTAGTCATTGGAGCCATCGTAGCAGGGATGTTGGCATCTGCGTCGGGCGCGCCAAAGACAACCGCGCGTAGTTGCTCCTCCTCCAGCGACTCGTGCTCCAGCAGTGCTTGTCCTAGGCGCTCCAGCTGATCGCGATGTGCAGAGAGCAAGTGCTGCACGTGAACGTAGCGCTCCTGGATGAGCTGCTGTACTTCCGCATCAATAGCTGATGCGGTCCGCTCAGAGTAGCCCTGTCGCTGACCTACGCCCAGCTCTCGCCCAAGGAAGACCTCTTGCTCTGCGCCCAGGAACATTGCGCCAATGCGGCTACTCATGCCCCAGCGCGTCACCATCTCGTGGGCCAGCTTCGTTACTGCCTGCAAATCGTCCTCGGCCCCTGTGGTGATCTCGCCAATGATTGTCTCCTCTGCCGCACGTCCACCCAGACCGACAGCCAGTCGTGCCAGCAGATAACTGCGGGGATAACTGTGACGCTCGTCGACTGGTACCATCTGGGTCACGCCGAGCGCCCGACCATGGGGTACGATCGTCACCTTATGCACCGGATCCGCGCCAGGCGTCAGCATCGCCACCAACGCATGGCCACTTTCGTGGAATGCGACCATCCGCCGCTCCTCGGGACTCATCACCAGTGGCCGATGTAGTCCCATCATAAGGCGATCCAGCGCCTCCTCAAAGCACGCCTGGCTCACCTGGGTCAGATTGCGCCTGGCGGCGGCAAGCGCCGCCTCATTCACCAGATTCGCCAGATCCGCGCCCACCATGCCAGCTGTCGAGCGCGCGAGCAGGTCCAGGTTCACGTCTGCTGCAAGAGGTAACTTGTGCGCGTGTACCTGCAGAATAGCCTTACGGCCTTCCTTTTCAGGGCGATCAACCACGATCTGACGATCAAAGCGCCCAGGCCGCAAGAGCGCGGGGTCAAGCACGTCAGGGCGATTCGTCGCGGCCAGAACGATAATTGCCTGTCGTGGATCAAAGCCGTCCATCTCCGCCAGGATCTGGTTGAGCGTCTGCTCGCGCTCGTCATTGCCGCCACCCCATCCAGCGCCTCGCTCGCGGCCAACCGCATCCAACTCGTCAATAAAAATGATGCAAGGGGCGCTTTTCTTGGCCTTCTCGAAGAGGTCGCGCACCCGGCTGGCGCCGACTCCCACCAGCATCTCTACAAATTCCGAGCCTGTCATCGAGAGGAAGGGCACATCCGCTTCTCCGGCTACGGCTTTGGCCAGCAGCGTCTTCCCGGTTCCAGGAGGGCCGACGAGGAGAACTCCCTTCGGCACTCTGCCGCCCAGTCGTTGATAGCGTTCTGGAGCTTTGAGATAGTTAACGATCTCTACCAGCTCGGCTTTGGCTTCATCTACGCCAGCAACGTCGTCAAAGGTAGTCCGTGCCGTGCCATTCGCAAGATAAAGCCGCGGCCTGCTCTGACCAAACGAGAACAGTCCTCCTTGAGCCGCCGAGGCACGCCGCCCGATCCACCAGAACAGCCCCACGAGGAGCGCAATGGGTAAGATGCCAAAGAGGATTAGGTTGACCCAGAAGCTAACGGCGTCCGAATTCGATGATTCGACATCAATGGTCACATGGCGCTGCTGGAGCAGTGGGATGAGCGTATCGTTGCCAAATTGGGGAACGGTGGTGGTGAACTGGGTGGAGTGAACCTTGCCGTCCTGCGATGTGATCGCCGTCTTCGCCACGCCAGTAACCGAGTAGTCGGTGATGGTAACCGATTTGACATTGTTGGCCGTTACCTGGGTGACAAACGTGGAATAGGTGATGGCCGCGCGTGATGGCGTCGTACCGAAGAGCGAGATGTTGAACATGGGCAGGACCCAGAAGATGATAACCAATCCCAACAGCAGCCACAACAGCGGATGGCGCCACCACGACGTCCGCGGCTGGTTGGAGGACTCATCCGGCACCTGGCCATGAGCAGGGCCATGAGCAGGGCCGTTGGGATCAGCGAGCATTGGAAGCCATCCTGTTCCTGCGATGACAGCAATCTCCAGGGTATGGTGTATGGCTGCTGGCCTTTGCCTGGACCTGGAGCGCCTCAGCATCCCACGCTTGTGCAAGCAGCGCGCAGACGGCGTCATCGGTAATTTGTGGGAAGTCGTCGTACCAGAGTCCTACACCGAAGAACACATCTGGCTCGTACGCTACCACCAGATCGTCCACTTCGCTGCGCAGTGTGTCGCAGGTTTCAACCGCCGCAACAGGAGCGGCGACAATGAGCCGAACGGGCTTCTGGGCGCGGATCGCGGCAATCGCGGCGCGGATCGTCGCGCCAGTCGCGATCCCGTCGTCTACGAGAATAACCGTGCGACCATGTACATCAGGCAACGGCCGACCTCCACGATATACCAGCGCGCGCCGCGTAACTTCACGCTGCTCGCGTACAGTTGCTGTCTGAAGATCTTCGGGAGAGACGCCCGCGCACCGAATCACGTCATCATTGAGAACACGGATGCCACCAGTCGCGACGGCACCCATGGCTAGCTCCTCCTGGCCGGGAGACCCCAGCTTGCGGACGATCATCACATCGAGCGGAACATGAAGGCTTTGGGCCACGACAAACGCAACGGGCACACCGCCGCGCGGTAGCCCAAGCACCAGCACGTCCGGACGATTGGCGTACGTGGCAAGCAGTTTGGCAAGGCGCTGCCCCGCCTCTCTTCGATTCCGGAACCGCATGGTTTGTCCTCCTTGTCGGTGCTTCAACGCCTCTGGAGACCTCCAGGCAGACTTTTAAGCGATCCATTGGACAGGAATTGCCGGATCGCTTCAGCGATCAGAGGCGCTACCGAGACCACCTGCGCCTGTGGCCAATCCTCCATGCGAACCGGTACCGTGTCTGCCACGTAGAGTGCCCGAATATAGGGACGTTGCAGCTGTTCGTGGGCATTTCCAACAAACAGCCCGTGGGTAGCCGCAATCGTGATGTCGGGGAGAGCGCCAGCGGCGAGCAGAGCGTCCATACTACGTGCCAAGGTGCCGCCAGTCGCAATCATGTCATCTACAATCAGGCAGGGATGACCACGTACGTCGCCGACCACGTGGGTGACTTCGCTTTGCGTACCACTCTCTCGTCGCTTATGCAGGACAACCACCGCGGCATTCAGCCGCTGCGCATATTCGGTGGCCATAGCTACCCGTCCCGTATCAGGTGAGACCACGACAACGTGCTCTGGTAGCCCAGACTGCACCGCATCACAGAGGGCAGGCACAGCGGATAGCTCATCCAGCGGGACAGAGAAGAACCCTTCGATTTGTGGAGCATGCATATCTACCGTGACGACATGGCCAATACCGGCAGATTGCATCAGGCTCGCGACCATACTTGCCATGATGGGCACACGGTGGCCCTTGCGCTTGTCGGCGCGCGCATAGCCAAAATAGGGAACGATCGCTGTAATTCTGTTCGCCGCTGCCCGGCGGCTCGCGTCGGCGAAGGCCAGTAGTTCTATCATGTGCTCGTCAACGGGTGGACAGGTAGGATTCACGACGAAGACATCGTGCCCACGTACTGAGGTCTCAAGTTCAAGGCTCAGCTCGCCATCAGGAAAACGCTCAAGCTTGCGAACGCCGAGGCGCATGTCAAGCTGCCGTGCAATTGCTTCGGCAAGTGCGAGATGAGCGCTGCCAGTGAATATCACACAGGTGTCTCGCATCGTTTCGCCTCCTGTTTGGCTGACCGCTGGTCTGCTGCTCACTAGTCGTACGCCACGCTCCCTTTGACGCTGTTCTCATTGTGATGATGTTCCTCCCCACCACTTCCACATGTGAGTCCTCCATGGCAGGGAAGTTTCGTCCCAAGAGAAACCATGCGATGCGAGACTCTCACTTTCGTCGCGAGAGGGAGCGTTCCTCTCACAGATCACTCACGAATCAGAGATCACTCGCACGAACGTCCCAGCTCTCCCTCGCAACCGCAGATAACTGGCCTAAAACGGCGGTACGCGGACCAACGCACACAACCTGCCCACAGGCTTCAACACGGACTTTGGCTATACCGGAAAGTTCGCCATCTACGTCGGGCAGGACATCCGCGCGCTGGAGCAGCAGTTAGCGGCGGCGAATGCGCACGTTGCGCAGTTGCAGCAGCAGATCGCCAGCACGCCCGCGCCTGTGCCAGTAGTAACGCCTCCTGACCCGAAGGCCGTAGAGGCGCTGGCTGCAATGATCGAGTTGGCGAAGGCGCTCAAGTTGGTTCAGGCTGCGTAGCCTCGCTCGTGCGCTGGTCGAGATAGAAACGCTGGAGCATCATCAGGCACCAGACAGCCCAGATGGCGGCTGCTATGCCGATGGGGAGCGCGACAATCGCCATCCAGAGCCACTGATCCCAATCCCAGACGAGCGCCAGGGCATAGAGCACGAAGGCCAGCGGCGCAATGATGGCCGCGTCCACACCATGTCGCCGCCAGCCCAGAGGAGCAAGGCGCCTTTATAAAGGGAACCACCGACTGAGCCGGGAGGACGCTGCTGGCTCCCCCCACGCGACGGTTGAGGTGTGGGCCACCGATGAACACCGCATTGGCCTCAAACCGCTGCTCAAGCGCGTCTGGACGTTGCCTGGGCAGCGGCCGGTCGAGCCACGCTACGACTGGCGCTACCTCGTCGTCTTCGTGCATCCCGCCTCCGGACGTATCGTCTGGCGCCTGGCCACGGGCGTCAGCGCGGAGCTCTTCTCGGCCGAACTGGCCGCGTCTGCCGCAGCGGTAGGCGCCAGTCTCCGCAAGCAGATCGTGCTGGTGCTCGACGGCGCCGGGCGGCATACCAGCCCACAGGTGCGCGTACCCGAGTATGTCCACCTGCTGTTTCTCCCCGCCCACTCGCCGGAGCTCCAGCCCTGCGAGCATCTGTGGCAGTTCTCGGATGCGCCGCTGGTCCATCGCCATTTCCGCGACATCGAGGAGTTAGGAAGGAGTAGGAAGAGGTACAGATGGCGCGCTGCGCCATGTTGCAGCAGCAGCCTGAGCACATGCACTCCGCAACGCTGTTCCCCTGGTGGCCTGGCCGGGTGAAGAAACGGCAAGGCCCCAGAAGGAGCTAGCGTGAACTCATCTATCGCAAACGTGGTGCGCCTGTGAGCGCTACCAGTAAGCGTACTGCTTGGCCCAAGCGTTCTCCGTCGAGGAATCCTGTGGGTTGTTAATAGGCGCCCCTGCCACGGCCCAGGAGCATTGGGCTACTATACCGCTACCGGAACTGAAATCAAACGTTGGGGATGTAATACAAGCGGTCGATCCAGCACTTTGCCACCCGTAATAGTGGTAGTAGGGGCTATTAAAAGATGGCCAGTATGTAACACTGCCACCGTATGGTTCGATCTGGTCCCAGGTGTTTGACGCCTCATATACTCCGACGGGATTGTACCTACACTGCTTTATTTGCGCCTCACCGCAGAAAAAGCTGCCGGAATAGTAGCCCAAGAATTCCACATAGTCTGTGAAGGTTGCTGGGCCCCACGTAGTATAGTGATACTGGGTCGACTTGACTACCCAGGAGCATGTGCCGCCTCCCGGCGGGTTGATGTAGGCCGCGTGTGCTGTTGGAGCGAGGTGACTAAGTGTAGAGCCACCGAGAGCGATCGCCACGACCAAGAAGGCCGCTGCGATGAGTGTGATCAAGCGCCGTTTCATGTCTTCCATCCTCCTCATGGTTGCGCCCACTGGGTGAGACCAGCATAGACAGGTCGCAGACAGGGCGCGAACAATTGGCGCGCAACCGGCGCCCGCCCAGAAGCGGCAAGGGAAAGCGATGTAAAATAGGCGGGCGCGCCGACGCCGCGACAAGTATCCTGTAAATCATCAGGGGCTACAAGGCAATTAGGGGCAACTTAGGGGCAATATCAGGGGCAACAATTCGGTTACCATCGGCGACTGCATGCGCACTTTCGCACTCCTGTCTGATATGATGGCGTTCGTATCGAGACCCATCACCGCGAGCATTCCCACGCACCCGATCCTTCGCATTCCATCAGAACGCGCACAGCCGACGGAGTGGCGACAGATGAAGTACAGAACACACGATACATCCCCATTCGGACGCCTCCTGAAGGAGCGCCGTATCGCGAACGGACTTACGCAGGAAGCTCTTGCCGAGCGTGCCGGTCTCGGTGTGCGAACAATCAAGGGCATCGAACAGGGCGCATACCACCGTCCACGCGCCGACACGCTGGTCCGATTAATCACTGCCCTAGAATTGAGCCCAGATCAAGAGGCTGCTCTGCGGAGCGCCCTGCACGGTGGAGAGTCAACCCAAACGGATAATGCAGACCTTGCATCTGGCTCACTGACACGCACTGCCACGATGCTCAGCGACACCCGACCGATGATGCTCCTTCTGACGCCCGACCGTTCGCCGCTCATTGGTCGCGGCGTGTTCATTCACGATGCGCTGGCGATACTCTTCGAGCGCACGACACGGCTACTGACGCTGGTTGGCCCTCCTGGCGCAGGCAAGACGCGCATCGGGCTGGAGATGGCAAAAAGGGTCGCCGACGAATCAGCGCAACGCTATGACCGTCTCGAAAGTCATACGATCGAGGATCGCAAGGATCGTGTCATCGAGAGCGTCGAGAGCATCGCACTGGCTCCGATACATCAACCGAGCCTCGTGCTTTCTGTGATTGCTCAGGCGGTCGGCATTCCAGAGGCGAATGGATTGACCCTCCTCGATACGCTTGCAGCCGCCTTGCGTGGCGTCAGAACACTGCTCTTTCTGGACAACTTCGAGCACCTGCTTGACGCCAGGCAGGATATGGTCTCCCTGCTCGCACGCTGCCCCGATGTGAAGATCCTTATCACCAGTCGCTCGCCATTGCGTGTGCAGGGCGAGCATATAGTCACCGTGCCGCCGCTGGCGCTGCCAGGGCGAGAGATGGCAACTCGCACCGACTTCTCCAACCAAGCCGATGGCGTCGATGCGGCTGACCTGGCCGCGCTCTCGCGGGTCGAAGCGATTGCGCTATTTCTGCGCCGAGCGCGACAAATCGCACCCGACTTTGCCTTGACGGCTGAGAATGCAGCTGCTATCGTGCGGATTTGCCAGCGGCTGGATGGGCTTCCCCTTGCGATCGAACTGGCAGTAGCGCGGTTGCCCATGTTCTCTGCACAAGAACTGGCGGCAAGGCTGGAACATCGACTGCCAGTTCTCACCGCAGGTGCGCAGGATCTGCCAGCGCGCCAACAGACGCTACGGAATACGCTGGACTGGAGTTATCGTTTGTTACGCCCAGAGCAGCAGGCTCTTTTCCGCGCGCTGGCCGTGTTCGCTGGCGGCTGCTCGTGGGACGGTATACAAGCCATGGGCCAGGCCATGAGCAATGCGCTTGCTCAGGACGATCCGGTCGATCCGGTCGCTGAAGAAGCGCTGGTCGCGCAGGTAGCGTGTTTACTTGACCACCACCTTCTAGAGAGAACTGAGACGAAGGAGGGCGTGTCACGCTACTGGCTGCTGGAGACGATTCGTGAGTTTGCCCAGGAGATGCTCATGCAAAGCGGCGAGGTTCCTCGCGCCGAGCGGGCGCATGCCGGGTACTACCTGGCGCGCGTGGAGGCGATTGAGCCGCTCCTGCAGGGAAGGGAGCAACGGGAATGGCTCGCCTGGCTGGACATGGAGCACAATAATGTGCGGGCGGCGCTCGCGTGGACACTACGCCAGCGCGAGGGGGAACTCGCGCTGCGGCTCGCGGGAGCGCTGGGATGGTTCTGGTATAGCCAGGGGTATCTGCGTGAAGGCGCTCGCTGGCTGGAGCATGCGCTTGCCGTACCAGAGCCTCCAGAGCCGCTAGAATCTATCGAGGTTTCCGCTCCTCCTGCCGGCGGCGTCGCGCAGGCAGCGTCGGCGACGCACGGTGACGATGCTCCAGAGAGGGTCTCGCCCACGCACTGGCGGGCGTTGCGGGCAAAGGCGCTCCATGCGGCTGCGCTGCTCGCCTGTTATCAAGGGGACTATCCCAGCGCGCGGGCGCTCAATGAGGAGGCGCTAGGGTTGCGGCGCGCGCTGGGTGATCTCCGGGGGATGGCGCGCACCATCAACAACCTGGCGCTCGTGCTTGCCCGTCAGGGCGACTTCGCGGGAGCGGCGACGCGCTATGAAGAGAGCCTGGCGCTCAAACGCCAGAGCGGCGAAGTCGCGTCGCTCGCGACGACGCTGGCGAACCTGGGAATGGCGTATGTGGACGATGGCGACTACGCGAATGCCCGGCGGGTATATGAGGGCTGTCTAGAGCAGTGGCGCAGACAGGGCGATGACTATCAGGTCGCCCGCACCCTCGCCAACCTAGCTGAGATTGCCCTGCGTGAAGGACAGGATGCGCGTGCGGCGGCGCTGCTTGATGAGAGCCTCACGTTGCGCCATGCGCTGGGGGATAAGATGGGTCTGGCGAATACGATCCATCTGCTGGGAGCGCTCGCCTATAGCAGGGGCGATGCTGCGCAGGCGTTCACATGCTATCGAGAGTCCTGCGGAATCCTGCTGGCGGTTGGGGGTGATATGCGTGCTCTTGTCCTCAATCTGGAAGCCTTGGCGCCCCTGTTCTGCACCGAATGGGAGGTGGAGCGCGCCGTCTGGCTCTCAAGCGCGGCGGCCACTTTACGCGCGCGACTACCTACGCACGCCAAGCCATTCGAGCAGGAAGCTATCGAGCGCACGCTTGCCCTGGAACACGCGGCGCTGGATGACGCTTCGTTCGCCAGGGCATGGGACAAGGGCGCCGTGATGACGGTTGAGGAGGTCTGGAAGGCGATCCGGACATCAGCGATCTCGGCACGCAGCGCCAAACACCATATGACATCTCCACGTTAGGCGTTGACATGCTGCTGTCGCGCCACGACATAGGAGTGTATCGGGGAGCAGCTATCACGGGCAGTGGCAGAGGCGCTGCCCGCACCCGATGGAAAGTGATGTCGTCAGTCCTGGCAGGGGTCAAGTACCCAGCGTTTGTTGTTGGGAACCTGGGATGTCGGCGTGGCCTCGTAGTACAATTCGAAGATTTGCTGGTCCGAGGTGATTACGCGGAAGAAGTAGCGGTCTGCCCCGCCTCAGAAGGTCCTCACCAGCGGGTCGCGAGGCGCCAGCGGCGGATAACGCGGACGCGATACGTCACGCCGCGTAAGGTAAAGGCAGTGAGCTGGACACAGATGGCCGCAACGTCTACGTGATCTATGTCGCTCAGGATATCCGCGCGCTGGAGCAGCAGCTTGCCGCGGCCAACGCGCATGTCGCCCAACTGGAGGCGCAGATCAAGAACACACCCGCACCCGTATCAGTAGAAACGCCTCCCGACCCGAAGGCTACGGAGGCGCTGAATGCAGTGCTCGAACTGGCGAAGGCGCTCAAACTGGTTCAGTGATAGCTGCTCGCCGCTGCTCCAAGTAATAGCGTTGCAGCATCATCAGGCACCAGACGCTATAGACGGCGGCGAGTAGGCCGGGCATTGCTCATGGGGTGCAGCCGAGGCGGCGCATGAGGTCTAGAAGAGCATGCTCGCGTGGAACCATTAGTTGACGGCAAAGCATAACGGACTCCCTCAGCATCTCACAGCCTTCCTCGCGATGAATGTCACGTTCGATGAGAAAGCGGCCCAGCTCCGCGAGTGAATCGATATGATCCTGGCCGTTTCCCACTTCGATGCCGATGGCGAGGCTGGAACGATATAGGTGCTCGGCCAGCTGGTGGTCGCCGCGCAGGTCTGCGATTGTCGCCAGTTTGCGTATGTTGACGCCTTCACCACGGTGATTTTGCACTCGTTGGGCGAGGTCAAGGCTTCGTTGAAAGTAGGTCTGAGCGTCATCAAGCGCGCCCTGTTCGAGGGCGATTCGGCCCAGAAGCGCAAGATCAACCCCTTCGCCGCGCCGGTCCTGTACCTCATGGCGGATGGCGAGGCTTTGCTCAAGATAGGTGGTCGCGAGGCTGTATTGCTTTGCTTCCAGCGCGACGAGCGCAAGTTGGGAAAGGTCAACGCCCTCTCCAGGTCGATCGTGCATTTCGCGATCAATTGCGAGGCTCAACTGCAAGAAGTGTTCGGCCTCCCGGAAATTGCCGCGATCCAGATGAAGCCGACCGAACTGGGACAGGTCGACGCTCTCGCCCTGGCGGTCCTGCACCTGGCGGCGCAGTGCCAGGCTCTCTGTGAGGTAGGTTTCTGCCTCGTTGTAGTGGTCGCGCGCCAAGGCAAGTTGACCCAGCGATGAGAGTACCGCCGCCTCGCCGCGTCGGTCATGCACTTGTCGGGCAATGTCGAGGCTCCGCTGAAAGAGGTGTTGCGCGTCGCGTAGTCGTCCGCGGGCCTGAGCAATGCGGCCAAGCAGACCCAGGTCGGCGCCTTCGCCGCGCTTATCGAGCACCTCGCGGCGGATCTCGAGGCTCTGGTTCAGGTAGTCTTCGGCGTCATCCAGGAGACCACGTGGGCGCGCTATCTGGGCAAGCAGGGAGAGCGATTCGGCTTCGCCTCGTTTGTTGGCCACCTCGCGAGCGATTTCAAGACTTTGATGAGCCAGTTGTTCAGCCTCTGAGAGGTTGCCTTGCAGCATGGGGAGTTGGGCGAGATAGCCGAGATTGATACCCTCGCTCCGCCGGTCTCCAGTCTTGCTAAAGATAGCGATGCATCGTGTGAAGTCGGCTCGTGCGCTCACGAGGTCGCCACGAGTGCGGGCAAGTCGGGCAAGCACCGAGAGATCATCGGCTTCGCCCTGCTCGTCGCCCTCTTCGCGGCGAATCGCGACGCTGTCTGTGAGGTAGCGCACGGCATCCTCGGTTCGCCCCACGGCGCGGGCGGTCAGGCCGAGTTGCGAGAGGACCATTGCCTCACCGCGGCGGTCGCCAAGAGTGCGACGGAGGACAAGATTCGCCTGAAGTGTGCGCTCGGCGCCATCGAGGTCGCCAATGCGCCGAAGGATTTGGGCGTAAGCGAGTTGCAGATTGGCGGCCTGGAGGCGATCTTCGAGCAGGCCGGTCGAGACGGTGATACGTTCGGCAGCTTGAATGGCACGTGGCAAGAAGTGAACGCTCGTTTTAGTTAGCCAGCGGTGATTCCAGAACACCTGCATGACCGAGCAGATCGCTACCGTAATAGTGTCTTTCCGGTGTTCGCATGCCCACTCCAGGGCGCCAGCTATATTGAGGGGATCGGCGCTCAGCTCCGCCTCGACGACGTGCTGCACGTGCTCCGCAAAGACGCTGGCTACAGCCTCTTTGGCCGCCATCTGCCTGGCGGTTGGCCACTGCGCGAACAGTCGTGAGGAGAGCGCTCGCAACAGTGGGTGCATACGAAGACGTTGTTGATCTGCATGAGTTGAGAGATCCGGGCGGACTGCCACATCTACCAGATTGCGAGTAATGAGCTGGTGCGTCGCCTGCCCAGGTGACGGGATCCGCAGTCTTCGGGCGACATCGGTCACTGTGGTGCGGCTCCACTCCTCGGTAGCGAAAGCTGCTAACGTGATGAAAAGTTGGCGCGCGCCAGGGGTAAGGCTTTCGACGCTGCTTAGGAGCACATTTTCGATGTAGCGCATGGAGTGGCCCGAGCGGAGCATCAAGGGATCGCGCTCTAACTCGCGGGTGAGGGCCGTTAAATCCATGGAGTGATCGACCACGGTCGCTCCTGCCAGTCTGACCGCGAGCGTGTGATTTTGTAGAGTCTCGACGATACGTTCGGCCGTAGATGCATCGTCTCCAAGGTCAGCTATTGAGCGGAAGCCAGCTGCATGGGCGAAGAGGTCGAGTGCGTCGTCATGCGGCAGGCTGTCAAGCTCACGCCAGCCAGCTGCTGGAATGCCCGCGCCGACCATTTTCTGGCGAGCGGTGAGGAGCAAGACGGCGCCGGCATCGCGGAGCGGCGAGATGACGCGCTCGAGGTCAAGATCGGGCTCGATATTGTCGAGGACAATGAGGACATCTTTGCCGGAGAGGAAGGCATAAAGGGATTGGAGGGAGTCAATATGCTCGTCGATGGTGGGATTCCGTTCGGTCGCGAAACTGTCCAGGACCAACTGGAGAATCTCGTTGGGGTCGGTATGACCCATACAGAGGATGACAGCAATGCCATCGCGGAAGTAGCCTTCCTGGCGGAGGGCGCGGATAGCGACGGCTGCGAGGGCTGTTTTGCCGATGCCACCCATGCCTCCCAGGGCGGTGATGCCGGTGGATGCGCCACGGCGTAGTCGGGACGTCACCCAGGACATCTCTTCGATACGACCGACGAAGTAGTCTGGCACTGGCAGCAACTGGTCGTCGCTGGGGGAGCGCGAGGATGGCGTGATCGACGGAGCAGCCACGGAGGCAGGGGTAGGGCGATAGAGTATGACCCGTACGAATCCAGGATTTCTCCTGCGCGCGATGATTTTAGGTCTTGCAAGTCCAGCGACACGAGCAAAGTGGAAGATTCGGGCGACGCCACCACCGCCGAACTCGGCACGCATCATGCGCATGAAAATCTGGGTAATAATGGGATTACGCCGGAAGACGGTGACCTGCTCTGGCTCCGCATTGAGCTGCAGCTCCGAGACGCCGCCAAGCAATCCACCATAGCTCGTGATTTCAACGCGATCGGCGTAGATTTCGAGGCGGGTGGGCTGATTTCGTGCAGAGGTGTGCTCGTACTCGCGATGTATGAGAGCATTCGACAGCGCCTCGCGGAGCATGATCTCTGGAATCTCCAGGTCTGCTCCGTTAGGACCGTCCGAGGACTCAGGGTGGGACAGTGCTGTGCGCAAGAAGTCCATGCCAAGATCGAAGAGGCGCATCAGATTGTACCGTACCTCGCGCGGGGGAGTGTTCCTGGAGGTGGCCCGGTCGATTCCGTCGTAGACGCGCATGTACAGGTGGGAGGCGGACGAGGCGCCGGTGATGAGAGCCTCTGGCGCAAAGCAGAGGAAGGTTCCTTGCATCAGCCCGTTAGGAGTGGTGAATCCGAGGGCTTGCAGTTTGGTATCTGGCGCCGCGTCGAGCTTCCCGAGTTGGGCCAGTTCCTGGATGGCCATATTGCTTGTGAGGAAGCGGGTAAGCAGTTCCTGATCCAGGTCGCCACTGTGGTACATGGCGAGCGGACGGGAGTCATACGAGCCATCCGCACCATCCCCCATGGGCAATGGCCCATGGGGCGAGAGGCTCCGCAGATAGCGGCGCAACTGGGTCTTGAACTCTTCGATGGAGCCAACAGTTGGGGCGCTATGGATGCGAACTCGCTTGCGGAGGGCGTCCTGGCGGTCTTTCAATGGTACCTGATCTACGATGATATCAAGCGGCTCTTGCTTCAAGGATTCGAGGGGGAGGAGAAAGACACCTATATCGTGATTGGCGTCGAGGGCGACCTGATATTCATATTCGACGTAACTGACTCCGACAGATTGACATATAGAACCATAGATGGGGCCGAGGATGCCGACGTAGACGGCGCATTCCAGAACTTTGCGGCGGCAGACTTCCGCTGGGGGAAGCTTAGCGGCGGTGAAGTCACCCATTTCAACGACGTACCATTTATCACGAAACTCATCGTCTTCGATGACCTGGCGGGCGACGCGTCGATACTCCTTGACGACGGGATCGCTGGTACTGCTCAGGAAGACTCCCTCGCGGGTCTGTTGTACTGGTCGAATCGTCATGGCGTCTTCTCCAAGGATCGCCGGAGGGGTCCAGCCGGCCGGAATTAGCAGGCGCACTGAAAGCTTATACAGTATTCGAGGGACAGGATGTGCGAGCGCCGCGTATGCGGTTCACGAGGGAGTCCCGGCGCCACTGGTTGCCCTTGTTCCTGGCGGTATAAGACGCGGAACATATCGTCGGTGAACATGGAACGCCTGCAACCTATACGTATCGTATCAGATGTGGGTTGTAAAGTGGCAGGCAGAATGCATGAAGTGCGCAGGTCTGACCACGCTCCTCGATGCAGGGTTAGGCTTGAGCGTGTGGCTCAGTGGGAGCGGTTGAGGGCGGAGAGAGTGGTTCGGAGTAGTTGGGATTCCGCCGAAGACCACGTGGTGGGCACGGCTTTGGACAGCTCAGGTGTAAATACACGTTACAGGGATACCCTGTGCCTGGGCGAGCGCGGCAAAATGCGCGGTAAGATCATCCGGCCCGCGCGGGTTGTCTTTGCGCACGTTGTCGGTTCGCTCGCACGTGTATGGCGACGGCGCGAGGATAGACGACTTTACGACTGTACGACTGTACCTGGGGTTAGCTGGCTCCTCTGCCAGGGGATGGCACGTCCGCGGCATGGGAGGGACTACATTCAGAAAGGTGTGAGTGATGAGAACTGAGAACTGAGAACACGGTGTGGTGTGAGCCACTGAGCCACTGAGCCAATCAAAAGGAAGGGAGACCAATGGGTCAAGGATTTGTCTCGCGAGGCTTCCACGGGCGTCGTCAGCAGCAGCAGAGTACGCTCACTAACCGCATTCCGCCAGGCCAGTATCTGGAGCGTGGCTTTCCCGTCCTCTCGGCGGGGCCAACGCCGCATACACCGCTCGCAGCCTGGGATTTCACGATCGAGGGCGCGGTCAACCAGCCGAAGCGGTGGACCTGGGAGGAGTTCCGAGCGCTGCCGCACGAGGACATCACGGTCGATATTCACTGTGTGACCAAGTGGTCGAAGCTGGATACCCGTTGGGAGGGCGTCTCCATAGATACGCTACTCCAGCAGGTCGCGCCAACGACGGAGGCGAGGTATGTGATCGCCTTCTCGGATGGCGGCTACACCACGAATCTCCCGTTGGATGAGATGCGTGGGGGACAGGCATGGGTGGTCTACGCCTATGAGGGACAGCCGCTGGCGCCGGAGCACGGCGGACCGGCGCGGTTGCTCGTGCCGCACCTCTATTTCTGGAAGAGCGCCAAGTGGGTTCGGGGACTCCAACTGGTCGAGCAGGATGAACCGGGCTTCTGGGAGACGCTTGGCTACAACAACCACGGTGACCCATGGAAAGAAGAGCGCTACCAGGGCGATTAGGAGAGCGGTTAGTCTGGCAGCTCGGAGATGTGTTGGCTACGCGCGAGGAGACGCCACGAGCGAAGAGCATTACCCTGGCGGTTCCGAACTGGCGTGGACATCGCGCGGGGCAGCATGTTGACATACGCCTCACCGCCGAGGATGGGTATCAGGCGGAGCGCAGCTATTCGATTGCCTCGCCGCCCGTGGAGGCGCCGCACATTACGCTGACCGTCGAGCGGCTGGATGATGGTGAGGTGTCACCCTATCTTGTTGACGAGCTGCGGGTGGGCGACAAGCTGGAGTTGCGCGGCCCGATTGGTGGCTACTTCGTCTGGGAGGCAAACAGCGGCGGACCGCTGTTGCTGGTGGCTGGAGGGTCAGGGATCGTGCCACTGATGGCGATGATCCGCCAGCGCGCCGCCGTGGGCAGCAATGCGCCAACGCGTCTACTCTACTCGTCGCGGACGTTTGAAGAGATCATCTACCGCGAGGAACTTGAGCAGCTGGTGACCAACAGCGGTAGCACCGGGCTTGAGGTGAAACATACCCTGACGCGCGCGCAGCCGGTAGGATGGACGGGCTATCATCGTCGGATCGATGGCGAGATGCTGCGCGAGGTCGCGTGGCCCCTGGAAGAGCGACCGCTGTCGTTTATTTGTGGCCCAACGCCGTTTGTTGAGACCGCCGCGGCAAGCCTCGTGGGGCTGGGGTATGAGCCAGCGCGTATCAAGACCGAGCGGTTTGGGCCAACGGGGGAATCAGGAGCATCAGGAGCATCGGGAGCATCAGCAGTACCAGGGGGGCATGATGGAGAATAAATTGGACGGCAACGCGGCTGGTGGCGTGCTGGGCGAGATCTTTCCGTTCGAGATGACAGCTGCCCAGATCACCTGCGTCGGCTGCGGCGCGACGAATGCCATCGGCGCACTGGCGGCGTATATGCATGGGATGGGGACAGTGCTCCGTTGCCCAGCTTGCGACCATGTGCTTATACGCATAGTACATGCGAACGGGCGATATTTCCTCGATATGCGCGGTGCCCGTGTCCTGCAGATCAGTGAGGAGACGGTACAGGCGCAATGAGTGGCGTGATTCGTGGAGTTTAGGCCGATTAGATTCAAGGCGCGGTGTAATGGGTCTCACTCGGAAACCGCCACTGACCTCATGGAGCGCGCTCAAGCCGTAGCGCGTTCGCGCGTTACCCGAAGGTGAAGGCGAACACCTCTACGCCTGGGTCGAGAAACTCGATCTCGAAGCGGCGGTCGCCGATCGGTTGCGGCTGCCGGATGAGTTGGTACGTTCGCTGTTCAGTCACCGCGCCGTCGCCTTGAGCGCCGATGTCACTCCCATGCGCAGCGCCTGGCGCCTGTCCATCGAGGCGCACCTTGAAACGCACGGACGAGCCTCGTGTGGTTGGCCCCATGACGAGATGCAGGTCGCGGGCATGGAACTGGTAGGCGATCCGCCCGTTGGCCGTGCTGAGCATGGCGGCCTGTGGCCCCATCGTCCAATCACCCACAAGCGCCCAATGATTGGGTCTCAGGCGTGCAGGAGCGGTGTAGAGACGGCTGATGCCCATCTCCGCGCCCTCGGCAGATGCAAAACGCTCGGCGCGCTCATAACCGAGATAGGTTTCAGGCGTTTCAAGGTCACTCCAGTCAGCATCGGCCTCTATACCCTGGGCAGCGACCGAACCTGAAACCAGGTCATCACCAACGCTGATACTAGTGTTTCCGGCCTCAGCTAGTAAGCGTTGAATCATAATTTCCGATCGCGCGTAGTCGCCCTCGCCGAAATGATGATGGCGAATCTGCCCATCAACGTCAAAGAGGTAGAGGGCAGGCCAGTAATGGTTGTTGAAAGCGTTCCAGACCGCATAGTCGTTGTCAACCGCCACTGGATACGCGATGCGCATCGCCTCGACAGCCTGGCGTACGTTCTCGATGTTGTGCTCGAAGGGGAATTCGGGCGTGTGGACTCCAAGCACTACCAGGCCTTGATCTCTGTAATTTTCAGCCCAGGCGCGGATGTAGGGCAGCGTGCGCAACCAGTTGATGCAGGTGTAGGTCCAGAAGTCGACGAGGACGACCTTGCCACGCAGTGCAGCCGCCGTCAAAGGCTCCGAGTTGAGCCAAGCGGTCGCGCCTGAAAGAGAAGGCATGTTCCCTTCGGATGTGGCATCAGATATATCGTTGGTTTCAATGGTGGCGAAGCCAGCGGACGCAAGGGTGATGGATGAAGGGTCAACCAAGCCGTGGCGACGATAATTGATTTGGTCTGACATGTGTCATGTCCCCTTTCTGGTAGAGCGGGCTGGTGGAGCGCTGCGGATCACATGCCCCGCGTCAGGAACGTTCACGAGGACGACCTGAGAAAGCCACGCACCAACCCGGCAATCTCATCCGCAGCGGTGTCCAGGGCGAAATGGCCCGCCGCGAGAATGTGCACTTCGGCGTCTGGCACATCCCGACG
>Ga0070683_100001365_pt1 | contig 18685 bp, 19 predicted proteins | sample KBSC713LmetaG_FD_64662 | JGI IMG/M metagenome (GOLD analysis project Ga0070683, IMG submission 64662) | Corn rhizosphere microbial communities from Kellogg Biological Station, Michigan, USA - KBS C7.1-3L metaG | ecosystem: Host-associated > Plants > Roots > Rhizosphere ... | reverse complement strand
CAGGCGCTCATCGCCCTGGCCCGTCGCCGCATCAATGTCCTGCACGCCATCCTGCGCACCCGGCAGCCCTACCGAATTGATCACGCCGTAGCGGCTTGACTTTCGCATTAGGCTGCCACCGCCCCGCTGCGGACCGGCAGCAGGATCTTCTCCAGCTCGGCGAAGTTGCGGTTGGCCTCGTCGTAGTCGTCGGGCCGGCCGATGTCCAGCCAGAACCCGTCGAACTCGTAGCTGGCCGGGAACTCCTCCCGGTCGAGCAGGTCGAGGACGAGCTGGTCGAAGCCGAACGGCAGGCCGGCCGGATACGGGTCGAGCGTCGAGCGGGACATGCCGTAGACGCCCATGCTGACCCGGTAGTTGTAGGTCGGCTTCTCGGTGAACCCGACCAGCCGGTCCGCCTCGACGGAGAGCACCCCAAAGTCGATCTTCACCGAGCGCTGGTATGTCGCGACGGTCAGCTGGTCCATCGACAGCTCGTGCGAGTGCAGCAGGTCGGCGTAGTCGAGGTCGGTAAGCACATCACCGTTCATCACGAGGAACTGCTCGGGCAGCCGGTCCTTGATCCCGAACAGCGGGCCGACCGTGGACAGCGCAATGGTCTCCTCGACGTACTCGACCCGCAGCCCCCAGCGGGAGCCGTCGCCGACGAACGCCTTGATCAACCGGCCGAGATGGTTGATGCACAAGGTGACCGACTCGAAGCTCTGGCTCGCAAGTTGCTGCAGGATGATCTCGAGGATGGTGAAGCGCTCGCCGACCGGCACGAGCGGCTTCGGCAGTGCGGTGGTGTATGGGCGCAGCCGGATTCCCTTGCCTCCAGCCAGGATCACCGCGTGCATCTCTTGCCTTCCTCCCCACCGTGAGTTGTCATTCACCGGTACCGCCGGGCTTGGCCCAGGATCGGCGCGAGCGCGACGAGCAGTAGGACTTGCAGCAGCACGGCACTGCCGAAGAACAGCGCCATGTCGGTGTATGCGGAGAGCCGGGGCAGCCAGACGGTCGCCACGGAGAACTGCCGGGACACGAGGTAACCGACCCCGACGTGCACCACGATGGCCGCGCCGAGGGCCACGCTCAGCCAGCCGTAGCGGTGGTGACCGGCCAGCAGGAATGCGAGGAAGTACGCGCCGGCCAGCGCCACCTGCGCGGCGGCCATCGCCACGCCGGCCGGGGTGATCTTGTCGAACCGCCACAGCGCCAGCAGCAACGGGATCTCGAGCAGGGCGACCGCGGCCGAGCACACGGTGGCGTTGCCGGCCACCATGAGCCAGATCCGGCGGGTGAACTCCCGCGGGTACCGCACCTGAGTAAGGAGCCAGCGCGACCGCTCGTTGAACCGCCGGGCCCGCCACTCGACCACGCCCATCGCGACGATGAGCGGTGCCCCGGCGACCACGACGTCGAGGTGGGTGAGCAGGTACGGCATCTGCGCGTGCAGCAGGAACACGGCGGTGGCCGCGTTGTATGCGATGACGGCCAGGATCGTGCCCGACCGTCCACGAAGGACACCGGTGGCCCGGGTCCCCTCCGACCGGCGGCCGGCCCGGGCCGCCTCGACGAGAGCCAGGATGAAGGCCAGCGACACGCAGGCCGTGATGGTCCCGAGTGCCCAGCGCAGCGCCGGCTGCCCGAGGACGACGTAGGTCACCCCGGCGCCGGCGCTGGGCACCATGAGGGCGGTCACCCAGAGCTCACGCCGGTAGAACAGCAGGACGGTGGCGGCCATCTGATACGTCATCACGGCCGGCACGAGCAACGCGGCGGTCGGCCCGCCATTGGTCGCCGCGGCGATGCCGATGCCGACCCCGGCCGCGAACACGACCCCGGCGAAGCTGGCCCAGATCAGGACCCGGCCGGCACCCTTCGCGTCGTGGATGTTCAGCCACTGGTAGGCCAGCCAGGTCGAGCCGCCGGCCCAGACCCAGCCGAGCAGACCGGCGACGATCAGCGCGAGGATGAACGGATGCGGCGCGACCACGGCCAGGACGGCCGGGAAGAGCGCGCTCGGCAGCAGGTACAGCAGGCCGTGTGACAGGTCGCGCAGCCAGCGGCCGGGCTCCGGGTTCTCCATGCGGAGCGAGCGCCATCGGGGGACGCTGCCGCCGAGCCGGTGGAACACCTCCTCGGACAGCATGAACACGTCGGCGTAGCCGTATTCGACGCGGGCCGCCCGGTCGTTGAGCCCGTCGGCCTCCAGGAGCGCGGCCACCTGCAGCGCGTCGACGGCCTGGCCCATGCGTAGCCGGACCCGGGCGACCAGGCCATCGACCGGGTCACCGGTAGATGGCAGCCGCAGGGCCATCGCCTCGAGCGCGGCCGCGGACAGCTCGATCGTCGCGTCGGAGGCCACGAACCGGGCCGTGGCCATCATCGGCGTACTGGAGGAACTCGAGACCAACTCCGTCATGAGCTTTCCTCGCTCCGTTGCGCGCCTTGACCAGCCGTCTTCCGGGGAGGGCGCGCCGCCCGAGGTCCAGCCGTCGCTTCCCGGGCGCTGCGCGTCGCGGCTCTCATGGCGCCACCTCGTACGGGAACACGTGGGCCCGCCCGACCGGACGGCGGACGGCCGCCCGGCCGACGATCGCCGGCCGGGGTGCGTCGGCCGAGTCGGGCGCCGGCTCGGCGGTCAGCTCCGGTGTGGTGATCCGCTCGTACAGGTCGCGGTAGGCGGTCAGCGACTGGGCGAGCGTGAATCGCTCGAGGACCCGGTCCCGGGCCTTGGCCGCCAGCGTGGCCCGAAGGGCCGGATCCTCGAGCAGCTTGAGGCAGGCGGCGGCGACGGCCGCCGGGTCGCGGGGCGCCACCACGATGCCGGCGTCGCCGATCGCCTCGGCGACCCCGCCGACGTTCGTGCCGACCACGGTCCGCCCGCACGCCATCGCCTCGACGACGGTGTACGGGAAGCCCTCCGAGATGCTCGTCAGGGCGACCAGGTTGCCACTGTGGTACGCGTGGACGGTGTCGTCGACCCGGCCTTCGAGCGTGGCCACGCCCGAGAGCCCGAGATCGGCGATCAGCTCCATGCACGTCCCCCGGTAGCCGAGGTTCTGCACCGGCGTCGCGCCGTACATGCGCAGCCGCGCCGCCGGCATCTTCTCGTGCACGATCGCGAACGCCCGGATCAGCGTGTGCAGGTCCTTCAGCGGGTCGCACCGGCCGACGAACACGATGGTCGGCACGGTCGGCTCGGCCTCGGCCGCCGGGAACGACTCGGGCGACACGCCGTTGTACATCGTCCACATGCGCTGCGGTGCCGCCCCGTTGCGCAGCTGCCAGCGCCGGTTGTAGGCGGAGTGCGGGGCGAGCGCGTCGGACATCAGGTAGGCCGCCCCGGCCAGCGACCGGAAGAAGCTGAGGACCAGCACCTTGACCGCGTGCGGCGTGTCTTCTTCGAGGTAGGACATGTACCGTTCGCGCAGGTAGATCCCGTGCTCGGAGAGCAGCATCGGGGTGCCGTTGCGCCACTTGGCCGCCATGGCGACCAATGCGGACAGTCCGTTCATGGCCGCGTGGGTGACGTCGGCCTGGACCGGCGGTGCGCCCAGCGGACGGAGCATGTGCTCCATCAGCCAGGCCGCCTGGGTGGCGTCGGCGAGGCTCAGCCCGCCGGTGACCGGAGCCCGGCCGACCGCCCGTTCGAGGGTTCGGCCGGGCTGGAGGTAGGGCTCGGGGTCGGCGACCCGCAGGCCGTGCCAGGCGTCCATCATCGCGGTCAGCGCGTCGTTGGACGTCAGCGCCGAGCTGAGGTCGCCGCCCTCCTCCGCGTACTCGTACAGCCCGCGCAGCGCCAGGAGAAACCGGCTGCGCTCGACCGCTGCCCGCTCCGGACGCGGGTCGAGCGGCGTGACGATGCAGTTCAGGAACGCGGCGTACGAGGAGCGAAACGAGGCGGGCGGGCGGCCCCGGCGGTTGCCGCCGCCGGAGCCCCACAGCGGGACGTTGACGATCCGGTCCAGGTTGTCCGGAGGGGCGAAGATGGACCGTTCGGACCCGTCGACGGTCAGCGCGACCATGTCCCAGCGGTAGTCCGGCAGCCCACGGATGAGCTGGTCGCACCACACGCTCACGCCACCCATGGCAAACGGGTACGTGCCTTCCGACACGAGCGCTACCTTCATGGCCGCTCCCTTATGGCCGCGGGCTGGCCGTCACGGTGACGGTCACGTTCGCGGTCAGCGTCACCGGCGCGATGTGGTCGGTGCCGTAGGTGATGGCGCCGGTCGCCGTCGTGCCGGTCACGGTGACCTGGCCGGCGGCCGGTGAGGTGATCTTGATCTGGTTGGTCGTCGGGTAGTACACGGCCCGAGCACCACTGGTGAGCTCGGCGAAGTGGCCGTTGCGGGCCTTCGCGTAGGCGGCCAGGTCGGTCCAGGCCGTGTTGACCAGCGGCACGTTGTATAGCGCGCTGTACTTCGACATCACCTTGTCCACCCAGTCGGTGGCGAGGGTCTTGCCGGTGCTGTAGTCCCGCGCGTTGGCGATGTGGAACGTGTGCGAGTAGGCCGAGCCGGTCGAGACGTGCCCCATGGCGATGTTCGCCTCGAAGTCGAGCAGCTGCGCGTAGGTCTGGTTGACCGGGAAGAACGGGATCTTCCCGCCCGGACCGTAGAGCGAGTTGTAGAACGCGGTCTCCTCGGCGTCGGTCGTGCAGAAGTACGCGATGTTCGTCGGCCAGTCCGGCACGATCATGATCGTGTTGTTCAGCGGGTGCACGATGCCGCAGTTGAAGCAGCTCGGCACGTGGCTCGGGAACGACATGTTGCCGTGCATGTACTGCACGCCGAGCGCCTGGGCGGCGGCGAGCATCTGGACGTTGGACGCGCCCAGCCCGAAGTCGGTCGGCGGGTCGACGTCGTCGTTCGGGTCCGGGTTGTAGACCCCGAGGCCCGAGTACTCGCCGGTCTTCAGCACCGAGTTGGGCTGGGTCAGACCGAGCGTGGTGGCCACCGTCCGGTTGTTGTTGATCTCGTTGGACGACGCCTGGAAGCTGGTGAAGTTCAGCTCCTGGTGGGTGTACGTGTGGTTGATGAACCGGAAATTGTTCTTCAGGCACTTGGTCGTCGCGGTCAGCGTGCTGATGCCGCCGTTCGGGCTGCACGTGGAGTTGGCCGCGAGGTTCGCGTCGGCGCCGTTGTAGGCCAGGTTGAACGTGAAGCCGTTGCCCAGCGGGTACGTGGTGCGCAGCGCGGTCTGCCGGGTGTTGATGTTGTACGCGTCGTGGCCGGTCATCTGGTAGCCGGGGTCGGTCTCGATGTGCCCGTCCGGGAAGTAGTGATCGGCGCTGTTGAACCAGTCGTCGACGTCGACGTTGAGGAAGTGCCGCTGCTCGCCCAGGAACATGCCCCGGCTGGCCCACCGGAACAGCCCGTACGTGAGCAGGTTGGCCTGCATCAACGCGGAGTTGGACGTGAACGTCAGCGCGAGGCGCTCGCGGCCGTCGGTCGAGGTGCTCTTCACGCCGAGCACGTCGGCGCCGTTGGTGAGCACGGCCTGGCCGTTGCAGCCGGCGGTGACGCGCGTCTTGTACACATAGGACTGCACGATGCCGACCTGGGCGGTCGACTTCAGGTAGTCGAACACGCCGGCGCCGGTGGTGGTGAGCGCTGCGTTCAGCGGGGTGTCACCGACACCACCCTCGGTCGACGCGCTCAGGCAGTAGTCCTCGGGGAACGTGCCGTAGCTGGTGTACAGCGCGGTCTGGCGCGTGTTGTAGTCACGCTCATAGGCCCACAGCGTGTTCCACTCGGTGGCGTCCAGGCCGCTGACGAAGTTGCCGCCGCCGCTGTCGTACAGCAGCGAGCTGCTGGTCAGCAGGATCGCGTTGTACTTGCCGACGCCGTCGGTGCCGACCAGGTTGGCGGAGGTCAGCGCGGCTGTCTTGGTGTAGAGCACGTCGTAGCCGGCGCCGACCCGGTCGAGGGTGGCCTTCCAGGTGGCGACGCCCCAGTCGGCGGCGTCGAGGCCGACGACCAATGCACGCAACGCAACCGGGTTCGTGGTGGTGACGACGGCGGCGGTCGCGGCTTTGCCCTTCGGGGCAACGGTCGTGCGTCGTTGGACAGTGACCGAGCCGGCCTTGTGGTGCAGCGGACCCGGGGCCGTGACGCGAGCCGGCGCCACCTGCCCGAGGATCGGCGCGTGGCCCTGGGCGTGATCGTGTTTTTGCGGCGACACGGCCGCAACGGGCTGGGCTTGGGCCGCCGCCAGCAGCACTAATCCAACGGTGGCGGTCAGCGCGGTCCGGGCGAGGAGGGCTTTCTTCAGCATCATTTTGCGAACTCCGGACGCTCGAGGACATGATGGAACAGCCGAATGGCGACGGCCGATTCGGCGCAAAACTCGATGCAGGGTGCCGGTGGAGTTGCCGGGTGGAATCCGACGAAGACACTAACGCTCGGTCGCGTAATGTCACACAGCGGTGACCGAGAACAGCGGAACCATTGACTTGGGCAAATGATGTTGCTATTGCAACATCAACTCCGACCGATAAACGGTTCTGATTTCCCGAAATGCAAAATGCTCAGACGCTTCGACGACCGGCGTCGTGCGGAAGAATTGCTTAACGATCCCATAATGATCGCCGGATCGGACCGCATCGAGCTGACCGGTCGGCTGATGCCCAGTAGGTCAAAGGGCGGCGAGTGCCGGAAGCATCCCAAAGCCCGCCGAATCGCCCGGGATCGTCTTCGCCGACTTAATGAGCAGCTAATTCGCCAGCGCTGTCGGATTTTGGCCGACTGGATGGAACACAACGGAACCACACCTCGCCGCTGGATTCCATTCACCATTCGTTTGACGAAATACGGGGCGAGCAAAATGGAAATGTGACGGAAGTGACTGATGTTTAAACGACGTCGAGCAACTGGAGGACGGCGATCGCGGCGGCCGTGCGGAAATGAACTTCGACGGTGCCTCTACGGTCCGGACTGAACGCCGCCGCGTCATAGCGAAAGGTAAGACCGTCCGTCGGGTTACCGGTCGGAATGATGGTGAGCGCCGTGCGAAGCGGATCGCGCAGCGGCACATCGATGGCCTTGCCCTTGGCCGCCCAGACGACAAGGCGTTCGTTGGTCACCACGATCGCGCCGCTGACGGCGACCCGGCGAAAAGTCGAGGAGGTTCCGGGGGCGTGGTAGTTGCGGTACGTGATGGTGCCGGTCAACCCTTCGTCGAGCAACACCACCCCCTCGGTGGCGAGCAGCGCACGCACCTGAACGGGTAATCGACCGGAGCCGAGCAGTAGTCGGCGAAGCGGATTCACGTTCGGCATCGTAGCGACGCCGAGCGCCCTACTCCACCACAGTCGTGCCGATCGGGCTGCCCGATTGCACAGTGCGTGACACCGTGCACAGCCGGTCGTGCGACATCTTCGCGGCCCGTGGCAATGCGTCGCGGGCCCGGTCACCATCCGGTCCCTCGGGAAACCGCACGTCGAACGTCACGTGCAGGTTGACCATCCGGTTGCCGCCGGTCTCGTCGCGAATCTTGTCGCCGGTGACGGTGACGGTGAACGCGGTCGGCTCGGCCCGCTTGCTCACGATGTAGTCGACGTCCAGACCGGTGCATCCGCCGATGGCCGCGAGGAGGAGCTCGACCGGGGTGAACGTGGCGTCCCCGGACCCGCCGGTGGCGATGTGCAGCGTCCCGCCCCGTGCATTGCGCACCACGTGCTCGCCCAGGGCCGTCCGCTCGATCGTCACCGACCGCAGAGTGTCATCCGTCATGCCTTCCAACGTACGGCGACACCCCGTCCAGGAACGTTGTGATGTCCTCCCACACGTCCGGCCGCTCGACCAGGCTGAGATGGCGGGTGCCTTCGAGGATGCGCAAACGCGCACCGCCGATGCCGGCGGCGAGCTGCGCGGCCATCGCCGGCGGGGTGGCGAAGTCGTCCGCGCCGACCAGCACGAGCGTCGCCGCGCGGATGTCGGCCAGCCGGTCGGCCGCCTCGAACCGGCCGAGCGCCCGGCAGGCGGCGGCGTGGGCCCGCGAGTCGGTGCCGGCGAAGATGCGACCGACCCGCTCGACCTCCGTCGGCCGGCTCTGCTGGAACCCGGCCGAGAACCACCGCTCGCGCTGGAACGGCAGCTGATGGGACCGGGGCGTGAGTTCGGCCGTCACCGCGCGACCGGCCCAGGAGCGGATCCGGTGCGGCCCGTATGAGGCGGTCGTGTCGGCCAGCACGAGCCGGTCGACGAGGTCGGGCCGGTCGGCGGCGAGCAGGATCGCGGTGCAGCCGCCCATCGACAGCCCGACGACGTGGACCGGCCCGGCGTCCAGCGACTCGATGATGGCGGCGGCGTCGGCGGCCAGGTCGGCGACCGTGAAGTCGCGGCCGTCCCAGGGGGACGAGCCGTGCCCGCGGGCGTCCGGGGTCACCACCTTGAACTGCTCGGCGAGGCCGGCGACGAACGGGTCCCAGACGGCGCCGCTGAGGGCGAGCGGGTGGAGCAGGATCACCGGTTTGGTCATCGCGTGCTCCACGGCACCGCGGCGGCGATCCGGGCATGCGGCCGGGTACTTCGGTGCACCGTGGCGAACCGAAGGACCGTCGCACCGGCGCGACAGTCCAGTGTGAACTGTCGCATGGAGACGGTCCGCGGGCCGGCGTGAGCGCAGGCATCGGCGAGCGTCGCCGGGTAGTGATATCGCCGCATCCGACCGCCTGGGAAGACAACATGTCTGCTATAGAGGACACTAACATTGGCTCCCGAAGTGCGCCACCACTCGGGTAGCGTGCCGGGGTACGCCCGAGAGATCGAAAGGTGTGAGGAGCGATGACCGACGTGCCGGCGGTGGTCAACGCCGTCCGGCTGCTGGAGCGGATCGCCCGGGACTGGCCGGAGCCGGTGCCGTCCGGCACGCTGATCGACGAGCTGAACCTCAACCGCAGCACCGCGTACAACATCCTGGGCACCCTGCAGCGGGCGGGCTGGGCGGCCAGCCGGGGCGACCGGGGCGGCTGGTCGCTCGGGCCGCGGCTGCTGGCCATCGCGCCGGCCGCGGAGGACTGGACGGCGGCGATCGTGCGCGAGGAACTCGACGCGCTCAGCCAGCGGCTCGGCTACATCGCCTTCGTCGCCCAATGGGACGGCGGGGACCAGTACTCGGTGCAGACCAAGGCCGATCGGGGCAAGGGCGTGCACATCACGGTCGAGGGCGGCGAGACGTTCCCGTTCTCGGCGCCGGCCATCATGCGGGCCTTCCACGCCTGGTCCGATCCGGCGGTGGTGGACCGGCTGATCGAGCGCTACGGCATCGTGGGGTTCACCCGGGAGACGGTGACCGAGCCGGCCAAGGTGCGCGACGTGCTGGCCGAGACGCGCCGGCGCGGCTACGGCGCGAGCGTGCGGGAGTACGACCTCGGCCAGTCCGGGGTGGCCGCGCCGGTCTTCGATGCCAACGGGCGGGTGGCGTTCGTGGTCGTCGTGCTGGCGTTCTCGTCGGAGCTGAACGAGTCGACGGTCGAGCGGGTCGGCGCCGCGGTGCGCGAGTGCGCCAAGGCGATCACGACCCGGACCGGCGGGCAGTGGCGAATCGGGGATCGTTGACGACCGTGATCCGGGCAATGCCGCCCTTGGCCACCGTCAGGACGGCTCCGCCGAAGCGCTCGCCCCGGATCCAGGCGACCACCGCCGGCTGACCGTTGGCCAGGATCGGCTCCATCCGCCAGTCACCGGGGGACTCGAGCACCGTGGCGAGGAACGCGACACAGCACTCCTTGCCGGCGAACCAGGTGTCCGTGCCGACCATCTCGATGACCGCGTCGGCGCGCAGCGCCCGCTCCAATGTGGACAGGTCCGACCGCTCGAACCCGGCCATGTACTGCTCAAGCAGCGCCTGCGCCTCGGCCGAGAGCGGATCGAGCTCGTCCTCAGCCAACGAAGGTCCAAGCCTCGCCCGGGCCCGCTGCAGTGCGCTCTTGACCGCCGCCACGCTCGTGTCGAGCATCCTCGCCACCTCGGCGGCCGGGAAGCCGAGCACCTCGCGGAGGATCAGCACGGCCCGCTGGCGGCCGGGCAGCCGCTGCAGGCTCCTGATGAGGGCCAGCCGGAGGCTCTCCCGGGACACCACGATTGATTCGGGGCTTTCGTCCACGACAACCTCGTCGGGGATCGGGCCGACATCCTTGGCGCGGCTTTTCGCCGAAAGGCAGACGTTCGTGGCGATCCGGTAGAGCCACACCCGCACCGACGAGTCGCCCTTGAACTGCCCGTATGCGCGGAAACCCCGCAGGAACGTCTCCTGGACGGCGTCCTCGGCGTCCTCGAGCGAGCCGAGCATGCGGTAGCAGTGGGCGAGGAGCTCCCGCCGGTGCGGCTCCGCAGCATCCGCAAAGTTCATGTCCGTGTAGACCGCCCGGACCTCAGGAAGGAATCGCGACCCGCTCGACGCAGAGGTAGAAGTCGTCGAACCGGCGCACGAGCTGCACGAGCCGCTCGAAGTCGAGCGGCTTCTGCATGTACATGTCGGCCGGCAGCTGCAGGTCGCTGAGCATGCGCTGGTCGAGTGTCGAGTTGGTGAGCAGCACCAGCGGGATCCGGGCCAGCACCGGGTCGGCTTTGATCATGTTGAGCACACCACGGCCGTCGACGCCGGGCAGGTTGAGGTCGAGCAGGATCACATCGACCGGTGGCAGGCCGGCGAACGGGCCCTCGCGGCGCAGGCAGGCCATCGCGTGCAGGCCGTCGGCGACCGTTGTGAGCCGGTTGCGCACCTTGTGGTCGTCGAGGACGTCGCGTGCGTAGGCGACGTCACCCGGGTCGTCCTCCACCAGCAAGATGTGGACGACCACGGGTGCACGGTCGGACATGATCGTCACTTTACCAAGAAGTGGGCTTCACCGGCTGGTACAGCCAGACGTCGAAGAAGTGCCGCAGGTGCTGGCCGCTCTCCTTCTCGGCCAGCCGGATGAACTCCGCCGTGGTGATCGTCGCGTACTTGTGCTGCACGAGCCAGTCGCGCAGCAGCCGGAAGAACACCCGGTCGCCGATCTTCTCGCGCAGGGCCTGCAAGGTCATCGCGCCGCGGTCGTAGACCGGGGTGCCGAAGAGGTTCGCCGGCTCACCCGGGTTGGCGGGCGGCGGCGTCCACAGGTCGGTGTCGGTGGCCGGCGTGGCGTAGAGCTCGGTGAACACGTCGTGCGCCGACCGGCGGCCGCTGTGCTCGTCCCACAGCCACTGCGACCAGGTCGCGAAGCCCTCATGCAGCCAGATGTCCGGCCACTCCTTGAGCGTCACCGAGTCGCCGAACCACTGGTGGGCCAGCTCGTGCGCGAGGGTCGCCTCCGACGGCATGCTGGCGAACGACGGCTTGGTCTGGGTCTCCAGCGCGTAGCCGACGTCCGGCGCGTTGTCGACGACGGCCCCGACCGCGTCGAACGGGTAGGGCCCGAAGACCGACGCGTAGTACTGCACGATCGCCGGGAGCTTGTCGAGCACGGCCCGGTCGCCGAGCCCCGAGTCGACCGCCACGTACGCCGGGATCCGGCCCACCTTGTACTGCGTCAGGTCGAACTTGCCGACCGACGCCGTGGCCAGGTAGGGCGCCATCGGGAACGACTCGTGCCACCAGAACGTGCTCGAGCCGCCGTAGGTGACCCGCGAGACCAGCACGCCGTTGCCCATCACGGTCAGGCCCTTGGGCACGGTCACTACGATGTCGTAGGTCGCCTTGTCGCGTGGGTTGTCGTTCACCGGGTACCAGCTGGGGGAGCCCTGCGGCTCGTTGACCAGGAACGCCCCGTCCGGCGTGGGCGTCCAGCCCTCGATCGACTCGTCGGGGTCGGTGACCACCTCGGGCACGCCGGCGTAGTCGACCCGCACGGTGAACGGCCGGCCGGCCCGCAAGCGGCTCTTCGGCGTGATGATCAGCTCCTGGCCGGATCGGCGGAACGCGGCCGAGCGCCCGTTGACCTCCAGCCGCGAGATGGTGAACCCGCGCAGGTCGACGTCGAAGCGGTCGAGGTTCTGCGTCGCGCGGGCGCTGATCGTGACCGAGCCGGTGAGCACCTTCGTCGCCGGGCGGTAGTCCAGCCGCAGCGCGTAATGGCCGACGTCGTAGCCGCCGTTGCCGGCCAGCGGGAAGAACGGATCCCCGAGCCCGGGCGAGCCGGCCGAGAACGGGTTGGCGGCCGCGGACGACGCCGGCAGGAGCACCGCGGTGGCGACGAACGCCGCACCGACGATTCGAAGGGCCTTCACGGGGGCCATCCTCGCGCATAATCGGCCGGGTGCGCGATAACGACTTCCTCCGGCATGTCGCCGATACGCTGGCCGGATTACCCAACGTGACCGCGGTCGCACTCGGCGGTTCGCGCGCGACCGGCACCCATCGCCCGGACAGCGACTGGGACTTCGCCGTCTACTACCGAGGATCCGTCGGCTCTTTCGACCCGGCCGACCTGCGCGCCGTCGGTTGGCCCGGCGAGGTCTCCGAGCTGGGCGGCTGGGGCGGCGGCATCTTCAACGGCGGCGCCTGGCTCACGATCGACGAGCGCCGGACCGACGTGCACTACCGCGACCTCGACGACGTCGAGCACCACCTGGCCGAGGCGCAGGCCGGCCGGTTCCGCATCGAGCACCTGATGTTCTACCTGGCCGGCGTGCCGACCTACGTGGTCGTCGCCGAGCTCGCGGCCAATCGGGCACTCTTTGGCGAGCTGCCGGCGGCTGACTACCCGCCCGCGTTGCGGGAACGGGCCGCGGCCGCCTGGTCGGCCCGCGCCGAGCTGACCTTGGACTACGCGGCCCGCAACCACGCCCCGGCCGGTCGGCTCCTGGACTGTGCGGGTGCCGCGGCGCGGGCCTGTCTCGAGGCGGCCAACGCCATCCTGGCCGCCCGCGGTGAATGGATCACCAACGAGAAACGCCTGCTCGACCGGGCCGGCCTCCGCGACCTGGACGCGACGTGCGCCGCGATCCTTCAAGATCCATCACGTGTACTCCATGAGCTCGGCCAAACCCTGCGAGCCCGGGTCTTAGGCAACTCTTAGCCCCGACGGTTGGTCCTTTGAACGGGCGCGCCGATGCTTGATGACGTGACGATGACCGCTCCCGTTCTCGCCAGCCGGCCGGTGCCGCGCTGGTGGGGCGACGCCGGTGGCCTCGCCGCGTGGTTCAGCCTGCTCATCGTCACCGCGCTGTGGGTCGCCAACCGCGGCCTGCAGGAGTCGCTCGGCACGGACGCGTGGTCGTCGCTCGGCCGGCTGACCGGTCTGTGGGCCTCTGACCTGCTGCTGCTCCAGGTACTCCTGATGGCCCGCGTCCCCCTGGTCGAGCGGGCGTTCGGGCAGGATCGGCTGGCCCGCTGGCACCGGTGGACCGGCTTCTCGTCGTTCAACCTGATGCTCGCGCACGTCGTGCTGATCACGCTCGGGTACGCGGCGAGCGCGCACGCCAACGTGTTCGCCGAGCTGTGGGACCTCATCGTCACGTACCCGGGGATGCTCCTGGCCACGGCCGGCACGGTCGCGCTCGTCATGGTCGTCGCCACCTCGATCCGGGCAGCGCGGCGCCGGCTGCGCTACGAGTCGTGGCACCTGCTGCATCTGTACGCGTACCTGGGGGTCGGGCTGGCGCTGCCGCACCAGCTGTGGACCGGCACCGACTTCGTCGGCTCCAAGCTGTCCACCGCGTACTGGTGGACGCTCTACGCGGCGGCGGCCGGGGCCGTGCTGGTGTACCGGGTCGGGCTGCCGCTGTGGCGCAACTGGCAGCACCGGCTGACGGTCAGCCACGTCGTCCCCGAGGGGCCCGGGCTGACCTCGGTCTACCTGCGTGGCCGGCGGCTGGACCGGCTTCCCGTCCGGGCCGGCCAGTTCTTCCAGTGGCGGTTCCTCGACGGGCCGGGCTGGTCGCGCACCCACCCGTACTCGCTGTCGGCCACCCCGCACACCGGCGTCGTCCGGATCACGGTCAAGGACCTCGGCGACGGCAGCGCCCGCGTCGCCCGGCTGCGGCCCGGCACCCGGGCGCTGATCGAGGGCCCGTACGGGCGGCTGACCGGCGCGACGTACCCGGGCGGGCCGGTGCTCATGCTGGCCGGCGGGATCGGGATCACCCCGCTGCTGGCGCTGCTCGGCGAGTTGCCCTACCGGCCGGGCGAGGCGACGCTGGTCTACCGGGCGCACAGCGAGCGCGACATCGCCTTCCGGGCCGAGCTGGACTGGCTGGCCGTGAAGCGGGGCGTGCGGGTCGTCCACCTGCTCGGACCGCGCGGCTCGTGGCTGCCGCGCTCGTGGGCTGACCTCGGCGACGTCGAGGCGCTGCGCCGGATCGCCCCCTACGCCGTCCGCTCCACGGTGTATGTCTGCGGTCCGGACGGGTGGACGGATGCGGTGCAGGCGACGCTCGAGCGGGCCGGCGTGCCGGCCGACCAGGTACACACCGAACGATTCGCTTGGTAGGTGTTGGCAGATGCGACGGATTGCGGTCTGGCTGTTTTCCACGGTGGCCGCCGTGGGGCTGCTCTTCAGCTACCGCACGAGCACGATGGGCACCGGCCTTATTGGAACGGCTGGGGCGGCTGCGCCGACGAGCGGCCCGGCCCCAGCCGACGGTTCGGTCTTCCAGGGCTCCGTGGCGCAAACCCGTTGGGGCCCGGTGCAGGTCAGCATCACGGTTGCCAACGGGAAGATCGTCGGCGTGTCCGTCCCCACCTACCCGAACGGCAACGGCCGGGATCGGGAGATCAACGCGTACGCGTTGCCGATGCTCACCAAGGCGACCCTGGCCGCGCAGAGCGCCGACATCGACACGATCTCCGGCGCGACGGTCACCAGCGACGGCTACAAGGAGTCGCTGCAGTCCGCCCTCGACACGGCCCACCTCCGATGACCTCGACCGTGCCCCGGCGGGCCTGGGTCGAGCAGATCATGGGCCTGCCGGTCAGCGTGCACGTTCGCGGCGACAATCCTTCCTCGTCACCGGTCGCCGAACTCTTCGCCGATCTGCAGCGGGCTGACGAGGTCTTCAGCCCGTACCGGGAGGACAGCGACCTGTCCCGTTGGGATCGTGGGGAGCTGGCACTGGCCGACGCCGACCCGATGCTCGCCGAGGTGGTCGAGCTGTGCGACGAGGCCCGCGAGCGCACCGGCGGCTGGTTCGACGCCCGCCGGCTGCCCGATCCGCGCACCGGCGCTCCCCGGTACGACCCCTCAGGGCTGGTGAAGGGCTGGGCCGTGCAGCGCGCCGCCGAGCGGTTGCGGGACGTGGCCGGGCGCGGCTGGTGCGTCAACGCCGGCGGCGACGTCGTGGTCCACGCGCCGGACGGCCAGCCGGCCTGGCGGGTCGGGATCGAGGACCCGGCCGACCCGCGCCGGATCCTCCGGGTTGTCGAGCGGCGAACCGGTGGGGTGGCCACGTCCGGCTCGGCGCGGCGCGGCGCGCACATCATCGACCCGCACACCGGGCAGCCGGCGACCGGCGTGCAGTCGGTCACCGTCGTCGGGCCGGAGCTGATGTGGGCGGACGTCTACGCCACTGCCGCAGCCGCCTGGGGCCCGTGGGCGTTGGACTGGCTGGAGACGCTCGCCGGCTACGCGGCGCTGGTGATCTCCGCGTCGGGCCTGCAGCAGGCGACCGGCAACTGGGCGGAACTGGGGGGCTGATGCGGATCCTGGTGGTCGACGACGATGCGGCCGTGCGCGACTCGCTCGCCCGTACTCTGCGATTTGAGGGATACGAGGTGGAGACGGCCGGCGACGGCCAGGAGGCGCTCGCCGGCGTTTCGGCGTTTACGCCGGACGCGATGGTGCTGGACGTCAGCATGCCGCGGGTCGACGGTCTGCAGGCGTGCCGGCAGTTGCGGGCCGAAGGCGTGCTGCTGCCGATCTTGATGCTCACCGCGCGGGACAGCGTCGGCGACCGGGTGGCCGGGCTCGACGCGGGCGCCGACGACTACCTCGTCAAGCCGTTCGCGATCCAGGAGCTGCTGGCCCGGCTGCGGTCGGTGCTGCGCCGTTCGCTGCTCTCGCCGCCGGTCGAGCCGGGCTGGTTGACGTTTGCCGATCTCCGCCTCAACCCGGCGACCTGGGAGGTGTGGCGGGGGGAGCGGCCGCTGCGGTTGACGCGTACCGAGTTTCACATCCTCGAGGTGTTCCTGCGCCACCCGCGGCAGGTGCTGAGCCGGGCGGTGCTCTTCGAGCACGTGTGGGGCTACGACTTCGGCGAGACGTCGAACAGCATCCACGTGTACCTGGGATACCTGCGGCGCAAACTCGAGGCCGGCGGCGAGCCGCGGCTGCTGCACACCGTGCGCGGCGTCGGCTTCGTCCTCCGCGAGGAACCGTTATGAGCTGGTGGCGGGGCCGTACGCTGCATACCCGGCTGTCGCTGCTGGTCACCGGGGCGGTCGCGGTCGCCGTCGTGGCGCTCGCCGGGATCGCCTTCGGCGCGGTCGCCGAGATCCAGCGCCACCAGCTCGAGTCGGAGCTGACCGCCGACGCGCAGGCGATCGCCGCCCAGCCGGAGGCGTGGCGCCCCAACGGCGGCCCCTTCCTGGGCCCGCCCGACCGGCACCGCCAGCGCGATCTGGGGACGCCTTGGCAGCTGCTGGACCGCGGCGGCACGGTCGTCACCGCGTCGTCTACCGCGCTGCCGGTCACCGAGGAGGCGCGCGCGGTCGCCGGCGGCCAGCAGCGGATGGCCCAGGAAGAGGTGACCCTCGACGGCGAGAGCTACCTCATGCTCACGCTGCCGACCCGGAGCGGCGGGGCCGTGCAGGTCGCGGTGAATCAGGAGCCGGCCAACCGGACGCTGACCATCTTCGGCCTGCTGCTCGCGATCGCGTGTGTCGCGGGCATCGGCGGGGCCGCGCTGCTGGGTCGCGCGGTCGCCCGGGCCGGCCTGCGCCCGGTCGAGCGGCTCACCGGCGCCGTCGAGGACGTCGCCGTCACGATGGATCTCGGCCACCCGATCCCGGTCCACGGGGACGACGAGATCGCCCGGCTCGGCCGATCGGTCAACACGATGCTGGCCGCGATCGACACCGCCCGCCGCGCTCAACGCGCCCTGGTCGAGGACGCCGGGCACGAACTGCGGACGCCGCTGACCAGCATCCGTACCAATATCGAGCTGCTCCTCGCGGTCGAGCGACAACCCGAGCTGGCCCACCGCCTGCCCCCCGAGGATCGGGCCAAGCTGCTGCGCGACCTCGAGGCGCAGGTGGCCGAGCTGGCCACGCTCACCACCGAGCTGGTCGAGCTGGCCCGCGAGGAGACCACGCGCGAAGAGGTCGAGCCGGTCGACCTCGGCGACGTGGTACGGGCGGCGATCGAGCGGGTGCGCATCCGGGCGCCGGGCCTGACGTTCGCGGCCGACCTGCCCCCGGTGACCGTTGTCGGCCGCCCGGGCGAGCTCGAACGCATGGTGGTCAACGTCCTGGACAATGCGGCCAAGTGGAGCCCGCCCGGCGGGACGGTCGGTGCTCGCCTGCAGAACGGCGAGCCGGGCTGGAGCGAGCTGACCGTCAGCGACGTCGGGCCGGGCATCGACGAGGCCGACCGGCCGCACGTGTTCAACCGCTTCTACCGGTCGGCCGCGGCGCGCGCGCAGCCGGGTTCGGGCCTCGGCTTGGCGATCGTCGCGCAGACCGCGGCCCAGCACGGCGGCTCGGTGACGGCTGGTCCCAATGACCCGCAGGGGACGGTTATCACGATCCGCCTGCCGATGGTTCATTCGTAGCGCAGGATCTCGGCGACCCGCGTGCGGGTGGCGATCCGGATTGACGCTGTCGTAGGTCTACTTCGAGCCCTCGATATCGGCTTTGAGGTGCAGGATCGCGCGTTCGACCAGTAACTCGGAGGCCGGGCCCGCGCCGGCCGCCAGCGCCGCGTCGAGGTCGCGAAGCGACTGCGGGCCGCGGTCGGCCCGTGACGGTGGTCGATCTGCCGACATCTCACCGGCGTGTCCACGACGGACGTCATGAAGAATTCGTCCTTGAGGCGGCGGCCGGGCACCGGTGCCTCGATCCATGGGCGAGCGCCGCGCGAGCGGCTTCGGTGAGCCGGTAGACCCGCTTGCCTTCGACGAGGCCGTCGCGCTCCAGCCGGGCTAGCGTCGAGCAGTCCTGGCCGGTGTTCATGGCCGGCAGCAAATCGCCGAACTCCGCCTCCAGGGCCCGCTTGACCTGGTAGCCATGCTCACCTTGATCGACCACCGTCGGGGCGTCGGCTTCGACAGTGGCCGCTCTGAACCACTGGTTGTTGCCGGTGGTTGGCGTTGGCCGATCCGGTTGAGCCGGGTCAAGATCATCGCGCTGATTTCGGCGATTCGCCGCGACCAAATCGCTGAGATCAGCGCAACGATCTTGAGGAAACGGTCGAGTCGCTAGCGAATTGGTGGCAGATCGACCACCGTCCACGGGAATATCCAGACGGTGGGCGATCCGCCCGACGCGCCACGCCAGCCGAAATGTGGCAGAGCGGCCACCGTCTGGGCGGCGTGGGGGCGGATCGACCACCGTCACCGGCAGCGGGCAGCCACGCCCCACCCAAACCAGACGACAGCAGTCACACGGACCCGGTCTTAGCCACTACATCGGGGAAGTAGTGGCTAAAGCCCGCCGGGAAGCGAGGACCTCGGGGAAGGAGTGGCTTACGTCGGCCGGGTAGCGACTACTTCGGGGAAGGAGTGGCTTACGTCGGCCGGGTAGCGACTACTTCGGGGAAGGAGTGGCTTACGTC
>Ga0070683_100001362_pt1 | contig 18696 bp, 15 predicted proteins | sample KBSC713LmetaG_FD_64662 | JGI IMG/M metagenome (GOLD analysis project Ga0070683, IMG submission 64662) | Corn rhizosphere microbial communities from Kellogg Biological Station, Michigan, USA - KBS C7.1-3L metaG | ecosystem: Host-associated > Plants > Roots > Rhizosphere ... | reverse complement strand
GACGAGATCGACGTTCTGCAAATACGTTCCGTCGGGATTGCCCGGCTTGAGGCCGATCGACTTGAACTGCGACTGCATGTACGCGACCGCCTTCTCTTCACCGGGCGTTCCAGGCGCTCGACCTTCCATGGAATCCGCAGCGAGATCCTTGATGTGCTGCAGGATTCCGTCGGCGGTGATTGCGCCCGCGGCGCTGTCGACCGCCGGATCATTCGTCTTGGCAGCCGATCCCGGCTCGCCGCCTTTCGCGCAGGCAGCGAGGGCGAATCCGCCGAGAACGACCAAAGCACGAAGCGATTGTGTGTTCACAGAGTTCTAATGGTGAGTAGTGATGATCAAGGTACTTGCTGCCACGAGCCGTACATCGGGTTGGGAAGCACGAAGAATCGCCGCCCAAAATCCTCGAGCGCCTTCGGATCGTTCCGCGCCGCCTGAGTGAGACCGGGGAAATCCAGAATGTTGTCGCCGACCCACGCGACCACCTTCAGCGCCGGGACGCTGCTGTCCGCCGTTCCGTCCTGCACCCGCTGAAACCGCGGATTCTTGTCGCTCTCCCCCTTCGGCTGACACAGCACCAGATCCGCGTCGACGTCGATCTTCGCGAGATTCTGGCGCGTCGCGTCGCAGACCTCGAGAGAACGATTCGTAACGATCACGACGCGGCCGCCAAGTCCGTGGACGAACTTCGTGTAGGACACTGCGCCGGGAATGGCAGCGGCGGCAACCTCGCTCACCCAAATTCTCCAGCTTTCTTCCGTGTAGCCGCTATCGAGAACCGCCCGCCGCCGCTGGTACTCCGAGTTGTCCAGCACTGTTTCATCGGCGTCGAGGATCACTGCCCATGTCGACGACGCGAGACCGCGCGACAGATCTGGAAGACGCACCGCCGCCGCCGAATACACTTCGAGCGCGAGCGCGCGATACTCGGCGGAGTTGCGGAACCACCGAATCTCATTCGGCAATGTCCGGGGTGCCGGCGCTAATACCGCCGCCGTCGGCTTGACTGCCGGCGGCGAGACACACGCCCCTGCTCCAAGCAACGCGACTAACGCGGCGAGCCGCTGACCCCGACTCATTCGGCGAGCGCGTACGAGCCTGCGATGCATCGACGTCTTCTTCGGATCCTCGACAACAGGCCCGAACCCTCGCACTTTCGTTAGAATTGTCTCATAAACAGCCCGAACACTCGGGTCGCCTCGCTCGAAGTGCTGTTCGATAGTTGGCATCGCGAAACGGTGTGAACTGCCTTGGCTAGAAAGCGATCCTTTCGGCACCTCGCGCCGCAGGATGACCGCATGAGCATCCTACTTCTATAGATACGCATCCGCGCCGACACAAGCCTGGAACCCGGACCGTACGTGCCGGGTCACACGCAGGTCGGTAGTTCACGCCCTGGCCCCGGCCCGCCGGGAGGCCAGTTCCCACCAAGTCGATATCAATGCTGATCGCCGCTCTGCTGTTCCAGGTCACGATCCAAGTTGGGGATCCACCGAAACGCGACCGCCCGTCGGTCGTTCGCGACAGCGCCGGTGCTGATTCGGCAAACGGCACCCGACGCCGCCGACTCGCCGTGACTCCGGAGCTGCGGGCATTGGCCTTCCATGACCCCGCGGCTCGCGAGCTGTTCGACAAAGCTCGCGCCGCGCGTATCGCGCAGGACTCGTCGCTCACGAGCTACGACGCGCGCGTGCGGACTCGAATGTCCGCATCGCTGGGAATCACCTCGAAGGGACCGACGCATCCGATGTACGGCTTCGAGACGGCGGCACGAGTTCAATGGCGTCGGGGCGTCGGGGCGCGAGTCGAGATGGACGGCGCACGAGTCGCGATTCCCGTTGCGCCGGCATCCGAGGAGCATGACGAATTGCTCGAGAGTCTTTCGAACGGCGAGCTCGCGGCCGTCCCCTACTATCCTGGCTACGAACCGCTCTGGATCGGAGATCGAAGCAAGGCCGGCGACGTCGACGAGCGGAACATCGTGAACCCCATCGCGATCGGCGCCGAGGCGTACTACACGTACGAATCAGGCGATTCCGTTCGATATACGCTTCCCGACAAGTCGACGATCACGCTTCGCGAGCTCAAGGTTCGGCCGCGTGCGACGAAATGGAACCTCGCCGTCGGCTCATTGATGTTCGATGTGAAGTCAGGACAGCTCGTCTGGGCAGCGTATCGGCTCGCTACGCCGATGGACATCTGGAGCGTCGCCAGCGAGGAAGCGGATACGAACAGGTCGGCGCGTCGTGCGATCGCGATCGGCAAGGCGTTCGCTCCTACCTTCAAGACGGAGATCACCGAGATCGTCATTGAGTATTCCCTACATTCCACGCAATTCTGGCTTCCGCGCTCGCGGACGATGCGCGGGTACGGACAGTTCGCATTCGCGCGCTTCCCGGTCAGTGTCGACGAGACGTTCAGCTACTCGAACGTGAACACGGGCGCCTCGATCCCGGAGATATCGCTCAACTACGTCAACAATCCGTTCGTCGAACCGCCCGACTCCCTGAAGGGCGAGGCGCTCCAGAAGTGGCGAGACTCCGGGCGCGTCGCGCGAATGAAGCGCGAGACCGCATTTCGCGATTCTCTCGACAAAGCCCCGTGCGCCGGCAACGAAACGCGGACTATCGGTACGAAGCGACGCTTCTCGAACCTTCCGCTCACGGTCGTCTTTCCGTGCAACCTCGAGCGGCTCGCATCATCAGACTCGCTATCCGGGTCGATCTTCGACGCGAACTCCTCGGCATTCACGTCGGGGGACCGCGACGCGCTCATCGCGCACGCACTGTCACTCGCCGCGCAACCGCCGATCGGCCTGTTCGGTGTTGTCCCACCGAAGTTCGAGTACGGGCTGAATCAGTCGCGCTACAATCGTGTCGAGGGGTTCTCCACCGGACTCTCGGTCGAACAACAGCTCGGCGGAGGTTACGTCGCATCCGGCCTCGGCCGGTACGGATTTGCCGATCACCACCTCGGCGGCGAGCTGTCGGTCGCTCGAACGAATCTCCGCCAAACCGTCGCGCTGACCGGCTACAACCGACTTCGATCGGCCAACGACTGGGGAGATCCGTTGTCGTTTCGGTCGTCGGTTCCGGCGTTGCTCTTCGGACGCGACGACGGCTTTTACTTCCGTGCGTCCGGCGCGGAGTTGACGTGGAATACGACCAGTGGCCCCGACCTCGACTGGAGACTGTTTGCCGAACGTCAGTCGACGGCGCGCCAGCGGACGAGCTTCTCGATCGGCGGCGACTTCGGCCCGAATATTCAGGCCGCCGAGGGAACGAGTGCGGGCGGGGGCGTTCGCTTCACGCACGTGTTCGGCGAGGATCCGCGCGGCCTGCGCGCGTACGCCGACGTCCGTCTCGAGGCAGCAGGAGGAGACTCTACGTACGGTCGGGGTGCCATGGATTTGACCTTTGCGAGGCCACTCGTCGGGAGTCTCGTCGGAACGGTGACCGTTGCGGGCGGGTCGTCCATTGGCGAAGTCCCGATGCAACGACGTTGGTTTCTGGGTGGGACCCAGACCATTCGTGGGCAGAGCCCCGACACGGCGCAAAGCGGAAACGCGTTCTGGTTCAGCCGCACCGAGATAGGTAAGGATTACCGAACGCACCGCATTGGCCTGTTCGGAGACCTCGGCTGGGTCGGCGATCGCTCGAAGATTTCGGAGATTGGCCGTCCCATGAGCGGCGTCGGTCTCGGCTTCTCGATGCTCGACGGCGCGATTCGGATGGATGTCGCTCGGGGTCTCTACCCACGAAAGCAGTTCCGCGTGGATCTGTCACTCGGCACGCGATTCTAAACTCTGGTCAGACCGACCAGTTCCGATTATCATTGCCGACGCGGTGAATTGGTGTTCCCCATCACAGTCGAATCCCGTCCCAAGTAACCGCGTTCCCGATTTGGTGTTTTCCTCTCGGTCCTCGCAAGGAGAAACTCTATGAGCAGTTCGATCAGTCGAAAGGCTGCCGCGTTCCTCACGGCGATCGCATGTATCGCGGTTTCCGCAACCTCCGCCGCTGCCCAGGCGAAGAGCGGTGGTTTCACAACCGGATACACGGATATCGGACCGACTGTCGGCCTCGGCGGATTGAACGGCGCGAGCGCCTCGTTCGGCGGTCGTTTCGAGCACGCGATCAAGCCTCTTCCAGATCTCGGAAACGGCATGCTCGGCATTCAGGTCGCCGCGGAGTACTACTCGTGGTCGGCGAACTTCGCTAACTATGGCTACAGCTACAAGTACATTCCGATCGGCGTCACGGCGAACTACCACTTCAAGCTCGATGAACCGAAAATCGATCCGTTCGTCGGCCTCGGACTTGGCTACAACGTCGTGAGTTGCGACGGTACGGGCGCTTTCAACAACTTCAGCTGCGGATACTCGAGCGGCATCTACTTCATCGGTCGCGCGGGCGCTCGTTACTTCTTCAGCCCGAACATGGCGCTCTACGGTGACGTCGGCGCCGGTGGCGCGACGCTCAACATCGGCCTCATGTTCAAGCTTCACTAGAAAGTTCTAGAAACACTAAAGAGTCCCGGGCTTCGGCTCGGGACTCTTTTTGTTTGCCCGGACGCAGGCGCGCTTCAGCCGAACGGCAGTTCAGCGCTAACTCTTCTGTTTTACCGACACGCTCGCCGTCCCGTACGCGCCGGCGCGAACGGTGATTCCGTTCCGCGTCACGCGAAGTCCGATCGCCGCGACGGAATCCACCCGCGCCGAGATGGTCATGACGTCGCCGATCGTGCGATTGAGGCCCTCGACGAGCAGGGACTTTCCCTGCTGCAGCGCGGAACTGATCGGAACAGTCGCCTTCTCGCGAAATAGCTCGCGAAACGCGTCCGAGCGAAGCCGCGAAAAGGCGTTGATCAAATCGTTGTTCGTCTGGAGATCGTAGTCGAGATCAGGGACGAGAATGTGATCGTGCCCCGCGTCGAGGCGCGGCGTGCCGATGAACCGCAGCGCGCCGTTTGCGTCGCCGGTGAATGTCACCGAGAGCACGATTCGTCCGCCCGATAGCGGACCGACGGCCACCGACTTCACAGTCACGGTCTGCGTCGCTTGCGTCACGCTCTTTCCGCGGAGCGCGTCGTTGACGGCCTTCGTTGCGGTCGCGAAATCCACGATGCCGTCGAGCGCGATCTGAAAGCCGCCTTTGGTCGTGTCTTTCGCCAACGTCGGCAACGGTCGCGGAATCGTCTTCGGCTCGTCGCCCGTAACGATCTTCGGAAACGCATCGAGCCCGGCCTGCACGGTCAGTGTGTGCGCCGAGCCCGTCACAGTCCCGAGCCGGAATTGCCGCGGTTGCAATTGGAGCCAGAGTCTGTCCCGCAAGCGAATCGGCCGGTTGAGCAAATCCCACCAGCCGCTGGCGCGCTGGGTGAGATCGATCTTTGCGATCTTCGAGTCGATGTCCGGCAGGTGCGCGCTGATCGCTTTCTGCGCCGCGTCGATCACGCGCGACGTGACGTCGTATTTGAGAATGCTCACGACGCATCGATCGCTCGGCTGATCCGATGCCGGCGCGAGCTGCTCGAGTCGCGACTCCGATCGCAGATGCCAGTTGCGATTCAGGGTTATCGGCGTCACGAGCTCGATCTGGATCTTCGGCTGCTCTTGGTCGTTGCCACATCCGGCGCCGATGGTTGGCCCGATCGGCGGCTTGTAGTAGCCTTTCGCGCGGTACGAGATCGTCGTGCGCAGATGCACGAGCTGGCCGCGCATAAAGGTGGTGAAGGTGTCTCGCGTCGCGACGAAGGCGTAGTGCTTTCGTTTGTCGTCGCCGACCTGTCGCACACTATCGAGTGAGCCAAACGTCTTCGGCACGGCGCGTTCGACGACCGCGAGAATCGGCGTGAAGTCGTACGCGAGCGGCGCCTGGAACGTCGACAAAACTGGAACCGCGACTTCCTCGGCGGTGCTGATCGCGGTGTCCGCCGGATTCTCGCGAACCGGCTGACGCGTTTCTCGCCCACACGACGTCGCGAGGGTCGCCGATATCGCGAGCAACAGGCCGATCGTGACCGCGCGTTGAGTCATCTAGAATGTGAATCGCAAAATCGCCGCCGCGGTCACGTGCTTTGCACGCATGAGGCCAGGCCGAAACCGCATCGCGGAGACTTCTTCCGCAACGCGTTGAAGGTACAGCGGGTGCTGAATGCCGCAGACCATTATGGAATCTCGCATCACCCGCCCGTTGGTATCGACGACAACCCGAACATTCACTTCGCGTCCCTGGACCGTCGACGGCACCGGCGTCGGGGGCATGAACGGATGCTCCGGGCGTGGGGGCAACAGTTCGTCGGAGACTCTCGAGTAATTCGCCACGCACGGCTGCGGATGTACGACGCGAACCGAGCCCGAACATCCCATCGCGAAGATCGCAATCGAGGCGAGCGGGTAGCGCATCATTGGTCGGCGGTAGCCAATCGCCGGCTCACATCCAGAAAGTCCACCGGTCGGTCGCGATGACGTACATCGAAAGCGCAAAGTTCGTCGTCGCGTGAACCAGCATCAGATCTCCGAGTGATCGCGTCCGCTTCATCCACCAGTTGTAGATGATGCCGCAGATCAGTCCAACCTCCCAGAACGGTCCATGTTCCGCGGCGAATAGGATCGCTGTCGCCCAAAAAGCGAGCGGCGTGTACTGGCCGAGCGGGACGCGGGTGAAGCGGTTGTCTTGGAGCCATCGCGGGAGCCAGCCACGCCAAAAGAGCTCCTCGAGTATGGGAACCAGCAGAGCGGCGCGTGCGGTCCGCAACGCGAGCATCAGCGGTGTGAGCTCTTCCGGCGGAATCGACGTCTTCACCCTGCCGAGGAGTCCGTTTTGAAAAATCACGCTCGACCGCCACGTTGGAATCAACAGATCGGGCGCGATCCAAACCACGAAGACACCGACGCCGAGCGCGACGCTTGCGATCCAATGTGGCGCGCCGCGTGGCAGGAATCGTCGCGAGAAACCAATGATCGAGGCGAGCAGCACGAGGTCGCGAAGAATTTCTTTGCCCGGGTTCGCGATCGGCAGATACTTGTCGATCGCGAGCCACGCCATGAAGACGACGAATGGCCCTACCCACGCGATCGTCGCGTTCTCTTCTCCAGAAGAGTCGTCCGGCATACGATTCATCGCCGGAGAATCTACGCCGATCGCCCAGTTCGCACTCCTGGTTTCGCAGAATTTCTGATTCAAGGCCGACTCCGATGCGCTCACCGAGACTTCGAAACGCGATGCGTCTTCTGGCTTCGACGGCGGCGCTCGCCTTGGTGGTCGCATGCGGCGGGAACGGCGAGGGCGATCTGCTCGGACCGGGAGACCTTTCGAGCTTCAGCGCGACCGTAACAGGCGGATCGGCGGGGTCGTACAGCGGCTTCTCTTCTGCCGTACCATCGTCGGGACTGTTCAGCATCGGGATGAGCACCGGGGACGGAAAATTTGCACTCGGTTTTTCCCGAACCGGGACACGTCCTACGACGGGCACATACGAACTCGGTACGAATGCCCAGACCGGATTCACCGCCGCCCTCAGGATCAATACAGATCAAGTGATTTACACGAGTTCGAGCGGGACGCTGACGATCACCTCCTCTTCATCGACTGAGATCAAGGGTACGTTCTCGTTCACGGGAACGGTGACCGCGGGTGCAAGCACCTCCACGAACGTCAGCGGGTCGTTTAGCGCGCCCTGTCCCGTCGGCTGCTGACCTGGACTGACGGATCGACGGCGAGCTAACGTATCGTCTCGCGTGCGACGTCGCACATCACTTCGCCGCTCTATCACGGCGACGCCTCGTGTGTCGCCGGAGCTAAACAATGCCCGAAAAACGCCGTGGGTCGAAGCGACGCAAACCGTCAGCCCCGTCCCCCGCAGCTCCGCCGCAGCCGGCGGCTCCCTTGCCTCCACCGCCGGCGGACACGCAAGCCGCCGCTGACTCGGCGAAGCTGATTGACCCGCAACCAACCGAGCAGCCGGGGTTCACTCCGCGCACGCTCGACCGGTCGATCATCGCGATTCCGCTTCTTCGCGACCTCGTCAAAGAAGCAAAAGAAGGACGGATCACCGCGCACGACGTGGTGATCGATCTTCATTTGGAGTTTCCCGGCGGTCGCGACAAGGCGCGCGAGCGCGTTGCGAATCTCGTCGCGCAACTTCCCGCGAGAGCCGATGGAAGTCGCCCCGTTCTTCGCACGACGTCGCAGTATGCGTTCGCGACAATGTACGGCGAAGAGATTCGCGAGCTCGTTCGGCTCGATCGCGACGTCCCCGTCGACGCGCAGCCGTCGACGCCGGACAATTCGCCGACGGCGCGCAGCGGCGCGCCGAACACGCCGCGCGCGATCTTCCGGATCTGGCCCGATTTCAAGGTGAAGTCGCTGCTCATCAAAACGGTGAGCACCGTGAAGGCGGACGCTGCCCACAGCTCCTTCGCCGCGCTCGGCGTCGACATCGTGTGGGCCGTGGTCGATTCCGGCGTCGACGGGACGCATCTCCATTTCAAGGAAAACGAGAACGTCGTCCTCGGCACGAAGCTCGATCACTACGACTTCACCGCGGACGATCCGATGAAGCAACCGGATAGCGGCAAGAGCGCGCTCACCGATGAAGCGGGCCACGGGACGCACGTCGCCGGGATCATCGCCGGGTCGGTAACCGGAGCCCCGAAGAGCAATGTCGTGAATGCGGTCGGACGTCGGTGGAGTGAAGACGGAACGACGGAGCTGCTCAGCGAATCGCACGACTCGATCTCCGGCATGGCGCCGAAGTGCAAGATCGTCAGCATGAAGGTGCTCGACAAAGACGGCAACGGCCGAACGAGCGCCGTCATCCAAGCGCTCGAGCGCATTCAGGAGATCAACGGCTACGGGCGTCGCGTTCTCATCCACGGCGTGAACCTGAGCGTCGGATACGACTTCGAGCCGGAGTGGTTTGCGTGCGGACAGAGTCCGCTTTGCGTCGAAGTCGACCGGCTCGTGCGATCCGGCGTGGTCGTCGTCGTCGCGGCGGGTAACACCGGCTATGGCGTTCAAAGCACCGAAGCGCGCGGCAACGTCGCGTCGGGAATTCCGCTGAGCATCAACGATCCCGGCAATGCCGACCTCGCGATCACCGTCGGCTCGACGCATCGCGACATGCCGCACACCTACGGGGTGTCGTACTTCTCATCGAAGGGACCGACGGGCGACGGACGCGCCAAGCCGGATCTTCTTGCGCCAGGGGAAAAGATCCTTTCGTGCGCCGCCGGGGCGATGCGCGCCGAAGCGCTGAGCGAAAAACCCGACGCGAAGTTCGACTACTTGGAGCAGAGCGGAACCAGCATGGCGGCGCCGCATGTCTCGGGCGTCATCGCGGCGTTTCTCTCGGTCCGGCGCGAGTTCATCGGCCAACCCGAAAAAGTGAAGGACATCTTCGTCAAGAGCGCAACGGATTTGAATCGCGATCGCTACTTCCAGGGCAGCGGTCTCGTCGACCTGATGCGCGCGATTCAATCCGTTTAGGAGACTCTCATGCCCGTCCAGATCCCGTATCCGTATTTCGAGCTGGAGTTCGACGCGAAAGGCCAGCTCAAGGACTCGAGCCAGCTACAAGCGCTGCTCGACGGTCTCAAAAACAACAACACCACCGACGTGTGGGTGATCTCACACGGCTGGAACAATGACGAGAAGGACGCACACCTGCTCTACCAGACGCTGTTCAACAACGTGAAAGCGCAGGAAGCGAGCGTGAACGTCGCCGGACGAACCTTCGCGGTGGCGGGCGTCATCTGGCCGTCGAAGCGCTTCGACAACGCGCAGGACAAGCCGAACGCCGCGTCGATCGGCGACGGGGCGAGCCGCATCGGCAAACAAATCGACACGCTCGAGGCCTTCCTCGCCGACGGACCGAACGCGGCGAAGGACAAAGCTGATCTCGAGGTTGCGAGATCGCTCATACCGAAACTCGAAACGGATGTCGGCGCCCGCAAGCAGTTCAGCGACATCGTTCTGGCGCGGCTTCCGAAGTCGGTCGGCGAAGAGGGCGGCTGGTACATCAACAGCAAAGTCGGCAGCGACATGACCGCCGACGACACGCTACTCAAGCAACTCGGCAGCCCACCTCCGAAGGTCGCGTCGAGTGGCGGAGGCGGCGCCGCAGGGCTCGGGTTCGGGCACAAGCCGGCCGCGCCAACGGGACCGACCTTTCAGGGCGCCGCGGGCATCGGCGATTTCCTGAAAGGCATCGCTGCCGGCGCGTCGAACCTCCTGAACTATGTCACGTATTATCAGATGAAGGACCGAGCCGGCGTCGTCGGACGAAATGGAGTGAATCAAGTCGTACAGAAAATTCATTCCGCTCTGCCGAGCGTTCGCGTCCACCTCGTCGGTCACAGCTTCGGCTGCCGAGTCGTGACCGCAGCCGCGACAGGCGACGCCCCGGCGCCGAAAGGCTTCGTCAGCTCGCTTTCGCTGCTTCAGGGCGCGTTCTCGCACTATGCGTTCTCGCAGAAGTACGACGACAGCGGAAAGGCGGGGTTTTACAGAAATCTGATCGACGAAGCACGTGTGAGCGGTCCGACGATCATCACGCACACCCGCGCGGACGACGCCGTCGGAATCGCCTACGCAGTCGCTTCGCGCGCCATGCACCAGATCGCGTCCGCGATGGGCGACCGAAACGATCCGTACGGCGGACTAGGCTCGAATGGAGCGATGAAGACCGCCGAGGCGATCGACGGCACAATGCCGAAAGCCGGTGCGCCGTTCGACAAGCCGCTCACGAAAGGCACGATGACCAACCTGCTTGCCGACGGGTTGATCACCTCGCACGGCGACGTCACCAACCCAAATGCCGCCTATGCCGTACTCAGTGCGGCCGCCGTCGGAAATTGAGCTCGAGCAACCGCCTTCCTTTCTCAGGAGCTTCTTTGCCGTGAAGATTGCATGCCTCGTTTGCGCCGCCGCATTCGTGCCTGCCGCCGTCGTCGCGCAGTCGCCGTTCGATTCCCTGCACTTCCGCTCCATCGGCCCCGCTGCGACCGGCGGACGAGTTCAGGACATCGAGGTCGATCCGAAAGATCCAGCGACGTGGTATGTCGCCGCGGCGACCGGCGGAATCTGGAAAACGTCGAATCACGGCACGTTCTGGAAGCCGATCTTCGAGGGGCAACCCGACAACGTCTTTGGTGATCTCGCGATCTTCCCCGGCGACACGAAGATCATCTGGGCCGGAACGGGCGAGCAGAACAATCGACAGAGCACGTCGTGGGGCGGCGGCGTCTATCGCTCGAACGACGGCGGCGCGACGTGGACGCACTTGGGTCTCACGGAGACGAGACAGATCGGTCGCGTCGTACTTCATCCGACGAACTCGAACATCGCGTACGTCGCGGCTGCCGGAAATCTCTGGCGCGGCAATCCAGAGCGCGGCGTGTTCAAGACGACCGACGGCGGAAAAACGTGGTCGAAGATTCTCTACGTCGACACGCTCACCGGCGCCACCGATCTTGCGATGGACCCGCGCGATCCGAACGTCCTCTACGCCGCGACGTATCAGCGCGTGCGGTCGGTGTTCGGGTACAACGGCGGCGGCCCTGGATCCAACATCTATAAAACCGTCGACGGCGGCGCGACCTGGAAGAAGCTCGAGAGCGGCATTCCCTCCGGCGACAAGGGCCGGATCGCGCTCGCGATCGCCGCGTCCAAAGCTGATGTCGTCATCGCGCTGATCGAGCACGCGACAGAAACCGGCATTTATCGCAGTGAAGATGCCGGCGCGACGTGGAAGAAGATGAGTCGGTCGAATCCGCGTCCCATGTACTTCAGCGCGCCGTACATCGATCCGACGAATGACAAACGAATCTGGGAGCTCGGCGTCTCGGTCTACAAGAGCGAAGATGGCGGCGCGACGTTCGTCGAGATGCCGAACTCTCCGACGTACGACGTCGGCCTCAAGACCGACCATCACACGATGTGGATCGATCCACGCGATTCGCGTCACACGCTCGTCGGTGGCGACGGCGGCATGCACGAGAGCTGGGATCTCGGACTCACATATGTTCGAATGAACAACATCCCCATCGGGCAATTCTACAAAATCGCCGTCGACGATCGCGATCCGTACTACATCTACGGTGGACTGCAGGACACGCACTCATGGATGGGCCCGAGCGCGACGCGCCATTGGCTCGGCATTCTGAACCAAGACTGGGTCCAGATCGGATTCAGCGACGGCACCGGCCAAGCGGTCGACAAGGGCGGCTATCGCAACGTCTACACGACGTCCGACGGCGGCAACATTCAACGCTTCGATCCCGAGACCGGCGATCGTCTCGACATCAAACCGTCGCAGCCGAAGGGCGAGCCGCCGTATCGCTGGGACTGGGACGCTCCCGTCGTCGCATCGACGCACACCCCCGGCACCGTCTACCTCGGCGCCAATCGCCTGTTCATCTCGAAGGACTACGGCACGACGTGGACGCGGACTGCCGATCTCACGCGGCAGGTGAATCGCGACACGCTCAGGCTCATGGGCGTGCTCGATCGCGACATCAAAATCTCGAAGAACGACGGCGAGTCGGGTTTCAGTGAAATCACCGCGATCGCCGAGTCGCCGATCGATCAGAAGATTCTGTGGGTTGGGACCGATGACGGGAACGTGCAAGTCTCCACCGACGGCGGCGCGACGTGGAAGGAGACAAGCGCCGCAATCGTGAGCGGCGCCGGGATCGCGAACGGTGCCTATGTCGCGCGCATCGTGTCGTCGGGCGCGTCGCGCGGAACAGCCTACGTCGCATTCGACCAACATCGCTCTGGCGACTTTGCGCCATACATCGCTCGCACCACTGACTTCGGCAAAACGTGGAAGGCAGTCGCCGGCGGCCTCGATGCCGATGCGTCGGTGCGTAGCATCCATGAGTATCCTGGAAAGCCCGCGGTGTTGTTTGCCGGAACCGAGCGACATCTCTACTTCACGACCGACAGCGGCGCGCACTGGACGAAGTTCGGCGGAAACCTGCCGACGACGCGCTACGACGACATCATCGTCCACCCGCGCACGAAGGACCTGATCCTCGGGACACACGGCCGGAGCATCTGGATTCTCGACGATGCGTCGCCGATCGCCGACTGGTCACAAACGATCGCGTCGAAAGCGTCGTATCTCTTTCCTGTTCGTCGCGCGACGCTCCTCTGGTATTGGGAGGACATCTCGAACACCGCGCAGAGCATGTTCACGGCGGAGAACCCCGCCGACGGCGTCGAGTTCACGTACCACCTCGGCAAGGCGGCGCAATCGGTGAAATTCACGGTGCGCGGCGCCGACGGAAAAGTGATTCGCGAATTCTCGGGGCCGAGCTCACCTAACGTCCTGCATCGCGTGACGTGGGATCTTCGCCACGTCCCTCCGCCGGCAACTCCGGGCGGCGGTGGTGGCGGCGAAGAAGGCGGCGGAGGCGGACCTGGAACAGGCGGCGCGGTGAACCTTCCGATTCCGACGCACGACATCGGCAGTCGCGGACCGTATGTCGCCCCGGGAACATTCAAAGTGACGATGAGCGTCGATGGGGATACGACGTCGCGCTCGTTCGAGGTTCGTGCCGATCCGGCGCTCAAGGTGACGCTCGCCCAACACAGGGCGCGCGAGGCGTTCCTCATGGACGTCCAGAACACGCAGATCGCGATCGAGCAGCGCCTCACGGACCTCCGGGCGAAGCGAGCCGCGGCATCCGGAGCGGACGCGGATCGTTTTGCGGCTCTCGAGCGCAGACTGTCAGCAGGGCGCGACGCTCCGCGCGGGAAACTCGGAGGCATCGCGCGGAACTACAACGGGAGCGGCGCGCAACAGGGCAGCTTCCAGCCGCCCACGGCGCTGCAACGTCAAATCCTCGCCGAGGCGAAGGCCGAGCTCGCGGCGGTCGATAAGGAGCTGAAGAAGTGAGACATCTGAGAATGTCGTCATCCCGGGCGCACATTTCGTCACGAGCGCTCATTTCGTCATCCAGAGCGCTCATTTTGTCATCCAGAGCGCTCATTTTGTCATCCAGAGCGCTCATTTCGTCATCCCGAGCGCTCATTTCGTCATCCCGAGCGCAGCGAGGGATCGCTCTCCTTGCCATCGCCTTATCAGCGTGTCGGCATGCGGCGACGACTCCCGCGAGTACGACACAGGCTCCGACTCCCGCGCAAGCGCCCGCCGCGCCGGCGAACGCGATGCCCGATCGTCTCAACGACAAGGAGTATTGGACGCTCGAGCAGGAGATCTCCGAACCCGGCGGCTATTTCCAGATTCGTGACAACTTCACGTCGAACGAGATGGAGATCGGCCAGTTGTTCACGATGATCCGCGACGCGCATGTCGCCGGCGATGTGTACATGGGCGTCGGGCCGGAGCAGAACTTCACGTATATCGCCGCGGTCCGCCCGCGCATGGCATTCATCGTCGACATTCGTCGGCAGGCGGTCGTTCAGCATCTGATGTTCAAGGCGATCTTCGAGATGGCCAAGGATCGCGCGGATTTCATCTCGTTGTTGTTCGCGAAGCCGCGGCCCGCTGGGCTCGACGCGTCGACGACCATCCCGAAGATGTGGGAATCCTACAGATCCGTCGCGAGCGATTCGAATCTCAAGAAGAAGAACTGGCCGTTGATCGTGGAGCGCCTGACGACAACGCACGGGTTCACGTTCACGCCCGACGAGATGGACATGTTGAAGCTCGTCTTCGATGCGTTCTACAGTTACGGTCCGAGCATCGCGACGCGCGGGTACGCCGCGGGCCGCGGGGGAGACTTTACCGATCTCACCGGCTTCTCGAACGACGCGACCGGCCAACCGAAAAGCTTCTTGTCGTCAGAAGAGAACTATCAGTACGTGAAGACGCTGCATGAGAAAAATCTCATCATGCCGGTCTCCGGTGATTTTGGCGGCCCGAAGACGATTCGCGCCATCGGGGCGTACCTGAACGAGCACCACGGAAAGCTACGCGCGTTCTATGTATCGAACGTCGAGCAATATCTCTTTCAAGACGGCAAGGAGTACGCGTTTTACGACAACGTCGCGACGCTTCCCATCGATTCGGCGAGTGTCTTCATTCGCCCATACTCGATGCGGCGCGGAGTTGGCGGCAGCGCTCCAACGCAGTCGCTCTGTCCGATCGGCGCGTTTCTCGTCGTCGCGAAAGAGCATCGTGTGGCTGGCTACAACGGTTCGCTCTCGTGCGGGCAGTAGTCGTTTAGCGACGAACACGCCTCGCGGAGCTCGCCCATGGGTCGCTACGACCTCTCGCGCGAAATCGCCGCCCTCGACCCTGAGCGCGACCATCTCCGGATCATGCATCTCCTCGCGGGCTACGAGTTCCCGTGGGACTACATCCGCGCGCTCGAGATGGCGCTCTATCGAACGTTCTGTGCGCCGACGACCTCCGAGCTCCTCGCGAAGACCGGCGAGTTTCACGAACGTCCGCAACGGCGGTACGACGACACGGCGATCCTCATGGCCGAGATCATCGAGTGGGGCTACGACAGCGGTCGCGGCAAGGAGTCGCTGCGCCGCATCAATCGGTTCCACCGGATGTACGACATCGCGAATGTGGATTTTCTCTACGTCCTGTCGACCTTCCACTTAGAACCGATCCGCTGGATCGGTCGATACGGTTGGCGCTCGCTCACGCCGAATGAAGTGAAGGCGAGCTATTTCTTTTGGCGCGAGGTTGGACGTCGCATGAACATCCGTGACATCCCGCCGAGCCACGAGACGTTCGAGCAGTGGAGTCTCGAGCACGAACGCACGTCGTTCGCGTATTGCGATGCGAACCAGCGTATTGCTACCGCGACGCGAGAGTTGTTCGTGAGTTGGGCACCGCGTCCGCTGCACGGCGTGGTTCGCACCGCCATTCACTCGTTGCTCGACGACACGATGCGCACATGCTTCGGCTTCCCCGCTGCGCCGAAGGCGATGACGATGTTCGTCACCGGCGCGCTCAAGACACGCGGCCGCTTGCTGCGCCTCTTCCCGGGACACAACAGCAAGCAGTTCATCACGACGAAGCCGCAACGCTCGTGGCCAAAAGGCTACGCGATCTCCGACCTCGGCCCACCGCCGCTGATAGCAAACCAAGCAGAATCCACCCGTAGTACGAGCACGCCGTAAGAGCACGCCGTAAGAGCACGCCGTAAGAGCACGCCGTAAGAGCACGCTGTAAGAGCACGCTGTAAGAGCACGCTGTAAGAGCACGCGGTTAGGGCACGCTGTTAGAGCTTTCGTATCGCGCGACGATCGCCGTCGCTGCCAAATCGCCGGTGACGTTCAACACCGTCGCGAATGTATCTGGAATCGCATCGACTGCGATGAGGATGCCGATCCCCTCCGGCGGTAATCCGATCGTCACGAAGAGCGGCGTCAGCATGATGAACGCGCCGCGTGGAATGCCGGGCACCGCGAATCCGAGGAACACGGCCGCGAACGCGATCGTCGCCAGCTCGCGCGGGTGAAGGTCGATTCCGTAGAACCGTCCGACGAACAACGCGCCGATCGTCCACGATACCGGCCCCGCAACCTTGAAGAGCGAGACCGCCAGCGGCAGCACGAAGCCGGTCACTCGCTCCGGCAATCCGAGCCCGCGCTCCGCGCTCTCGACCAACGCCGGAAGCGACGCCATCGAAGAGCTCGAGCTGAAGGCGATGAGCTGCGCCGGCAGCGCGGCTTTCGCGAATCGGGCGATCGGAATCCGGCCGATCACCGCGACGACGGGGTAGAACAACAAACTCACCGCGAGGGACGCGAACGAGTACGCGAAGATGTAAAACCCGATCGCGCCGACGAGCGTCGTTCCCGCACGAGACGCGAGCGGCAGCACCAGCGCGAACACCCCGATCGGCGCGGCGAGCACCACCCAGCGGACCAGCGTCAACATCGCGTCCCCGAGCGCGCGGAAGAATCCGACGACTGCGTCGCGACCGTCGGCCGATATGCGCGTGATCGCGAGCGCAAGGAAGAGCGAGAACAGCACGAGCTGCACCATCGAGCCGTTCGCCGCGGCGGCGACCGGATTGCTCGGGATCAACGAGACGAGCCAGGACCCGAAGGTCTGCGCTTGCCCACCCGTCGTCACCGACTGCGCGGCTTCGACCGCGCCCGCCGGAAGGGCCGGCCGCGGACCGGCATTCGGGAGCAGCGCGAACACGGATGGTGCGATCGGCATCACGACGATCGCGGCGCCGATCAGCAGCCCGAGACACACGAGAATCGTTCGTCGCCCCATCCGTCCGATCGCCGCGACGTTCGTTGCCGATGCGATGCCGGTGATGATCAGCGCGATGACGAGCGGAATCACCGTCATCCGAATCGCGTTCACCCAGATGACGCCGATCGGTGAGATGAAGTCGGCCGCCGCCAAGAGAGACGGGCTGTGCGTCGCCGCGACGGCGAACCCCAACACAATAGCCGCCACGAGAGCAACGAGGACCCGCGTGCTTTCTTTCATTTAGAGAATTGTGATTGGGGCTCACATCATCAGGTCGCCGCCGGTGATGTCGAGCGACGTGCCGGTCATATAGCCTGCTTGTTCGGACGCGAGGAAGCAAACGAGATCCGCGACCTCGAGCGACGTTCCGAGCCGCGGCACCGGGTAGCTCGCGGCGAGTCGCCTCAGGAGGTCGTCGGTCGCGTGCTCGTGCGTCAGCTCAGTGTCGATCATCCCGGGACAGACGGCATTCACCGTGATGCCGAACGGTCCGAGCTCTTTCGCCGTCGCGCGCGTGAGGCCGAGCATTCCCGCCTTCGACGCGGTGTAGTGCGCGCCGCCAAGTGTGCTGACCGTGCGGCCGGCTGATGAGGAAATGTTGATGATGCGCCCGTAGTGCTGCGCCTTCATCGTCGGGAAGACGGCCTGGGTGAGCAGAAACGGCGCGGTCAGATTCACTTCCATCGCGAGACGCCATTCGTCGGCGGTCAACGACGGGAAGCGCGTCGACCTCGCGAGAGCTGCGTTGTTGACGAGAATGTCGATCCGGCCAAATCGATCCAGCGTATCTCGAACCGCTCGCGTGGGAAAATCGGGAGCGGTGACGTCGCCGGGAATCGCGAGTGCATCGCGGCCAAGCGACTCGGCGACTTCTTTCGAGCGCTCGGCGTCGCGAACGTTTACCGCGACCGCCGCACCTCGTTCGAAGAGTCGGGTGGCGATCGCGCGCCCGAGTCCGCGGGCCGCCCCCGTTACGATCGCGACGCGTCCGGAGAAGTCTCCAGCGCGAGCGTCGGGCGTACGAGGGCGTTCCGGGGCGCTCACGCGGCTATGGGTGGGCCAAGCCGGCGTCGACCTCGTGGACCACGCGCAGCATCTCGGCGCGCGGCATGTGAAGAATCATCTCGAGCTCGCCCGGATCGAGCCACACGCCGTGGCCGTCCGGGCAAACGTCGACCTTTAGTGTTCTGAAAAGGCGCTCCTCGAGTCCCTTACCGCAGCGGGAACACTTCGGCCGCTTGTCCGACGCTTCGCGCGCTGACCGTTCGGCGTCCAGCGCCGCGCGCCGGTCCTTGAGCCACTCCGCGTCGCGCCGTGCGAAATACTCGTTTTCGTTTTGACTAGGCTTGCCCGACTCCCACACGTTGCCCCCCTTGGCGTTGGAACAACGGAGTTAGCTGGTGGGGATTGTGCGGGCAAGTCTTGCGGCGACGGGCGACGGGCGACGGGCGACGGGCGATGGGCGATGGGCGATGGGCGATGGGCGATGGG
>Ga0070683_100001360_pt1 | contig 18704 bp, 14 predicted proteins | sample KBSC713LmetaG_FD_64662 | JGI IMG/M metagenome (GOLD analysis project Ga0070683, IMG submission 64662) | Corn rhizosphere microbial communities from Kellogg Biological Station, Michigan, USA - KBS C7.1-3L metaG | ecosystem: Host-associated > Plants > Roots > Rhizosphere ... | reverse complement strand
GCGAAGGCTACCTTTGCCATTCGCCGTTTGGAACACCGTGCAGCCCGTGCCACAGCCCGATCGCGTGGTGCTGGTGAAGGCCAGCGCATCGGCGGGCACCGCCAGGGCGGCGCCGACTACCAGCAAGAGGAGGATTCTTCGCATGTCGTATCTCAGTATTGAGTGTTTGTGTAAGATGGAAAGTGCTCTAATGTAAGTGTTTTGTAAGCGAACGCTACCACCAGGTTGCAGCCGTCGCGTAACCGGCGGCCGCGGACGAGCGGGGACCCCTCCACGCCCTCTCCAGGGACATGATCGGCCGGGAAGCGTCGCTGGTTGAGCGGTATCGGTTTGCGGCTGCGCTCAGTGGGCCACGTCGATCGCCCGCGACTCGCGGATGACCGTCACCTTGATCTGGCCCGGGTACTCGAGCTGGGCTTCGATCTCCCGTGCGATCTCGTGGCTGAGCAGGGTGGCGGTGTCGTCGTCGACCTCCTCCGGCTTCACCATCACCCGGATCTCGCGACCCGCCTGCATGGCATAGCAGCGCTCCACCCCGCGCTTGGAGGTGGCGATCTGCTCGAGCCCCTCGAGCCGCTTGATGTAGTGCTCCAGCGCCTCGCCGCGGCCTCCCGGCCGCGAGGCCGAGATCGCGTCGGCCGCAATCACCAGCACGGCCTCGACGGTCTGCGGCTCGACGTCGTAGTGGTGGGCCTCGATGGCATGGGAGACGCTCGGCGACTCCCGGTACTTACGGGCCATGTCCGCCGAGATCACCGCATGCGCACCCTCGACCTCGTGGGTCACCGCCTTGCCGAGGTCGTGCAGCAGGGCGGCCCGCCGCGCGGTCTTCTGGCTCGCCCCCAGCTCGGAGGCCATGATCGCCGCCAGGTGTGAGCACTCGATCGAGTGCTTGAGCACGTTCTGCCCGTAGCTGGTCCGGTAGTGCAAGCGGCCGAGCATCTTCACCAGCTCGGGGTGCAGCCCGTGGACGTTGGCCTCGAAGCAGGCCTGCTCGCCGTGGCGGACGACCTCCTCCTCGATCTCGCTCTTCGACTGGTAGTACATCTCCTCGATCCGCGAGGGATGGATGCGGCCGTCGGCGATCAGCTTGTCCAGCGTCAGCTTCGCGGTCGCCCGCCGCACGCCGTCGAACGCCGATAGCACCACCGCGCCCGGTGTGTCGTCGATGATCACGTCGACCCCGGTCAGGTTCTCCAGCGAGCGGATGTTCCGGCCCTCGCGGCCGATGATCCGGCCCTTCAGGTCGTCGCTGGGAAGCTGCACCACCGAGACGGTGGTCTCGGCAGTGTGGCTGGAGGCCGTGCGCTGGATCGCCACCGAGAGGATGTTGCGGGCGCGGCGGTCTGCCTCGACCTTCGCCTCCTCCTCGATCTGGCGGACGAGCTTGGCCATGTCGTGGCGGGTCTCGTCCTCGACCTTGACCAGCAGCGCGTCCCGGGCCTGCTGGGCCGTCAACCCGGCCACCCGCTCGAGCTCTGCCAGCTGCTGGTCGCGCAGCGTCTTCAGGTCCTCCTGCATCTGCTTGGCGTGCGCCTCGCGGTCTGCGATCGACTGGTCTCGCCGGCTCAGCTCGTCCAGCCGATCCTGCAGCTGTTCCTCCTTCGCCAGCACCCGCTCCTCGATCTTGACCAGGTCCGAGCGGCGGTCGCTCAGGATCTGCTCCTGCTCCGCGCGCTGGTGCAGCAGCTCCTCCCGCGCTGCAACCTTGGCCTCCTTGAGCTGGCTCTCGGCCCGGCTTTCGGCGTCGCTCAGGATCCGCTCCGCCTGGCGTTCGGCATCGGCCAGCCGCCCCATCGCCAGGCGGGTACGCGCGGCGTACCCGATGGCGATACCCGCGACGAGCGCGAGCACGCCGATCAGCGCCTGCGTCATCTCTAGCTCCTTCGTACGTACCGCCCGCGGAGACCGCGAACGGAGAATGAGTTCGTCAGGCCCGGTTCGCGCTCGTGACTCGCCGGCGTCCGCCGCCCACCATCCAGCGCGCCCATGTGGGCGGCCGTCGATCGATGATGAGAGCTTGCACGAACGTCATTGAGAGAGGTCTGCGGTTGCAGTGCCGTTCACGATACGCGGAGCCGGGCTCCACCTGAACTGTACTTCACCCGCAATCGCCGTTGCAATCCGCGGAAGGTGAACCGGCTTGCATCAGTCCGTAAAAGCCGCCGCTTCTCACTCCCAGTCGGCGCCGACGGCCTCCATCACGGTCTCCTCGTCGAACCCGCGTCGCGCCAGCAGGCCGGCGGCCCGGCGCTTGACCTCGGCATCATACGGCAGCGGTCCGAACCGCTGCTCGGCGACCCGCCGGGCCCGCTCGAGGTCGGAGACGGCGTGGTCGTGGACCGCCGGCTCGCGAAGCCCCGCCGCCAGGGACAACCGGTCGAGATCGCGGGCGACCCGCAGGTGGCCGTGCCCTCGCTCATCCATGAGCGCGGCGGTGCGCTGGGCCAGCGCGACATCGTCGACCAGTCCCAGCCGGTCCAGCCGGTCGACCACCGACTCGGCCTCGCCCTCGTCGAGGCCCCAGCCCCGCAGCCGGTCGCCCAGCTCTGCCGCCGACCGCGCCCGCACACTCAGCAATCGCAGCGCACGCTGCTCACAGCGATCGACCTCGGCATCCCGCCACAGCGCGGCCATCTGCGCCTCGGCCAGACCGCTGCCGACCCGCAGGCCCAGCGCCGCCACCCGGCGCTGGTGGATGCGGATCCGCTCGCCCTGGTCGAGCTGCAGCTCGACCAGCGGTCCCTGGCGCACCAGCGAGATCGAGCGAACGACGTGGCGGCTCACGTCGACCGCCGGACTACTCGGCCAGCACTGCCGCGCCGTTCGACGACGCGGGGATCACGGTCGACTCCTCGGGCTGGGGCGTGCTCGACCGGATCGGCACTACGACGTCGGGATACTCGAGCTGGATGGCCTCGAGGATCTTCGTCGTCACGTCTGGATGCTCGACCATGAACGCCTTGACGTTTGTCCGGCCCTGGCCCAGGCGCTCGTCGCCGAAGGAGAAGTACGAGCCCGACTTCTGCACGATCTTCTTCTCCAGCGCGACGTCGAGCACCGATCCCTCCCACGAGATGCCCTCGCCGTAGGCGATGTCGAATTCGGCCTGCTTGAACGGCGGCGCGACCTTGTTCTTGACGATCTTCACCCGCACCCGGTTACCGACCGCCTCGGTGCCCTCCTTGAGGGTCTCGATGCGGCGGATGTCGAGCCTGACCGACGAGTAGAACTTGAGCGCGCGGCCGCCGGGGGTCGTCTCCGGCGAGCCGAACATGACGCCGATCTTCTCCCGCAGCTGATTGGTGAAGATGCAGATGGTGCCGGTGCGGTTGAGCGTGCCTGCGATCTTGCGCAGAGCCTGGCTCATCAGCCGGGCCTGGAGCCCGACATGCGAGTCGCCCATCTCGCCCTCGATCTCGGCCCTGGGCACCAGCGCGGCCACCGAGTCGATCACGAGCACATCGAGCGCGCCGCTGCGGATCAGCATCTCGGCGATCTCGAGTGCCTGCTCGCCGTTGTCGGGCTGCGACACCAGCAGCTCGTCGACGTTCACCCCGATCCGCCTCGCATAGGTCGGGTCCATCGAGTGCTCGGCGTCGATGAACGCTGCCAGGCCGCCCTTCCGCTGCGCCTCCGCCATGACGTGATAGCAGAGCGTGGTCTTGCCCGAGGACTCCGGGCCGAACACCTCGACCACCCGGCCGCGGGGAAGCCCCCCGATGCCCAGCGACAGGTCGAGCGACAGCGCGCCCGTCGACACCGAGTCGACGTCGACATGACCCGCCTCGCCCATCTTCATGATCGCGCCCTTGCCGAACTGCCGCTCGATCTGGCTGACCGCGGCCTCGAGTGCCTGATCCCGCTCCATCTCTTCCACCCCTTCCCCGGCGAACCACCGGGCATCGTGCTTGCGACGAACAAACGTTCGTGGCAATACTAGACGCCCAGTCGGACGCACCTCAAGCGCCGAAGTGACGCGAATCGGCACCGAGATGCTCGCGCAGCATGTGAAGCGCTGCAACCGTCGCCCGCAGCCGCACGTCCGCCCGGCCGCCCGGCCACTGCGTGCGGGCGCCCTCCCCGCCCCACGGCGACGCCACGTGCAGGTGCACGAGGCCGACCGGCTTCTCGTCGCTGCCACCGCCCGGGCCGGCGATGCCGGTCACGGCCACCGCCACCTCGGCGCCCAGCCGCTGTCGGGCACCGGCGGCCATCGCCTCGGCCACCTCCGCGCTGACCGCCCCGTGACGTGCCAGCAGCTGCTCGGGCACGCCCAGCAGGGCGATCTTCAGCTGGTCGGAGTAGGTGACCGCCCCGCCGGCCACCACATCGGAGCTGCCGGCCACCGAGGTCAGCTCCGCGGCCACCATCCCGCCGGTGCACGACTCCGCCGTGGCGATCCGCACGCCACGGCGGCGGGCCAGCTCGAGCACCATCGCTGCCAGCGGCTGCTCGCCGGTGGCGAACACGTGGTCGCCGAGCAGCGCCCGCAGCCGCTCGACCAGCGCCGCCGCGGCATCCGCCCGCTGGGGGTCGGCCCGGACATCGATCTCGATCTCGTAGTTGCGGGCGCAGATGCTGGTCTCGATCCCCGGCGCGTCGCCCCCGGCCTCGGCGAACAGGTCGGCGACCCTCGACTCGCTGATGCCGTAGGTGCGCGTCACCCAGCGGTCGCGCTCGTGCGTGCCGTCGAACAGCCCGGCGAGCAGCGGGTGCCCGGGGGCGTCCTCGAACAGCCGCCGGAGCTCTGACGGCACGCCCGGCAGCACCACCACGCGCTTCTCGCCCAGCGCGAGCACCAGCCCCGGAGCGGTACCGGCCAGCCCCAGCACCTCCGCGCCTTCGGGGATGTGGGCCTGCTTGCGGTTCCCGGTCGCGTAGCGCACGGGGTCGGTCCCGCTGCGCGCCGCATAGGCGTCGGTCCAGGCCGTGATCCGGCCCAGGATGGCCTCATCCATCCGAAGCGGCACACCGGCCACCGCGGCCACGGCCTCAACCGTGCGATCGTCGTGCGTGGGGCCCAGGCCTCCGGACGTGACCACCAGGTCGGCGACCTCCAGCAGCTCTCGCAGGCCAGTCTCGATGTCGGGCACCTCGTCGCCCACCACCAGCACGCGAGCCATGCGCATCCCCAGCCTCTCCAATCGTTCCGCCAGATGCGCGGCGTTACGGTCGGCGATCACGCCGCGGAGCAGCTCGTTGCCGGTTAGAAGGACGGCCGCTCGGGGCGGCGTCACGCCTTGGTGGCGCCCGAGCGCGTGACCTTGATCACGGTGCCGGAAGCCAGATACGGCAGCCTGACCCGCTTGCCGTCGACGGTCACCTGCTCGATCGAGCCGGGAGCGCCGAAGCTCAGATAGAGCGGCTTCCAGGTCCGCACCGTGGCGGTAACGCCGGCCTGGAGCTCGTAGCTCGACAGGTCGGTGCCCTTGACCGAGACCGCGGCCCTGCCCGTGCGCGAGCCGATGTGCGCGGTGATCCAGCAGTTGCCGTTGACGGTGATGGCGACCCGGAAGGCGCCGGGGCGCTGCTTCGTCTTCTTCGCCGGCTGATCCTTGGCGGAGTCCTTCTTCGTCGTCGCGGTGGTCGTCGTGGGGATCGTGTGCGCGTCGGTCTTGGCCGGCGGGATCGGGAACTGGGCCTTGTGCCCGGAGGACTGGAAGCCGAGGACGACGATCGCCGAGATGGCCACTATGGCCGCCAGCGCGATCATGACGATGTTCGACTCCTTGCGCCGGCGGCGGCCGGTGCGGCCCTGGGAGCGAGGGTAGATCTCCCGCTCGACGTCCCCCCGAGGGTCGTAGTGCCGCGAGTTGTACTCGTCGATGAACAGCTGCCCGTCGAGGCCGAGGAAGTCGGCGTAGGCGCGGAGGAAGCCCTTGGTGTACGTGGGACCCGGCAGCACCGAGAACTGCTCGTCCTCGAGCGCCTTGATGTAGCGGGAGCGGATCTTGGTGTCCTGCTCGACCTGCGAGTAGGACAGGCGCCTGCGCTCCCGCGCCTCCTGTAATGAGCGACCGATCTCAAACATGTGGAAGGGGCAGCCTGGGTGGCCGCCGCCTGAGTCTATCTATCCCTCGCGCGGAAAGTAGCGATCCCGAAGCAGGCCGGCAAGTCCCGAGGCGCTGGCGACCAGCACCGCCACGAACACGTACTCCGCGAACTGCAACGCGCAGTCGCCGCCGCAGGATTCGCTGCCGATCACGACGCTTCCCAGCACCACCACGCCGATCGCCAGCACCGGCCCCAGCGCCGCCGCCAGGCCCATCCGCGCCCCGAACACGGCGCCCAGCACCGCCGCCTCGAGGACCAGCATCGCGCCGAGCAGGTCGGTCGTGCCGCGGGCGGCGAGCGCCAGCACGATCAGCACCTGGGAGGTGAAGCCGAGCACGACCGGCAGCACGTACTGGCGCAACGGCGGGCCGGGACGGCGGACGCCCAGCACCCGGCGGGCGACCGCAGCATTCGCGGACGCCAGCTGCTCGAGGCCGGCCCGGGTCAGCCCGGTCTGGTCGAGCGCGGCCTCCAGCCAGTCCTCGCCGCGCTGCACGGCCGCGGCCATCCGCGAGCGGCGGACCTCGCCCTCCTCCTCGAACATGCGGACGATGCCCAGCGTCGCCGCGCCCAGCCTGCGGTGGACGTGCTGGCCCTGCGCGCTCACCTCCAACGGCAGCCCGTCGAGCTCGAACTCCGCGAACACCGCGGGCTCGCCATCGAGCTCTCCCGGGTGCAGCGCCAGGCCGTCGTCATCGCCGCCGTAGGCGTGCTGAAGCACGCGCGCAAAGGCCGTCAGGTCGACCGCACGGCAGACCACCTCGATCCGGGAGTGCGGCGTCTGCAGGCCCAGCGGGTAGGGCCCGACGATCACCGGGTCGTACGGCGCCAGCGTGTCCAGCAGCCTGGTCTCGAGCAGGCGGGCGTACCAGTCGTCGGACGTCGCCATCGCCGCGAAGCCTAGGCGGTGGGGCGACCGCGCGCCGCCACGTCACGCCCCCGTCACACCGCCCGGCGCCCGGCTCCGAGCCCGGCACGGTGCCAGGCACGGTGCCGGGCACCTTGCGGGGGAGGGGCGGTTTCGTGACGGTCGGGAGAAGAAGTCTCTGCGGAGCGGGCACAGCAGGCCGTCGCCGGGCGCGCGAAAAAGCGTCACGGCCGTGGAGCGGCGGCCGCTAGAAGGTGTACTCGGCCGACGGCTCGGGGTCGGGATCGACCGGCGCCGGGTCGCCCAGGATCCGGGCCAGGTCGCTCTCGGCGATCAGCACGTTGCGGGCCTTCGATCCCTCGTAGCCGGAGACGATGCCGCGTCGCTCGAGCATGTCGATCAGCCTGCCGGCGCGGGTGTAGCCGACCCGCAGCCGCCGCTGGAGCAGCGACACGGATGCCGTCTGGTGCTGGGCGACCAGCCGGATCGCGTCCTCGAGCACCGGGTCCTCGTCGGCGTCCAGCTGCTCGGACTCGACATCGGAGGGCAGCTCCAGCAGCTCCTCCTCGAACGTCGGCTCGCCCTGGCGGCGGCACGCCGAGACGATCCGGCCGATCTCATCCTCCGAGATGTACGCGCCCTGGACGCGCTGCATCTTGCTGGTGCCGAGCGGCTTGTACAGCATGTCGCCCTGGCCCAGCAGCGCCTCGGCGCCGTTGACGTCCAGGATCACGCGGGAATCGGTCTGGCTGGACACCGCGAACGCGATCCGCGACGGCACGTTGGCCTTGATCATGCCGGTGATCACATCGACGCGCGGGCTCTGCGTGGCCAGCACCAGGTGGATGCCGACCGCCCGCGACTTCTGTGCCAGGCGGATGATCGAGTCTTCGACGTCGGCCGGCGAGACCATCATCAGGTCGGCCAGCTCGTCGATCACGACCAGCATGTACGGGATGCGGTCGCGCCCCTCGCGCTCGCGGGAGCGATTCCACTCGACCAGGTTGCGGGTCTTGGCGGCGCCCATCAACTCGTAGCGGCTCTCCATCTCGCGCACCACGTTCTGCAGCACCAGCGCGGCGTTCTTCATGTTGGTGACCACCGGCGTCAGCAGGTGCGGGATGGCCTCGTAGTGGTTCAGCTCCACCCGCTTGGGGTCGACCAGGATCATCCGCACCTCGTCGGGCGCGGCGCGCAGCAGGATCGAGGACAGCAGCGCGTTGATGCAGCCCGACTTGCCGGCGCCGGTGGTGCCCGCGATCAGCAGGTGGGGCATCTTGGCCAGGTCACAGGCGACCGCGTTGCCGGAGATATCCTTGCCCAGCCACGCCGTCAGCGGGCTCGAGCCGGACGCTGCCTCGCCGTACACGTCGCCCAGCGTGACCATCGTCGGCGAGCTGTTGGGCACCTCGACCCCCACCGCCTGCTTACCGGGGATCGGCGCCAGGATCCGGATCTCGGTCGTGGCCAGCGCGTAGGCCAGATCGTCGCGCAGCTGCGACACGCGACTGACCTTGATGCCAGGTGCGAGCTGCAGTTCGTAGCGGGTGACCCGCGGCCCGGAGACCATGCCCACCAGCCGGGACTCGACGCCGAAGTTCGCGAGCGCCTCGACCAGCTGCCGCGCCACCCGCTGATGGTCGTGGCCGCCGCCGCCCGACGCCCGGCTGCGCTTGAGGATCGAGGCCGGCGGCAGCGTGTAGACAACCGGCGGCCTGGGGCTCGTGTCGAGCGGCAGCTGCTCCGCGTCCGCCGCCGCGGCCACCTCAGCGGTGACTTCCTCGTCCGGCGGGATCTCGACGGACGGCGGCTCGGGATCCGCGGTTTCGTCGTCGCCGGCCAACACCTCCGGCAGCGACGCCGGGTCATCCTCGGGTAGTTCGAACTCGGGGACGTCGCCGAACAGGTCGGCGTACTCCTCGCTGCCGTCGAGCGGTGCCTGGCCGGACCGCTCGGGCGCGCCCCCCGGCACCGCGGTCAGCGTGGGCCGGGAGCTGGGCCGCTCGCGGTACAGGCGGGCCATCTCGCCGCCGATCCGGGCGCCCGCTCCGGCGGCGGTCTCGGCCGCCCTGGCGACCTGCAGCCCGGAGCGCCGCATCAGCACGCCCACCGAGGCGCCGGTCAGGAGCACGACGGCGACCAGGAAGCCGAGGGCGACCAGGATCGTCACGCCGATGGCGCCGACAGCCGCCTCCAGCAGCGTGCGCGCGTAGGCGCCGAGCAGTCCGCCGTGATCCTGGGCGGCAACGGTGTCGGTGGTCGAGAGCGCCAGCACTGTCGAGGCCACCAACGCCAGCACGCCGGCCCGCAGCGGCCGCAGGTGTCGGATCGGGCTGTCCAGGAACACCAGCGCACCGGCGCCGATGGCGATCGGCGGCAGGATTGCGGCGGCCTGACCCACCATCAGGTGGAGCAGGCCATGCATCTTCTCGCCGACCACGCCGCCGTTCCAGCCCAGGAACTCGACGAAGGCGAGGAACGTGCCGACCGCCAGCAGACCACCGCCGATCAGGTCGGAGCGGTGCTCAAAAGAATGTCGGCTCGGCGCGCGCTTCCGCTGGGGGGTCTGAGAGCGGATGGGGGTCTTACGCGAGCGCCGAGCCGGTTTTGAACCAGGAGCGCGATGGGTCCGTCGCGTAGTGGTCCTGGCCATTGGCGATGGTATTCGCCCCGTCGGACGACAGTCCTTCCGGGAATTCGGCGCAGCTTTTCGGGTCAGACTTCGACGATCACCGGCAGCACCATCGGGCGCTTGCCGGTCAGCCGCGATGACAGCTCGGCGAGGGCGTCATGCATCCGCTCCTCCACCAGCACGACCTCCGTGATCCCCCGTGCCTGGCACTCGTCGAGCACAGCGTCGGCGGCGTCGCGTGCCGCGTCCAGCAACACCTGGCCGTCGTCGTCGGGCATCTCGAAGCCGCGAGCGATCACCTCGGGGTCGGTCACCGGCCGGGCGGTGTCGGCAGCGATCGTGGCGACGACGATCAGCACGCCGTCGGTGGCCAGCCTACGGCGGTCGCGCAGCACCTCGTCGCGCAGGTCACCCACCGAGAAGCCGTCGACCAGCGTGATCCCGGCTTCGATCTGGCCCTGCACGCTCAGCCCGTCGCCGTCGAGCTCGAGCACCATGCCGTTGTCGGCCACGCGGATCGCGTGTGCCGGGACGCCGGTCTGCTCGGCGATCGCGGCGTGGGCGCGGAGCATCCTGTACTCGCCGTGAACCGGCATGAAGCTCTGCGGACGCACCGCCTCCAACAGCTCGCGCAGCTCCTCGGACGAGCCATGGCCGGAGACGTGTACGTAGGCGTTGTTCTCGGTCAGCACGGCGGCGCCCATCCGCGACAGACGGTTGATGGTGTCGTAGACGTTCACCTCGTTGCCGGGGACGGCCTTGGACGACATGATCACGGTGTCGGTCGGATGCACCTGCACCCACTGGTGCTCGCCCAGGGCCATCCTGGTCAGGGCAGAGCGCGGCTCGCCCTGGCTGCCGGTGCAGACGATCACCACCTCGTCCGGCCGGAACGACTCCAACACCCGCGGCTTGATCAGGGTCTCGTCCTGCACGTGCGCATAGCCGAGGTTGCGCGAGATGTTCAGGTTCCGCACCATCGAGCGGCCGATCACGCACACCTTGCGCCCCGTGTACTCGGCCGCGTCCATCACCTGCTGGAGCCGGTGGATCTGCGACGCGAACGAGGTCACGATCACCCGGCCGGGGGCCTCGGCGATGATCTTGCGCAGCGACGGCCCGACCGTGGCCTCAGACGCGGTGCGACCGGGGTTCTCGGCATTCGTCGAGTCGGACAGCAGCAGGGCGACGCCGCGGTCGCCGAGTTGCCGCAGCCGGGCGAGGTCGGCGGGCCGGCCGTCGATCGGCGTCATGTCGATCTTGAAGTCGCCGGTGTGCAGGATGGTGCCGTGCGCCGTGTGTAGGGCGACCGCCACCGCATCAGGGATCGAGTGCGTCATCCGCACGAACTCGGCCTGGAACGGCCCCACATCGACGCGCCCGCCGTCGGGCGAGACCTCGACCAACTGGACGTCGTTGCCGAGGCCGTGCTCGTCCAGCTTGGACTTGATCAGGCCCAGGGTGAGCCGCGTGCCCATCACCGGCGGGAAGGTGCCCAGCTCCTTCAGCAGGTAGGGCAGCGCGCCCACATGGTCCTCATGGCCGTGGGTGAGGATCACCGCCCGCAGGCTGTCGGCGCGATCGGCCACGTAGGCGAAGTCGGGCAGCACGAGGTCGATGCCGTGCATCTCGGCGCGCGGGAAGGTCAGCCCGACGTCGATCAGCACCAGGTCGCCGTCCTGCTCGAAGACGGTCATGTTCTTGCCCACCTCGCCCAACCCGCCGAGGGGGATGATCCGCACCGCTGCTTTCATGGTCAGGCCGTCGCCGGGATCCCCACGCCGGCCGTCTCGAGGGCCTCGCGGATGCTGTCGCACTGATCCTGGGTGGCGTCGATAAGGGGCAGCCGCAGGCCGCCGACCCCATGGCCGAGCATGTTGAGCGCCGCTTTCAGCGGGATCGGGTTGGTGGTGACCGCGAGCCCCTCGTACAGCGGGCGAAGGCTCTCGTCGATCCGCTCGGCAGCGGCGACGTCTCCGGCCGCCACAAGCGAGATCATCTCCCGCATGCGCCGGCCGGCCACGTGCGAGGCGACGTGGATGCCCCCCACTCCGCCGAGGCGTAAGAACGGCATCAGCAGGTCGTCGTTGCCGGCGTACAGCGCCAGGCCGCCGTGGCGGACGATCTCGGCAGCCTGGTCGAGATCGGGCGTGGCCTGCTTGACGGCGACCACGTTCTCGATCTCTGATAGCCGGGCCAGCAGCGCCGGCGACAGGTTGAGGACGACGCGTTGGGGGATGTTGTAGACGATCACCGGCCGTCCCTCGGCGGCCTCGGCGATTGCCGCGTAGTGGGCGACGATGCCGTCTTCGGGCGGTTTGTTGTAGTACGGGGTGACCGCCAGGAACCCGTCCACCCCGCAGGCCAGTGCGGAGCGGGTGAGCGCCGCGGAGTGATGGGTGTCATACGTCCCGGTGTTGGCGATCACCGTCGAGGTCGCCCCCACCTCGGCCACGACGGCCTCGAACAGGTCGAGCTTCTCGTGGTCGCCGATGGTCGGCCCCTCGCCCGTGGTGCCGGCGACGACGATGCCGTCCGAGCCGTTCTCGACCAGGTGCCGGGCAAGCCGCCTGGCGCCGTCGATGCTGAGCGATCCGTCGGCGGCGAATGGGGTCACCATCGCCGTCATCAGCTCACCGAGGATCGCGGTCATGGGTCGATTCTACCCCTCCCGCCCGCCGACTCCTGCACCCCCTATAGTTGAATCGATGACGGGCAGGGTGGAATCGATCCACATCATCCGGGGCATCGACATGCCGATCGAGGGCCGGGAAGCGATCCGCGTGCACGCCGGCCGCGGCCTGGAGGGCGACCGCCACACCCCGCCGGAGGGCGGCTCCCACCAGCCGGGCGAGTTCGCGCTGACGCTGGTCGAATCGGAGGCGCTTCAGGCTGTGCGCGACGAGCATGGCATCGACCTGTCCGACGGCCGCTCCCGCCGGCAGCTGATGACCCGCGGCATCAGGCTCAACGACCTGGTGGGCAGGGAGTTCCGCGTGGGGACGATCCGCTGCCGAGCCGTCGAGCTGTGCGAGCCGTGCACGCACCTGGAGCGGATGACCGCCGGCGGCGTGATCAAGGCGCTCGTACACCGCGGCGGGATCATGGCCGACGTGCTCGAGGGCGGCACGATCTCCGTCGGCGACGAGGTCGCCGAGGTCACGGCCGGCTGACCTCAGAGCAGTGCGTCCAGCCCCACGGTGAGTCCGGCCGGCAGATCGCGGATCCGCTCGATCGCGAGCAGCACGCCGGGCGCGAAGGCATCGCGGGAGGTGGTGTCGTGACGGATGGTGAGCGTCTGTCCCAGGGCACCGAAGATCACCTCCTGGTGGGCGACCAATCCCGGAAGCCGCACGCTGTGGATCGGGACGTCGCCTCCGATCAGCTGCGCCGTCGCCCTTGCGGTGCCCGACGGGGCGTCCTGCTTGGTGTCGGCGTGGAGTTCGACGATCTCGCAGGCGTCCATCTGCGGAGCCGCGAGCTCGGCAAACCGCATCATCAGCACCGCGCCGATCGCGAAGTTCGGCGCGTGGAAGATCGGCAGTCCCGCCTCCGCCGCCCTCTCGCCATGGGCTTCGAGCTCCTCGCCGGCGAGGCCGCTGGTGCCCAGCACCAGCGGCAGCCGGGCGGCCAGGCACAGTTCGCATGCCTCGGCCGCGAAGCCGGGCACGCTGAAGTCGACTACCACGTCGGCCGGCGTCGTTGCCAGGGCGTCGGCCAGGGTCAGCTCCAGCGATGGGGCGGCGGCTGCCACCAGTTCGACCCCGGGATCGCGTTCCAGCACCGGCCGCAGAGCCTGGCCCACCTTGCCGGTGGCGCCGGAGAGGATGACCCGGATCATGGCGCCCACTCTACCGGCGGCCGCCGCCCGGGGGCGGGTGACGATCAGCCGGCGAGCAGGGCCGGGTTGAGCTGGCCGACGGCCTCGCGGAACCGCTCCTCGTTGGGCCCGATCCCCGCCACCGACAGCTCCGCCGGGTTGAACAGCTGGCGGGCCAGGGCGGCCACCAGGTCGGGCTCGACGGCGTCGATCTCGGCGCAGATGCGGTCGAGCGACAGCACCTCGGTGTCGGTCAGCACCGACTTCCCCAGCCGGCTCGCCCGATTGCTGGTCGACTCCATCGACAGCATGATCCGGCCCTTGAGGTTCTCCTTCGCCCGCTCCAGCTCGCCGGCGCCCAGGTCGCCGTCGCCGATCAGGGTCAGCTGGTCGGCCACGATCCGCACGCACTCGGCCAGGTTGTCCTCGCGGGTGCCCACGTACACGCCGATCATCCCGGTGTCGGCGTACTGGGACGCGAAGGTGTACACCGAGTAGGCCATCCCCCGCCGCTCGCGGATCTCCTGGAACAGCCGGGACGACGCCGAGCCACCGAGCATCGAGTCGAGCAGTGAGGCGGCGAACCTGCGCCGGTCGGAACGCGGAAGCCCGATGCCGCCCAGGCAGACGTGGTACTGCTCCGACGGCTTGGTCACGAACAGCGTGGTCGGCACCGAGTCCCCCACCCACACCGGCCGCACGCCCGCGAGCGGGTCGGCGGGTGTCGCGTCGCGTCCGAATCGCTGCTCGATCATGTGAGCCAGCGGCTCGTGCTCGAGGTTGCCGGCTGCCGCGATCACCAGGTTCGGACCGACGTAGCGCTCGGCGTGGTACGCGCGCACGGCATCCATGTCCAGCCGGCGGATGGCGTCGGCGGTGCCGATCACCGGCCGGCCCAGCGGATGGCGGGGGAACACCGCCTGGGAGATCAGGTCGTGGGCGAGGTCGTGGTAGCTGTCCTCGTACATGGCGATCTCCTCCAGCACCACCTCCCGCTCGGCGACCAGGTCGGCCTCCGCGAAGGTGGGCGAGAGCAGCATGTCGCTCATCACGTCGAGAGCGGTCTCGAGGTGGGCGTCGAGCACGCGCGCATAGAGCACCGTGTACTCCTTCGCCGTGGCCGCGTTCAGCTCGCCGCCCAGGCCGTCGAACACCTGCGCGATCTCGACCGCCGAGTAGCGGCCCGATCCCTTGAACAGCAGGTGCTCGATGAAGTGCGAGATGCCGGCCTGCTCGGGCGACTCGTCGCGCGAGCCGGCGCCGATCCACATGCCGATCGCCACGGAGCGCACGGAGCGAACCCGCTCGGTGACGATTCGTTCGCCGTCGTCGAGCGTCGTGACGGTGTACCGCTGCACTTGGCGCAGTCTACTGACCGCCGCCCGGCCCGCCACTCCCCTGGCAGGGGGAGCGACGGGCGCGGGGAGCGGTGCTAGCGATCTCGCCGCCGGCCGCGGTCACGATCCCTGCCGCCGCCGCCACCACCGCGGCCGTCGCGGCCGCGCTCCTGGCGCTCGGGGGCGGGGTTGGCCTCGGCCACCGCCACCAGGGCCTCGGGCGTGATGTCCGTCCCGTCCTCGACCTTGGCCACGAGCGTGAGCCCGATCCGGCCGCGGTCCTTGTCGACCTCGGTGACGCTGACACGCACCATGTCGCCGCGGTCGAACACCTGCTCGGCCGAGGCCAGCCGCTGCCCCTTGGGCAGGATGCGGCTGACGTGGAGCAGGCCGTCGACGCCCTTCTTGAGATTCACGAAGGCGCCGAAGTCGGCGATCTTGACCACCTCGCCGGTGAACTCCTCGCCGACCTCGATCTCCTTGGTCATGGAGTCGATCGCCTGGCGGGCGTTCTCGGCCAGCTCGCCGTTGGTGCCGTAGATGCGAATCGTGCCGTCTTCCTCGATGTCGATCTGCACCTCGTAGTCGGCCTCCAGGGAGCGGATCGTCTCGCCGCCCTTGCCGATCACCATGCCGATGAAGTCCGGATGGATCTTGGTCGACACGATCCGTGGCGCATGGGCCGCCACCTGCTCGCGCGGAGCCGAGATCGCCTCGCGCATTCTGCCCAGGATGAACAGCCGCGCATCCCGGGCCTGGCTGAGCGCGTTGCGCAGCAGCTCGGTGGTGACGCCGGTGATCTTGATGTCCATCTGCAGGGCGGTCACGCCCTGCTCGGTGCCGGCGACCTTGAAGTCCATGTCACCGAGATGGTCCTCGGCGCCCTGGATGTCGGTCAGGATGACGTGGGCGTCGCCCTCCTTGATCAGGCCCATGGCGATCCCCGCCACCGGCGCCTTGATCGGCACACCGGCGTCCATCAGCGACAGCGTCGACCCGCAGACCGATGCCATCGAGGACGAGCCGTTCGACTCCAGGATCTCCGACACCACGCGCATCGTGTAGGGGAACTCCTCGGCGTCGGGAATGACCGGCACCAGCGCCCGCTCGGCCAGCGCGCCGTGACCGATGTCGCGGCGCTTGGGGCCGCGCATGAAGCCGGTCTCGCCCACGCTGTAGGGCGGGAAGTTGTAGTGGTGGATGTAGCGTTTGGTCTCGTCGAGCGACAGGTCGTCGATCCGCTGCTCCTCCTTGCCCGTACCCAGCGTGGCAAGCGTCAGGGCTTGCGTCTGGCCGCGGGTGAAGAGCGCCGAGCCGTGCGTGCGCGGCATCACCGTCACCTCGGAGGTGATCGGGCGGATCTCGGTCTCCGACCGGCCGTCGGGCCGGCGCTTGTCGACCGCGATCTTGGTGCGCACGATCTCCTTGTAGATCTTGTCGACCACGCCGAACACCGCCGCCCGGGCCGCCGCATCGAGCGGCGCGCTGCCGTGCTCGTCAGGCTCCCCGCGGGACGGGAAGGGCAGCTGCACCGACTGGGCGATCTGCTCGATCAGCGCGTGGCGCTTGGCCGACTTCAGCTCCTTGGAGTCCTGTTCGGCGTCGGTCAGCGACTTGATGCCCTCGTAGAACTGCTCCTTCAGCGGGCCGTAGACCGCCTGGTCGCGAGCCTCGACGGCCAGCTGAGCGAACGCGAACTGCACGCGCATCCGCCGCAGCACGTCGTCCTCGCTGGACGATCCCGAGACCTCCGGCAGCTCCTGCTTGAGCAGCGCGTCGGCCTTCGGCTGCAGCGCGGCCAGGCCGCCCTCGCGGATGGCGTCGGCCAGCTGCCCGCCGTAGCGGGAGCGCAGCTCCTCGGTGACGGCGCCGTCGACCCACTTGGGCTTGCCGGCCCTCTCGGCCAGCTCGATCTGTGCCTGGCAGAGCCGCTTGATCTCGCCGTGGGCCAGCTCCAGCGCCTCGATCAGGAGATCCTCGGACGCCTCCTGGGCACCCGCCTCGACCATCGTGATCGCCTCGGGCGTGCCACAGACGACCAGGTCGAGCGCCGACTCCTTGAGCTCGGGCAGCGTCGGGTTGATCACCAGCTGGCCGTCGATCTGGCCGATCCGTACGGCCCCCACCGGGCCCATGAAGGGCATCGGCGACAGCATCAGCGCGGCCGAGGCGCCGTTGATGGCCAGGATGTCGTGGCCGTGCACCTGGTCGGCGGAGAACGTGGTCACGATCAGCTGCACCTCGTTCTTGTAGCCCTTCGGCCACAGGGGCCGGATCGGCCGGTCGACCATCCGCGCGGTCAGGATGGCCTTCTCGCCGGCCCGCCCCTCGCGCTTGAAGAAGCCGCCCGGGATCTTGCCCGCGGCATACATCTTCTCCTCGACGTCCACCGTGAGCGGGAAGAAGTCCGCTCCCTCTCGCCCCTCGGTGCGCCCGACGGCTGTGGCCAACACAACGGTCTGGCCCTGCTGCACCAGCACCGCGCCGTGGGCCTGCTTGGCCACGACGCCGGTCTCGAAGCTGATCTCATGGTCGCCGATGGTGGCGGCGACGCGGGTTGCCTCGGGCTCTACTGCAATGCTCATTCTCTTCCGTTCCTCTCTGGCCGGCCCCATCGCCGGCGCAATTCCTCCGTCGAGCCTGGCGGCGCCTAGCGGCGCAGCCCGAGCTCCTTGATGAGGGCCCGATAGCCCTCCAGGTCGTGCCTCTGCATGTAGGTGAGCAGCCGCCGCCGCCTGCCGACGAGCTTCAGCAGCCCGCGGCGCGAATGGTGGTCGTGCTTGTGCACCTTCATGTGCTCCGTGAGCTCCGTGATGCGCTGTGTGAGCAGGGCGATCTGGACTCGCGTCGATCCCGTGTCCTTGTCGTCCCGGCCGAAGCGCGTGACAAGCTCGGTCTTCGCATCCTTGGTAAGCGGCATTGGCCTACCACCTCCTTGCCTCGAGTGTGAGTCGCCGATGACCCAGATCGGTGCCGGCAAGGGGGCGCCGAACCGCGTCACGGCCGCTTCGCACGGTAGCACAGGGCATGTTCGAGGCCGCCCGCGCCCGCCCCCACCGCCCTGCCGGCGGCCGCCCGGGCTGTAGCATCTGCGGTCGGTACGACGCCCAGGCAGCGAGGAACGGGGAGCGTGGTGAGCACAGCGGTGGTGACGGGAGGTGCGGGGTTTCTCGGCTCGCACCTGTGCGAGTACCTGCTGGAGCGCGACTGGCGCGTGATCTGCCTCGACAACCTGGACACGGGGACGCTCGAGAACATCAAGCACCTGCGCGACGACTCGTTCGAGTTCCGCTACCACAACTGCGTCGACTACATCGACATCCCCGATCGGGTGGAGGCCGTGTTCCACCTGGCCAGCCCGGCCTCCCCGGTCGACTATCTCCGGCTTCCGCTCCACACCCTGAAGGTCGGCTCCTACGGCACGCACAACGCGCTCGGACTCGCGAAGTTCAAGCGGGCCCGGTTCCTGCTCGCCTCGACCTCCGAGGTCTACGGCGACCCCGAGGTGCATCCCCAGCGCGAGGAGTACTGGGGCAACGTCAACCCGGTCGGGCCACGAGGCGTGTACGACGAGGCCAAGCGCTACTCCGAGGCGATGACGATGGCCTATCACCGCCAGCAGGGGGTCGACACCCACATCGTGCGGATCTTCAACACCTACGGGCCGCGGATGCGCCAGCACGACGGCAGGGCGATTCCCACATTCCTGCGCCAGGCGCTCGAGGGCAAGCCGATGACGGTGTTCGGCGACGGCTCCCAGACACGTTCGTTCTGCTACGTCGACGACCTGATCGAGGGCATTTTCCGGCTGACGATGAGCGAGGAGCACATGCCCGTCAACATCGGAAACCCCAACGAGATGACGCTGATCGAGCTGGCCGAGGCGATCAAGCGGATGACCGGCACAGCGTCGGAGATCGTGTTCGAGGGGTTGCCCGAGGACGATCCCAAGGTCCGCCGCCCCGACATCACCCGCGCCCGCGAGATCCT
>Ga0070683_100001357_pt1 | contig 18715 bp, 14 predicted proteins | sample KBSC713LmetaG_FD_64662 | JGI IMG/M metagenome (GOLD analysis project Ga0070683, IMG submission 64662) | Corn rhizosphere microbial communities from Kellogg Biological Station, Michigan, USA - KBS C7.1-3L metaG | ecosystem: Host-associated > Plants > Roots > Rhizosphere ... | reverse complement strand
GTTGGTGAAGAGCGTCGTGGCGTCCGGCAGCACGTCGGCCGCGAACCCCCACAGCGCCCGCTTGGGCCCGGTCTCGACGAACACCCGGGCGCCCGCGTCCCACAGCGTGTGCAGCCCCTTGACGAACTGCACCGGCGACGCGATCTGGCGTCCCAGGCTGTCGATGATCTGCTCGACGTCGGACGAGTGGAACTCCCCGTCCACGTTGGCCACGATCGGGACCCGCGGCGGCGACAGCTTCAGCCGGTGCAGCATCGCGCGCAGCGGCTCGGCGGCCGGCGCGACGATCGCGGTGTGGAACGCGTGGCTGACCGGCAGCGGCATCGCCCGGTGCCCGCGGTCGAGCAGCGTCGCGACCGCCTGCTGGACGGCCGCGGTCGCGCCGCCGAGCACGAGCTGGTTGCCCGAGTTGACGTTGGCGAGCACGACGTAGCCGTCGATCTCGGCGATCACCCGTTCGACCTCGTCGATCGGCGCCGAGACCGCGGCCATCGCCCCGTTGTCCTCGACGCTGAGGTGCGCCATCTCGCGCCCGCGGGCGCTGACCGCCTCGAGCGCGTCGGGGAACGACAGCACGCCGGCGGCGACGAGCGCGCCGTACTCGCCGAGCGAGTGGCCCATCACGAGGTCGGGCCGGAACCCGTGCTGCGCAAGCAGCCGGGTCAGCGCGACGTCTGCGGTGAGCACCGCCGGCTGCGTGATCTCGGTGGGCGTCAGCGCCGCGTCGTCGTCGCCGAAGACGATGTCCGAGAGCGCGCGCCCGCCGAGCAGCGGCCGCATGATCTCGTCGGCCTCGTCGAACGTCGCCGCGACCACCGGCTCGGTCTTGCGCAGCTCGCCCAGCATGCCCGCGTACTGCGAGCCCTGGCCGGTATAGAGGAACGCGACCTTCCCGGCCGGGCCGCTGCCACGGAAGATCCCGCGCCCGGCCAGCGCCTTCCAGGCCGCCGGGACCCCGGACTCGAGCGCCTTGAGCGCGGCCGCGACCTTCGCGCGCAACTCCTCGGCATCGCCGTAGTCGATGCAGATCCGCTCGGGCTCCACGAGGTCCTTCGGGTCGGGCTTCCCGGGGGCGGCCGTGCGCAGCCGCTCGGCGAGCCCGGCCTCGTCGGCGGCGCCGACGAGCAGGATCCCGCGCGCGGCCGACGGCAGCTCGGCCGGCACCGAGATCGAGGCGTGCCCGTTGCCGTTGAGCCGGCCCGGCACGTGCTCCTCGAGCACGGCATGGAAGTTCGTGCCGCCGAAGCCGAACGCGCTCACGCCGGCCACGCGCGTGCCGCCGTTGGCGAGCTCCCAGTCGCGCAGCTCGGTGTTGACGGCGAACGGCGTCGACGCCCAGTCGACGTTCGGGTTGGGGCTCGCGAATCCGAGGCTCGGCGGCAGCGTCTTGTGATGCAGCGCCAGCGTCGCCTTGAGCATCCCCGCGGCGCCCGCGGCGGCCTTGAGGTGGCCGATGTTGGACTTCACCGAGCCGAGCGCGACCGAGCCGGGCTTCAGCCCGGCGCCGGCGAACGCGTCGCCAAGGCTGCTGAGCTCGACGTAGTCGCCGACCGCCGTCGACGTGCCGTGACCCTCGATCAGCGAGCACTCGGCGGGAGACAGGCCCGCGTTCTTCCACGCGCGCGCGATCGCGAGCTTCTGGCCGATCGGGTTGGGCGCGGTGATGCCCTTGCCCTTGCCGTCGCTGGAGCCGGCCATGCCGCGGACGACCGCATAGATGCGGTTGCCGTCGCGCTCGGCGTCGGCGAGCCGCTTGAGCACGAACAGCCCCGCGCCCTCGCCCATCACGAAGCCGTCGGCGCCGTCCGCGTACGGCCGCGTGCCGGTGCCCGACAGCGCGCCGATCGCGCAGAACTTGATGAACGACGAGACGCCCATGTTGCGGTCGACGCCGCCGGTGACGACGGCGTCGAACTGGCGCTCGACCAGCCCTTCGATCGACGCGTCCATCGCCGCCATCGCGGACGCGCACGCCGCGTCGACGATGAAGTTCGGCCCGCGCAGGTTGAACAGGTTCGCGATGCGGCCGGCGAGGCAGTTGGAGAGCTCGCCCGGCATCGTGTCCTCGGTGATCGGCGGCAGGTCGTGCTCGAAGCGCGTGTGCAGCTCGGCGGTGATCGCGGCACGCACCTGCTCGGGCAGCGCGGCGAAGCTCGGCGCGTCGGCGAGGTCGCGGGCGAGCTCGGGGAACAGCAGCCGCAGCGTGGTCAGGTAGTGCTTCTCGCCCGCCATCGCGTTGCCGAGGATCACGGCCGTGCGCTCGCGGTCGAGCTCGCCGCCGTAGTCCTCCAGCGCCATGCGCGTGCAGGCGACCGCCCACTTCTGGGCGTCGTCCATCGCGTCGCCGACCTTCGGCGGGATCGGCAGCTTCCACGCGAGCGGGTTCCACTCCCACTCGCGCACCCAGCCGCCGATCTTCGAGTACGTCCGCTCGGGCGCCTTGGGATCGGCGTCGTAGTAGAGCGCGGGGTCCCAGCGCGCCGGATCGACCTCGCTGATCGCGTAGTGGCCGTCGCGGACGTTCGCCCAGAACGCGTTCGCGTCGGGGGCGTCGGGGAGGATGGCGCCCACGCCGACGATGGCGACGGCGCGGTCGGCGGAGGAGGTCATGGCGCGGCTTTCGGTGGTCATGGACGTTTGCGGGCGTAGAGCGCCTCGGCCACGGTCTGCATGTCGTCCAGCAGTCCGGCCTGGGCACGGTGGATGGAGGCGAGGCCGCTCGGCGGGTCGCCGAGCAGCCGCACGGCTTCGGTCGCGATCGTCAGCGCGGTGTCACGCGCGTACACGCGCGAGGCCGCGGCGAGCGCGGGAGCCTTCAAGGTCTTCACCGCCTTCGGGTGCAGCCGGCGGTCCGCGGCGCGCTGGGCGCGGCGGGCGAACGCGGCGGCGCCCTCGGCCCGCGCGATCAGCGCGCCGAGCCGCAGCAGCACATGCTGGTTGCGGGTGAGCCGCGCCGCGCGGCAGGCCTCGAGCAGCTCGGCCAGCGCGTGGCAGGCGAGCGCGGCGACGTCGGCGCCGACCTCCGCGGGGAGCGCCTCCAGGTCGCGGGCGAGCGCGTGGTAGTGGTCGCCGCCTGACTTCAAGTGCTCCTGCCAGCGCCCGCGCGCGATGGTCATCTCCATGATCTCGGAGGTGCCCTCGTAGATGCGCGTGATGCGGACGTCGCGCTTGATCTTCTCGACCATGTAGTCGTGCGTGTAGCCGTAGCCGCCGTGCGCCTGGATGGACGCGTCGGCGGCGGCGTCGCCCGCCTCGGTGGCGAGGTACTTGGCGATCGCGCCCTCGACCTGGAGCTCGCCCTCGCCGGCGTCGAGCCGCTCGGCGGTCTCCTCGATCGCGGCCCGTGCGGCCTCCAGCGCGACCGCGTGCGGGACGATCAGCTTGTGCGTGTAGCCCGGCTTCTCGGACAGCGGGCCGCCCGCCTGAATGCGCTTGCGCGAATACGCGATCGCGCGGTTGAGTGCCTCCCAGCCGGCGCCCAGTCCGAACGCCGCGACCATCAGCCGCGTGTACCCGAACACCTGCTGGGCCTGCACGAGCCCCTGGCCCTCGACGCCGCCGATCAGCCGATCGGCGTCGACGTAGACGTTGTCGAGGAACAGCGCCGCTGTGTTGCTCAAGCGGATGCCGTGCTTGTCCTCGTGCTCGCCGTGCGTGAAGCCGTCCACGCCGGCGTCGACGACGAACCAGCTCGGCCCGCCGGGCGCGAGCGCGAGGATCGTGTACAGGTCCGCGACCCCGCCGTTGGAGATCCACTGCTTGACGCCGCTGATGCGGTAGCCGCCGTTCTCGGGAGTGGCCACCGTCTTCAGCGCGCCGAGGTCGCTGCCGGCCTCCGGCTCGGTCGCGCCGTAGGCGAACAGCACGCCGTCCTTGGCGATCCGCGTCATGAACTCGCGCTTCTGGTCCGGCGTGCCGCCGACGCGGATCGGGTCGCTGCCGAGCTGCGTCGCGAGCTCCGACGTCGCGAGGCCGAGGTCGATCGCGGCCATCCGCTCGCACACGCGGTACACGTCGAGCGCGCCGCCGCCCATGCCGCCGTACTCGAACGGCACGAACACGAGCTGCAGCCCGAGCTCTTCCCCGGACGACATGCGCCGCACCAGCTCCTCGGGGAACTCGTCGCGTTCGTCGAGCTCGATCAACAGCGAATCGGGAAGCTCGCGCTGCGCGAAGTCGTCGATCGACTTCAACGCGACCTTCAACATGTCGGCACTGAGCTCGTTGGCCATGGACGGTCCTCTCCTCGGAATGCTCGTTACAGGGTCCGCCACGAGCCGCCCGTCCACATCAGCGTTCCTCCGGTGGGCGTATGCGTAGAACTACGGAATCGGCATCGGCGGTACGGGCGTAACGTCGCCGCCATGCAAATAGCGGTGGCGGTACGGCTCGCGCCCAAGGCCGGCGACGAGCTCGAGCCCGACGACAGCGGGACGGATATCGATCGCGAGTACGTCGAGATGGCGATCGCCGACTTCGACGAGCAAGCGCTCGAGGAGGCCGTGCTGATCAAGGAGGCCACGGGCGCGTCGGTGACCGCCGTGGCGCTCCGCGCCGACGGCGCCGAGCAGGCGCTGCGCGTCGCGTACGCGCGCGGCGCCGATCGCGTGGTCATGGCCGATGCCGGAGAGCTCGATCCCTACGACTCGAGGACCGCGGCGCTCGCCTTCGCGCAGGCGTTCCGCGAGCTCGCGCCCGACCTCGTCCTGGTCGGCGTCCAGACCCCTTACGACGTGTTCGGCCAGACCGCGCCGCTGCTGGGCGCCGCGCTCGGGCGGCCGCACGCCAGCGTCGTCGTCGGCGTCACCGTCGAGGGCGATCGCGCGCGCGTGGTGCAGGAGTACGCGGGCGGAAGGCTTGCCGTGCTCGGGCTGCAGCTGCCCGCCGTGGTCGGCGTGCAGTCGGCCAGCTCGCCGCCGCGCTACGTGTCGATGACGCGCCTGCGGCAGGCGATGACGGAGGCGACCGCCGAGCCGCTCGCGGTCGCCGTCGAGCCGGCAGCGGCGGCGCCGCGGATCGTCTCGCTCGAGCGGCCCGCGCCGAGGGCCGGCGCGACGATGCTCGAGGGCGACGCGGCGTCGATCGCCGAGCAGATCGTGTCCGTCCTGCGTGAACGAGGAGCGCTGGTGAGCTGATGGGCGACGTCCTGGTCTACATCGATCCCGCGGTCAACACGCGGCTGCTCGCGTTCGCGCGGCCGCTCGCCGACGCCGCGGGCGGCGCGCTCGTCGCGCTGAGCGCGAACGGCGACGTCCCCGGCGCCGACGTCGTGCTCGAGGTCTCGCACCCGGCGCTGTCGCCGTATGTGCCGGAGGCGCACGCGGCGGTGCTCGCCGCCGCGATCGAGGCGCGCCGGCCCGACATCGTGCTGGTCGAGAACACCACGTCCGGCTACGACCTCGGCGCCTCCGCGGCGGCCGCCGCCGAGCTGCCGTTCGTCGGCTACTGCCTCGGCGTGACGCCCGCGGGCAACGAGGCCGAGGCGGTCAGCGCGATCTACGGCGGCCAGTTGCACGCCACCGTGCGCACTCCGCTGCCCGCGGTCTTCGCGGTCAACTCGGTCGCCCTCCATGAGGAGCCGCAGGCGGGCGCGCCGGCACAGCGCGAGACGCTCGCGCCGCCGCCCGCGCTCGACGCGCTGCAGAGCTCGTTCGTGGAGGCGCTGGAGCCGCCCGACGAGGGCGTCGACCTGTCGTCCGCCGAGATGATCGTGTGCGTCGGCCGCGGCATCGGCGGCGCCGAGAACGTCGAGCTGGCCGAGGAGCTGGCCGAGGCGCTCGGAGCCGAGCTCGCCGCCTCGCGCCCGGTGATCGACTCCGGCTGGGTCGCCAAGGCGCGCCAGATCGGGAAGTCCGGGGCGACGGTCACGCCGCGGCTCTACCTCGGCCTCGGCGTCTCCGGCGCGCCGGAGCACGTCGAGGGGATGCAGGGGTCGGAGCTGATCGTGGCGGTCAACACCGACCCCGGGGCGGCGATCTTCAACATCGCCCACTACGGCGCGGTGGCGGACCTGTTCGACGTCGCCGACGAGCTCACGGCGCTGCTCGGTTGAGATGGCCGAGCAGCTCAGCCCGCTCGACACGATGTTCCTCGACCTGGAGCAGGTCGAGGACGGGGCGACGATGCACTTCGGCGCGGTCATGGTGTTCGACCCGCTGCCCGGCGGCGGCGCGCCGGACGTCGAGCGCGTCCGCGAGCATGTGGATCGGCGCCTGTATCTCCTGCCGCGCTATCGCATGCAGCTCTCCCAGCCGCGCGCGAGCCGGGTGTCGTGGACGACGTGGCAGCCCGCTCCGCACTTCGACATCTCCGCTCAGGTCCGCCGGGCGACGCTGCCGAGCCCAGGCGGCGAGGCCGAGCTGCACGAGTGGTTCGGGGACTTCCTGTCGCACCGCCTGGACCGTCGCCGCCCGCTGTGGGAGATCGTCCTGCTGGACGGCCTGGCCGGAGGACGCTGGGCGCTCGCCACCAAGACGCATCACTGCCTCGTCGACGGCGTGGGCTCCGTCGACGTCGGTCGCATCCTGCTCGACGCCGAGCCGTCGCCGCCGCGCCGCCGGCCGCCGGGGCACTGGCACATCGAGCGACCGGAAGACCACCACACGGCGCTCTCGCGCCTGTATCCGGAGCTGCTGGTCCGCGGCGCGAAGGCCGGGGCCGAGGCCGTGCTCCACCCGCGCGCGACGCTCGCGCGCGCTGCCGCGATCGCGGATCTCGTCGTCCACGAGGACCTGATCGCCGCGCCCGACTGCAGCCTCAACCGGCCGCTGAGCGCGACTCGCAGCTACGGCGCCGTCCGCTTCTCGCTCGAGGACATCAAGGCGATCAAGCTCGCGCTCGGAGGCACGGTCAACGACGTCGTGCTCGCCATCTCGGCGGGCGGTCTGCGCCGCCTGCTGCTCGCGCGCGGCGAGTCCCCGCCGGCTGCCGGGCTACGGGCCCAGATCCCCGTGAACATCCGGACGCCCGAGCGTGAGCACTCGCTCGGCAACGTGCTCACGTCGCTGTTCGTCGAGCTGCCGGTCGCCGAGCCGGACCCGCTGGCCCGCTACGGGCAGGTGGTCCGCCGCGCCGAGGCGCTGAAGGTGAGCTCGCAGCCGCAGGGCGGCAAGGCGCTCGTCGACATCGCCGGGCTGGCGCCGCCCCTGCTCGGCGAGCTGCTCGGACGTGCGATGTTCGGCGGCCAGCGCGTCTTCAACCTCACGATCACCAACGTGCGCGCCTCGGACACCCCGCTGTACGCGTTCGGTGCCCGGCTGCGCGAGGTGTTGCCCTACGTGCCGCTGTTCGCCACGCACTCCGTCGGCATCGCGGTCGTCTCGTACGCCGGCGGGCTGGTCTTCGGGCTCGGCGCCGACCGCACGTGCACGCCCGATCTCGCCACGCTGACCACGGGCCTCGAGGAGTCGTTCGCCGAGCTGGCCCACGCGACGGTCAAGGCTTGAGCGCGGGGGTCCCGCGCGCCGCGAGCAGGCGGTTCTGCCGGTGCGCCTCGATGAAGCGGCCGTCGGCGAGCGCCGCGAGGATGCCGAGCTCGCCCGCCACCAGCGTCGCGGCGACGATCTCCGCGAAGCGCCTCGCCGTGCCGTCGCCGTGGCAGTCCATCAGCTCCAGGCACTCGCGCTGGGTCGGCAGCTGCGTCCCGCCTCCGACCGTTCCCACCACGAGGTTGGGGAGCCGCGCCGCGACATAGAGGCCGCCGTCGTCGAGCAGCTCCATGTCGAGGAAGCCGATGCTCGCGTTCACGACCTGCGCCACGTCCTGCCCGCAGGCGATGTAGATCGCGGCCAGGCCGTTGGCGAAATGGGCGTTCACGCCGAGCGCTCCCGCCTGCATGCTCCCGAGCCGTCCGGTCGCCGCGCAGTCCATCAGCGCTCGCGAGGAGATCCCGAGATGGCGCTCCACGACGTCGGCCGGCAGGGTGAGGTCGACGGCCACTTCCTTGCCGTACGGCCGGAACAGGTTGATCGCCGCCGGCTTCTTGTCGCTGGAGTAGTTGCAGCGCAGATAGTGGCGTTCGCAGCCGGTCGCCTCGCGCACGCGAGCGCACATGCGATCGACGGCGAGGTTGACCATGTTCAGGCCCATCGCGTCGCCGGTGTCGAACAGGCAACGGGCGAACACGCGGCGGCCGAAGACCAGCGGCTGGATGTCGGTCAGGCGACCGTGCGCGGTCGTCTCGGCGGCGATCGCCGCGAGCTCGTCGAGGTGCTCGCGCAGCCATCGCGCCAGCGCGAGCGCCGCCCGCGTGTCGCCGACGACGAAGCACGGCGCGATGTCGAGCGAGTCGGCGACGACGTAGGTGTTCGCTCCACCGGCCTCGGTGATCGCCCGCATCCCGTACTGGTAGGTGGTGACCAGCGTCCCCTCCGTCGTTGCGAAGGGGACGTAGTACGAGCCGCCGGCGTGCTCGCCGTTGACCAGGATCGGACCGGCGATGCCAAGCGGCACGTGGATCGCGCCGACGAGGTTCTCGATGCTTCCGCGCACCTGCTCGGGCGTGAATGCCGTCTGCCCGACCGCGTCCAGCACCGCGCCGGTGTTATGCGCCAGCCAGCCGCGGCGCATCGCCGGGTTGGCGCCCAGCATCTGGCGGCTCCGGGGCTCGGTCATCCTTCAACGACAGCACCGTCGGCGCCCGCGCGCGAGCGTAGTTGACCGCAGATCGCGTCACGGCCGCCGGCGCTCGGTGAAGAACGCGGCGATCGCGTGGTGGGTGGGCTTTGGGAGCTCCACCTGCGGCACGTGCCCGCAGTCCAGCTCGAGGTGACGGGCGTGCGGAAGCGCCTCGGCGATGTGTCGCGCGAACGCGATCGGCACGAGCGTGTCGCGGCGTCCCCAGACGAACAGGGCATCCGCGTCGAGCTCACGCAGCCGGGTCCAGAACCCATCCGTGCCGTGGGGCGCCTCGAGGTAGATCTGACGCGCGGCCGCGTAGAACGCGGCGCGGCCCGCGGGAGTGAGATACGCGCGCAGGAACTCGTCGACCCCAGCCGCCGTCCAGCCTTCGTCGGCACCCGGGATGAGGCGGCGGACGACGGTCTGCACGACGGCGCGCGGGGCGAGTTGCACGAGGCCGAGCTCCGGTCGCACGAGCCGCAGCGCCGGCGCCCAGCGACGCGGCCGCCGCCAGGCCAGCGAGGGCGCCAGCAGCGCCATCCGGCCGACGCGCTCGGGCGCTCGCAGGGCGAGCTCGAGCGCGACCCGGCCCCCGAGGCTGTTGCCGATCAGGTCCACGCGATCGAGCTCCAGCGCGTCGAGCAGGTCGACCATCGCGCCGGCGAAGAAGCGCGCGTCGTACGCCGCGCCGATCGGCTTGTCGGAGTCGCCGAATCCCGGCAGGTCGACGGCGATGACCCGGAAGCGATCCGACAGCGCGGCAAGCGTCGGCAAGAACGACCCCTTCGTGCCGCCGAGGCCGTGGATCGCGAGCACGGGCGGCCCGATGCCGGCCTCCATCGTCGACAGATGCGCGCGACGGGTGGTGACGATCCGGAAGTGCAGGCGCCCCGGGTCGGTGGACCCGCTCGTCGCGGCCAGGAACCCGATGCCGACGTGCAGGTTGCGACGCACCGCGAGACGGCCGGCCTGGAACGCGCGCACACCGTTGCCGGCGTCCTTGGCAATCGCCGCCCACGCCCGTGGATCGGCGGTGAGCGTCGCGTCGGGGTCGCCGTCAAGGTGCGCGAAGGACGCGCTGTCGCCCAACAGCTGCACGTCCCAGGCGCCCTGTCCGGCGACCGCCAGGCGCACGCCCGCGCGACCCTGCGGCGGCGCGAAGACCGCGCCGTCATAGCGGCCGACCAGCGTCCGCAGCGAGCGCGGCACCGTCGCTGCTCTCGCGGCGGGTGGTGCTGACGTCGCTCGCGCGGACATCAGACCGTCGCCGGCGCGGCCTGTGCGAGCGCGAGCTCGACAAGCGCCGTGAGCTCGGCCACCTGGAAGTCCGCGCCGACGACCTTGACCGCGTCGGAGTACATCGCGAGGTCCTTGGGACAGCTGACCAGGAAGTAGTCGAGGTGTCCGAGCCCCTGGGCCTCGCGGATGCGCTGCTCGCTCGGCCGCTCGCCGGTCGATTCCCCGTCCATCATCCACATGCGTCCGCCGCCCGCGCCGCAGCAGAACGTCTCGGTGCCGTGGCGCGGCATCTCCACCAGCTCGGCGCCCGTCGCCTCGATCAGCCGGCGCGGCGGTTCGGTGATGTGGTTGTAGCGGGCCAGGTAGCACGGGTCGTGGTACGTGACGCGCAGGCCGCTGAGCGGCGTCGTGAGCGAGATCTCACCGGCAGCCACGAGGTCCGCGAGCAGCTCGGTGTAGTGGAGCACCGGCTTGTCGAGCGCATACTCGTTGCGCAGCGTGTTCAGCGAATGCGGGTCGGTGGTGAAGATCGTCTTGAAGTCGGCCTCGGCGAGCGCTTGCCGGTTCTGGTCGCGCAGCAGCTCGAACAGGCCCTCCTCGCCGACCCGGCGGACGTCGTTGCCGGAGTTGCGCTCGCCGTCATAGAGCAGCCCGAACGACACCCCGGCGTCGTGCAGGATGCGCGCGACGTTGCGCGACGCGACCTGGACGCGCTCGTCGAAGGACGCGAAGTCGCCGACGAACCAGAGGTAGTCGACCGGCTCCTTGCGCGCGTCGGGGATCTTGAAGTCCAGCGCCTTCGTCCAGCGCGCGCGCATGCGGGCGGACTTGCCGTAGGCGTTGCCCTGGCCGGCGACGTTCTGCAGCGTCTGCTGGAGCAGCGGGTCCATCTCGCCCTTGTCGATCAGCCCGCGGCGCAGGTCGACGATCGTCGGCACGTGCTCGATCCCCACCGGGCACGCCTCCACGCACGCCATGCAGGTCGTGCACGACCAGAGGACCTCGTCCGGGATCGGCGGACCGTCGCCGGCGCCGTGGTAGAGCCCGTCGCGCAGGTCGAGGATCAGCTGGCGCGGGGCGAGCGGCGTGCCGCTCGCGGCGGCGGGGCAGACCGCCGTGCAACGCCCGCACTCGGTGCACGTGAACGTGTCGAGCACCTGCTTCCAGTTGAGGTCCGCCAGCGAGCTCGCGCCGGCGAGCCCCTCGGCCGGCGGATCGAGCGCGGCGACCCCGGCCGCATCCGGGCTCGGCGGCAGCTTGGACAGGAAAAGGTTCGGGATCGCGGTGAGGATGTGGAAATGCTTGGTCAGCGGCAGCACGCACAGGAAGACGAGGATCGTCACGTTGTGCAGCCACCAGCCCGCGTCGACGCCGGCGTCGTAGAGCAGGCCGCCGGTCATCACCAGCAGGATCAGCACGAGGATCGCGACGCCTTCCCAGTGCGGGGCGTCGCGATAGCGCTGCTCGGCGCGGCGTAGGCCGAACAGCCGCGGCGTGTGCACGATCACGCGCCGGTAGAGCATGTACAGGACGGCAACGATGACCGTCGCCGACACGACGTCGGCGGCGATCCAGAACGGACGCGGCAGCAGCGTCCAGCCGGCGTCGAAGCTGCGGCCGTAGAGCTGGACGACCTGGGCGAGCAGGAGCACGAAGCCCCAGAAGATCAGCGCGTGCATGATGCCGGCCGGCTGCTCGCCGCGCAGGAACTTCCGCTGTCCGACGCCGAGCACGAGCGCGCGGCGGATGCGCTCCGGCATCCGGTCGAAGCGACGCGCAGGGCGCGCGCGCACGAGCATCCGCGCACGGGTGGCGACGATGCAGGCGAACGCGAGCAGGCCGATCGCCCACACGATCGGAAACGCGACGGGGCTCATGGGGACTCAGTGTCCGCTTGTCGTCGGCTGCGCTCATCGGCGACTCGCCGTAGCCCCGCTGCGGTCAACTACGGACTCGGCGGCGGGGATGTGACGGATGACACCGGCGCCGCGCCCGGCGATCGTTCACAGCGTGATCCAGGTCCGCATCCACGGCCGCGGAGGACAGGGCGTCGTGACCGCAGCCGAGCTGCTGTCGGTCGCCGCGTTCCTCGACGGCCGCCACGCGCAGGCGTTCCCGAGCTTCGGATCGGAGCGGACGGGCGCGCCGGTGATGGCGTTCTGCCGGATCGGCGACGGGCCGATCCGCACGCGCGAGCCGGTCGTGCATCCGGACGTGCTCGTCATCCAGGACCCCACCTTGCTGCACGTCCCCGGCGTGTTCGCCGGGTTCGAGGAGGGAACGGTGCTGGTCAACAGCTCGCGCGAGGTCGACGTGCCGCGCGGGCGCCTGATCGTGGTGGCCGCGAGCGAGCTGGCGCGCGAGCACCTCGGCCGCCCCATGCCCGGGGCGCCGATGCTCGCCGCGCTCGCCGCGGCCACCGGCGCCGTCTCGCTGGATGCGCTCGCTGCCGCGTTCCGCGAGCGCTTCCACGGCCCTGTCGGGGAGGGCAACGTCGCCGCCATGCAGGCGGCCTTCGCGCAAATCGAGGAGCTGACACGTGCTTAGGCAGATCGAAGGCTCGCGGGCGGTCGCCGAGACCGTCGCGCTGTGCCGGCCGGAGGTGATCGGCGCGTATCCGATCTCCCCGCAGACGCACATCGTCGAGGGCCTCTCCGCGCTGGTGAAGACCGGCGCCCTGGCGCCGTGCGAGTACATCAACGTCGAGTCCGAGTTCGCCGCCATGTCGGTCTGCATCGGCGCCTCGGCAGCCGGCGCGCGCGCGTACACGGCGACCGCGAGCCAGGGCATCCTCTACATGTCGGAGGCGATCTACAACGCGTCCGGGCTCGCGCTCCCGATCGTGATGACCGTCGCCAACCGCGCGCTCGGCTCGCCGATCAACATCTGGAACGACCACTCCGACGCGATGTCGCAGCGCGACAGCGGCTGGGTCCAGCTCTACGTCGAGTCCAACCAGGAGGCGCTCGACGTCCACATCCAGGCCTTCAAGCTCGCCGAGCGGCTCGCGCTGCCGGTGATGGTCTGCATGGACGGCTTCATCCTCACGCACGCGTTCGAGCGCGTCGACATGCCGGAGCAGGCGCAGGTCGACGCGTTCCTGCCGCCGTTCGCGCCGCGCCAGGTGCTCGATCCCGACGCGCCGCTGACGATCGGCGCGATGGTCGGGCCGGAGGCGTTCGCCGAGGTCCGCTACCTGCTGCACGCCAAGCAGATGCAGGCGCTCGACGCGATTCCCGAGATCGCGGCCGAGTTCGAGGCCGCGTTCGGGCGCGCGTCGGGAGGGCTCGTGCGCGGGTACCGGACCGAGGACGCGGAGACGGTGATCGTCGCGCTCGGCTCGGTGCTGGGCACGCTCGAGGACGTCGTCGACGAGCTGCGCGAGGACGGCGAGCGCGTCGGTGCGCTGGCGATTCGGTGCTTCCGGCCGTGGCCGATGGAGGAGGTGCGCGCCGCGCTTGGCGGTGCGGAGCGCGTGATCGTGCTCGAGAAGGCGTTCGCGGTCGGCATCGGCGGCATCGTCGGGCAGAACGTGCGGCTCGCGCTCGACGGGCTCGGCGTGCGCGTGCACGACGTGATCGCCGGGCTCGGCGGGCGGGCGATCACCTCGGCCTCGCTGCGCGCGATGATCGAGGACGGCCTCGCCGGCCGGCTTGGGACGCTGACGTTCCTCGACATGGACTGGGAGCTCGTCGAGCACGAGCTGGAGCGGCCGAGCGGGCCGCACGCGGAGAACATGCTGCGCGACCTGCGGGAGCGGGTGGGCTGATGCCATATCAGGTTGGATTGCTGGCAGTCGGCAACCGGCTGCTGCCGCCGGAACAGCGGACGGCGCAGGCCGACGCGCTGCGCGCGAACGCGATCACCTCCGGCCACCGCGCCTGTCAGGGCTGCGGCGAGGCGCTCGGCGCCCGCTACGCGCTCGACGCGGCCGTGCGCGCGACGAGCGGGCGTCTGATCGCCGCGAACGCGACCGGCTGCCTGGAGGTCTTCTCCACGCCGTACCCCGAGAGCGCGTGGCGCGTGCCGTGGCTGCACTCCCTGTTCGGCAACGCGCCCGCGATCGCCACCGGCATGGCCGCGGCGATGAAGGCCAAGGGCCGTGAGGACGTGCGCGTCGTGGGCCAGGGCGGTGACGGGGGCACCGTCGACATCGGTTTCGCGTGCCTGTCGGGGATGTTCGAGCGCAACGACGATGTTTTGTACATCTGCTACGACAACGAGGGCTACATGAACACCGGCGTGCAGCGCTCCGGTGCCACGCCGCCGGCCGCGCGCACCGCCACCACCGAGGCGGTGGGGGAGGCGCCCGGCAACGTGTTCGGCCAGGGCAAGAGCGCGCCGCTGATCGCGCTCGCGCACGAGATCCCGTACGTCGCGACGGCGACGATCGCCGATCTGCGCGACCTCGAGGCCAAGGTCGAGCGCGCGATGGCCGTGCGCGGCGCGCGCTACCTGCACGTGCTGGTGACCTGCCCGCTGGGGTGGGGGAGCGCGGCGTGCGACTCGGTCGGCATCGCCCGGCTGGCGACCCAGACCGGTCTGTTCCCGGTGTGGGAGGGCCGCGACGGCGACGTCACGGCGGTCGCGAAGATCCGCCGGCCCGAGCCCGTCGAGGCCTACCTGCGCCCGCAGAAGCGCTTCCGCCACCTGTTCGTGCCCGAGCGGCGTGACGACATCATCGCGCGGGTTCAGGCGCGCGCGGATCGCAACATCGAAAGGTTCGGCCTGCTGTGAAGCCCTTTGCGATCACGTTGAACGTCGGCTCCAGTCTGGCCAACAAGACCGGCTCGTGGCGCACCGAGCGCCCGGTCTACGTCCGCAACGTCGCGCCGTGCGGCGCGGCCTGTCCCGCCGGCGAGGACCCGCAGGCGTGGCTCTACCACGCCGAGGAGGGCGACTACGAGGCGGCGTGGCGGACGATCATGGACGTCAATCCGTTCCCTGCCGTGATCGGGCGCGTCTGCTACCACCCGTGCGAGACCGCCTGCAACCGCGTCCAGGTCGACGAGGCCGTCGGCATCAACGCGGTCGAGCGCTTCCTCGGCGACGAGGCGATCAAGCGGGGCTGGACGTTCCCGGCCTCCGCGCCGGCCTCGGGCAAGCGCGTGCTGATCGTCGGCGCGGGCCCGTCCGGGCTCGCCGCCGCGTACCACCTCGCGCGGCTCGGGCACCAGGTCGAGATCCGCGATTCGGGTTCGGCGGCCGGCGGCATGATGCGCTGGGGCATTCCGCGCTACCGGCTCCCGCGCGAGATCCTCGACGCCGAGGTCCAGCGCATCCTCGACCTGGGGGTGACGCTGCGACTGAACGAGCAGGTCGACGATCTCGAGGCCGCGATGGAGGGCTTCGACGCCGCGTTCGTCGCCGTCGGCGCGCACCTCGGCAAACGCGCCTACATCCCGGCCGGCAGCGCCGCGCGGATGCTCGACGCCGTCTCGCTCCTGCACGACATGGAGGACGGCGAGCCGCCGCTGCTCGGGCGCCGCGTCGCGGTCTACGGCGGCGGCAACACCGCGCTCGATGCCGCCCGCACCGCCAAGCGCCTCGGCGCCGAGGAGTCGGTGGTCGTCTACCGCCGCACGCGCGACCGCATGCCCGCACACGACTCCGAGCTGCAGGAGGCGCTCGCCGAGGGCGTGCTGGTCAAGTGGCTGTCAACCATCCAGCACGCCGACGAGGGGCGTCTGGTGCTGGAGAAGATGGAGCTCGACGAGCACGGCTTCCCGCAGCCGACCGGCGAGCTGGAGGAGCTCGAGGCCGACTCGCTCGTGCTCGCGCTCGGCCAGGAGGCCGACCTCGGGCTGCTCGAGCGCCTCGACGGCGTCGAGATCGACGATGGCGTCGTGAGCATCGGGCGCGACCTGATGACGGGCCGGCCCGGCGTGTTCGCCGGCGGCGACATCGTGCCCGCCGAGCGCACGGTCACCACGGCGATCGGGCACGGCCGCCAGGCCGCGCTGAACATCGACGCGTACCTGCGCGGCACGGTGCTCGCCGCTCCGGGTGAGGCAGCGGCGGCCGAGTTCGACGCGCTCAAGCCGTGGTACTACGACGATGCGCCGCGCGGCGTGCAGCCCGAGCTCGAGCGCGCCCGGCGCGAGTCCACGTTCGACGAGGTCGTCGGCGGCCTCGACGAATCGACCGCGCTGTTCGAGGCGCGCCGCTGCCTGTCCTGCGGCTCCTGCTTCGCGTGCGACAACTGCTACGGCGTCTGCCCCGACAACGCGGTGATCAAGCTCGAGCCCGGCGGCGCGTACGCCTACGCGTTCGACCTCGACTACTGCAAGGGCTGCGGGCTGTGCATGCAGGAGTGCCCCTGCGGCGCGATCGAGATGGTCCCGGAGCCGATCTAACGCCGCAGGCGTGCGCCGGCGACGAGGTAGACCGGGAGCGCGAACACGGCCATCAGCAGCACCACGAACGCGACGGGACCGAGCGCAAGGATGACGGCCGCCAGCAGCGGCAGCATCAGCAGCGCGATCAGTACGGCAAAGATCACATACACGGCTCTCACCGTGATCACCTTCCTCCCTGGACGGTGCGGATTCCCGTGGACGCTAAGCCGGTCCCGTCGCGGCGTCATCCGTGGATTCGCGCCGTCCTGGTGCGACGAACTACGGATCGCGACGGGTTTCGGCGGCTCAGCCGGCGCCGATCAGCCCGGCGCGGCGCAGCCCGTGGAGCACCTGCGACGCCAGCGCGGTCGCGACATCCTCCGGCGCGTCGGTCTCCGGCTCGACCTTCAACCCGAGCCGGTAGCCCTCGTAGCGCCCGTCGCGGTGCGTCTTCCACGTGAACGCGCCGCTCCTCGTCATCCCGGCGGCGAACCGGCTGGAGCTGAGCTCCGTATTCGAGTCCTGCAGCAGACCAGCGCCAACGCGGTCATGCGGAGGCGAGAAGTCGTAGGCGTGGCCGGCCGGCACCGCGAACAGCCACACCGCCCGCTCGACAGGCTGGTCGGGCCGGCGGAAATGCACGTAACGCGAGATGTATCCCTGGCGGCCGAGCACCCTGCGAATGGTCTTCCCGGACTCCGGAAGCTGGGCGGCGGGGATCTCGGCGACGATCAGCGCTGCCGCGTGGTCGGCGACGGCGCGTCCCCATGCCTCGAACTCCTTCGGCTCCATCGCCTCAACGTACTGCTCGTAGCCCGCGTGGCGTGAGAGGCTCTGCGCGGAATGGTTGACCAGCCCGCGCCCGCCATCCGTTTCGTCGTCATCCGGGCGCCCTCGGGGCTCGGTCTGCGCGCGCGAGGAGTGGAGGGACTCGGGGACGCGCTGCTCGGGCACGGCCTGGCGCGGGCGCTCGGCGCACGCGTCGCCCCGACGGTCGCGCCCCCACCGGCATCCGGGGTCCGCGATCCCGCAAGCGGTGTGCTCAACGGGCCGGAGGTTGCTGCGTACGCCGTCACCGTGGCTGACGCGGTCGGGACGGTGCTCGACGCCGGCGACGTTCCGCTCGTCCTCGGTGGCGACTGCAGCGTGCTGCTTGGTGGGGCACTCGCGATGCGCCGCCGCGCCGCCGCCGGGCTGTTGTTCCTTGACGGGCACGCCGACTTCTACCAGCCGTCCGCCGAGCCGTGGGGCGAGGCGGCCTCGATGGACCTCGCGCTGGCCACCGGCTACGGTCCGCCCACGGTCGGCGACCTCGAGGGCCGTTCGCCACTCGTTCGCGCCGAGGACGCTGTCATCGTCGGTTTCCGCGACGCGGAGGAACAGGCCCGCGACGGCAGCCAGCCGCTTCCCGCTGCGCTCCTCGCACTCGATCTCGCCGCCGTCCGCGCGGCCGGCGCACGCGCTGCCGCCGAGCACGCCCTCGTCCACCTCACGCGTTCTGACGCCCCTGACCGCTTCTGGGTCCACGTCGACGCGGACGTGCTCGACGACACGGTCATGCCTGCAGTCGACTATCGCCAACCCGGTGGCCTGTTCGCCAATGAGCTCTCGACCATCCTCGCCGCCGCGATCGCTACCGGCCGCGTCGCAGGCGTCGATGTCACGATCTACAACCCGGCGCTCGACCCCGCCGGGACCGCCGGCGCCGCGCTCACCGACGCGCTCGCTCGTGGACTCGGCCAGTAGGGGGCGACGCCTTGCGCGCGGCGTTCGCACTCGGGTCAGCCGAGGGGTTCCCGTCTCAGGTGTGGGCAATGTTCACCAGCCAGCGGCGGTATCGCCTGCCACCATGGCTGCATGACCGCCGGCACCAAGCGCACGCCCGTCTCGTACGCCCGCCGCATGAGCCGGGTCCAGCCCTCCGCGATCCGCGAGCTCCTCCAGCTCGGAGACGACCCGGACATCATCTCCTTCGGCGGCGGCTACCCCGACCCGACGCTGTTCCCGGTGACCGAGCTGCAAGAGGTCTACGCGCGACTGCTCGTCCCGGAACGGGCCCGCGTCCTGCAATACACCGCCACCAACGGCCTGCCACAGCTGCGCGCGCAGGTCGCCGACCGCCTCGCGCGCGACGGAATCACGTGCACCGCCGACGACGTGCTGATCATCCAAGGCGCCCAGCAGGGCCTCGACCTGGCCGCCAAGCTGGTCATCGATCCCGGCGACGTCATCGTCACCGAGAACCCGACGTTCCTCGGCGCGCTGATCGCCTTCGCGCCCACCGAGCCCGCGTACGCACCCGTGCGGACCGACACCGACGGCATGGACACCGAGCATCTCGAAGAGGTCCTCGAGGCCAACCCGAACGCGAAGCTGCTCTACACGGTTCCCGACTTCCAGAACCCGACCGGCGTCACCCTCAGCCTGGAACGCCGGCGGCGCCTGATCGAGCTCGCGAACGCCTACGACCTGCTCGTGGTGGAGGACACGCCCTACCGCGCACTCCGCTACGCGGGCGA
>Ga0070683_100001355_pt1 | contig 18719 bp, 16 predicted proteins | sample KBSC713LmetaG_FD_64662 | JGI IMG/M metagenome (GOLD analysis project Ga0070683, IMG submission 64662) | Corn rhizosphere microbial communities from Kellogg Biological Station, Michigan, USA - KBS C7.1-3L metaG | ecosystem: Host-associated > Plants > Roots > Rhizosphere ... | reverse complement strand
CTTTCGGGCGGGCATGAGCGGGCCCTAGTATCCCGCAGGCCCACTCGGGCTGCGCGGTTCTGCCGCCGCCTCGATGCCCTCGTCGGTGCGCACCAGCAGGTTCACCGTCCCGATGTGCGGGAACGTCTTCACCTTGTGGCCGCTCTTCGTCAGCCCCGCGATCGCGTCGGCGCCGATGTCGGGCTCGACGCCCAGCAGCTCGGGGAACCACTGGTGGTGGATGCGGGGCGCCGCGATCGCGGCCTGCGCGTTCATCTTCCAGTCGACGACGTTCAGGAACACCTGCGCCGTCGACGTGATGATCGTCGGGCCGCCCGCCGCGCCCACCACGACGCGGACCCGGCCGCCGTCGTCGATCGCGATCGTCGGCGTCATCGACGAGAGCGGCCGCTTGCGCGGCTCGATCGCGTTCTGCTCGTTGCCGATCAGCCCGAACGCGTTCGGCACGCCCGGCTGCAGCGAGAAATCGTCCATCTCGTCGTTCAGCACGATGCCGGTCTTGCCCGCGACGAGGTGCGCGCCGAAGCCCAGGTTCACCGTCGACGTCAACGCGACCGCGTTCCCGTCCGCGTCGATCACCGAGAAGTGCGTCGTGCCCGCGTCCTTCTTCGGCTCGGGCGGCGGGCCGAGCGTGCCGTACGCGTCGCGCGGCAACACCGCGCCCGGCTTGATCCGCCGCGCCAGCTCGGCGTGGTACGCGGCCGCCGTCAGGTGTCCGAGGTCGACCGGGACGAAGTCGGTGTCGCCCAGGAAGCGCGCGCGATCGGCGAACGCGTGCTTGAACGCCTCCGCCAGCACGTGAAGCTGAGGCGCGCTACCGCGCGGCTCGCGCGCCGGATCGACGCCCGCCGGATAGCGCGCGGCCAGGATCCCCAGCGTCTCGATCAGCGCGACGCCGCCGGACGACGACGGCGGCATCGACAGCACGCGCAGCCCGCGGTACCCGGTCTCGACCGGCACGCGGTCGACGGTCGCGTAGCCGGCGAGATCCGCGGCGGTCATGACGCCGCCCGCGCCCCGGACCGCCGCGACGATCTCCTTCGCGATCTCACCTTTGTAGAAGGTGTCCGCGCCCGCGCGCAGCTTGCCCAGCGTCCACGCGAGGTCGGGCCGCCGCCAGGTGTCGCCCGCGCGCAGCGGCTTGGCCGCGAATAGATCGATGAACTGCCGGTTATCCGACGCTCGATCCAGCGTGGCCAGACTGCCGGCCAGGCGCGACGACACCGGGAAGCCCTTCGCGGCCAGCTTCTGTGCCGGCTCGACGCAGCGGCGGAACGGCAGCTTGCCCCAGCGCCGCACCATCTCGCCGAGGCCGCGCACCTCGCCCGGCACCGCGACGGCCAGACCGCCGCGCTGGGAAAGCTCGGCCACGGCCTTGCCGTCCTTCAGATATGCGGCGGGCGTGCTGGCGACGGGCGCACGCTCACGCGCGTCGATCGCGTAGACCTTCTTCTCCTGCGCGATGTACACCAGCGCGAACGCGCCGCCGCCGATCCCCGACGACTCGGGGTGCAGGACGCCGAGCGCGAGCGCGGTCGCGCAAGCGGCATCGACGGCATTTCCTCCCGCCTTGAGCGCGGCCACTCCGGCTGCCGACGCGAGCGGATGGTCCGAGGCGACGGCCGCGTGCGCCACCCTTAGCGGGGGCGCGACGGGCGCGGCCGCGCCGTCCGCCACCGCTACCGCGGCCGCGACGAGAAGGATCAGTCCAGAGGCCACAGCCGCGCGCGTGATTTCCGAAAGATATCAGGGATAATGAAGGCCGGATCAGGCTTATAGTTATCGCGCTGCACGCACATGGCCGAGCCAACAGATAAAGACACTCGCGGTCCCGTCAATCTCCGGATCAAGTTTCGCAGCGAGAGCTTGCAGCAGTTCATCGAACGCTACGGCGTCGATGTGAGCCGCGGCGGAATCTTCATCAGGACGCGCGAACCGCTGCCCGTCGGCACGCGGCTGAAGCTCGACTTCCAGCTGGTCGACACCGCGCCGCTGTTCCAGGGCGACGGCACCGTCGTCTGGATCCGCGAGCACGACGCCTCGCGCGCGGGCGTGACGCCGGGGATGGGCGTCCGCTTCGATCGCCTCTCGCAGGAGAGCCAGACGACCCTGGATACAATCCTCGAGGAGAAGATCCGCCTGCAGCAGAGCGGCGTCGCGCCCGGATCGATCGCGAAGGCGGGCGCCGGGATCGCGGTGCGCCGTCCTTCGGGCGCGTTCGCGACGATCGAGGCGCAGGGCGGGAGGCCGTCCGGACCGCCGCCTCCTCCCGTCCAGGTGAAGATGGATGCGCCGGCCGCGCCCGCGGGCGCCGCGCCCACCAGCCCGATGCCCGCGACGGGATCGCGTTCCGGCGCGCACGCGACGACCGGCTCCAGCAGCATCTTCAGTCGGCCGCGCACGACCAGCGGCCTCCGCTCCGTCCCCGTTCCGTCGGCGCTCTTCGAGCCGCCCACCGCGGCGGACATCGACAAAGCGCTCTCGTTCCTCGAGGAGAAGGGCCCGGCGCCCGCGATGCCGCCTGTCGTGCCGACTGTCATCAACCGATCGGACGCCAAGCCGCTGGGCGAGGACGATCCCACGCGCGTGTTCGATGGGACGGTGTCCGAGGAGTTCTCTCAGAACGACGCGATCACCGGCAAGAGCGAGGTGCTGCCCGAGACGGGTGTGCCGGTCGCCGCCGAGGGCGACGGTGATCTGACGCAGCGACGATCGGTCGATCCCGAGAGTGGCGACGTGAAGGGCGACGTCCTGTTCGACGGGCTGGCGGGCGCGAGCGGCAAGCCGGACGGCAGGGTGCAGAAGGTGGATCGGAAGGCGGAGGCGAGCGGACCGGCGGCAACGCTGGATGCTCCGCTCGCGTCGCTGGTCGATTCGGGCGCTGCCCCGGCGGCGAAGCCGCCGACGCCGCCGCCGAGCAAGCCCGCGGCGTCGCCCGCGAAGCAGATGCCCGGCGTGCCCATCCGGATCACCACGGACCGGCCGGCCGCGACCGAGAGCGGCCGGTTCCGCAGCGACACCCGTTACAAGCGCACCCGCGGCAACGGCCTCTACTGGGCGATCGGGATTGTCGTCGTCGGCGCCGGCGCCGTCGGATCGGCCCTGTATGTGAAGAGCGACCGGGAGAAGCGCGCGGCCGCCGCCGTCGCTGCCGCCGCGTCGTCGCCCCCGATCGCAGCCGGACAGATAACCCCGCCGACGCCGACGACGGCCAATCCGCCGGGCACCGAGACGGCGACCGGCGCTGGTGGCGCGGCCGCCGCCCCGACCGGCACCGATAACGCAGTCAAGACGGCGCCACCGAAGCCCGAAGAGGCGGTCGTGAAGCCCGAGGCCGCGATCGCGAAGCCCGAGCCCGCCAAGTCCGCTGAAAAGGAGAAGGCGCGCGAAGACGGGAAAGACGGGAAAGACGGGAAAGAGGGGAAGGAGGCGCAGCCGACGCCGAGGCGCAAGCGCGAGCGCGCGGCCGCTGCGCCCGCCGGGACCGGCGCGGAACAGAAGGCTGCCGAGGCCGCGGGCGAGAAGAAGCCTGCCGGCGAAGAAGCGAAACCCGGGGCAGAGGCGGCGAAGACCGATCCGTCGAAGCCGACCGAGGCCGCGAAACCCGCCGAGGGCGGCGAGGTCGCGAAGCCCGCCGAAGCCGCCGAGGCCCCGAAACCCGCCGCGGTGGCTCCGCCGGTCCTCAAGATCACCTCCAGCCCGGCAGGCGCAGAGGTCGTCATCGACGGCGTCCCCGTGGGAACGACGCCGTTCTCCAGCAAGGAGATCGCTCCCGACGCCAACCACGCGATCACCGTCAAGAAGGACGGCTTCGAGACGCACGAGCGGATGATCAGCGGATCCGACTGGTCGCGCGGCAAGGGTGGCGTGCAGTCGCTGAAGTTCAACGTGAAGTTGAAGCGCGCCGGTGGCGAGCAGAAGCCGGCCGAAGCGGGCGAGAAGAAGGAAGCGAAGCCCGAGGTCGAGATCCTGACGCCGTCCGAGCCCTGATGTGACCCCGTCGGTCGCGCGTGCGCTCGTCCTGGCTGCCGTCACAGCTGCAGCCGGTGGGTGCCGTCGCGAAGCACCGGCGGCAGCGGCCCCGGCGGTCCCAGCAGCGCGCGTGCCCGACGCCGGCCCACCGGCAACGGCAACAGCGGCGGCCATCCCGACCGCGACCACGACGGAAGCACCGGCGCCGACCCCCGCATACCGGGGCAAGCGCTTCCACCGCATCGACGTTCACACGCACATCGGGCCCGACGGCATCGCCCGGGCGGTGCGCCTCATGGACGAGTGGGGCATCGACGGCGTCGTCAACCTGTCGGGGATGTATCCCGGCCCGCCCCGCAACATGCTCGAGACCCAGCTCGCCGCCGCGGCCAAGAGCGGCGGCCGCATCGCCGTGTTCATGACGCCGAACTTCAAGCTGGTCGCGATGGGCAAGGGCTACGGCGAGGCGATGGCCGCCCAGTTGAGCGAGGCGCAGCGGCTGGGCGCGCGCGGCCTCAAGATCACGAAGGGCCTCGGCCTCGGGTACCCCGGTCCGGACGGCCGGCGCCTGCTGGCCGTCGACGATCCCGGGCTGGATCCGCTGTTCGAACGCGCCGGCGCGCTGGGGATGCCCGTCGCGATCCACGTCGGCGATCCGAAGGCGTTCTGGAAGCCCGTCAGCCCCGACAACGAACGCTGGGACGAGCTGCGCGTCCACCCGGAGTGGTCGTTCTCGGGCCCCGGGATCCCGTCGTGGCAGCAGCTTTACGACGCGTTCGAGCGGCTGGTCGCGCGCCACAAGAAGACGACCTTCATCGCCGTCCACTTCGGCAACGATCCGGAAGACCCCGACAACGTCGCGCGCATGCTGGACAAGTATCCGAACTTCTTCATCGACACCGCCGCGCGCGTGCCCGAGATCGGCCGCCACCCGCAGGAGAAGATGCGGCGCTTCTACGCCAAGTACCAGAACCGCGTGCTGTTCGGCACCGACACGGGCATCGGCCCCGACGACGCGGACATGATGTATGGCTCGACGGGCGCCGACGTGCCGACCCGCGCGGACGAGGTCCGCTTCTTCACGTCCACCTGGCGCTACTTCGAGACCCCGGACCGCCAGTTCGAGAGCCCTACCCCGATCCAGGGCCGCTGGAAGATCGACGGCGTCGGCCTGCCCGATTCGGTGCTTCGCAAGGTCTACTTCGAGAACGCCGCGCGCCTGTTGCGCTGGCGGCCGCCCGGCACCTGACGGCGCCCTGACGCCCTGGTGCCGCGCCGGCCCGTTTCGATTTCGATTTCCGCTGCTTGACTGCGAAGTCGTCCTTCCCATAATGGCTCGTTCCATTCCGGAGTAGCTCAGTGGCAGAGCAGGCGGCTGTTAACCGCCGGGTCGGGGGTTCGAACCCCTCCTCCGGAGCTCTTGGCGAAAAGCCGGAAACTTGTTGAAGCGGAGTACGGGGTTTCCTTCCCGGACGACCTTTTCGCGTTCCACGAGTTCATGCGCGCGGAACCGAAGCGCTGCAGGGAGCTCGGGCTCTCGCCCGACGGGCCGCTGGCGCTGCTGGCCCACAAGGACCGGCCGCCGCGCGAGGACCGCTTCTTCAACGATCCGCCCGAGTTCTTCACGGTGCTGCGCGGCCCGGTCGACGGCCTGCACTGGGGGTACTGGTTCGATCACCCGGGCCAGCTGAAGCCGGTCGTCGTCTCGTATCCCGCAGACGAGACGTTCGCGATCCGCCTCGACGGCGTGACGCTGTTCGACGCCGTCCGCAAACATGTCGAGGCGCTGCCCGCCGCCGATGGCGACCATGCCGCCGCGCGCGAGGCGCTGGCGGCGTATTCGCCCACGCTGGGCCGGCGCCGCGAGATCGGCGACGCCTATCTGAAGAAGTACGGCAGCCCGGCGATCCGCAAGCCGACCGTGCAGACGCGCAGCCGCTTGGGAATCGTCGTCGACAAGAAGCGCTACCGCCCGCTGGGCGCGCGGGACCCGTTCATCAAGAAGGGGGACTACTGGCCCGAGACGGCGGACGTGAAGAAGTTCGTCGCGGCCGCGCGCAAGGCCGCCGCCGACGGGTACCCGGGCACCGCGCTGAAGCTGGGCCACGACCTCTGGATCTACCGGGATCATCACGCCGCCAGCCACGAGATGCTGGGGCTCGCTTACTCGGCGCTGGGGCGGGACGCGCTGAAGCCGCAGCTGGCGCGCGCCATCGCATACCGCAAGCGCTACGGCGGATCGCGCTGACCCGGACCGCCGCCGTCTTTCAGTCTTTTCCGTAGGCTTCGTGTGACCGCGCCGACGCAGGTTTGGGAGGGATCACGTGAGCGAGCGTATGGCGGGGGTGTTTCCGGAGCACATCGATCCGCGGGCGCTCCCTGACCTCACGCACCGCGCGCATTCGGCCCACCGGGTCGCCGCCGTCGTGACCGCCACGTTCGTGGTCGCGGGCCTGCTGTGGGTGTTCGTGACCGACGCCCTCCTTTATGCCTTCAGCCGCGACCCGGTGCTGGTCGCGCGGATCGAGACGGCGAAGGGCTGGATCTTCATCGGGCTGACGGGGCTCCTCCTGTACACGGTGACGTTTCTCGCGGCGGCGCGCCTGGACCGCGTGCGGCGCCTGACGGCGGCGACGCTCGAGAGCATCGGCGACGGCATCCTGTTGCTCGGACACGATCGCGCCATCGCGTATGCGAACCCGGCCGCCGCCCGCATGCTCCGCTGCACCCGCGAGGAGCTGATCGGCATGACGGCCGCGACGTTCTCGATGCGCTTCCGCGTCTCCTATCCTGGCGGCGGCATGGTGCCGCCGGGGCGTTTCGTCTCCCAGCGCGTGTACGACGAAGGCGGCCCGCTGCATTACAAGGCCGTCATCCACCCGCCCGGCGGCGACGAGGTGGTGATCCGTTCGATGGCGTCGGGTGTGCGCATGGAGGTGGGCGCGCCCGCCATCTGGGTCGTCAGCGTCATGCACGACATCACCGACACCGAGCGGCTGGACCGCATGCGCCATCGGTTCTTCACGGCGGCCGCGCACTCCCTGAAGACGCCGCTCGCGATCATCAAGGCCGACGTGCAGGCGCTGTCGCCGGTCGAGACGGCCGAGCACCGCGGGGTGAAGGCGTCGATCGTGCGCCAGTGCGACCGCATGGATCGATTGGTCCAGAACCTGCTGGTGCTGTCGCGCGCGAACGAGCAGGCGCTGGAGCTGCACCCGAGCGACCTCGAGCTGCGGCCGCTGATCGAACGGCTCTCGGGCGAGGACGTGTGGACGTACCGTCACGTCGTGCAGACCGACGTGACCGGATCGCCGTCGCTGCACGCCGATCCGGAGCGCATCGCCCTCGCCCTCCGGAACCTGCTGTACGAAGCGAGCCGCCTGTCGCCGTCGAATTCGCCCCTGACGCTGCTGGCCCGTCCCGAGGGCGATCGGGTCGCGGTCGGCGTCCGCTATCAGCCGCTGCCCTGGCGCGACCAGATCGAGAAGACCTACGGCGAGTACGACGACATCGGCATCGGGCGCTCGGTGGCGCAGACGATCGCGGAGGAGCACGGCGGATCGCTGAGCGAGGAGGCAACCGATTCCGAGCACACGAGCTGGATGCACCTCCCTACCGATGCGGGGGTGCACACATGACCGCGTCCAACGACGTCCTCGTCGTCGACGACGACGAAGACATGATCGAGGTGATCGAGCTGGTGCTGCAGGACGCCGGCTACACCACGCGCTCCGCCCTGAACGGGAAGCAGGCGCTGGAGGCGATCGAGACCGAGATGCCCGCCCTGATCGTGCTCGATATGCTGATGCCGGTCATGAACGGGTGGCAGTTCGCGAGCGAGTTCCACGCCCGCTACGGCAACGGCGTGCCGATCCTCGTCGCCACGGCGGCCGAGCACGTACAGCGCCGCGGCGACGAGATCGACGCCGCCGGGGTGCTGCCCAAGCCGTTCGAGGTGAGCGACCTCTTGCGCCTGGTCGCGCGCCACGTCCCGGCGCCGCATCCGCCGCGCCCCCACTGAGAGGACCGCGCGATCAGCGGGACAGGCGGATGTCGACCTCGCGGTCGACGTACGTCCATTCCTCGCGCGCGCGCAGCATCGCGAGCAGCTCGTCGAAGGCGCCCGCGTGCTCGGGCGCGAACTCGAACCAGGTGATGAAGTCGAACGGCTGGCCCAGATCGCGCGCGTGGTACAGGCGGCGCGCGATGCGGGGCAGGAACGGCATGCTGTCGGCGATGTGGCGCGAGCGCTGCTCGAAGATCGCGCGGCGCTCGTCCTGCGGCAGCGCCCACCAGGCCGGCGACTTCCGGATCGGGATGATCGCCGCGCGCGTCGCCTCGGGGCGCGCGAGCGGCGGCGACACCGGGTCGAGCTGGGTCTTCTCCGTGCGCTCGACGTAGCGGGTGTGGCCGGCGACGCCGGACAGGCGCCAGGTCCCGGCCGACGTCGGGACGATCCCCTCGCGCACCTCGAGGCGCTCGGCGGGCGGCAGCGGGTCGCCCGTCCGCGCGGTGCTGCTGTCGATCCGCCACGGACCGGCGGCGCCGCCGATGAAGGTCGCGGGAAACATTCCGGTCGGGTAGGTGCTCATCGCGCCCGGATTCTGCCACCGACGGGACGCGCCCGGAGCGTCACCGTGTGGCCGAGGAAGCGTTCGAAGCGCGCAGCCGCCGCGCGCAGCGCCTCGCGCGCGCTGGCGTCCAGGCGCGTGGCCAGCGTGGTCTCGACGATCGTCGCCCCCTTGCCGGGCACGCGGCGCCAGCCGCCGACCACGCGGCCGCCGACGCTGACGACGTGGTTCATGACCATCTCCGGCCGGCCCGCGAACGTGACGGACAGGCCGGGCGCCAGCGATTCCGCGCGATCGCGGTAGGCGACAGTGAGCTCGTCGTAGTTGGGCAGCAGGTGAACGACGCCGGCGGATCCACGGACGGCGGGGGCCGCCCCGGGCGCATGCCAGTAGATCTTGCCGCCGACGTTGACCGGCGTGAGGCGCGGCGACGCGCTCTCGATGCCGCGCCGGGCGTCGGCCACCGTCAGCCCCGCCCACCAGGCGAAGTCCTGCGGCAGCGCCGGACCGTGGCTGGCGAAGTAGCGCCCGACGAGCTCGGCCAGCGCCTCGTCGCGCGCCAGCGCGCGGCCGCGCGGCGCGCGCTCGTCGAGAAGCGCGTAGGTGGACTGCTTGCCGCGCCGCGGACCGCTCGCGATCAGCGCGTCCAGCTCGGCGCGCATCATGAGCAGGCCCAGGCGCGGTCCGGACGCCTGGATGCCGGCCGCGCCCAGCGTCCGCCCCAGCTCGTCGCGGGTCAGCGCCTTGCCGCCCGCCAGCGCCTTCTGCAGCACCGCCTGGCTGCGACGGTAGACCGCCGCGTCCAGCGCCAGCTGGCGAGCGTGATAGGCCATCGCGGTGCGCACGCGCGGCGCGGTCAGCGCGAGCATCCAGCGGATGTCGTCGGGCACCACGAAGTGCCAGGTCGGGCGCAGCACGTGGGTGCGCAGGATGCGGCCGTCGGCGCAGGCCCGATCGAGATCGGCGTCGGTGGCGCCGCCCGTGCGCTGCGCGATCGCCCACTTCGCGCCCGCGAAGTCCTGCGCCTGCACCGCGCCCAGCCAGCGCACGACGTCCTCGGGCGCCGCGAACGGCTTCCCGACCAGGCGCTGGTTGCGCAGGCGCTGGAGCGCGACGTCCATCGGCGGCGTCCGCGCGCGCGCCGTCAGGCGCGGACCAGGTTGCGGCCGTCCTGCTTGGCGACGTAAAGAGCGGCGTCGGCCCGCTGGAACAGCTTCTCCATGTCGTGGCCGGGCGCGTACGCGGCCAGGCCGATCGAGACCGTCACCGGCAGCGCGCTCTCGCCGACCTTGATCGGGTCGTGGGCGACGGCGACGCGCAAGCGCTCGGCAACGGCGCCGGCCTCTTCGATGTTCGTCTCGGGGAAAACGATCACGAACTCCTCGCCGCCGTAGCGGCCCAGGATGTCGTTCGCCCGCAGCGTCTTCTGGCAGCGCGCGGAGATCTCGCGCAGGACGTCGTCGCCGGTCGGGTGCCCGTAGGTGTCGTTGATGTTCTTGAAGTGGTCGGCGTCGATCATCGCCACCGCGAGCGGACGGGCGTGTCGCTGGGCGCGATCGACCTCGTGGCGCAGCAGCTCCTCGACGTGCCGCCGGTTGAAGATGCCGGTCAGCGCGTCGTGCGTCGCCTGCTGCAGCAGGTCCTCGCGCGTCTGGCGCTGCGCGGTCACGTCGACGATCGCCGCGAGCAGCGCGTCCTCGCCCACGTAGCGCAAGCGCTGCCCCGACAGCGACGCCCACAGCTTCTGGCCCTTGCTGGTCAGCATCTGGGCCTCGAAGTCGTCGATCCGGCCGTGGCGGAAGACGTGCTCCAGGTAGCGCGTGCGTTCTTCCAGGTTCACCCAGTGCTCGGGCGCGTTGCGGCCGACGATCTCCTTCAGCGGAACGTCGAACATCTCCGCCGCGCGCCGGTTGGCCAGCAGCACCTTGCTGTCCGCGATGCGCGTCAGCACCATCGCGACCGGCGAGAAGTCGACCAGCGCGCGCAGGTTCGATTCGCTCTCCTGCAGATCGCGCGTGCGCTCCGCGACCTTCGTCTCCAGCGCGTCGCGCTCGACGCGCAGCGCGTCCTCGGCCTCGTGCCACGCGGCGGTCTCCAGCACGACGGCCACGAAGTCGGCGAACGAGCTCGCGAGCAGCTCCTCGTGCAGCTGCCAGCGCCGCGCCCGGCCCGTGTGCTCGTGGCAGACGACGCCCACCATCTTGCCGCGCAGGAACACGGGCGCGTCCAGCATCGACGTGATGCCCAGCGGCTCGAGGTAGCTCTTGCGGAATTCGCTGGTGCGCTTGTCGGTGCGGGCCTCGTGGGCGCGGATCGCGCGCTCGGTCTGCAGCGCCTTGAAGTAGCGGGGCACGTCCGCGGCCAGGATGCGCACGCCGGAGGTGTGCCGGTTCTGCGACCGCTCGTAGAGATCGATGCACTCGATGCCGCCGCCGCTCTCGATCAGGCGCCAGACGCTGGCGCGCTCGACCTCCAGCACCTCCGCGGCCGTCTCGGTGATCTGCTTGAACGCCTGGCTCACGTCCGCCTGGCCCAGCACCTTCGAGTGCATCAGATCGGCGAGCGCCTTCCGCCGCGCGTAGATCTCTTCCTCGATGTCGCGGCGGGCGGGCGCCGGCGCGGGACGGACGGCCTTCGGCGCGGCGGGGCGCGCGGGCTTCGCGGCGGTCGCGCGGGCGGCCTTCGCGGCGGGGCGCGCCTCCGCACGCTTGGCGGCAGGGCGCGCGCGTCGCTTGACGATCCCCTGAGTACGCACTGGGAGGGCAACAAAATATCACGCGGCGGGCCGTACCTCACCTTCCGGGAAATTGGGCGCGAGTCAGGAATCCGACGCGCAGCTCACCGGGCCATCTCGCAACCCGTGTCTGCTTCTTCGCAGGAAACGACTGCCGCGCTGCGCATCGACCACGACTCGGGAAGGCCGGATAGCCCGGGCACGCAATGCGGCTGAAGATTTCCTGCGCCGCTGTCCCTATAGTGGCTACTGCCAGCACATCGAGACCCTGACCGGCGTTCACCCGCGGCCCTCGATTCCCGGCGAATAACTAATAAAAACCCCCGCCTGCCCCCACCGACGGAGGACCCATGAGATCGCGCTTAACCCCTCCCCTCGCCTTCGTTTTCGCAGCGCTCCTCGGCGCCTGCGCGACCGGCGACACCGATGACACGGGAACGGGCGGGACGGGCGGCGCCAGCAGCACCGGCACGGCGGGCACGACGGGCAACGCGGGCACGGTCGGAACGACCGGCCAGGCCGGAACCAGCGGCGAGGCCGGAACCACCGGCAACGCGGGAACGGGTGGCTCGACCGCGACGGGCACGGGCGGACGCGGCGGCACCACCGGCTCCGCCGGCATGACAGGGACGGCCGGGACGACGGGCACCGCCGGACGCGGCGGCACCACCGGCGCCGCCGGCATGACCGGGACAGCCGGAACGACAGACACTGCCGGACGCGGCGGCACCACCGGCGCCGCCGGCATGACCGGGACAGCCGGAACGACAGGCACCGCCGGACGCGGCGGCACCACCGGCAGCGCCGGAACGACCGGCACCGCGGGACGCGGCGGGACCACCGGGAGCGCGGGCACGGGCGGCACCACCGGCACGGGCGGTCAGACCAGCACGGGCATCTGCAACTTCGCCAGCGGGCTGAACATCGCGTGGGTCAGCTTCGCGAACGACGTCCCCAACCCGAACATGGCGACGTTCAACACCATCTTCAAGAACACGCACGACGCGGGCGGCCGCGTGATCCGGTGGTGGTTCCACACCAACGGCACGAAGACGCCCGGCTACGACAGCAGCGGCATGGCGCAGGCGCTGCCGCAGTCGCACATCGACGGCGTGAAGGCGATCCTGTCGGCGGCGAACGCGAACGGCGTGAGCGTCAACATCAGCCTGTGGTCGTTCGACATGCTGCAGTCGAACGCGGGCAACACGTACGTGCAGAACCAGGCGCTGCTCGAGAACGACACCAACCGGCAGGCGTACATCGACCGCTACCTCACGCCGCTGGTCAACGCGATCAAGGGAACGCCGGGCCTCTACTCGTGGGAGATCTTCAACGAGCCGGAGGGCATGGGCCCGAAGGGCTGGGCGACGCACAAGACCACGCAGGCGGCGATCCAGAAGACGGTCAACTGGCTCGCGGCGGCGATCCACACGGCGGATCCGAACGCGCGCGTGACCAGCGGCTCGCAGACGTTCGACTACTGCTCGAGTGGCATCAGCGGCAAGACCAACTGGTACTCGGACAGCGCGCTGCGCGCGGCGGGCGGCAAGCAGAACGGCACGCTCGACTTCTACGAGGTGCACTACTACGACGCGAACGAGTCCAACGCGGCGGGGACGGCGCTGTCGCCCTTCGGCCACCCGGCGACGTACTGGGGCCTCGACAAGAAGCTGGTTATTGGCGAGTTCTACGCCGTGACGACGGACGGCGTGGGGACCAACGACCTGTACACGAACCTCTATAACAGCGGCTACAACGGCGCGTGGGCCTGGCAGTACAACGACAGCGGCAACACGCCGACGGGCACGCCCATCAAGTGGCCGTCGATGCAGACCGCGATCCAGAACGTCTACAACGCGCACCAGTCCGACGTCGGCGGCTGCAAGTGATGCGACGCCGCCCTTGCCGCCCGTGAGCAGCAAGGCGCGGCTGGCTGCGATCGCGATCGGGGCGTTGACCCTCGCGATCGTGATCGCGGTATGGCGCGCGATGTCCGGCGACGAGGCGCCGGCCGCGCAGCCGACGCCCGAAGCGCCACAGGCGCCCGCACCTACGAACGCGCCGGCGCCGAGCCCGCCCCCGCCGCCGGCGGCGGCCGCGCAGAACGCGGCGCCCGACGCTGCCGCCCCGTCGGCGCGCGTGGAAGCGATGGTCGCCCGCATGAACGAGGGCGTCCTGATGGCGCACCTGCGCGAGGTCGCGCGCACCGACTCCGCCCAGGCGATCGAGATCGCGCGCGCCGGCAACAAGCGCTTCCCCGACAGCCCCGACGCCCCCGAGCGCACCTCGATCCTGATTCACGCGCTGATCACGCAGGACAAGCTGTCCGAGGGACGCGCCGAGGCCGAGTACATGGTCAACCACTTCCCGGATTCGCAGTGGGTCCGCGACATCGAAGGCTTCACCGGCGCCCACCGCCACCGCAACATCCGCGTCAACGACGCGGGCCAGCTCGAGTACTACTGACCGCGCGGGCCGCGGTTCGCGGCGCGGATTCTCAGGGAATCGGCGTCGCGCCCGAGGCCGGCGGTTGCGCAACGAGCGCGTCGCGCGCGAGCGTCTGGAACGATCCGCGCGGATAGAGGCGCAGATAACGATTGGCCAGCGCGGCGACGTCGCCGTCGTGGTGCGCGAGCGCCGCCTCGATCGACAGCGCCAGCGCCTCCTCGGCGAGGTTTCCGGTCGGATGGTCCGCGAGGTAGCGGGCCAGGAGGACGCGCGCACGGACCGGGTTGCGCTCGACGCGCAGCGCGCGCATCGCCGCCGACACCGCGGACGCGTCCTCGCCGACGGCGGGCGCGGGCGCCGGGGCAGCGACGGGATGGGGGCGCGGCGCAGCCGCGGCACGCGGCGCACGCCGGGGTGCCGGCGGTTCCGCTTCAGGCACGATCGGAATGTCCGGCCACGGGACTTCCTCTGCCTTTTGCTGTTCCGGCGCGGGCGGTGCCGCGACGTGACGCGCGACGTGAGCACGCGCGCGCGTGCGCGCCGGCGCCTCGGCACGCGGCCCGACCACGCGTTCGTACGCGCTGGTCACCCAGGTGGGCCAGTGCCCGATCGCCGCGCTGACGATCGCGGCGCCGCCCAGCAGCACGCACGCGGCCACCGCGAACCGCAAGAACACCAGCGGCGCGCGCCGCCGAGCCCGGTGCCCCAGCCGCAGCTGCACGCGCTGCTTGCGGCCCGCGGGAGTCCGGTACGGTTCGGCGCGGCGGAGCAAGCCCAGCGCCCACGAGCCCTCGGGCGCGGATCCGTAGAGGCCCGCATCCTCGATCAAGCGCTGCGGCTCAGCGGCGTCCGCGGGTGCGGACCGATCGTCGTCGCGCCCGCTCATCTCCTCGTCTCCATCTCGCGTTCCTTCCGCCGCGGAACCGGCACCGCCGCCCCGGGCCGCCCTGCGTGCCTTGCCGCGTGCGTCTTCTGATACTTCGCGGCGAGCGCGAAGAACTCGCGGCGCGCGTGGTGCAACCGCGTCCAGACCGTGTTCAGCGGAATGTCCTGGATGCGCGCGATCTCGTCGCCCGACAGCCCCTCGATCTCGAACAGAACGAACGCCGTCCGCCGCGCCTCCGCCATCTTCATCAGCAGGGTCTGCAGCACGCGCTGCTCTTCCTTGCGCTCGAGCGCGACGGCCGGGCTGCTGCCGCCGTGCGGCAGGACGTCGGGCTCGTACGAGCGTCGCCGCGTGAAGATGTGCTTCACCCAGGCGCGGCGGCGAAAGTCGCGGACCTGCCGGGTGGTGATGCGATAAAGCCAGCCCGCGAGGTTCGCGCCGTCGAAGTCCTTCAGGCGGCGGCGCACGACCAGGAAGACCTCCTGCACGATGTCGTCGCGATCCGCGTCCAGCCCGCCCAGCGCCCGGATCCAGCGGGAGACGTCGTCGAACCAGGCGTCGTAGATCTCGCGGAACTGGGCGCGCGCGTCCGTCCCCGCGGCGGCGGCCGCGGCTTTCGCGCGCTGGGTTCGCGACACAGGCTGCGCCACGGCCCCAAAAGGGTCCGGGGTGGGCCAGACCTTCATGGAAAAGACTCTAATCCGGATGCAGTGCGTGGTGAGCGCAGAACAGGCATTCCAGCGTATCTGCTGCGATTCGGCCTTTGCTATCGTGCCGGCGTGCGCGATCGGGTGCCGCAAGCAGGCCGCCTCGTCGCCGCGCTCGTCTGCGTTTGCATCGCCGCCGCCGCGGGTCTTGCTCAGGCGGCCGATGCCGAGCTGGAGTCGCTGGTGGTCGGACCGAGCGCGTGCCCGCGCCCCGAGATGGTGCTGGCGGAGCTCGCGACGTTGCTGCCGCCCGAACGTCTGAGCGCGCGGCTGCGCGCGCTGCCCGCCACGCCGGCCGTCGAGCTGATCGATCTCGGCGCGCCCTTCCAGGTCGTCGTCGGCGGGAAGGTCCGCGAGTATCGCGACGAGGCGCACGACTGCGCGCAGCGCGCGCGCGTCGCGGCGGTGTTCGTGGCGATGACGATCGACCCGGCGTCGATCGTTGCGCCGCCGCCCGCGCCACCCGCGCCCGTGGCCGCGGTCGCGTCGCCGGAACAGCCGCCTGCGCTGCCCGGCGCGCGCTTCGGCGTCGGCGCGGCGATCGACGCGGGGGTCGGTTCGCCGGATCCCGTCGCGCAGGGCGGCCTGGATCTGCGCCTGACGGTGGGGCGCCGGCCCGTCGCGTTCGTCGCCGGCGCGCTGCTCCTGTGGCCGGTCGACACCACCGTCGGCGGCGTGCGCGTGCACCAGTCGCGGCTGCCGATCGACGCAGGCGTTCGATTGAACTTCGCGGGCCAGCGCTTCGCCGCCTACGCCGATCTCGGCCTGTGCGCCGCCGTGCTGTCGGAGACCGCGCTGGATCTGGCGGCAGCGAACGGCCGCACCACGATCGAGCTGGGCGCGCGCGGGGCGCTGGGCTTCCGAACCGGCACCGCGCGCTTCGCGTGGTTCGGTGCGCTGCACGCCGAGCTGATGCCGCGCCCGGCGGAGATCTACGCGTTGCCGCAGGGCGTGGCGGGGCGGACGCCGTACGTCTGGATCGGCGCGAGCGCGGGCGCGCTGATCGGGTTCCTGTGAGAGGCGCGCCTTTCGCCGCGACGTGCGGGTTGGCCGCCCTCGCGAGCGCCTGCGGCCCGCGGCTGGACCTCGGCTCGGACGTGCTGTGGAGCAGCGAGTTCGAGGGAAACACGTTCGACGAATGGACGGGAAACGGCGCCGGCGCCGCCTGGGCGTATCCGACGCCGCCCGACTTGGTCGAGCTGACCAGCGAGCGCGTGCGGCGCGGCGCCTTCGCGGCGAAGCTGACCACCGACGCGCCGACAGGCGGCGGACAGGGCAGCGCCGTGCTGTCGCGCTCGGGCGCCGCGCTGCCGCCGGCGGCCTACTACAGCGCCTGGTACTACCTGCCGCGCACGATCGCCGTCGACATGTACTGGGTGATCTTCAAGTTCCGCCAGAAGGAACAGGCGACGATGGACGAGCTGTTCGATCTCGATCTGATAAACCTCGACACGGGCGAGATGAGCCTGCAGCTCTACGACCACCGGAGCCAGGACGTCGTGCCGCTGAACGTGGGCAGCCCGGTCATGCCCGTCGGCCGCTGGTTTCAGATCGAGGCGTTCTATCGCAACGCACAGGACGACACGGGGCGGCTCACGTTCTGGCTGGACGGCCGCCAGATCCTCGAGCTCGCGAACCAGCCGATGGCGTCGACGCCGTTCGTGGAGTGGAACGTCAGCAGCATCGGCGAGGACCTGACGCCCAGCACCGCCGTCATCTACGTCGACGATTGCGCAATCAGCCGCACCCGCGTTGGTCCGAGCGGCACCATTGCCGATTGAGTTGCGGTGTTCATTGATATGCCCGCGCAGTTCTGATTGACTGCGCCGCATGCGAAGTCTTGGCTTGTTTCTCGCTGGACTTGTGACGCTCGCAGCCTGCGCCAAGGATCCCGATTACGTCACCGGGAGCGGGGGAATGAGCGGGAATAGCAGCGGCGGCAATGGCGGCGGCGGCGCGACCGGCAGCGGCGGCAGCTACACGCCACCGACGCTCAAACTGTCGCACCCGAACCCGATCATCTCACGCAACGCACAGGTGTTCTCATTTCCTGCGGGCGGCAATGCGGTCGTCAACGGTCAGTACCACAACGGCGGCTGGGCCGCCGGGTCGCCCACCGCGGCGGCGCCCGCCTGGGTCGCGATCAAGCTGACCGCCGGACCGACGCGCGTCCTCGTCAGCTGGGACGACGGCGGCACGTACAACTACAAGGATCCCGCCGGCACGCCGGTCTACGGGCTCGCCGCCGACTACCACTTCGAGGTGTCGGCCGATTCGACGAACGGCATGGACGGCACCTGGACGGCCGCGGGCACGCCCGTCACCGGCAACCACGTGCGAACGCGCGCCCACGCGTTCGACTTCACCGGCAAGAGCTGGATCAAGATGGTGATCACCGCCGCGCCCGCCGAGGCGAGCAACGGCGTCCAGATCGGCGAGATCGACGTGCACGACATCTCGGCGACCGGCGCCGACCTACCCGAGGACACCTGGTTCTTCATGGGCGACAGCATCACGGCATTCGCCTACGACCGCGTCTACGCGAACACCTTCGCGGACCTGATCAGCACGGCGACCGCGAAGGCGTACTTCCCGGCGATGATCAACGGCGGCATCGGCGGCGAGCTCACGAGCGCGGGCCTCGCGCGCCTCGACGAGGCGCTGGCGCTGAACCCCGACTACCGCTTCTTCGCGATCACCTACGGGACGAACGACAGCTGGGGCAACAAGACGGACACCAGCGGGTTCCGCAGCAACCTGCAGATGATGATCGACAAGATCAAGGCGGCGGGGCGCACGCCGGTGCTGTCGCACGTCCCCTACTCGGCCGACGGCAACCACACCACGCTCGCGCAGTTCAACGCGGTCGTCGACGATCTGACGCGCACGAACCAGCTGCAGGTCGGGCCGGACTTCACGACGTGGTTCATGGAGCACGCCGATCAGCTCCAGGACGACAAGGTTCACCCGGCGCCCGCGGGGCGCGTCGCGATGAACAAGCTGTGGGCCGACGCCATGCGCGTCGTGTATCCGTAGCCATGACGCGCGCGACGTTGTGGATGGCGCTCGCCGGCGCGCTGGCGTTGGCCTGCGCGAAGGATCCCGATTACACCAAGCCCAAGCCCCCCGAAGGGACCGCGCCCGCGCCCGATCCGGGACCGAAGGACTGGCCGCACGGACTGCACGTCGCCGGCAACCACATCGAGGACGGCGCCGGCAGCACGGTGGTGATGCGCGGCGTGAACCGTTCCGGGAGCGAGTATCGCTGCGTCCAGAACGACCCGACGTTCTTCGACGGACCGTCGACCGAATCGTCGGTGGCCGCGATCAAGAGCTGGCCCAACGTCAACACGGTGCGCGTGCCGCTGAACGAATCGTGCTGGCTGGGGATCAACGGCGCG
>Ga0070683_100001353_pt1 | contig 18722 bp, 18 predicted proteins | sample KBSC713LmetaG_FD_64662 | JGI IMG/M metagenome (GOLD analysis project Ga0070683, IMG submission 64662) | Corn rhizosphere microbial communities from Kellogg Biological Station, Michigan, USA - KBS C7.1-3L metaG | ecosystem: Host-associated > Plants > Roots > Rhizosphere ... | reverse complement strand
GTGTCGACACCCGCTGAACGTGCTGCCATGACCAGCGCAATGTGATTGTTTCCGCCGAGCGCGGTGACGCCTGTTGTCAGCGCGGCGGGATCCTTCTTGAGCCGCTCGATGAGATCTTTGCCTGATGTAATCGGCGAATCAGCGCGCACCGCAAAGCCGATAAAGTCGCCGATCATAGTCGCTAGGGGCGTGAAATCGCGATAACCCTGCGCGGTAGTGCCGCCGATATAGCTCAACTGCTGAGTGATCGACACCACGGCGAGCGTGTGCGGATCATTGAGCTTCTGACCAAGATAGCTCAGTGTGGCGCTGCCACCGCCCGCCGGCTTGTTCACGACGACTACGGGTGTCGGTACGAGCCGCCGGTCCTGCACTATTTTTTGCATGAGCCGCGCGACTGCGTCATTACCCCCGCCTGGCGAATTCGGCACGACAATCTCGACTTGCGCAGCCGGCTTCCAGTCGGCCGCCATTGCCATCGAGTATGCGCATGAATACGTTATGGCGAGCGTCACAAGCGCGTGCATCGAAGCTATTGGTCTGCATCGCATACGTGCGATGCTTGTCATGCAATCGCTCATCGAACTCCTCCAGCGCTGCTTATTGTTGGATCACGGCGCGGTGCTATCATAGAAGGAAATAGCATCGGCAGCCATCGCGGCGACCGTGCGGGCGCGCCGGCAACATCGAGGAGACATAGCGTGGTTCAGGTTGTTGAGGGGACGCAGTTGAAAATCGAGCCGTCCCCGTGCGCGCTCGGCGCAGTTGTGAGCGGACTCGATGTGCGCAATCTTGACGATACGGCTTTCGCAGCGTTGCACCAAGTGTGGCTCGATCACCTGGTCATCGTGGTACGCGGGCAAAGTCTGACTGACGATGCGCTCACGGCATTCAGCGCCCGCTTCGGCGTGCTTGATGAAGTGCCGCCGGTGAGCAAGGGGCAGAAGCCGCGCGACAACAAACACGTTTCCGTGATCTCGAACCTGATCGAAAACGGTGTGCCGATCGGCGGGCTCGGCGACGACGAAGTGATCTGGCATTCCGATACTTCATATCGCGAGTTTCCTCCGTCGGCGAGCATTCTCCATGCGCTCGAAGTTCCACCGGCGGGCGGCAATACGAGTTTCTCGAACATGTATCTGGCGCTCGAGACGCTAACCCCCGGCCTGCGCAAGCGCATCGATGCTCTGACGGTCAAGAACGACACAACATACAACGCCGGCGGTCAGTTGCGCGAAGGGTTCTCGCCGGTCACCGACGTCCGCGCCTGTCCCGGTGCAACGCATCCGCTGGTGCGAACTCATCCGGAGACGCACCGCAACGCGCTCTATCTCGGCCGCCGGCGCAATGCATACATCCATGGATTGGCGATAGAAGAATCCGAGCAGCTTCTTGACGTACTGTGGGCACACGCGACGCAGGAATTCCTGGCATGGCATCACACGTGGCACGTCGGTGATATCGTCGTCTGGGATAACCGGTGTGTGATGCATCACCGCGATCCGTTCGATGCACACGACCGTCGCATCATGCATCGCGCACAAGCGCGCGACGGGCTCAGACCCGCGCGCGATCCGGCAGCCGCCAACACACCGCATCCGCGCGGCCAACACTATCTGTCTTCCAGAACCGCGGCGCACGGCCGCTAATCTGCGGCCGCGTCGAAACTAACTAACAGGTAATTTATGACCATAGCCGCCACTCAGGAAAAGGTCGCACTGACAGTCCGGCCATTGACGCCGGTATTCGGTGCAGAGATCACCGGCGTCGATCTGACTGCGCCGCTCGACGACGCAACATTTGCAGCAGTCGAAGACGCGTTCGAAACCTATTCGGTGCTCGTCTTTCCGCGACAGAATCTCGACGACGAAGCGCAGATAGCATTCAGCCGGCGCTTTGGTGATCTCGAGACTACACAGGGCCACATCGCAAACAATTTCACCGTGCGTCAGGTTTCCGTTATCACGAATCTGGACCCCGCTGGCAAGCTCATGAGCGCCGACGATCCGCGCGTTCAGTATCGGCTCGGCCAGCGCAACTGGCACTCGGACAGTTCTTTCAAGCGCGTACCCGCCAAGGCGTCGCTCCTGCATGCGCGCAAACTGCCGCCCGATGGCGGCGATACGCAGTTCGCGAGCTTACGCGCGGCGTATGACGCCCTGCCCGACGAACACAAGCGCGCGCTCGACGGCCAGGTCGCGATTCATCACTACGGGTACTCGCGGCGCCACCTCGGTATCCAACTGACCAACGAGGAAGAAGACCGCCGTTTTCCGCCCGTGCCTCAAGCGATCATTCGCAGCAACCCGGTCAACGGCCGCAAAGCGCTGTATGTCGGTTCACACGCGTCGCACATCGTCGGCATGCCGGAAGAAGAAGGCCGCGCGCTGCTGAAGGAATTGCTCGACTTTGCAACGCGCGAAGAATTCACTTACCTTCATCACTGGACCGTCGGCGATCTGGTCACGTACGACAACCGTGCAGCACTGCATCGGGCGCGGCCGTACGCCATCTCGGAACATCCGCGCGTGCTCCATCGTACGACCGTCGCCGGCGAAGGCCCCACAGTGCCGTGAGCGTCTTGTCATGCAGAGCGCTGACGGCATAGCGAACCGCGCCGCTGGTGCTCGCTAAACCAGACGGAACAACACCCGGGGAGACGCTTTGAATCTTCCGAAGTACGAAGTGTTCGCGCTGCGCTACGGCACGCGCGATGCACGCAGCTCGAGCCATTTTCTCGGCGGCGATCCGCATGACGTTCCGATGCCGATGGACTACTTTGTGTGGGCTGCGATAGGACCGGACAAGACGTTTATCATCGATACCGGATTCACACAGGAGGACGCAACTGCGCGTAAGCGCACGTTCCTGTGCTGTCCGATCGAAGCACTGGCAGAGCTTGGCATCAAGGCGGCTGCAGTCACTGATGTGATTCTCACGCACCTGCACTACGATCACGCCGGCAATTTCGGCAAACCTCCGAACGCGACTTTCCATTTGCAGGATAAGGAAATGGAGTACGCAACCGGCCGTTACATGGCGTACAAGAAAACTGCCCACTCATACGATGTGGACGACGTCGCCGGCCTGATTGGCTTGAACTTTGCCGGCAAGATCCAGTTTTATGACGGCGAGGCGCAGCTGGCACCCGGCATCAGCCTGCATCGACTTGGCGGGCACACGCCGGGTATGCAATGCGTTCGCGTCAACACGGCACGCGGTATGGTCGTGCTCGCGTCGGACACGAGCCACTTTTATGAGAACTTCGTCAACTATCGCCCGTACGTAACCGTGGTCAATCAGCCGGAGATGCTGGAAGGGTACCGGACCCTGCGCCGCCTCGCGGACTCGATCGACCATATCGTGCCGGGTCACGATCCGCTCGTGATGAAAAAATATCCCGCTTACGAAAAGGCGTCGAAGGATTTGATCGTGCGCCTCGACGCAACGCCGAAGAACTGAGCGACATCGCGCGTCAGTCGATGCGAATGCCGGTTTCCTTGATTACCCGTGCCCACTTCGCAACTTCAGCCTGGACCATAGGCCGGAATTTTTCCGCCGAATTTGCGACGACTTCAGTGCCCTGACTCGCAAACAGCGCCTTTATTTCCGGCAACATGAGGACGTGCGCCAGGTCTGCATTCAGCTTCTTCAGAATTTCGGGCGGCAAGCGTGCCGGCGCAAAGATTCCGTACCAGGTGTCGGCTTCGTAGCCCGGCACTCCGCTTTCTGCGATGGTTGCGAATTCAGACAGGATACTCAAGCGCTGCGCACTCGTCGTTGCCAGCGCGCGCAGCTTGCCCGCCTTTATATGCGGCAGCACCACCGGCGCATTCGCGAACATAACCTGCATCTGGCCTGCCAGCAGATCGATGACGGCAGGACCGGCGCCTTTGTACGGCACGTGAGTCATGCTTACGCCGGCCATGCGTTTGAATATTTCCGCGGCGAGATGGGGCGGCGTGCCGTTGCCGGGTGATGCGTAGTTGAGCGCGCCGGGCTTCGCTCTGGCCAATGCAATCAACTCCTGGACTGTTGCGGCGCTGACGGACGGATGCAGCACGAGAATGTTCGGCGCTATGGCTACCAGAGTGACCGGCGTGAAATCCTTCAGCGTATCGTAGGGCATCGTGCGGTAAAGGCTTTGATTGATGCCATGTGTGCCATTCGTGCCGAGCATCATGCTATAGCCGTCAGGCAATGACTTGGCGGTGAGGTCCGCACCGATGGTGCCGCCCGCGCCCGCGCGGTTGTCGACGATTACCTGCTGGCCCCAGCGTTCCGTCAGTTTCTGCGCCATCGGACGCGCCAGAATATCCGTTCCGCCGCCCGGCGGAAACGGCACGATCAGCCGCACGGGCCGGTTGGGAAACGTGTCAGCTGGTGCCGCGTGAAGCGCGCTTGCGCCAACGACAACCAGATAAAATAATCCCGTCAAAAAAATCCACTGAAGCGCTGTCAAGTCGCGACGCATCATCAGTTTCCGGGCAGATCGTGAACCTCGGGAAAGAAGAGCTCTTTCCATGACGTCGCACGGTGTTTCAGGGAGCCGATGTCGTACATGAACTGCGCATACTTGAGGGTGTTCTGCGGCACCATGGTGATGACATTCTTAGGATCACTCAAGGTGGTCATGATCTCCTCGATCGTTTCGCCTTTGCCGCCAATCGAATCGAAGTAAATCTGCGCCGCGCCGCGCTTTTCCTTGTTGATGTATTCGATCGCGTCCTTCACCGCGCTGACAATAGCCTTATACGTGAGTGGATTCTCGTCGCGAAACTTTTTTGTGGTGTAAAGCATGGTGAACGTCGTCGAGCCGCCCATCACGTCGTCGGTAGCAAGGATGGTGCGCACGCGCGGATCCTTGAGCTCGCGCGCATGAAAGGGCGGCGAAGTGAAATGCAGATTGATTTCGCTAATGCCGGACAGCATAGCGGCAACGCCATCCGGATGCGGCAGACCGACGGTGTAGCGATCGTAGCGAAAGGTTTCTTTTTCGCCGAATTCCTTGCGCGCTGCCATCTGCATGATGATTGCCGGTATCGAGACTTTCACTGCCGTGATCGCCATCTTGTCCTTCTCGGTAATGTCACGCAGCGCCTTGATATTTGGATTGGTCGTGTTGAGATACATCGGCAGCGAGCTCATGGCGGCAATGCCGGTGATTTGCACACTGTCGCGTGAGCGGTCCCATAAAAACAGAAACGCGGGCGGGCCGGCGGGCGCCATATGCGCAGCGCCCGAGAGCAGCGCATCGTTCACAACCGCAGGGCCGCCGAGATTCGCGTAAGTTACCTTGAGCCCTTTGTTACCGAGCTGCCCGGCATATTTCTCGATCGTCTTTTGCTGCTCCATGACGAGCAGCGGAAGAAATCCGATGCCGCCGGCGCCTTTCGGTATTTTCAGTTCCTGTATTTCTGCTGCAGCAAAGCCATGCGCTGCAACCACAAGACCGCATAAGGCAGCGTTCAGTATGCGCATTGTTATCTCCTCCTGGCGGCATCATATAATGAATCGCCGCACAGCAATCGTTTCCCGCCTTGTCGCGCGCCTCATCTCTTGGCGTGACGCGCTCAACTGTTTTTCGAAAGGAACACGACTATGCATGTTGGATTCATCGGACTTGGAACGATGGGCGCTTCAATGGCGCTCAATCTTCAGAAAGCCGGGCACGAGTTGTTGGTTAACGACATACTCCGTGATGCGAGCGCGCCGCATATAAAGGCCGGCGCAAAGTGGGCCGATTCAGCCGGTGACATAGGTGCTGTCTGCGAGGTCGTTTTTACGTCGCTGCCCGGTCCGCGCGAAGTCGAAGCGGTTGCCGATGAGCTTATCAAGAGCATGCCGTCGGGCGCCGCGTGGTTTGACCTGTCAACGAACTCACCTACTGTCATACGCAAACTGCACGCGCAATTTACGGCGAAAAATATCTCTCTCCTCGATGCGCCCGTGAGCGGCGGCCCGCGCGGAGCGAAGTCGGGCAAGCTGGCGATATGGGTCGGCGGTGAACGCGCCGTATTCGATAAATATCGGGCGGTGCTCGATGCCATTGGCGATCAGGCGTTATATATCGGACCGATCGGCGCCGGCTCCATTGCCAAGCTGGTGCATAACGCGGGCGGCTATGCGATTCAGACTGCGCTGGCAGAAGTCTTCACGATGGGCGTCAAAGCGGGCGTCGAGCCGCTCGCGCTGTGGTCCGCGGTACGCCAGGGTTCGCTTGGCCGTCAGCGCACGTTCGATCGCCTCGGCAAACAATTCCTGCAGGGCGTATTCGACCCGCCCGATTTTGCGCTGAAGCTCGCGCATAAGGACATGACGCTCGCGACCGAGCTCGGGCGCGAGATCGGCGTGCCGATGCGGATCGCTGGGCTTACCCATGCAGAAATGACAGAAGGACTCAACCGCGGTTGGGCCGCTCGCGACTCGCGTATACCGATGCTGCTGCAGGAAGAGCGTGCGGGTGTCGACATCAAGGTTCCCGCGGCCGACATCGAAGCTGTCATCAAGCGTGATGGTTGACAGGACCGGCGGTGCGCGTTTTTATCCTGCGCCTAAATTGAGCTATAGTTCATTTATGGCCGCGCACTTCCCAGGCTGCACAGTCAACTGAACGGAGGAATACATGGCTCACACACTGGAGCAATTCGCGAAATCATGCCGCAGCGCCCTGAAGTCGGAGCCCGGACCCGCGGGACGCAAGAAAGTATGCGCGATTCTTCAGGAAGTGCTGAAGGATGATGAGTTCATCAAGACGAACTTCAGCGACAAGACGCCCGAACGCCAGATCCTGCACGAGGATCCGGAACTCGGCTTCTGCATACTTGCACATCAATACCACGGGCCCAAAGACAGCGCGCCGCATGATCATGGACATTCATGGGCGATATACGGCCAAGTCGCCGGCGAGACCGCAATGTCCGACTGGGAGCTGGTGTCACCGGCGAGTGCCGAAAAGCCCGGCAAGGTAAAACATAAAACAAAATATAAATTGACGCCGGGGGTGGCGCACGTCTACAACGAAGGCGATCTGCACTCGCCGAGCAGAGCCGGCCCGACGCGCCTGATTCGCATCGAAGGCACGAACATGGAGAAAGTGAAGCGGCTCAAGTTCGAACCGGTGTAAACGACCGGCGTGCGAGCGTTACTACGAACGCGGTCGCCATCTAAGCGCGCATCGGCGTGCGAGAGCCCGGCTGCTCCGGGCCAAGCCTGACAATACGGGAAGGCGCTACGCCTTTCCTTTGTGTGTGACCGGTGGCCAGGCGTCTGCCAGGAGCCTTAGGCAGCAGCCTGCACCATGCCCATCCAGAACATCAGGTTGCTTCCGACATCGACATCGTACTTGCGCAAATATTCGAGCTTGCCGTCGCCGCCGATCTTGAACACCGATAAACACGCCGGGACGTTGCGCACGGCTCCGCCATCTTTAACGAGCATATCGAAGTTGTGCTGGGCAACCAGCATGCGCCCGCTGGGATCGATGTGGAAAGTACGGCAATGCACGCCGCGCGTGTCGATGTGCTGGATCGGCGTCGGTTCTCCGGTCGCCTGGTCTATTGCATAAACAGCAAGCGTATTCTCGCCGCCGACGAAGACGCGCTTGCCTTCCACCTCGGTGGTGGTATCCGCACGATTGACGCCATACACAAATCGTCCATTCGGATGCACGTGCACGGTGCCGGCGGCCTGCCTTGATTTGATGATGCCCGGTTCGGCCAGAGTTTCTTTTTTGAAAGCCGCTTCCGGCTCGATCGTATCGCCCTTCATACGGTAGACGTATAACTTGTTCTCGCGCTCGAGCGAAACGTAAATCAGCGGGCGTGTCGGATGAAAATCCAGATGCCGCGGACCGAAACCGTAACCGCCATTCGGCGCGATCGACGTTTCGTTGCTGAGAACGCCGTCTTTGTAATTGAAAACTTTGAGTGCGCCCGGATCCTCGGGTTTGCCGCCGGCCGGATCGTTGCCCCGGGCAACCAATACCACCATCCTGTTGTCAGGCGATACGCGCACCTGGTGCCCATAGATTCCGGCGTCTATCGCGTTGGGCTGTTTCACTTCTTCACCGAGTGTCGCATCGCGGTTGATGCGGTACACACGCAGTGCGCTGGGATTGTTGAAAGCGACGAGCACATGCTCGGACGGAATGTCCGTTGTCATGTGAATGGGCCGTGTGGGCAGCGGAATCGGATTGCCGTGCGGTGTCAGCGTGCCATCGGGCGCAATGCGAAAAGCGGACACGTGATGGACAGTTCCTTTGGGTCCGGTACCGGATGCGCTGCTGCTCGTTGCAACGTATAGATAACGGCGCGATTGATGCGGCCACACATACTGGACGTTCGCGGGCAGCGTGACGGTGCCTCGTTTCGTCAAGGACGCGCCGTCGACATTGACATCGTATTGCGTGAGTTCCGGTCCGACCGCTGCATATAGCGCGAGTTGCCCGGCGCCCGACTGCCCCCACGACACGCCAGGCGCCGCAGCCGCGCCGGCCATCATCGATACAAAAGTACGACGGGTTAGCATGGACGCCTCCTCCAATTTCAATTTGTTGTAAGCAATCTTACTCGCAGTAAACCAGCTACGCGCGTCAAGCATGTCATTCCGCGTTCCTTCAATCGCTTTTTATGCCGGCCTCACGAATCACGGCCGCCCATTTTGCGATGTCGGCGCGAATCACCGCGTCGAATGCCAACGGCGTATTGCCGACGGCAGTCGCGCCTTCGCTCGTGAGCTGCTGTGCGAATTCCGGCGAGCGTACGACCTTCACGATTCCGTTGTGCAATCGCTCGATGATCCCCTTTGGCGTGCCCGCTGGCGCGAGAATGCCATTCCAGCCGCGCGCTTCATAGCCCGGCAAAGCGTCTGCTACCGGCGGCACCTGCGGCAGCACCGCGAGCGGCTGCTTCGTGCTGACGCCGAGTGCACGCACGCGCCCCGCCTTGACCTGGGGCACGACGCCGCTGATCGAAGCCACCATGTACATGTTGATTTCGCCGGCGATCAACGCGCTGAGCACCTGCGGCGCGCCCTTGTATGGAACGTGCGTCATCCGTATGCCGGCCATGGAACGGAACAATTCGGCGCCGAGATGACCAAGACTGCCGCTGCCCACGGATCCGTAATTGAGCCGGCCCGGATTCGCTTTCGCATATGCAATTAGTTCCTGGACCGAGCGCGCCGGGAAGTCGGCACTGACGATGAGCGCCATGGCGACGGTGCTCACGATCGTGATCGGCGCAAATGCTCGCACGGTGTCGTACGGAATCGATGGAAATAGCGTTGGATTGACGACATGGGTCGGAAACGCCATGAGCAGCGTGTAACCGTCAGGCACCGCCTGCGCGACGATGTTCGAACCGATGATGCCGCTGGCGCCCGGCCGATTGTCGATGACCACCTGCTGTCCGAGATCAGCGCCGAGCCGGTTTGCGATGATGCGTCCCAGCGTGTCGGTCACACCGCCCGCGCCGGTTGGAACGATCATGCGGATAGGGCGCGCCGGATAACCATCTGCCGCAAACAGTTCGCCGCTGAAGACTGCGCACGCAGCGAGTAGCCAGCCCGTCGATTTCATGCGCGGGCTCGAACGGCAGTCAGGCGCTAGCGAGCGCTTTGCGCAATTCGCCGGTTACGCGTGAGGCTTCAGCCATCATGAAAGCGATGTCACTGTTCGTGGTGAGAAAGCGCGCGCCCTTGCGAATGAACTCCATCTGTCGCGGTACGTTGCGGTCGCCGCCGACCCCCGGAATCTTGCCGTGCGCCTTGGCCGCCGCAAAGACGCGATCGAGCGCCGCAATATGTTCGGGCGTGCCATACGCGCCCGGCTTGCCGAGCGCAGTCATCAAATCGTTCGAGCCCACGTGTATGACGTCAACGCCCTCGACGGCGGCGATCTCATTCACATTGTCGAGACCTTCCTGCGTCTCGATCATGCACACCACCAGCGTGTTCTCGTTGATCGCTTTCACTGCGTCGCCGGTGGATACCGCGCGGAAATCAAACATCGTGTAACTGCCTGAAACGGAGCGTCTGCCGATCGGCGGAAATTTCGCGCGATTGACGGCCCGCCGGGCTTCGTCAGCGGTATTAATGTCCGGGAATACGATGCCCATGATGCCGTTGTCGAGCAGCACCTGAGTGTCCGGATCATCGCAACTGCGCACGCGCGCCATCGGCACCACACCGCAGCCGAGCGCCGCCTGCGCAATGTGGCCCGACGTCTCCACCGAGTACAGCGCATGCTGTCCATCGACGAAAACAAAGTCGTGCCCCGTCGTTTTGGCGATGCGGGCGATGTCGCCCGAGCGCGCGACGCGCGCGATCATCCCGAGCGCAACCTTGTCGGCTTTAAAAAGTTCTTTCACTGCGTTCTTCATCAATGGTGCATCTGCCATTTCTTTTCTCCAGGGATGTAAACGAGTTCGGTTGAGCGCCGAGAACTAACTGAAGATCAGCGCGCGAGACCCAGATCGGTAAGTATGGTGCGCAATTGTACGGCCTGCTGTGTCAGCATCTTCTTCGTCGCATCAGCGCTCAAGTACGCCGGCGTGAGCCCGTTTTGCTCGAGTTCCTTGAGCCATTCCTCCTGCGCGCACACCTTCGCCATAAGCGCGCTCCAGTACGCGATCTGATCGGCGCTCATCGCGCGCGGCCCGATGAGTGCACGCCAGCTGCTGAAGACAACGTCTACGCCTTGCTCGCGCCACGTGGGCGATTGAGCGAGCGCTCCCGTCAGCCGCGCGGGAGCCGCAATCCCGAGCGCTCTCAGCCGTCCCGATTGAACGTGCGGGCCGACGAGCCCTGTCGTTGTTATCGCAAGCTCGATATGGCCGCCGAGCACCGCTGTGAGAGACTCGCCGCTCGAATTGAATACCGCGATCTTGAATCGTTTGGGATCGGCGCCGACCGATTTACCGACGAGGCTCACTGCAACATGATTCGCGTTGCCGAGCGCTGCGGCAATCGCCATGGTTATTGAAGCAGGATCGGTCTTCAGGCGCTCGAGAAGATCGCGTCCGGTTTTCATCGGCGAATTAGCGGTGACGACGAAGGCGATGTGCTCATCAGCGAGCATCGCAAGCGGCGTGAAATCCTGGAAGTCGAGGGCATTCGCGCCGGTAATCCGGTTGGTAATGATCGTAAACGGCGTAACCAGCACGGTATGTCCGTCGGCGGGACGGCCGTGCAGATAGTTGAAGCCAACCGCATTGCCGCCGCCCGCCTTGTCGACGACGGTAACGCTCGAAGTTATGAAGCGCTTTTCCTGTATCACGCGCTGGAGTAGACGCGCAACCGCGTCGAGTGCGCTGCCCGCGGCAGCCGGCGCGATGATTTCGACGTTTTTTGTGGGCTGCCACTGAGCAACGGCGGCCGCATGCACGCAAAGTGCCGCGAGTCCCAGCGCAAATGCACAGCGCTTAATCGTGGTTATCGCTTTGATATCGCTGCTCCGTATCGATGCAGCACTGGTAAGTCTCTGTACTACGACATGTTGATCGCGCGATGATGTGCGCGTGCGGCGTGTCTGTTGGTTGCCGAAGTGTAGCACCATCAAATGGAGCGAACGGCAGTTGAGGGCGCGACTCAATGTAGAATCGCCCGGACCGATCCGCACAGCAGGGGAAAAGCAAATGCCGTATCTCGATCTCGCGCCCGATCTCAAAGTCTTTTATAAAATCGACGATCACACCGATGCCTGGACGACGCCGGAAACTGTCGTCTTTGTCCATGGCTTCACGGAGAACACCGAAGCGTGGCGCGCGTGGGTACCGCATTTTTCACGCAAGTACCGCGTCATCCGGTACGACCAGCGCGGCTTCGGCGACACCGGACCGGTAAGCAAGGAATTCAATTTCACGACGGAGCTCTTCGCGGATGATCTTGCGCGCGTCGTCGGCGCTTTGTCACCGCACGAGCCCGTGCACGTGGTCGGCGGCAAGAGCGGCGGCATGCCGGTCCTGAAATTCGCGACGATGTTTCCGCATCTGATCAAAACGGCAACGCTCGTGTGCTCGCCGGTTAAAGGTCCCACGGTTCCAGGCTGGCTCGATCATATGGATACACACGGCATGCGAAGCTGGTCCCGGTGGACGATGGGCGGCCGCCTCGGTTCGAAGATGCCGCCGCGCGGCGTCGACTGGTGGGTCGATCTCATGGGAAAGACCGCTGTTTCAACCGGGCACGCTTATGTGCGCTGGGTGGGCGGCGTCGATCTCAATCCGGAGCTCAAGAATGTGCGTTGCCCGACGCTCGTCATCGCGAACGATACGCCACGTCGCAGTATTGCCGAATTCAAGGATTACCAGAAAAAGATCCCTGACTCCGAATTGGTCGCGGTCAACGTCGACGGCTACCATACCGGCGCTGTCGCCCCGGATGAGTGCGCGCGCGCGACGCTCGACTTCATCGCACGACGCGGTGCGAAAGCCTAATCCAGCGTCATTCGGGATTCGCGTACCACTCTCGCGGTTTTTTCCATTTCGATTCTGATTCTCGCCGTGAAGTCTTCAGGCGTTCCGCTCATCGCGTCCATGCCCTGCATTGCAAGCGCTTCCTGAAACTCCCGACGTTGCACGATTTTTACCGTCTCGGCATTGAGCCGCGCAACCACGTCGCCCGGCAGTCCGGGCGGGCCGAGTAGGCCAAGAAAGAACGTCGCGTCAAATCCCGGTAGGCCCGACTCAGCTATCGTCGGCACATCAGGCATTGCCGAAATGCGCTGCGCACCGCTGATCCCGAGCGCGCGCAAGCGGCCCGCCTTGACGTGCGCCGTCGAGCCCAGCGGATTGTTGAAGAGCAGGCTCACCTGGCCCGCTATGACATCGGTCGCTGCGGGTCCCGCGCCTTTATAGGGAATGTGGACGACTTCGATATTCGCGGCCGACCGGAACATTTCAAGCACCAGATGTCCGGCCGAGCCCGTGCCTGCTGAAGCGAAATTGAGCTGGCCGGGACGCGTCTTCGCGAGCTTGATCAATTCGCGTACATTGGTTACCGGCAGCGATGGATGGCAAACCAGCAGGGTCGCGTATTCGCCGAGCATTGCAATCGGAGTGAGGTCGCGCTGGAAGTTGAATTGCTTGTGCGTGAGCGAGACGACGATCAAACCTGAACCTGCGACGACCAGCGTATAGCCATCGGGCGCGGCGCGCGCTAAAAACTCGGCGCCCGCCAATCCGCCGCCGCCAGCGCGGTTTTCGACCACTACCGATTGACCGAGGCTTTCGGTTAGATATTTACCGACGTAGCGGGCGAGTGTGTCATTGCCGCCACCCGGCGCCAGCGGAACGACCAGCCGAATGGGCTTCGCAGGATAGTTTTGCGCGTGCGCAATACCATGGGTGATTGCAGCGACAACTGTTAAAGACGAAGCAAGCGACAGTTTGGCGTAGCGGGTGCTTGCGGCTGCAAGCCGCGCGACCAGCTTCGTCGGCACTCCTGTTCCTCGCTCAATCGACCAATCGAAAGCGGCGCTCGGGAGGCGTGCCGGCCTGGTAAAAAATCGTGCTGAGCGCGGGCACCTTAACATCGCTGCAAGTTTTGTGGATCCGGTAGACCTCGATCGGCGGCTGCCATTTCGATTTTAATTCGCACGTGACCTCCACGCAGGTGATACTTTTCAGCCACGGGCATACCTTGAGCTCCGAACCGTCAGCTCTCGCAATCTCCGTCAGAAATCCACTGCCCTCGTAATACGGCTTGTTGCTGCCGTCCTCCGCATGGACATCCTGCAGGACAGTATAGAAATTGCCGTTCACTTCCAGGAGACTCAGCACCCTCTCGATAAACATAGAGAGCGTCGTCGTGTAAGAAAAGCCGCCGATTACATCGCTGATGAGCTGAAACTGTCCGAGCTCTTTCAAGGGATACTCGCTCAGACGCCTGCCGGACAAATAGCGAATACGTTCCGGGCCCAGCCTTGCCGCAGCTTCCTCCCATACGGGCGTCCTGCGATCTTCGATCGACATCGCAACCGCTTGGGCCTTCGCTTCCTGTCCGGTGCCCTTATCCGCATTCATGGCGTCATATCTTCCGGCCACATAATCAAGAACGGCCTGGCCGCGTCCTGCGCCGATATCGAGCCAGCGATCGTTCGGTCCCAGCGCAGCCAGCGAGCGATCGAACTCAGCGGACAACGTGTATGCATACGACAGAAGAGAGCGGTCGATGACATAACCGTCGGGCCTTTGCTCGCCGCGGCTCCGATATATCCTGTCCTGCTTCGAAAGCTCGTCATCGAATGGCGGCTTGACGGCGTCTGCGGCATGCGAGTGCTGCGTCGTGAGTGTCTGTGATGCCAGGAAGGCGAGTATACAAAGCGCTCGTCTGCTCATTTGATCATCCCGGTGCTCCTGCGCCCTTACCCGGGTCCGAGGAGCCCGTGACAGCGACGATCGCTTCCATGACGGCTGCAATACTGTCCGGTTCGCGCGCGCTGAACTTCTCGCGCAATCCCATTTGCGCGACATCGTCGAGCTTGCTGCGCGTAGCCTGCGTCATGCGTGTCGACGACCCGAGCGAGCGCAGCAGCGCCAGCGCATCAGCCATCTCGTGCACGCGACGCGCAGCGTGCATGGCCGTCCCGCACACGTAGCGGTTCATGTTCTGTGTAAACGGGCGCTCGTCGATCGATTGCGCAATGTCAGCGGCCGCCGCCTCGAGTACACCGTAGCGTTGCGCCGCTTCGAGCGATTCAAGCAACACCGCGGAGAGTCCCTTGATGCACACGCTGCGGATGAGTTTCATAGCGCTCGCCATGCCGGGCTTGTCGCCGACGACTTTTATGTTCATCCCATACGGCGTCATGAGCGTCCGGAACTGTTCGGCGTACTCGCCACTCGCAACCGTCGCCGCCTTGATGCCGTTGAGCGGGACCGGACTCATGATGGCAGCGTCGACGAACCTCGCGCTGCCGTTCATCATCTCGGCGGCGCGCTCCATTGTCGTGACTGCAGCCGAACTGGCATCTACATAAATCTGCTCCGGACGCAGATGCTTGCGGATCGAGCGGAGGACCGGAATCACTGAACGGCCGGGCGTAAGCGCTATGATCAGATCCGCTCGCTTCGCCACTTCGCGCGGACTCTTCGCGAGCTGCACACCGATTTCTTTTGCACGCTCATAAACGGCGTCGCCGGCTGCCGCTTTCGCGGCCGTGCGGCTATAGACAACGATATCGGCAACGCCCGCCTGCGCGAAATCCTTCGCAAAGCGAAAACCCGCCTCGCCGAATCCGAGAATGCCCAACCGTAACGTCGCTTGCTCCATGCGTACTCGTCCTTCGCTGACTATTCGTTGTAGAAAGCCTGCACCGCGCCGGCGATGCGTGCGGGTGCAGACCAGTTTGGATACTTCGCTTCGAACTCCGCGGTCAGCGTTTTTGATGCGTCTGTCACCGACACTCCGCTGCTTTTAAGCTGCGCGACGCGCGACTGGACGGCACGCAGGTAGTTGCGATATTCACTGATCAGCGAGGCGTCGCCCATTTCGCCGTGACTGCCTACCACTTTCACCGGCCGCATCGCGTCCAGCTTATCCAGGCTCGCAAGCCATGTCTTGCCGCTCGAGTAGGGGCTTGCAAACGCGGGGAACGCGCTTTTCATCGCAAGGTCGCCGGCGAATAATATCCTGTCCTCTTCAACGAAGATCGCCGTGTCGCCCCGTGTATGGGTGGGCCCCAGCCACGTCAGCGTTACGTGAACGCCGCCAAGATCGAGCTTTTGGTCGCGATCAAAGGGCTGGGCTGCGCGCGGATATTTCGCGTCCTGCAAGAGGTCGGCGATGGCGGGCGAACGCTTTGAAAACGTGTCGACCATTCCGGCGCCGAACTCGTCGAAGTCCTGCTGCTGCGCTTTGGGATAGAGAAACGTGGTCCCTGCGGGAAACGACGTTCCCATCGAGTGCTCGGGATGGAAGTGCGTCGTTGCCACGTACCATTGCGAATTCTTGCTGACTTTAGCGAGCTCGCGCATTACCGCATCGCCATTGCGGCGCCCCATTCCGGTATCGATGACAAGCGTTGCTTTGCTGCCGACTACAAAACCGATGTTAGGCACTAAGGGCACGCTCGCGTCGGGAATCACATAGACGTGATCGGATATCTTTTCGGTGACGTTTTCGCGAACCAGCGGCACCGCCGGCGGCGATTGAGCGCCCGGCGTAGAACTAAAAGCTAAGATCGCGACGAATAGCGCCTGTGCGACGCAGTAGGGCTTAAGAGCTCGCAATTGCATAAGTGTCCTTTCGTTAGCGATAGTCAGCGCAATCACAAGATCCGCTGTTGTATCTTTCGAGTGCGCTAAGGCCGCGATGCCATGCCTGCACGTGGTACCAGCAAACCAAGATCAATCGCCGCGCCCATCGCCGCGTACCCAAGGCGATTCGGATGCAGCTTGTCGCCTGCCCCGCCTGTGGTGCTCTCCGGAACGAACTCCGCGCGCATGCTGCCGGTTTGCGGATCCAGCGTAACGCGATCGAAATCCGCGACGCCGTCGAACAGGCCCGAAGTTCGAATGAATTCGTTGAGACGCTTGCGCTTTTCGTCCTGCTCTGGAAAACCATGCGCAGCACTTGAACTGCCGAATGCGGACGTCACCGTCGCGCCGATGACCCGCACGCCGGGAATGCGCGCTCGTATCCGGCCCACGATGTCGCGCATACCGTTTTCAACTGCCTCGAAACTTGCATTCCCGTTCTTGCTGAAATCATTGATGCCTTCCAGCCAGATCACCGTGGATACGCCTGACAAACTCAGTACGTCGCGCTCGAGACGCAGTCCGGCTGCCGGACCGCCCGGAAACGGCTTCTGCGCCGTATATTCCGCAGGACCGACGACCTGATTGCCGCCGATGCCTGCATTCACGACAGAAACGCGATTGCCATACGCCGCGTGCAGCCGGCGCGACAGGACGTCGGGCCAGCGGTCATCGCCATTCAGCGTCGAGGCGGTGCCGTCGGTAATCGAATCGCCGAAAGCCACGATTGCATGGGTATCCGCGCCGGCTTCCATCTCGATCGCGTCGAGGAAATACCACGATGTCGTGCTGAACGGGAATGCGGCCTCACTCTCGACATGTCCTTGCGCGCCGGCGCCAGGGGCCGTGAGGTAAGAACTCTGCAGCGCTTTCGCGTGCCACGTCATCGGCCCGCTTTCGCCCGCGACATGAAAACTGACCGCCAGTTTGCGGCCGGCGAGCGCGAGATTCGAACTCTCCGCTACGAACGGCAGCGCAATCGGATCGCTCCATGCGGAATCACCAGGCGCAATCGTCACGGCGTTCTTGCCCGCGAAGCTTACCGGCCGGTTAGTGCCGCGCACGACCTCTGCACCCGACAGTTGCAAGCCGACGAATACGCCGTCGAATGTCACCGGTTTTGTGCCGAGCGCATTGGACAAGCGTATGCGCGCTCGCGGCCCGAAGATGTCCGGCCGCACGATCATGCGCAGCGTTTGATCGCGCGCACCCGATTCAGGGGACGGAAACGCGAGACTCAAATTCGGCTGCGCGGACGGATTGCCGATCGGATACGGGCCGTGCACCGAGCCTGTCCAACTGGCGACCCAGTGGCGATTGGGCATTGCCATATCAACCGCGTGCGCAAGCGTCATACCGAGCAACATCACCAACGACATACAGAATCGCATAATCGACCTCCATTGATTGAAGCCAGCGCGGCGGTTGTCGGCTCGTAAGTTGCCGCGGCCGCCGTTCTCTCTTTTGCGCGATTATATTGGTTACACTCGTACCTTTCACTGAAAAAGGAACCCGTCATGCAAACCATTACCGACAAACTCATCGGCCGCAAGGACGGCGCAATCGGCTGGGTCACTTTCAATAATCCGCAAAAACGCAACGCCATGTCGATGGAGATGACGCAAGCGTTCGGCATGGTCCTTGAAGAGTTTATTCGCGATCCGGCGATACGCGTGGTGATCCTGCACGGCGCCGGTGACAAGGCGTTTGTGTCGGGCGCGGACATTTCCGAATTCAAAGACAAACGTTCGACGGCCGAAGCGACTGAACTGTACAACGCGGCTTCCAACCGCACCGGCAAGCTGCTCAAGGAATGCCCCAAACCGACGATTGCGATGATTCGCGGCTATTGTATGGGCGGCGGCATGGGTACCGCAGTGGCGTGTGATCTGCGCATCGCCTCCGATGATTCCCGCTTCGGCGTCCCCGCAGCAAAGCTTGGCGTGGGCTACCGCTACGAGCGCTTGAAGCAGCTCGAGGAATTGGTCGGTCCTTCATTTACCGCCGAGATTTTCTATACGGGGCGCCAATTTACTGCGCAGGAAGCCCTGCAGATGGGGCTTATCAATCGCATGCTGCCGGCTGCCGAGCTTGAGAAATACGTGCTGGATTATGCGAACACGATCGCCGGCAACGCACCGCTCACGATTGCCGCGGTGAAACGCAGCGTGATCGAAATGTCAAAGGACGCGGAAGAACGTGACATCGCGCTTTGCAACAAGATGGTCGATGATTGTTTCGCGAGCGCCGATTACATTGAAGGACGCGATGCGTTCGTCGAGAAACGCAAAGCGGTGTTTCAAGGACGGTAATGTTGCCTGGGTTAAACGGCGCGACGGAAAACACCCGGCGGCAGATAGGTGATCCGAAAATCCGCGATTCGATGGTATTGGAGGATGATATGAAGTCGAAGCTATGGCGGTCGGCAGTAGCACTCATGTTCTTATTCCACGGTAGCCTCTA
>Ga0070683_100001344_pt1 | contig 18760 bp, 13 predicted proteins | sample KBSC713LmetaG_FD_64662 | JGI IMG/M metagenome (GOLD analysis project Ga0070683, IMG submission 64662) | Corn rhizosphere microbial communities from Kellogg Biological Station, Michigan, USA - KBS C7.1-3L metaG | ecosystem: Host-associated > Plants > Roots > Rhizosphere ... | reverse complement strand
AGCGCCAACCTCGACGTCGTGAAAGCGAGGCCCGGCGTCCGCGATGCATTCGTGCTCGATGGGGTCGAGGGACTGCCGTCAGGCGTCGCGATCGTCGCCGATTCGACGTGGAACGCGTTCAGCGCGACGGACAAGCTCCAAGTCCAATGGAACGAAGGCGCTGCGGTAACTCAGAACAGTGTCGAGATGGCGAAGCACGCGGAGCAACTCGCGAGTGCGACGCCGGCACCGGCATTACCGTCTGGCGCCAAGGCCGTGCAAGCGGTCTATCACTATCCATTTCTCGCGCACGCGACGCTCGAGCCGCAGAACTGCACGGCTGTCTTCAAGAATGGTGTGATGGAGATGTGGGCGCCGTCGCAGATTCCCGCCGTCGGCCAAGGGTTGGTCTCGCGCGGACTCGGGATAGCGCCGAAGGACATCGTCGTGCACATCACGCGGCTCGGCGGCGGGTTCGGGCGGCGCGGCAGCAACGAATTCTCGATCGAAGTGGGCGCCATCGCGAAGAGGCTCGAGGGCACACCGGTCAAGCTGATGTGGACTCGCGAACACGATTTCGCGCATGACAATTATCGATCGAACGGCTGGCACTATTTCACGGCGGGTCTCGACGGCGCCGGCAAGGTCGTCGCCCTGCACGATGCGTTCGTGAAAATGCAGGGTGGCCCCGGTGACATGTCGGCCAATGGGTTTCCGTTCAGCGCGATCCCCGGCTCGCAGGTGAGCTCGAGCAAGTTACCCGGCGGCATCCCAACGGGTTTTTGGCGCGCACCTGGTGACAACGGAAACGTCTGGGCCACGCAGTGCTTTGTCGACGAGCTCGCGCACGCCGCCCGACGCGAGCCGCTCTCGTTCACACTCGATCTGCTTGGTGGGGCTGCACCCCAGCTCGGGTTCGACGCGCAGCGAATGACGTCCGTGCTCAAGCTCGCGACCGAGAGGGCTGGGTGGGGACGGCAGTGCCCGCGCGGCGAAGGGCAGGGGTTCGCGATCACGCGCACGATGGGCGCCTACGTTGCCGTCGTCGCGGATGTCGTCGTGAATCAGGCCGGCGAGCTCTCGATCAAGAAGATCACCGCGGCGGTCGATGCCGGCACGATCATCAACTTGAGCGCGGCGGAAGCTCAAGTGCAGGGGGCGATTCTCGACGGCATCAGCGCCGCGTGGTTTCAGAAGATCACGATCGAGCGCGGCGCCGCTGCGCAGACCAATTTCGATGAGTATCCGATGTTGAGGATGAACGACTCTCCGCGCCTGATGGAGATCCATTTCATCAAGTCGGCGGCGGCGCCGAGTGGGTTGGGCGAGCCGGCGCTTCCCGCCGCCGCACCTGCGCTCTGCAATGCCATCTTCGCGGCGACGGGCAAACGCATTCGCACGCTGCCCATCATCAGCGAGAGTCTGAAGTGGTCGTAAGAGCAACGCACTATCGTGTCGCTTTGACCCGCGCATGAGGAGGTGAAGCGTTCCGCGGACGCCGGAGGTTTGGCTTCGCCCCGGCATTCCGCGTGGAACATCGACGCCGATCTCCCGTAAGGGTCAAGACGAAACCACCGGCTATGATCCAAGACGCCCAAACTCCAGTCATCGCGACCCCGCCGCCGCCGCCCGCGCTCGTGTTCCAGGACGCGGATCTCGGAACGCTGCAAGCGCAGTTGGCAAACCTGCATGCCCAGCAGGCGGGGCTTCAGGCCCAGTGGCGCGGGCTCAAATCGCAGCTCGACAACATGCTGCGGAACAACCCCGCCCGACCGGGCGTCCAGCAGCAGTGGGCCGACGTCGGGGTGCAGCTCGCGCGAGTGGACGGGGACGTCGCGGCGCTCCAGGCGCGTATCGCGCTCAAGCAGGGGCGGTCAGTCGGCACGCCCGGCGTTGGCGAACGGCCACCCTGGAGCAACCCCGGCATCGTCATTCCCTCGGTATCCGTTGTCTCGCTCGTCATGTTGCTTCCCATCTCCATCGCGTGGGCCAAGCGCATTGGCCGTCGCGCACCGACGCCGGCGCCGATCCCAAGCGATGTCACGAATCGGCTGGAGCGGATCGAGCAAGCCATCGACACGATCGCCATCGAGGTTGAGCGCGTCTCGGAGGGACAGCGATTCGTGACAAAGATCATGGTCGAGCGGCCCTCTCCGGCCGCCGCCCCAGCCGAGCAGTCCTCAGCACAGATGAAGCACCCCCTGGCCCTCGGCGCCGGCGAGGCACCGGTGAAGCCGATCGTCGTCCCCGAACAGGAGCGCGTGCGGAAGTGATTCGCGCGGGGCGCGGTGCATATTCCGCGAGACACGCCGGCGATTCGGGAGCTGGACGAATTATCCCGAAGGCTTTCTCTTTCACTGAGCGCGTCTCCTCACTCGAGCCTTCAACTCATCGCTGATCATGCACGGCCAATTCATCTGGTACGAGCTCACGACTCCCGACCCCGATGCTGCGCAGAAATTCTATCCTCGCTTCACCGGCTGGGGGACGCAGAAGTTCGATAGCGACTACTCTATGTGGACGACGGGCGGCGCGCCGTTCGCCGGCATCTTCCGCCTCGGCCCAGAGATGCGCGCGCAGGGCGTTCCGCCCAACTGGATGCCCTATGTCGAGACGAACGACGTCGGCAAGACGGCGGAGCTCGCGGGCTCGCTCGGCGGCAAGGTCGTCACCGGACCGACTGACATCCCCGGCACCGGACGCTTCGCCGTGCTCCAGGATCCGCAAGGCGCAGTATTCGGAATCTATAAACCGAATGGTCAGTCGCAGGCGTGGGATGGTACGCCTGTCGTCGGTCGCTTCTCGTGGCACGAGCTGATGACGACTGATTGGAAAGCGGCGTGGGAGTTTTATCAGAAGTTGTTTGGCTGGGAGCGACAAGGCGAAATGGACATGGGCGGCGGCAACCTGTACGCCATGTGGGGTAAGGGCCGCATGTTCGGTGGAATGTTCGATCGTCCGCCGGAAATGTCATCGATGCAGCCGTTCTGGCTCGTCTACATCCATGTGAAAGACGTCGGCAAGGCGATGGACATTGCGACGAAAGCCGGTGCGTTCGTGCAGCGACCGCGGTTGGAGATTCCGGGCGGGACGATCGCGATTCTCGGCGATCCGCAGGGCGCCGGCTTTGCGTTGCACGATTTATCGGCCGGAGGTATGAGCGCGGCGAGCGCGGCGAAGGCGCCGCCGTCGCGTGCCAAGTCGAAATCGACGTCCAAGGCTCGCTCCGCCAAAAAACCGGCGGCGAAGAAAGCGGTGAAGAAGGCCGCGAAGAAGGCGGCAAAGAAAGGTGGATCGAAGTCAGCCAAGAAGACAACGCGAACGGCAAGTAGGGCCGCGACAAAATCAGCGAAGAAGTCAGGAAGGAAACCGGCAAGGAAATCCGCAAGGAAATCGGCAAAGAAATCAGCGAAGCGCCGCCGTTGATGCGGCATTAGGCATGTGACGCGCCGGAATTTGTTCGCGCTCGCTCTTGCTGTTGTGTTTTCGCGGGCGGGGTTCGCTCAAGCCAGAGTCGCAAGCGCTCCGCCCGAGCCGTCATTGCTCAACATTACGAGAACGTGGTCGCGGGCGTCGACTCTGCGCGATCTCCGCGAGTTGCGCACGCGTTCCGACTATCTCGAGCTTCGGGTGTGGGGTGGTTACGGTCTGGCGGAAACACAGGCCGTTGTCCTGCGCCGAAGCGATGGCCATTGGTCGGCGTTTCTGGGTCGTGTCATTCGATGTGAGATACAGATTCCGATGTCGGTCGGCGATACAGCTTCTCCGACGACCGTGCATCGCTACGTCGCCGAGGCGCGGCGTAACTGCGGTGCATCGGTCGCTGATGTGGGCGCTGGCGCGCGCATCATCATCACCGATACGCTCGTCGTCGAGCAGCTCGATGTTCAGGAATCTGAAATCGAAGCGGCGTGGAATGCTTCCGTTGATGCGGGGCTGCTTCAATTGCCCGCGCGCGCAAAGCGCAGTTCGGCGGTGCCTGGCGACTTTACATATGTCATCGAGCTACGTCGCGGCGATGAGTACCGAGCCGCGGAAATCGAACAGGTCGACCGACCGGAAGTCGAAGCCGATATGCAGGTCAAGCAGATCTATGCCGCGGTCCGCCGTCTACTGCGGCCGCCTCACGAGTGAGAGGTGGGTTCCATTCGATCTGTGTCGCATCGAATCTGTATGTTTCTGTTCAACGTCTCGCGTCGAGTCATCATGACTAGCCAAATGCAGGACGCGGTTGTTCGGCGCTCGTTCCTCGGCCGTCTTGCCACGAGCCGCATCGCTCGCACTGTGGCGGCCGACGCTGGGATGAGCGCGTCCGAGGTCGAAGCTGATCTTCGCGCGCAGGAAAAGGGGTTCGCCTACGCTTACGCGGGGTAACGCCCGGCGGCGGTGCGAAGCGTCGCTTCCCACACGTTGGTCACGTGCTCCCAGGTGTAGCGCGACATCACCTTCGCGCGTCCGCGCTCGCCGAACATTGCGCGTTTTTCCGGGTCGGCGAGCAGCTCGAGAATCCTCTCCGCAAGATCGGCCGAGTCGTACGGTTTTGTGGTGAGCCCGTCGACGCCGGGCTCGATGATGCAGCGCGTCGATGCGATGTCTGCGCCTATGACTGGTTTGCCGCACATCCAGGCTTCGATCATCACCATCCCGAACGATTCCTCGGCTGAGGGCAACGCGAGCACATCGCACGCATCCATGATTGAGGGCCCGTCTTCATCGGAGAAGTCGTCGACGAGTACGACTCGCGCGCGGTCCGCTGGTGCAAGCGCGTCCAACTTTGTTTGGACGTTCGCCTCTCGATGCGCGCGCTGGCCGGCGAGGAGCAACATTGCATCGGGCATACGCTGCCATACGGTGGGCATCGCGTCGATGAGCGTGGCGACGCCCTTGGCGGTATCCTGTCGACCAACGAAGCCGACAACCGGATGGCTGCCGATCCCATAGCACGCTCTGATGCGGGCGCCGTCGCGAGACTCGAAGCGGCTTGGCTCGACGCCTGCACCGGCGACAGCGATCGATCTTCCACCCCGCGCTTGAAGGAAGTCGCGCTCCGCGTCAGTGCAGACCACCGCCGCGTCGCACGCACGCAGCATCTTTGGATAGAGGGGATTGTCCGCCCATTCCCGCGCGATGTGCAGAACCGGAAACGCCACGCGCGGAGCACGTCGAAGGTGTCGCGGCAGACACGCCCAGTACGAGGAACCGAAGTACCAGTTCACCGACGTCACGACGTCCGCCTCGAGGCGCGCCAATGGAAGCAGCATGCCGATCCCACTCGGCCGCGAAAACTGCCAGAGCTCTTCGTCACGGAAGAGCGTCGCTGTTGTGCGCCATCCTCCGGGCTGCCGCAACCACCAGTGAAGCAGTCGGTTCAATCGTCCGTCGATCGGATCGACTCGGATGACGCGAACGCCGTTGAGCATTTCCTGCTTTGGCAGTCCTGAGCCCGTCGCAAAGCTCAGGTCAGGCAGGGTCGCGCAATCGAACGTGAGGACGGTAACGCTATGACCGCGTCGAACCAGCCGCTCGGATACCGATTGTAACAATCGCTCGGCTCCGCCGATGAGTGGCGCGTACGCCGGAGAGACGTGAACGATGCGGAGTGGACGCGTGGAGTGAGAAGTCTGCGGCACGGTGCGCGGGCTACCGAAGTCGCGCCGGACTTCTGCCGGGACCGGCCATGACTCCGACGACTTCGCCAACCCAGTGGCAGCAGGAGAGGAGGAACATGAAGGGCACACTTGCGCGCACGGCCCGCAACCTGCGCGCGTCGTCGCTCATCGACCACCATGCGCCGCCGAACAATTCCCACGGCCGCTGCAACCGCTTGCCCGGCACCGGATGTAGTCCGGTCGTCGATCGACCATTGTCGAAATGCGACAACAGCGTGCGCCAAAAGCCGTGCGACTGAACGTGCGTGACGGTTATGGCCTCGTGCACACAGAATAACTTTTCCCGAAACAAGCGTCCGCTGAGCTCGAGCTCGATCCAGCCTGGCGCGATCGGACCGGTGCCGATGGCGCTCCGTCGAAATGCGATGTTCGCCGCGGGCGGGCTTCGGTGGCGCTGATCCTTGTCCACGGGTGGGAAGTAACTCCCGAACGTGTGCAGAAAGTTAGCCCAATCGATGAGCTTATCCGTCGATCCATTCAGCACGGGTCCGGTCACGCCTATCGCGGTCGGGTTGCGTTGGAACGCCTCGAGAATTTGCGCGCACCAGTCGGCTCCGACGATGCAATGATCTTCGGTCAGCGCGATGATTTCGCCACGGGCGCGCTCGACTGCGCGTGCCCGAAGCTCGAATACCGAGGCCCCCGGGGCACGGATCCACGACAATCGATCGGAGGCCGCGGCCTTCGCCGCGTCCAGTGCCGCGCCGTCACCGTCACCGACGATGATCTCGCCACCGACAGCGGCGACCTGCGGTTCGAGCACGGCCAGGCAGTTGGCCAGATCGGGCCAGGGCTCGATCGTGGCGAGGACTACTGAAAGGGATATGCCTTCAGACATACAGGACGGAGCGGCGAAACTGCTGAATGTGACGACGACGTAACCCGGACGTTAAGAGGCCGCGTTTCGCAACGGGGGTCCGACTACTCCTGCCGCAACGCCTCGTTCGGATCCATCCCCGCGGCGCGCCGCGCAGGCAGCCAACACGCCGCCGCGGCGATCCCGAGAAACAGCAGCGCCATCGCGACGAACGTGATCGGATCGGTCGGCCGCACGTCGACCAACATGCTCGACATCACGCGGGTCGCTGCGACTGCGATCAGCAGTCCGATCCCAATTCCGATCGCGCTCATCTCCAGCCCCTGACCGATCACGAGACGGAAGATGCTCGTGCTCTGCGCACCAAACGCCATTCGAATGCCGATCTCCGAAGTCCGTTGCCGTACGATGCTCGAGAGCACGCCGTAGAGTCCGACCGCCGCGAGCAGCGCCGCGATCGTCGCGAAAAGTCCAATGAGCACAAGGGCAAAGCGCGTTGCCGAGCGTGCTTTGTCAACGTAGTCGGTGAGCGGACGCATCTCGGTCACGAGATACTGCGGGTTGAGCGACGTCACCGCCTTGCGGACAGCCTGGCCCAGCGCGGTCGGGTCGCTAGCGGTGCGAACGAGCCAACGGCCGCCGCCGAACGGCCCGGCGGGAAAGAAGAGAAGCTCTTTTTCATCGCCGTAGAGAGTGAGGTGGCGATGATGACGGACGACGCCGATCACCGTGTATGCCTCTGGCACCTCTGTGCGGATACGCGCATAGATCGTCTTGCCGATCGGCGACTGCTGACCGAATGCGAGCTTCGCGCTCTCGTCGTCGAGCACCACCACCTTCGTGTTCGGATCGTCGTTCTCCGCCTGCGTGAAGATGCGTCCGGCGAGCAGCTTCACGCGCATCGCGTCGAAGTAGCTTGGCGGCACGATCATCGTGCCGCCTTGGCGGAAGCGCGTTGGATCGTTCATGGCGTCCTGCGTGCCCCAACGTCCGCTCGGGTCGTTGCCGTCAAATGGGATCGCGTTGGCGGTCGTAACCGCGCTGACACCCGGGATCGCGGCGAGCTTGTCGTGAATTTGGCTGAAGACTGCACGCGCTTCGTCGCGGCTGTTGAAGCGCAGGTTGCTGAGACCGAACGTCAACACGCCATTCGCCTCGAAGCCTGGCTCGGTGCGCATCAGGGCGACGAAGCTCCGCACCATGAGACCGGAGCCGATGAGCAGCACGAACGACAGCGCCACCTCCGCGACGATCACCGCGTTGCGCAATCGCGCGGCGCCGCTGAGGGCCGGCGTGCGACCCGTGGCTCGCAAGACCTGCGCGAGATCTGGGCGCGACGCGCGGAGCGCTGGCACCAGCCCAAAGATCAATACGGCCGCGACACTCGCGAGAACCGCGAATCCGAGCACGACGGGATCGAGCGAAACGTCGGCGAGGCGCGGAAGATTGGCCGGCGCGAGCTGCAGCAACAACACGATGCCGAGCTTCGCCAGTCCGACGCCGAGCAGCGCGGCGAGCGCCGCCAGCACGAGACATTCGGCGAGCAGTTGACGGACGATCGCGAATGGCGAGCCGCCCATCGCGGCGCGCACTGCGAGCTCACGTTCGCGCTGCGACGCGCGCACGAGCAACAAATTCGCGACGTTGGCGCACGAGATCAGAAGCACGAGGATGACGGCGCCCATGAGCGAAAGGATCGACGTGCGCACGCCGCCAACCACGTATTCCTTCATTGGCTCGACACGATACGTGACACCGGCAGTCTTGTCAGTCGGGAAGCGCGCCTGGAGATCAGCAGTGACGCGCGCGATTTCGGCGCGCGCCGTCGTGAGTGACGCGTTCGGCTTGAGGCGGCCGACGAGGCGGTACGCGACGTTCTGCCGCGACCCTTGCTCGAAGTTCACACGGAGCGCGCTCCACACGTCGGGGTGGCGCTCGACCTGCATGCTCACGGGGAAAATCAGCTCGGCGCGCGGTGACGCGACGCCGACGATCTGCACCGGTCCGCCAAGCGTGATGGTCTTTCCGACGATCGACGGGTCACCGCCGAACGCGCGTTGCCAGAAGTCATAACTGATTATTCCAATCGTGGGGAGGCGCGGCGGTGGCGGCGTTTGCGGGGTTGGCTGTGCGCCAGGCGGAATCTGAACGATAGGATTGGGAATGCCGTCGTCGTCGGTGAAGTCGCGGCCATAAACGACGGGAACCTCGAGGAGCTTGAAGATGTTCGGCGTCGCGAACGCGGCGGTGATGAGCTGCGCTTTGCCGTCCTTGTCGGTGTATGGGAAGTTGCGCGCGGTCTGGAGCGCGGCGATGCCATCGAAGGCCGTGGTTCCGTTGCGGATGTCGGGCACGTCGCCCGGCCCGACGGGAAAGTCGACCACGTTCCGGGCGCGGAGGTCCTGTGTGATGATCGTGAGCCGGTCGGCGTCGCCGTAGGGAAGCGGTCGAAGCAGCACCGCGTTCACGACGCTGAAGATGGCCGTACTCGCGCCGATGCCGAGTGCGAGGGTCACGATCGCGGTGATGGCAAACGCTGGATTCTTCCGCAGCGTTCTGGCGCCGAGCGCCAGGTCTCGAGAGAGGGTTGACATCGGTCTCGGGCGAATGGGTGTCTACCGGACGAGCGCGTAATGTCGTACGCTACTCCCCGGAGAAAGTTACGCCTAGAGCTTCGACGACAAGGAACCCACGACATGATGCGTATGCTCATCGCCGCCGCATTGGCGGCGTCTTCCGTCGCGGCGGCCTCGCAAGCCGTTGCTGTTCCCGTGACGCTGACCGAATGGAAAGTCGAGATTGCGCGCGATACGTTGCCGGCTGGCCCAATCACGTTCCGATTGAGCAACAAGGGAACGGTCACGCACGGTTTTTACGTGCGTGGCGAAGGCGTCGAAAAAGGCTCGCGTGAGCTTCCGGCCGGCGAGTCGGCATCATTCACTGTGAACCTGAAGCCTGGGACGTACGAAGTGTTTTGCCCCATGTCGGACAACTCCCACAAAGCGGCCGGAATGGTGAAGAAGCTGGTCGTGACGGGCGCGGCTGCGCCAGCAAAGAAGCCGAGCTGAAGCCACACGTATAGAAGGCGTTCGCTCGGGTCAGTGCATTCAACGCTCGCGGCATTTTGGCCAACATCGAACGATCGTCGCCCGCGACTTACATCCCGCCAGAAGACGTCGCCCAACTGCCGGCGGCGCTCGGTGACACCGCGTCCGTGTATCAGTGGCTCGAACGCGGCGTAAAGATCCACTCGGCATGGGCCGCAGGCCTGTGGTGTTGGACCTCGGCGTTCGGGAAATACATGGCGCAGCCGCATTTTCAAGACATCCTGCGCCGAATTCACGAGGCCCCGACGCCCGCGACGACCTGACTCAACCCTCTCGGCCGGCCGGTTGTCCAAGCAACCATGCGCAACCTTCGCCTCGCCTTCCGAACGCTGTTCAAGACGCCGTTCGTCACCGTCGTCGCCATTCTGTCGCTGGCTTTGGGCATTGGCGCGAATGCGGCGATCTACTCGCTGTTCAACGAGATGCTCCTCGCGCCGCTGCCTGTGCCGCATCCGGAGCAGCTCGTCAACCTGGGCGGCAACAGGCCGAGTCCGGGTTCGCATCAGTGTGGATTGGCCGGCAACTGCGAGTGGGTGTTCAGCTATCGAATGTTCCGCGATCTCGAGGCGCAACCGGGGCCGTTCAGCGGCATCGCCGGACACATCATCATTCAGCCGAACATCTCCTTTCGCGGCAACACCGTGAACGGATCGGGCGAGCTGGTCTCAGGCTCGTACTTCGCGGTCCTGGGCGTCAAGCCGGCGATCGGACGCTTGTTCGGCGTCCACGACGACGAGGTCATCGGCGCGAATCCGATCGTTGTGCTCAGCCACCAGTATTGGACGACGCAGCTCGGCGGCGATCCGACGGTGATCGGACAGGTCATCACGGTGAACGGGCGCCAAATGACGATCGTCGGGGTGTCGGCGGCCGGGTTCGAGGGCACGACTCTCGGCAACAAACCGGATCTCTTCGTGCCGCTGTCGATGCGTGCCGCGCTGAACCCCGGGTTCAAGGGCTTCGACGACCGGCGTCAGTATTGGATTTATGTGTTCGGACGACTGACGCCGGGTATGACGATCGAACAAGCAGGTGCGCGAGAGAACGCGCTTTATCATAGTATCATCAACAACGTCGAGGTGCCGCTGCAGAAGGGCGTGAGCGCTACGGTGATGGCGCGCTTCAAGGCCAAGAAGCTCGCGCTCACCGACGGACGGCGCGGGCTGAGCGAGCTGCACAAGCAGACGCAGATGCCGCTCATGCTGCTGTTTGCCATCACCCTGTTCGTGCTCGCGATTGCGTGCGCGAACATCGCCAACCTCCTGCTCGCGCGGGCGGCGAATCGGTCGCTCGAGATGGCGGTGCGACTCTCGCTGGGTGCGACGCGTGCACAACTCCTGGCGCAATTGCTCACCGAGTCGGTGCTGCTCGCGGTGCTCGGCGGGCTGGCCGGGCTGGTCGTGGCGTGGGCGACGCTGCACGCGATCGTCGCCATACTACCGAACACCATCTCATCGACGCTGTCTTTCTCGCTGAGTGGAACGGCGATCGGATTCGCTGGGGCGTTGTCGATGGCGACCGGACTGTTGTTCGGGCTCTTCCCGGCGCTGCACAGTACGCGGCCGGATCTCGTGACGGCGTTGCGCGATGGATCGGGCAAGACCTCGGCGACGCGTGCCGCGACTCGCTTCCGCACGTCGCTGGTCACGGCGCAAATTGCATTGTCAATGGCGCTGCTCGTATCGGCGGGCCTCTTTATCAAGAGTCTCGAGAACATCAGCCGCGTCAATCTCGGCATCGACGTCGAGAACCTGATGACGTTCGGGGTCGAGCCCGTCCTGAATGGCTATTCGGGCGCGCAGTCGCAGCAGACGTTCGCGCGCGTTGAACGGGAGGTCGGCGCGATTCCCGGCGTGCGCAGCGTGGTCGCCGCCCGGGTGCCGGTGCTTGCGGGCAATAATTGGGACAACGATGTGAGCGTGCAGGGATTTGCGAAGACGCCGGACACCGACGTGGACGGGTACTACAACGCGGTGGGACCGGACTTCTTCACGAACATGGGTGTCGCGCTTCTCGGCGGCCGTGAGTTCACCGCGGCCGACGTCTTCGGGGCGCCAAGAGTCGCGATCGTGAATCAAGCCTTCGCGAAGAAGTTCGGCCTTGGCGCGAACGCCGTCGGCAAGTTGATGGGCGAAGGCGACAGCCTCAATCGCGTGATCGTGGGCTTGGTGAAGGACGCGAGATACAGCGGGGTCAAGCAGGAGATGCGTCCGGTGTACTATCTCCCGTACATGCAGGACACCACGGTCGGAGCGCTGTGGTTTTACGTGCGCAGCACGGTCCCGACCGGAACATTGATGCCGGAGATTCGCGCGACGCTCGCGCGAATCGATCGCACGCTTCCGATCGTGGGGATGAAGACGATGCCGCAGCAGGTTCGCGACAACGTCTACCTCGACCGAATGATCAGCATGTTGTCGGCGGCGTTCGCGGCATTGGCGACCCTGCTCGCGGCCATCGGCCTGTACGGCGTGCTCGCGTACTCAGTGGTTCAGCGCACCAAGGAGATCGGCGTACGAATGGCGCTCGGCGCCAATTCATCGAATATCGTGACCATGGTGCTCAGGCACGTCGCGGCGATGACGTTGGTTGGCGCGACGATCGGCGGGGTTGGGGCGTATGGAATTGGACGCGGCGCACAGTCGCTCCTATTCGGACTGAACGGTCGAGACCCGCTGGTGATGGCGTCGTCAGCGGCGTTGCTGGCGCTGGTGGCGATGGCGGCGGGTTCGCTGCCGGCATGGCGCGCGTCGAAGGTGGATCCGGTTCAGGCGCTGCGATACGAGTAGAACGGGCGTGGATTGATTGACTCGTCGTGGCGCGAGGCGTACCTTCGGCCTTCGCCTACTGACCAGCACACAACTCTCCGACGCCGGGGCGCACAACGTGTCCGACTCTCCGCGACTTACTGCCGTCCTCAGTGAGCGGTACGTCATCGAGCGCGAGCTTGGCGCGGGCGGGATGGCCATCGTCTATCTCGCGCACGACCGCAAGCTCGATCGCGAGGTAGCGCTCAAGGTGCTCCGGCCCGAGCTCGGCGCCGTGCTCGGGTCCGAGCGATTCCTCACCGAGATCAAGATCTCGGCGCGGCTCGACCATCCGCACATTCTGACGCTCATCGACTCGGGCGACGCGGACGGTATGCTCTATTACGTGCTGCCGTTCGTGCGCGGCGAGACGCTGCGCGACAAGCTGACGCGCGAGCATCAACTCGGCCTCGACGAGGCGCTGGCGATCACCAAGCAGGTCGCGAGCGCGCTCGACTATGCGCATCGGCAGGGCCTCGTCCATCGCGACATCAAGCCGGAGAACATCCTGCTGCAAGAAGGCGAAGCGATGCTCACCGACTTCGGCATCGCGCTCGCCGTCAAGGAAGCGGGCGGGAATCGCCTCACGCAAACGGGACTTTCGCTCGGCACACCGCAGTACATGTCGCCCGAGCAAGCGACGGGAGACCGCGGCGTCGATGCACGAAGCGACGTGTATTCGCTCGCCTCGGTGCTCTATGAGATGCTCGCCGGCGAGCCGCCCGTGACCGGCGGCAGCGCGCAGGCGATGATCGCCAAGCTGATGACGGAAAGGCCGACGCACCTTCGAGTGCTTCGAGATACGATCACGGAAGGAGTCGATGCCGCGGTCGCCAAGGCGTTGGCGAAAACGCCCGCAGATCGCTTTGCGTCGGCGGGTGATTTCGTTCGAGCCATCGATGCTGGCTTGAAGCAGCCCGTGGCGAGCGCGGGCACGGCGACGAAACGTCGGCCGGCGATGCTTGCCGCGGCGGCCGTCGCGATCGTGCTCGTACTCGGCACCGCGGCCTTCGCCGCGCGCGGAATGTTCACGAGCAAGACAGTTCGCGCGTCGCTCGGACAGAAGACGCAGCTCACTGTGTCTGGCGGCGTCAATGTGCCGGCCATCTCTCCCGACGAAAAACAGCTCGCGTATGTGACACGCAAGTGTGGCACGGGCGGATGCACATATTCGATCGTCGAGCAAGACGTCGGCGGCGCGACGACGCGCACGATCCTCGAGAATGCCACTGCTGCGTACGAGCTTCAATGGAGTCCCGATCGCCGCAACCTTCTTTTCAACGGCACCGTCGGCGGGCGTTTTGGTACGTTCTTGATCTCGGCGCTCGGTGGAGCGCCGCGATTCCTGACGCCCGGCGCGGCCGCGTTTTACGCCGATGGCGATTCGCTCCTGATCGGACCCGGAGCGCAGCCGGACTCAGTCTACACAATCGCGGTGTCGGGTCTCGACGGTGTTCGCCGCGACAGCATCGTGGTTCGAGGGAATGGACAAGGACTGTACGGAATTTCCGCGATCCCGAGTTCGCGCTGGATTTTGACGCTTATCGTGCAGCAACCGCACGGATTGTGGCAGGTGATCGATCGCACGGGGAAGGTCGCCGATCACGTCGTCAATGCGTGCACCTGCGGGGGACTCGGCAGCGTCGATGCGGTGTGGCTCGACCGCGCCGGCGACGCGGCAGGTGAATCGATCGTTCGCATCGGCATCGACCGCGCCACTGGCCACTTGTCGACCGTGCAGGATACGATGACGACCGCGCTCTTCACGAATGTGTCGATCACCGCCGACGGCTCGAAGATGGTGATGGACGAAGGCACGCTGGAGTTCGGCGTGTGGGCGACGGACATGGCGGCGATCGTTCAGGGCAAACTTGCGAACGACGGTCGCATCGCGCGCGCGTCGAACAATGTGACCGCCGCCATTTCGCCTGATGGCGGCCGGATACTGCTGCGTCGGGTTGCGCCTACGACGGGCCAACACACCGAGGTCCAGTACAGCGTACGCGCCTACGGTAGTGATGCGGAGACGCCAGTCGCAATCACCGGGATCGCACGCAGGGCGCGGTGGTGGGACTCGGTCACCGTCAGCGTGGTATCGCGCGTCGCCGGTGCCATGCACATGCGGTTGATCGACGTGCGCACTGGTGCGGCGCGAAACGAGCTGGCGCTCACCGACTCGACGTTGGTCGACGCCGCGCCCGTCGCGGGCGGCTGGGCGTGGATTCCGCCGTCGCGGGATCGAATCGTGGTCGAGCAAGGCGGCAAGCGCCGCGAGATCAAGCAGCCGGCATGGTACGGTGGCCTCTTCAGCATCATCTCGGATTCCGCTGCGGGACGCGTGTTCATCACGGGTTTCAATCGCGCCACGTCCGACACGCTGGGAATCGCCGCGATCAACGTTGCAGACGGCGCGACGACGCAATGGGCATCGATCTTCGCGGAGGATGGGGCGATTCAGCTTCTTGCGGGCGGCGATCTATTCTTGGCGATGCATCGTACGCAGGAGTCGCTCGATCTGTATCGTGTGAGCGGCCCGGGAAAGAGCCAGTTGCTCGGAAGCCCTCCGCGACCGTTGGTGGGCGTGAGTGCGTCGGCCGATCTCAAACGTGCAGTCGCGTTCGATCGCGATTACCATGCGGACGCGTGGATGTACAACGTGGTGAAGCGCTGAGCGCTGGCTGCTCATCCGGAGTGCCCGCGGGCCACCGGGCACCAGGTGCATATAATGCGGCCATCGGGACGTTGAAGTGTCGCTGGGCACTTCTTTGGAGTCCGGCGGTATTATCAAGTCCCCCGCGACGGTGCGAGCGGCAAAGGTAGTGGAACGGTGACGGAGTGCGTTTTCAGGGCGGTACACTATGCGCGCTGTTCGATGCGACGTCTGCGGTGCCAAGGCGATGATCGCGGCGGGGAAGTGCCCGGGCTGCGGCCACCTGTTCGGGTTGCGAGACGGATTCGGCGAGCTGCCGCCTCTCGCGTATTGCTCGAGCTGCGATTCGTACTATCCGGAAAGTGTCGGCTCGTGTCGATGGTGCGGGACGAAGCCCGCGCGTCCTCCAATCGGTCCGCGTGTTTGGTACGCCGCCGGTGTCGCGCTGGCTGTGCTGATGGCTGTCTTGTGGGTGCTTCGCAATGGCGCGGCCCGCAGTGGCGTGACGCGCGACGCCGCGCCCCCGCGATCGGTAGCGACGCAAGCCGCGCCGACGCCATCCGCGTCGTCGCCGCTCGATAGCGACACCACGATCACACGCGTGTTGTCCGAGGCAAGCGACAGCCTGCCATCGATCGTCGCTGTCGACAGCGTCCGTCGAGACACTTCGATGGCGGAGATTCCTGCGCGGCCCGTGGTTGCGCCGGAGAGCGCGAAGAAGCGCGTGGCCGTGGTGCCGTCGACGACGCGCGAAACCAAGCGCTGGGTCCGCAGTCATGCGCGACACTGGGTCGTGGTTCGCACGGGTCCGAGCAGAGATTCGCGCATCGTCGCGTCGATCGGGCCGAACTCGCGCGTCGAGTTGGGTGAAACGCGTGGCGCGTGGCGGCGCATCCGAACGAAAGGCCTCACCGGTTGGGTCGAGCCGCGCAGCTCGTTCGAGCTAGTCGCTTCGCGATGACGGAGGACGGCGGCGTTTCATACAACAGAGTGGTCGCCGGGATCGGGGATCGAGTCGAGATCACACTCCAGGACATCGGTCCCGGCGAGTATGGAGCTCCGCCCGCGATCTCGTCCGACGCGGCACGCGAGTAAAATGAGCCGAAACTGCGGCATGCATCGAGCTCGTTGATTCACGTGGAGATCATGCGAATAGTTCTCGCCCTCGTACTCGTCGCTCCGCTTCTCGGCGCACAGGTAACGCCCGTTGCGGCGCCGCCGCCGCCGACCGGTCCGGTTGTCATCCTTGCCGATCGTGCGTTCGACGGCCGCGGCGGCGTGCTGAACAACGCGCGCATTGGTGTGGCGCAGGGCAAGATCACGTCGCTCGCGGCGCCATCGTTGCGCGCCATGACGATCGACCTCCGCGGCTACACCGTGCTTCCTGGTTGGATCGACACGCATGTGCACCTCGATTCGCATTTCGATCGGACCGGGCGCATTGCGAACAGAAGTGAACCCGCGGCGGAAGCAGCGCTCGGGATCGCAAACAACGCGTGGGTCACGTTGATTGCCGGGTTCACGACCGTGCAATCCGTCGGAGCGCCGTCGGAGGCGCCGCTGCGCGACATGATTCGCGACCATGGCTTTCCTGGACCACGCGTCTTGACCTCGCTTTCTCCGATTCAGGGCGACACGACGATCGGAGGCGATTCGCTTCGTGCAATGGTCCGGCGACGAAAGGACCAAGGCGCCGACCTCATTAAAATCTTTGCATCAAAGAGTCAGCGAATCGGGGCAGGGCCGACGTTCAGCGAAGAGCAGCTTCGCATTCTCTGTAGCGAAGCGGCCTCGCTTGGGCTGCGCACGATGGTGCACGCCTATCGTTCGCAGGCGGGTGCAGCCGCGCGCGCGGGCTGTCGAGAGATCGAGCACCTCACGTACGGCACGCAGGCGGACCTCGACGCAGCGGTGAAAGCCGGCGCGTACATCAGTCCTCAGGTCGGCCTCGTCGTGCAGAACTATCTCGAGAACAAGTCGCGCTACGTCGGTGCAGGCGGCTTCACCGAAGAAGGGATGTCGGTCATGGAGCGCGACTTGCCGCTCGACTTCGAGATTTGCACGCTCGCGGTGCACACGCCGAACGCGAAGGTCGTGTTCTCGACCGACGCGACCGCCGGCGCGCACGGTCGCAATGCCGAAGAGCTCATCGGACGCGTTCAACATTGCGGACAAACTCCGATGGCCGCGCTCGTCTCTGCCAATTCGCTCGCAGCGGAAGCGCTGGGCATGAGCGATCGCCTTGGCTCGCTCGCTCCCGGCTACGACGCCGACATCATCGCGCTCGACGGCGATCCGCTGACCGATATCACCGCTGTGCGACGCGTGGTGTTCGTGATGCGCGGCGGCGTGGTTTATAAATGGGCAGGCACGAAAGCGAGATAGCCGGAGAACCCGCGCTCGCAAACCGAATTCTAGTCGCGTCGGTTGAGGAGGCGCTGGTGGTCGCTTCCGTGCTCTTCCTGATCATCCGGTCTCGATAGGTTTGCTCTCCAGCGTCCAGCGGTCGTATCTTCGCAACCTATGACCGAAGCCACCGCTTCCCCGCGGCCGGACATCGTGACCCGGCCGAATTCCGAGTTCATTCAGGCCATCACGCTGACCGACGCGACGATGCTCGTCGCCGGCTCGATGATCGGTTCCGGCATCTTCATCACGTCCGCCGCGATGGCGCGCAGCATCGGCTCGCCCATGTGGCTTCTCATCGCCTGGGTGGTGACCGGTGTCATCACGCTGCTCGGCGCTCTCTCCTATGGCGAGCTCGCGGCCATGTTCCCGCGCGCCGGAGGACAATACGTGTTCCTGCGCGAGTCCATGGGTCCGCTCATGGGCTTCTTATATGGTTGGACGCTGTTTCTCGTCATCCAGACCGGAACCATTGCTGCCGTCGCCGTCGCCTTCGGCCGGTTCCTCGGGGTGCTCTGGCCGACGATTGGACCCGATCGCTACGCGTGGTTCCCGCAGGGCAACGTATGCGTGTCGTGGCTCGGATGCACCGACGCGTCGAACGCGATTCAGCTTGGGCTTTCCCCGCAACGGCTTGTCGCGCTCGTCAGCATCGTCGTTCTCACGTGGATCAATCTTCGCGGTGTGCGCGAAGGAAAGCTCGTGCAAACGTCGCTCACGATCATCAAGACGGGTGCGCTCGCACTTCTGATCGTCCTCGGTCTCACTGTCGGACGGAACGTGACCGCGCTCGCGGCCAATTTTCGAGGCGCCAACTTCGCTGGCTCGATCGACGTCAGCGGCGCGTTCGTTGTCGCATTCGGCGCTGCGCTCGTCGGCTCGCTGTTCTCGAGTGACGCGTGGAACAACGTCACCTTCGCCGCCGCCGAGGTGCAGAATCCGAAGCGGAATCTTCCCCTGGCATTGGCGTTCGGCACTGGTCTCGTCACGGTGCTCTACATCATGGCGAACGTCGCGTATCTCAACGTGCTTCCGATGAACGGCGTCGCGGAAGGCGCAACGGCGCTCGCGCGCGGCGTGTCGCATGCGACGCAGGACCGCGTCGCGACGGCGGCACTCGAGGTGATCTTCGGATCCGCTGGCGCGACGATCATGGCGGTCGCGATTCTCATCTCGACCTTCGGCTGCAACAACGGACTCATTCTCGCCGGCGCACGCGTCTACTACGCGATGGCGCGCGATGGATTGTTTTTCCGCCGCGTTGGCTCGCTCAATCATCGTAGAGTGCCAGCGGCTGGTCTCGTCGTGCAGTCGATCTGGGTCGC
>Ga0070683_100001342_pt1 | contig 18774 bp, 18 predicted proteins | sample KBSC713LmetaG_FD_64662 | JGI IMG/M metagenome (GOLD analysis project Ga0070683, IMG submission 64662) | Corn rhizosphere microbial communities from Kellogg Biological Station, Michigan, USA - KBS C7.1-3L metaG | ecosystem: Host-associated > Plants > Roots > Rhizosphere ... | reverse complement strand
ATATCGCCGTCGTTAAACCACTTGGTACACATGTAGTATACGTGGTCGGAAGTTTGCATGCGCCGCCAATCTTCTATAAGCGCCAGGTCGCCGGTGCCGAGGATTTTGTCCTCCAGCGCATAGAGCGCGGTAATGGCCGAGGTTTGCATGGCATTGCCCAGCCAGGCGCTCAGGTCGCGCTCGGTGTCGGCCCAGGTAACGGTTTGGGGCATGTCTACGCGGTCGACGGGCGGGAAGGCGTCAATGGCTTCGGACACGGTCATGAATGTATTGCCGCCGGTTTTTAGCCATTCTTCGGGTAAACGCTCGAGGAATTCAAAAATGCCGGTGTCGTCCCACTGGTGTTCGCCAAAGGTTTCGTAATCGATGAATAGGTCAAAGTTAGTGGCCTCGCCGCTTTCGTTCAGCCAGTGGGTAAACTTTTCGGCGGTCAGCGGCCAGCCAGCCCAATTTTGGTCGCCAAAGCGGAAGGCAATGTCGTCGCTGAGTTTGTAGTTCTTCATGAGTAGGCGGATATTGTCGGTGTAGGTAGGCTGGTATACAAAATTGGGGCTGCGCCAGCCAAGCACTTTGTCCCAACCCTCGGCTAAAATTCCTTTATAGCCGGCTTTGTCGGCCCAGTAGGCGAGGTCGTTGTTGTAGGCCAGTTCGGTATTGCGGATAACCTGAGGGGTTTGCCCAAATAACTGTTTTATTTTTTCGGCGTGCATCTGGACTTGGCGTTCGAATTCGGCGCGCGAATAAAAGAAGGCCAGGCTGTGGTGATAGGTTTCGGCCACGATTTCGACCCTCCCGGTGGCAACAAGTTCCTGAAATGACTGCAGAGCTTCGGGAGCCCAGCGTTGCATGTGTTCCAGCACGGTGCCGGTAATGCTCAAGCTCAGCCTAAAATCGGGGTAAGCGTGGAGCATCTTGAGTAAGCGGGCATTGGTAGGCAGATAAGAATTTTCGGCTACTTTTTGGATAATGCGCTCATTGCTGGTGCGGTCGTCGTAAGGCGCATCAAAATAATTGTGGTCTACGCCGGCGTCAAAAACGGTGTAGTGCTTAATACGGTACGGTTGGTGGACGTGCAAATACAGCACAATAGCTTTGGTCATGCCGCTACCTTTGGCGCATGGGCATGGTAAATATCCCACAGTTTATCGGCCGATTGGTCCCAGCTGTGGCTGAGGTATTCTCGGTAAGAGTTGGCGTGCAACTCCTGCGAGAGCGCGGCGTTTTGGACGACGGCGGTTATTTGGTTGGCCATTTCTTTTATGTCCCAAAAATCAACCTTTAGGCAGTTGTGGATTACCTCGGAGACGCCGGACTGCTTGCTTACCAGCACCGGTGTGCCGTAGCCAATGGCTTCGAGCGCCACCAGGCCAAACGGCTCAGAGATAGAGGGCATAACAAACAAGTCGGCCACGGCATAGGCATCGCGGTAGGCCTTGCCGCGCTGGAAACCGGCAAAAAAGATATTGGCACCTATGCCCAGCTCGGCGGCCAGGCTAATAAGTTCGAATTTTTGTTCGCCATCGCCCACCAGCAGCAAAAGGGTTTTTGGCGCCCGGGCGACTACTTCTTTAAAGGCGTGCAGCAAATTGGGCAAGCCTTTTTGGATGGTCAGGCGGCCCACGTTGGCCACCACCCGGTAGCCGAGGCCTTTCATGTAGCCCAGATAGCGGTACACATTGTCGCCGGTTGACGGTTCCAGGTCGCCGGGGTCGAAATGGTTGTGCACGACGTCTATTTTGTCGGGACTTATGCCGTATTCGCGCACCACGCTATCTTTGGTGCGCTGGCTGACGGTTATAACTCGGTCGGCCATGAACAGGGCCAGGGACTCGATTTCGCGCACCAGCGGGTTGCCGCCAAATTCTTTGCCGGCGCGGTCGGACTCAATAGAGTGCATGTGCACGATCAGCGGGATGCCGGTCATCATTTTAGCGCGCAAGGCGGCACGGCAGGTAAGCCAGTCGTGGGCGTGGATAACATCGTACTTGCCCAGGCGCACAATGCGGCCAACGGCTTCTTCGTAGATCATGGATTGCCCAAAGATATCAGCGTATTTTACCTCGCCGGTGCTGGCAATGTACTTTATGCTGTCGTAGGCCATGCCCGCCTGCATAACAGTGGTTACATCTTGAGGGTGAGCGGCATTAATGCGCATAAAATCGATACCTGGGTGGTCGGCGGTGTAGGGCAGCACAAATTCAATATCGGCGCCCTTTTTGGCCAAAGCTTTGCATAGCTGATAGCTTGCAATGCCCAGACCACCACTGTTATGGGGAGGTAGCTCCCACCCTAGCATCAAGATCCGCACTCTCTGCCCTCTGTTTCCTCGGTATTACAGTAATCGTACCTAATTATAGTGGGCGAGAGGCATAAGCACAATAAAAGTCGCAATAAAATGGACTTTTATTTTGTGGTGCACGTCCTAAACCCGTGGCTCTTGGCCGGGTTCATATAGAACCAGCTCCTTGTTATTCATGTCCCAGGTCTGTTGAATAGGGGCCAGCACCCGCCACGAGGCCAGGACTTCGTCGCTGGTGGTAAATAATGTGTGGTCGGACCGCATGGCGTCCACAAATACCCGCTCGTAGGCGGCGGGCAGGCCAGAAAAGTGATTATCGTAGGCTAAAACCAGCGGCAGCGGCTGCATTTCGTGATCGTAACCGGGATGTTTGATCCAGAAGCGCAGCGTGACGCCCTCGTGCGGTTGGATACGCAGTACCAGTTCGTTGGCGTGGGCGGCAGCGCCTTTTCGGTAACAAATACGGATTTCGGTGGTTCGCGCTGCGAGCGCTTTGCCGGTCGTAAGGGTTATGGGCACACCTTCCCACCGCGGGTCGCGTGAGTAAACACGCAGCGAAACGTAGGTTTCTACCTGGCTGTCCGGATTATCCACCTCTTGGCGGTAGCCCACGTATTGGCCCCGGATTACATCATGCGCGATGTCGCGCGGCGCTTCCAAAGCCTGAAGGGCCTGCAGACGATGGGTGGGTATATCATGCCACTTATTAATATCCGGCAAATCCATAAGCACCAGGGAGGCGAGCTGCAGCAGGTGGCTCTGCACAAAATCGCGCAAAGCACCGGTGCGCTCGTAAAATTCGGCCCGGCCTTCGATGCCAATTGTCTCGGAGGCGTACACCGTGATGCTCTCGATATAATCTTTGCTCCAGGTGTCTTTAATGAGCGAGTTGCCGCCGCGGAACATAATGAGGTTTTGAGCCATCTCTTTAGCCAGATAATGATCGATGCGGTACAACTGTGTTTCGTCGCAATATTTTTTGAGGTTGGCTACCAGCTCCTCGGCCGAGGCCAGGTCGGTGCCAAACGGTTTTTCGAGCAGCAACTTGGTGTTGGGATGCTTAAGCACGCCCGAATGGCCGAGCATTTCGACTACCGAGTTAGTAACTTGGGGCGGGACCGACAGGTAAAAAAGGCGCTGGGCCTTGGCACCAAACGTATGTTCGATGGTATCCAAATGCTGGGCCAGCTTGTGATAGTCCGCCACTTGGGTTAAATCCATGCAGTACATTTCGAGTTTTTCACCCACGGCACCCACCCCTTTGGCAGGCAATACCTCGGCCTTGGTAAGCTCACGGCGACTCACCCCCACAATACGAAATTTATCGGGCAGCAGCCCGGCGGTATCGATGTTGTGAATGGCCGGCAATAGCTTGCGCTTGGCAAGATCACCCGAGATGCCCACAATGATTACAATGGTCGGCTCGTCGACTTTGACGTTCATGCGATTGCCGGCGGGTTTTGGTCGTTAGGTTGATCTTGAGGCTTGTTAAGGGCGTGCCCACCAAACTCGTTGCGCATGGCGGCCAGCAGTTTGGTGGCAAAGTTTACTTCGCCTTTTTGTGAAGCGAGGCGCACGTCGAGCGCCGCCTGGATGGCCGGCAGCGCAATCCCCAGTTCTTTGGCGAGTTCGAGCGTCCAACGGGTTTCACCCGACTCAGCAACATAGCCATCGACGTTTTGGAGTTCGGGATTTTTTATAAGCGTGTCGCGCGATAGCTCGTTAAGCCAAGAAGTAATCACACTGTGGTGCTGCCAAACTTCGCCCGCGGCACCCAGGTCGATCCCCGAGTAGGGCCCGTCTTTGAGCATCCGGTAACCTTCCGCCAGGCTTTCCATCATGCCGTACTCTATGGCATTATGGACCATTTTTACGTAGTGGCCAGCGCCGCTCAGGCCAAAGTGGTGGTAGGCGCCCTCGGGCAAGGCGAGGGTTTGGAGGGCTGGCTCGACTGTTTTAAATGCTGCGTCGTCACCACCCGCCATCATCGAAAAGCCGTTTTGGTAACCCCACACGCCGCCGCTGGTGCCCACGTCGAGTAAGCTGCAGCCGGCACTTCTTGCTTGCTGTTCGTGCTGTTTGGTGTGGCGAAAGTCGGAGTTACCGCCATCGATAAAAATACTGCCCCGGGGCGCAATTGCCAGCCAGGCGGCCAGTTCGGGCTCGACCACTTCGGCGGGGACCATCAGCCATACCACTACTTGTTCGTCTTTAAAGGCCTGTAATACAGCTTGTTTGGTAGGAGCGGCGACGGCACCGTAGCCAACTGCTTCGTCGATAGGCGCTTGGCTGCGGTTGTGGGCAACCACGACGTGCCCGTTTTCTGCCAGTTTGCGGGCAATTTGCATACCCATGCGGCCAAGGCCGGCGACTGCTATTTTCATGTAACTGCTTCTCCTATTTGGTCGTTAAAAATGGTTACTTTGGACACGGTTTTAAATGCCTGGGCCGGTTGTTCGGCCACGGGCACATCCTGCTTAAGGAGTTCGAGCGCAGCCCGTTTGGCCTCGCCCATTTCGTAGACCACCACTTCGTCTAGTTGCCCCAAGGCACTGAGTGTCATGCTCACCCGCTTGTACTGCGGGGTAACGTAGCCGGTAGCCATGCCCATGGCGGTTACTGCCGCCGTCCCGGGCAAGATGCCGGCGGTGTGACCATCGGCGCCAATGCCCAGCAGCGCCAGGCGGTAATCTGCGCCGTTAAATAGCCGGCCCAATGTTGCCCCAAAAAGGGTAGTGGTGGGCTGCAGCTCCATGCCCTTAAGTACCGATACTAACTGGGCACCGGGCAAACTAAACCCCATTTTTTGCAGCTGCTGCCAGTTGGAGTCGGTGTGGCCGACCGGGCCAAAGCGTTCGTCGGCCAGGGTGACGGTGAGGTTTTGCAGGTCGATATTTTGTAGCTTGCGAGCGACTTTTACCGCCACATCAATAGCCGATCCGCCGGATACCAGCCACAAAACCCGCTGCCCTTGTTGCAACCGCTCGAGAAGGACGCCGGCCAGATAGACGGCAGCCGGCTCCGACGACGTACTCAAACGAAAAGACAGTTCACTCATTGTACCCTCGCTCTTATAACCATTAGTATGCCCGCAAACGGCGTTTGGTACAACTGCCTGGATTTGTCCTACACTAGGATACGCTCAACCAACAGTGCTAGAACCCTGCAGCGACGCCACCCACTGGCCGCGGTCTAGCAGACCTTGGTCGGTCAAAAAAATACTGCTGCAGCATGAGCCATTTTGAGCGGAAGTCATGAGGTCTAACGGGTTGGTGGTCCATTTTTGGGCAACGTAGGCGGTATTTTGAGTGTCGGCCTTGCGGTTGTCCGGGCGCTGGCCTTTGGCAAGCACCATCTCAATATCGAATAGCACAATATCGTAACTGTTGCGCTGCTGGAACATCGCACCCAAAAAGCGTACCGGGGCCGCGCGGCAGCCGAGCTTTTCGCGGCACACGCGCTGAGCGGCTTCTTCTGGTAATTCACCAGGGAGCAGGGTAACGGCGGGCAAGCCCCAGTGGCCTTGCAGGTCGGGGTCGTCGTCGGGCCGCTTTACCACTAAAAAGCGGTTGGGTTTTTGGTCGTCCTTTAATATAACAGCGACGGTGTACTTGATGGGTTTGGTCATGCCACCATTACACCACCAGCAATTGGGCAAATATAGGAAACGATTTTCCTATTTAGTTCGTGGCTTCGAGGTCGGCCGGGTTTAGGTGGTAGACGTGCTCGGCATAAGCCGGGCCGCCGGTTTCGCTGTTTTGGGCAAACTGCAAAATATCGAGCAAGCTTTTAGCGGGGCGCGGGAGCGTTTGCATTTCGGCCTGGGGGCAAGGCTCAATTTGGCCCGTTTCGGCCTGGGCCGCCGCCATGGCTCCGGTGGGCAGCTCTAATGTATGCACTGCAAATAATTTGTCGTCAAACACGGTGTCTTCGTACATATCGATGCGGCGAAAATAGCCGCACAGCTTAGGTGGCTGCGTAACCCTTAAGCGATCGGTTGCCGCACGCTGCGCCGCTGCTGCCAGCGGCTCACCGCGCAATACACTCACGGCCGGCCACTCGGCCACCCCAATAAAGGGCTGCTTTGTCCGCCGCAAGATAAAAAAAGCGCCGGCTTGCCGAGCCACCAACACCACGACGAACCGCGGCCGCTCAATGGTCAACTGCTGGTAATAGCTGCTGGCCAGCTGTTGCTTGCCTTTAGGGGTAATGGCGTATATGCCGCGCTCCATTTTGCGCACAAAGCCGCCCTTTACCAGCTGGCGCAAATAGTACCCGCCCAGGTCTGGCCGGTAGCCCGCCTGCGCGCACAAATCCACAAAGCTATGGGTGTCTTGCTCGGCAAAACAAGCTAGCAGTTTAAAGGTCGTCCCTTGGATCATCGTATTCCTCATTATACATATATTTATTGCCAGCCTCTTAGCGCTCGGCAGTTGTAACGGCATATTTTAAGTTGACTACTACCAACAACCAGCCAAAAAATATTTGCTACCTACTTGCAAAAATAGGCAGGGCGGCGTATGCATTAACATATGACTGTAGATAGAGTAGGGGAGCCCAACGCTGTAGATTTCAGCACGGAAGTACCGGTTAACCTCCGTACTGTTCATGTACTCACCCACTTACTAACCCAGAGGATAGAAGAACAAAGCCCTATCCCACCTGAGATGCATCCCTTACATTCCAGCCTCGCCTACCGGTTAGACCAGGCCCGCGCCGCTCTAATAGAAGGGCCTCGGCACGACAACAATACCGTTCCGCTCCCCCTTTCCCTCAATGCAGACTTAACCTATCTTTCCCTCCAGGGAGTCATGCTCGCGTATGAAGGCTTTCGTTCGCAGCAAATGCAAGACGACGGGGTTATGGCCGTGTATAGTTTGGCAACGCATATGCGCACCTTACTGGATGCCCACCAGCCACAGGGCGGGGCCACAGTAAAACGCGCTCTCCGCCTCACCCCTTACCCCCGACACGCCTTACTGCATCCCCTTAGAAAACTTATAAATGCTCCATTAAAGCGGTCAAGCGAGTTATCCCAACAGCCGCTGCAGCGCCAGCTCGAAGGCGGCTTGCTTGTAGCTGATGTGCTTTTCGGCCGCCCGCGATAGCATGGCAACCGTAGGGGGCACGAGTATGTCGGCCAACTGGCGATTAACTTCGTCCTCGGTCCAATGTTTGCCTTTAAGGTTCTGCTGCCATTCGAGGTACGAGACAATTACGCCGCCGGCGTTGGCAATAACATCGGGGAGGATTGCTTTTTTGCCCTCCAACAATATGGCTTCGGCCTCCTGGGTAACCGGGCCGTTGGCCAGCTCCACAATAATGTTGGCTTGGACGGAATGAGCATTTTGGCCGTTGACGGCGTTTTCGAGCGCGGCCAGCACGAGTATGTCGGCATGCACACCCACGATAGCGTCGCTGGGCAGCTGCTGAGCGGTGGTGAGAGTAGTAGGGTCGGTAACTGTGCTCGCGTCAATGCCGCTCGGCTGCAGCCAGGTGTGTTTGCTGTTGGCAATGGCGATTAGTTTGAGATTGGGGTACAGCTCCTGCAAAATCTTGGCAAAAAAGTAACCGACGTTGCCGTAGCCTTGCAGGGCCACGGTGAGCGGCTGGTCGAGCATGCCGTGGGCCTTGAGGTATTCGGCCAGCACAATAACGCCGCCGCGCCCGGTAGCTGCTTCGCGGCCCTCGGAGCCGCCGCCTTCCATCGACTTACCGGTAAAGCTGCCGGGGTCTTTACGGCCAATGGTTTTTTCGTATTCGTCTACCATCCAGTCAATGATCTTGCCGTTGGTGTTTACATCGGGTGCTGGAATGTCTTTGGTTGAGCCGATGTGCGGTGCCAGCTGGCGGGCGTAGTTGCGAGACAACTCCTCTAGCTCAGCCTCAGAAAGGGCGCGCGGGTCAACCACAATGCCGCCTTTGCCTCCGCCTAGCGCCAGGCCCACTGCCGCAGTTTTGACGCTCATAAGCGTTGCCAGAGCGCGCACTTCGTCGAGCGACACATTGGGGTGAAAGCGGATGCCACCCTTGTGCGGCCCCATTTTGCTGTTGTGCTGGACGCGGTAAGCAGGGTAGGTTTTGCCGGCGGCCGACACCTCCAGCACGTGCTCGTGCTCGGGCTTTAAAAAGGCCTCGATCGTTGCCTCGTCGTACCCCAACCCTTGTGCTGCCTGGCGAATAGAAGCCTGGGCGGTAGCTAGCATGTTGTTCATCGTGTTCCCCTCACTTACTGGTGATTGTTAGTATACGCCGACCATAAAGGCGCGGAAGGTTCTAGAGGGTAGAAAGGCCTACACGGGCAGCTAGAGCCGAGTTAGCTCCTGGGTATCGGTATTAAATGCGTACAGCTTTTCGACACTTTTTAAATCATCTTTGAGTTTATTGTTGTAAAGCCCTGTAGGAAAATCCCCGGCTACGGGCCGCATTTCAACAAGCAGCAGTCGAAGGGAAGCCGGACATCTGGACAGCAGCGCTTGAGGCAGGGCGTCAGGGGCCACGCGCGCTTGAGCAATAGCCTTCGACACACCCAAGATCGACTACCAGCCAAGTGAACAGCCGGGTAGGAACCAACACAAAGAGTCTATATGTGACTTCCCCATTCAATGCCAGCTTACTTGAATGCAAGCGCAACTGGTGCTACGGTTATTACAACATATAGTGAAAGGAGCGTGAGATGGCCGAGAAGTCTGGGAACTGGTTTGCAAGACACAAAGTGCTGACTGTAGTCTTAGCAATTGTAGTAATCGTGATTATTGCCGGTGCCGCCGGCGGCAACGACAAGAAAACCAGCACAAAAAACTCAAAGAGTGCCACGCCTACGGCCCGAACCGCCGGGCAACCCCAGCAGGAAGCACCCAAAACCGATACACCAACAGTACCGGCCGAATATAAATCCGCCTTAAATAAGGCCGGTTCGTATGCCAGCGCCCAATATATGTCCAAGCAAGGCGTGTATGACCAACTAACCTCGCAATACGGCGAAAAGTTTTCAAAAGAAGCGGCCCAATATGCCATCGACAACGTAAAGGCCGACTGGAACGCAAACGCTCTTGCAAAAGCGAAAAGCTACCAAGAACAGCAAAGCATGTCACCGGCAGCGATCCATGATCAGTTAGTTTCGGAATACGGCGAAAAGTTTACTGCTGCGGAAGCAGATTATGCTGTTGCCCATCTTAACGACTAGTGCTAGTGGGTTACTTTACTCCAGCAATTAACTTAAGACAGCATTCGGTCTATTGGCCGACAGCTATATCGGTAGAGTCGGTAGTCTTACTTAACTACTTTTTCGTAGTAGGCGTCTTGGGCGGGCGCGTCAATGACCACCCGGGTGGTGGTGACGGGGACCTGCCGATACCTTGGCGCATTCCACTGAGCTACGCCTTCGTGATACGAGCATGCACCTCGGCCCGTAGCGCAAGAAGGCGAATAGGTACCGTCGCCGCAGAGCGTACAGTAACCACTTAGTTCCTGCTTGTAGGAAGTGTCTGTTTCGGTGTGGGATTGTTCTGCTACACCTGCGTGGTATATGTAGGTGCGGTAAGTAACCCCGTCTACGACACAGTCGCTGGTAACGTCTGTGCCATCGCAGGTTGGCGTAACTTTTTTGGAGGTTTTGGCCGTATTATCTGCGCTAAGGTTAGCCGAGCGAGGGGTACTGCTGTGAGTAGTGATCGCCAACAAAAGCGCCACCGCCGATACAATACTTAAAATCGCTCGCTTCATTTCAGCATATTATACAACGCTTACCCGTTTTACACAATAACATGTCGGCGCTATACCCGGGCTTTCGCAAAATTGGGTTGCTGGGCCCAGCTTTTAAGCCATCATATGCATCACTGCAGGCGTGCGCAGAATTTAGAGAAAGGCTAAAGCCAGAGGCAAACATATAGTAGTATAGAAATTTGCATAATCTACTCTTATATTTTAGAATTACTGTATGGATATCCTCGGCGAGCGATTAACTTTTAGCCATTTTAAGTATTACCTTTTATACCGTGAGGACAACATAGCGGCCGCAGAACTAACAGTGGTCAACGCCGCGTGGCACACGGCGAGCAACGTGCTATATGCCGATACGTTTGGCAACGATCCGGCAAGCCTTGACGCAGTCAACAGCTCATTCCGTGAGGCAACAGGGAACGACCCTGGTTACCGGCCTGTCCCCGAAGGCCCTATTACCATTTCTAACGAGCACGGCGCAGTAGCGGCAGCCATACGGTGGGCTGCCGAAAATCTAACGGCGGGGAGCACGGCGCATCAGAACGTGGTAGGCGAGACACTTAACTCCGGATACGAGGACATGGATGTGGTACGAGCCCGGGGCAGCACTAACGACAGTTTTGCCACGCAGAGAGCCCAGACCCTGATAGATGCCGGCCTGACAGCCGTGATATGGTCTCAACAATTGCGAGGCAACAGTTAAACAGCGGGCCGGTACAAACCTACCTATACAGTCTTCTTGCTTTGGGCGGGGCACAAGCAGGTTAAAGGCACTTTCCACGACTCCACGAAGTGTGATATTAAAAATCCAGAGGTTACCAGGCGGTAGAGCTTCCCAGGCAAAGGGCGTAACTGTATGATATCTACTATGAATATAGACATGCAGGCAGTAGCTAAAGCAGCCCATGCGGGCGGCGATATCGTTAGGCGTTACTTTGGCGAGGTAATGAAGGTGGAGGAAAAAACCAATGTGCGCGATCTGCGCACCAAGGCGGATATTGAGTCCGAACAGGCGATTATCGCCGTGCTGCGGCAAACTTTTCCGGCTTTAAATATCTACGCCGAAGAGAGCGGTACTATAAACAATGGCTCTGAGTACACCTTTGTGGTTGACCCACTGGATGGCACAAATAATTTTGTACTGGGCATCCCCTATTTTACGATTAGCATCGGCTTACTCAAAAACGACGAGGCAATTGCCGGGGTCATATACAACCCCATCCTCGACCAACTATATACCGCGGCCAAGGGCAAAGGCGCCTTCATGAACGGCACGCCGATACACGTCAACCAAGAAGCCGACATTACCCATTGCACCGTCAGCTACACCTGTGGTTACAACACTGCCCGCGCATACTCTGACCGCGTCAAAGCAAAACTCTACGACATACAAGTCAAACGTACCTTAGAAACCTGGGCTCCAGCCTACGATTACTGCCTGCTGGCGTCGGGACGGATAGAAGCCGTCATAAGCAAAGAGGGCGACATGGAAGATTACGTCGCGGCAAAGGTCATTGTGGCCGAGGCCGGCGGCAAGATAACCGGCTTCAACAACGAGCCGGTCGGCGGCAGGGCGGGGGATTTTGTAGCCAGTAATGGGACTGGCGCGCATCAGAGCTTTCTTGCTTTGCTTGATTGACCTGCAAGGCAAAACAAAACCAAAAAACCTGAAACGCAGGCCTGTAATCTTGGCGTTCGAGGGCAGAGCCTATAGTACTTGCACTCTCTCAGCAACAGTTTCATACCAATGCTCATATTGGTCCAGCTCAAAGAGTGCAGCCAGCTGATCAAATTTAGCCTTGTGACGCACATAGGTTTCTTCTTGGCTGTAGCCAGCGTTTACATAGGCAAGACGTATCAGCGTATGGAGGTATCGACGTGCCTTGGCAATGTTGGCCATTTGGTAAAACCCGTCGTCCCGGTACAGGTAAAACATCTGGTCGGCAAAGGAATCGTGAGCCTCGGTAAACAGCTTACAGTATTTAAGGTTGCCCAAGGAGTTAAACGCCGCTAATTGCACCAAATCAGCATAGGGTTCGTGGCCAAACATCCGCCGGAAACCGGGGATATGAGCCACATCATGACCATGCCGCCATGCCTCGGGCCTGGCTATGGCCATCTGCCGCATAGCTAGATGCCAAGTGTATTGCTCCGCTGGTATGAGGCCACTAAAATAAGGATCATCATGCACTACCGGGTCAAATACCACACGAAAGCCGTTCGGCAGCTTTGGCATGGTACCGGTTGCAATCTGTGCGGCGCACGCTTCGACTTCTCCGACGTACATCGACTCATAACACGACGGCTTCCACGCAGACGCATTGCCTTCAAGGATTCTTTCCACTACTGTTCCGTTTGACCATATTAAAACTTACAAATATCATATCGATCGCCGCCTTGCAAGTCTCTGCTATGGATGAGGTGTGTGGCAGCTAGTGGTTAGGCGTCTCTTGGCAGGACTTACGGGTGTGTTCACGGCATTGTGGAGCAGTGGGCGGAAAAATCCCACCTCGTGCTTTACCCCTGTCACGCGCCTAATCTAATATCTGCTGACTCGAGCGGCTTTGATGGATCAATACGCGCGGTCACCATGCACAGCGGTTCCAGGATTTGGTCAATAGCCTTAAGGCTTGTAGCGAGCGACGCCGTATAAATTATTTAGCCGATTAACTTTGATGCCGGCTCCATTACATAGCAATATAACAAACGCAAAGTTGGCTATAGATCCAGTAGCATGAGCTCCAGTGCTCAAACTCAAAGTTTCCCAAAGAATAAAACTTGCTCAACCACCTTTTGTATCAGGCGCCCTAGGCGTGCCACACACGCCAGTGCCGCTTAACCGATACCACTTTGCCCACATGGCAGTTCTACATTACAGAGTATCTAGAAAGTATGAGTGATATTGCTTATACTTAAAGGTGCTAAAAGGTGCAAATTTTACACGGATTGGAGGGAATCTATGTCTAAAATCTTTCAAAAAATCAGCTGGCTCGCACTTACCGCCATAGCCACCGCCAGTATCCTCATTAGTTGGCCGGTAACCGCCGCAGCCCAGCAGCCGGCAGGGATACAATCATTATTGCAAAACTATGCCGACCAAATGCATACTGCCGGTACAACTGGCGTACTGCTGGAGGCACGTTACGGCAATGATGCCGTGTGGGCGCGGGCGGGCGTGGCCAAGTTGGGCAGCAATACGCCTGTACCGTTTGGCGCGCACTTTAAAACTGGCAGCACCACTAAAACATTTGTATCAACTGTTGTGCTGCAATTAGTAGGTGAGGGCCGGCTATCGCTGGATGATACTGTCGAGCATTGGCTTCCTGGCCTGATACATGGCAACGGTAATGACGGCTCGCAGATAACGGTGCGCCAATTACTCAATCACACCAGTGGCATTTTTGACTACACAACCGACGACGCCTTCTTTGCCACACTCTCTACGCCGGAAAGTTTTGCGGCCAATCGTTTCCACACCTACACCCCGCAGGACCTCGTAAACATTGCTTTAAGCCACCCACCGGAATTCGCGCCAGGAGCCAGCTGGTCATATTCCAGTACCAATTATGTTATTGCCGGCATGCTTATTAAGGCCGCCACTGGCAAAGACTGGAGCACAGAGGTGAGAAATCGGATTTTGCTGCCGCTGGGCCTCACAGAAACCTCATCGGCTGGTACGCGCGCTGGATTGCCGTTGCCGTTTGCTGAGGGTTACCACATCTTTACTACTGACCCGCAGAATCGCCAATACACCAACACCACCCTGCACAATATGTCGTGGGCGAGCTCGGCTGGCGACATTATTACCACTACTAACGATGAGAATCGTTTCTTCCAGGCACTGATGCGCGGCAAATTGCTCAAACCCGCCCAACTGGCCGAAATGAAGACTATCATTCCACTGGGAGACGGAGTGGGGTATGGCCTGGGAATCATCTGGACGAGCCTGCCATGCGACAGTCGTGGAGCTTGGAGTCATGACGGCGGCGTCGTGGGGTATGCCACCTCAAACGGGACAACCGACGACGGACAGCGCAGCGTCGTGGTATCACTGGATACTACAACTTTCACCGACCTAGACTATGCCGAAGCAGTCGGCCAGCTACGCATCGATGCAGTCAATGACGCTCTGTGCGCCGGCCAGCCCACCGTTACCAGTCCGCAAAGTCTGCTCACCCACCCGCTACCGGTGCAACCTGGGGCAGTCGAACGCCTCCGCACGATGCTCTAATCGACGACGCGGGGTATGGTTCGCAATCTTGCAGCCCCCTAAAACTCTATAACTTTCCTGAAAAGAAAAGCCAGGCACCCCTCGAATATCTTCTATATGGATATGCGCAGCGCTGTGGGGTTCAAAATTATTGCTGAGTTAAAACAGATTCCAAAAGTAAAGGAAATAGCTTGTAGCCTTCGATTAAAAATAGCGCAAACAAGCTGCCCCCCGCCAATGGGTACTTAAAAATAGTTGTTGCAAGCTCAAATGATGGCTGCTTAACCCCCAAATACCGTCTACTCGTAAGAGACGCGGGATGAGCTCGCGCATAAGAGTTTTTTGAAAACAATAAATAAGATAGACAAAACCGGCAAATCTTGTATGATACCTACTGCATAAGGAGATTCTATGATACGTGCCGCCCGAATTGCCCGCAATCCTGAACCAAGGTGGTGGAGCCCAGAAACACCCTATTTAACGCTTACCGAGGGCGACGGGGCTACAATGCTCCGTGCTATGTCAGAAAAGTTTGCCGAAGGTGCGACCGGCACAGACTTAAGGGTTCCGCATAATGCTGCGGCCCGCGGGGTGAGCCAAAACCTAATTACGCGTATAATTACCGCGAAGCTGCCGGGCGGGAATGCAGATTCGCGCTTGGATGAGACCGTTTTAGGTGCGGTTAAGAACTATCTGGATAATGTACGTTTGCCGCATCGCGACACTCAAAAAGGAGACAGAGGCTGGACCTTCCAGAATACACCTGCCCAGGTAACCGAACAGGGTGCGGAATTTATAGCACAGGTATGGGGCGAGGGTCCTATATTTATTCCTGTTACAGCCACTGTGGCAGAACTGCAGGAATGGGGAGGCTTCTCGCACAGAGGAGTTGGGCCAAACCGTCTCCTACTCGCAGGCCTCCGACTTGCTGTAGAATACACAGCGGCAAAAAATGCGCAAAATCAGCAGTAGGATCAGCCTCTGTCTTCCCCTTTGAAGGGTAATCTGGTATACATAGTACTACGATGTCGAAGGTCATACCTACTCAACCACTACTTATTATGCTTTACGGGTTCCCGGGTGCAGGGAAGTCATTTTTTGCCCGCCAGTTGACCGACCAACTGCAGGTCGCCCATGTGCACGGTGACCGCATTCGCGGCGAGCTGTTTGACACGCCGCGCTACGACAAAGAAGAAAACGAAGTCGTCGCCCAGCTCATGGACTACATGACCGTGGAGTTTTTAAACGCCGGCCTCAGTGTGGTGTACGACGTCAATGCCGTACGCGCCAGCCAGCGCCGCATGCTGCGCGATATGGCCCGCAAGGCCCACGCAGAACCCGTACTTATTTGGCTGCAAATAGACACCGAAACCGCTTTTAGCCGTCTGTCTGCCCGCGACCGCCGCCGTTCCGACGACAAATATGCCGCACCAACCGACCGAGCGACCTTTGAGCGTATTGCCGGCGCCATGCAAAACCCGCAAAACGAAGACTACATTGTAGTCAGCGGCAAGCACACCTTTGTCACCCAGCTCAGCGCTCTGGTGCGCCGCCTGCGCGAGCTGGGCCTGGCGCCCGCAACCAACGAAGTAAGCGGCAAGGTTATTAAACCGGGCCTCGTTAACCTCGTACCTGCTACTGCCGCCGGCCGTGTGGACATGTCGCGCCGCAACATTGTGATCCGATAGGAGCTACCCAAAGATGGGGACCAAGCAAGTTGAAATCCCGACCATTGGGACGGTAACGCTGTACAAGCGGCGAGGAAACCGTAGTTTGCGTTTGAGCCTAGCCTCGAACGGTGACATCCGTGTTTCTATGCCGGCCTGGCTGCCCTACAAAGCCGGCGAGCAGTTTGCAATCGCCAAGGCCGCCTGGATTGTCGCCCACCGGCGGCAGACGCCGGCCGCCCTGGCCCAAGGGCAGGCGATTGGCAAGGCACACCGCCTGCGGTTTATGCCGGTCGCCGGGGCTGCCAAGGTAACTACACGGCTGCACCAAAACGCCATAGAAATAAAATATCCAGCCGGTTACCCGCCAAGCCACCCTAAAGTACAGCAGGCCGCGCGCGCCGCCGGCATCCGCGCCCTGCGTAAGGAGGCCGAGCAGCTGCTGCCCCAGCGCCTGCGCCAGCTGGCCATCACCTATGGCTTTAGCTACGCCAGTGTGGGCATTAAGCAGCTCAAAAGCCGGTGGGGCAGCTGCAGCGCCCAGCAAGACATCACCCTCAACCTGTTTCTTATGCAATTGCCCTGGCATCTTATCGACTACGTGCTGCTGCACGAGCTGACCCACACCAAGGTTATGAGGCACGGCGCGCCCTTTTGGCAGGAACTGGAGCGCCACGCGCCCCATGCCAAAGCCCTGCGCAAAGAAATTCACCAGCACCACCCCGTACTGGAGTAATCCGTAGCAAATAAATTCTGGCCGCCGGGTGCCGGTGTGGCATAATGATGGTTATGGTAAAAAGCCTGTTTCCCCACAGCGCCTCGTTTAAACAGGCCACTCTCGAACACGAGCGGCTGACCAGTTTGGTCAACAGTATGGCCGACGGCGTGCTGGCAGTGGATGCCCGCATGGTGGTGGTGCTGAGCAACGGCGCCGCGCTCAACATCCTGGATGTAAACAGCAGCTTGCGCGGCAAAAGCCTGGGCAAGGTCCTAAAGCCGCTCAACCACAACAAGCAGCCGGTCGACATAGAAGCCATGGTCGCCGGCATTAAAACTCCCACTACCAGCCGCGACCTGCTGCTGCCTTACAGCGACGGCAGTACCATCAACCTGTACCTCAGCATTGCGCCTGTGCACCTGGGATATGGCCGCTCCGGCCAAAGCGGCTTTGTTATTATGCTGCGTGATATTACCCGCGAAAAGTCACTCGAAGAAGAGCGCGACGAATTTATTAGCGTCGTCAGCCACGAGCTGCGCACGCCCATTGCCATTGCCGAGGGCAACATTAGTAACGCCCGGTTTATCGCCGACAAAAGCGGCGATATGGCCCAAATAAAGGAGGCCTTAAAAGAGTCGCATAACCAAATACTCTTTTTAGCCAGTATGATCAACGACCTCGCCACGCTGTCGCGCGCCGAGCGCGGCACGCTCGAAATTTCTACCGAACCAATCAACGTCCCGGACCTTGTGAAAGAACTCGAGATGGGCTACGGGCCCCAGGCGGCCGAGCGCAAGCTCACCTTTAAAACCGACTTGCTCGGCAGGATAGGCACGCTGCAGTCCAGCACGCTGTATGTGCGCGAAGTGCTGCAAAACTTTATTACCAACGCGCTTAAATACACCGAAAAGGGCGGCATTGCTTTGACCGCCCAAGGCCGCGATAACGGCGTACTGTTTACGGTGGCCGACACCGGCATTGGCATAAGCAAAAGCGACCAGGAAAAGGTTTTTGATAAATTCTTTAGGAGCGAGGACTTCCGCACGCGCAAAACCAACGGCACCGGGCTGGGGCTATATGTGACTCTCAAACTCGCCCATTTACTGCACGCCGAGATCAACCTAAAAAGCGAGCTTAATAAAGGCTCGACCTTTAGCGTTTTTATTCCTAATTTGAGCTAGATTCCCTGTTGCCTTCGGACGGGGGGTCAATCGAGCCGCGGTAAATGCGATATAACGTGCATGGCCGGAATACACACGTTGCGACCCTTCCACTCCACTGTTGCAAATTCGTACTGCCACATAGAGTAGTGCAGCAAGCCGATATCGTACAGCGAGCCAACGGGCGCTCCAACAAGCCCAAACCACCACGTGCCGGTGCGCGTAGCCAGCGTCAGCAGCATATAAGCCGTGCTGAGCAGCACCGCGGTCAGCACGGCGAGCAATTGCGCAGCCAGGCCGATGCCCAACAAGTGGCCAGCAGCGGCCAGCACAAACGGCAAAACCACAAACAAAAGCTGGGCGGCGCTTACCAGCAAGACATTTTCGGGCCGCTTATGCACCTGCGGGTAACGGGTGCGCACCACGGTTTCCTGCTGGGCGGGGGTGGGCTTTAGGCTTTGCACCCCCAGCCGGGCATTGGCCCGCAAAAAACTATAGCCGTCGCTCGCCCGCAGCTGGCGGGCAAAATAAGCTTCCGGCACAATACTGCGCGTAACCGCCGCAAAGCCGCCGGCTTTGGTAAGGGCCTGTTTTTGGGCAATCCAACAGCTGCTGAGCACCGGCGGACGCCCAAACAAACGGCGGGGCGGAGCCAGCTCCCACCAGTAGCGCATGGCCTGGGTCAAGGCAAAGCCAGTGGCCGTACTGGCGCGCCAGGGCAGCAGGCAGAGCATCTTTTTATGTTTGGCCTGTAAGGTGGCGACCATTTGCCGGATACTGCCAGGGGCAAAACGCACATCGACTCCGCAAAACAGCACCAGCTCACCGCTGGCCTCGCCCAGCAGGCGGTCGTAGGCCTGGTTTTTGGCCAGCCAGGTTGGCTGGGGCGTTTCGCCCTGTATAAAACGCACACCGTCGTGGGCAAAATCACGGATAATATCGACCGTGCGGCGCCCCTGGGAGCAGTCGTCGAGCACCAAAATTTCGAGCTTGGGATA
>Ga0070683_100001340_pt1 | contig 18780 bp, 16 predicted proteins | sample KBSC713LmetaG_FD_64662 | JGI IMG/M metagenome (GOLD analysis project Ga0070683, IMG submission 64662) | Corn rhizosphere microbial communities from Kellogg Biological Station, Michigan, USA - KBS C7.1-3L metaG | ecosystem: Host-associated > Plants > Roots > Rhizosphere ... | reverse complement strand
GAGCCGTAGCCTGAACAAAGTCACCCTGATCGGAAACCTCGGAAATGATCCGGAAGTGCGGTCGACGACGGGCGGCAACCGGGTAGCAACCTTCTCGCTCGCGACGAGCCGTTCGTGGAATGACGCGGGTGGTTCCAAGCAGGAAAAGACGGAATGGCATCGCTGCGTCGTGTGGAACACGAAGAGCTCGCAGCTCGCCGACATCGTCGAGCGGTACGTGAAGAAGGGCGACAAGCTCTACGTCGAAGGACGCATCGAGTATCGCCAGTGGCAGGACAAAGACGGCCAAACTCGCTACAGCACAGAGATCAACGTCCGTGAGCTCATCATGCTCGGCGGCGGGAAGGGTGGTGGCGACTTTGACGGTGAGAGCGCTCCGCGTCGTGCAGCGGCGGCTCCGCGTTCGAAGGCTCCGGCCGGCGGCGGCGACGATTTCGAGGATTTCCCGAACGCGCTCGCCGACGAAGACGACGATCTGCCGTTCTGAACGACGAAGGTTCTCCGGTTTGGGGTCGACGGTCTGGAGTACGGTCTTTGGAGTTTGCTAAACAACGCTCCCAACTCCGAGCTCCACACCGTGCACCCAACCGGAAAACCCGGTCCGTTCTCCGACTCCGCAAAAAAACTTTGCAGTAACACAAAATCGTTTCCATCCGCTCCTCGTGCTCGTCCCCTAGCTGAGGTCGGCGATGTTCGCCGGCCGCCTTTTCAGCATTTTCAAACGAACTCGCTGGAGTCGATTTATGCGGGCTGTTCGCGGTCTGCCAGGCGTGGCGTCCATCCGCGTCACCACCATCGCCGCGCTTTCTCTCGCGGTAGCATCACCCATGACGCTCGCTGCTCAGGAGCCAGGCAATCCGCTCCCTGCGACGCACTCGGTCAAACGACGCGACACGCTGTGGGACATCGCCAAGACGTACCTCGGCGACGCGTTCCTGTGGCCTGAGATCTATCGACTCAACACCGACATGATCGAAGACCCGCACTGGATCTATCCAGGCGAGGTATTGAAGCTCCCGGGCGCGCACGCGAAAGTCGTTGCTGTGACGCCGCCAGAAGCCTCGGCGAATCAACCCGCGAGAGTCGCGACACCTGTTGTCTCCGCGCCTGCGGCGCCGCGCGATACCGCTCCGCAGCCGATCGTTCAGCCGCCGCGCAACGCAGTTCGCGTCGGCGAGTACGCCGCGGCTCCGTGGGTGGATCAGCGCAAAGGCCCGAGTGGTTCCGGCTACATCATTCAGGCGGTCGATATCGCGGGCATCGCGAGCCACGATCAGTCGCACTTGAATTTGTACGATCGCGTCATGGTCTCGCCGCCGAACGGTTCAGCGAGCGGACGTCAGGTGTATCTGTCGTACAAAATGGGTCCGCTCATCGAGGACTACGGTCAGGTCATCATCCCGACTGGTCTCATTGAAGTCGCGAAGCCAGCGAATCCCGGCGACGCAGCTGTTGGTCGAGTCATCAAGATGTTCCGCAGCGTCGATCAGGGCCAGCGATTGATTCCGTACGATACGACGGGCGCGGTGGCGGTTGGCAGACCTGCGCCGGTGAATGATGGTAAGTCGGGCAAGGTGCGCTGGGTGGCGGGCGAGCCGGTGAACGCGAGCATGCAGGACTATCTTCTCCTCGACATCGCGAAGGGCGACGGTGTGAAGGCGGGCGATCAGATCGAGCTATACAAGCCGCGCCAGAAGCCGACGGAGGGCCGCGAACTCTGGCTTCCGGAAGTCTCGATCGGCCGCGCTCAGGTGCTCCGCGTCACGGACTACGGCGCGACGGCGATCATCACCGGACAAGAGCAGCCAAAGATTCAGGAAGGCACGTCGGCGCGCGTCGCCGCGAAGATGCCCTAAGCTCTGCCCTGATGTAGATTTGGGCGGCCGCCATGATTGCGATCGCCCACTTCGTTGCCATCTCGTGCTACCTCGGCGCCGCGGCTCTTGCCGCGGTGCCTTTCGCGCGTCCGGTCCGTGCGCCGATTTGGGGTGTTTTCGGGGTTCTCGGGGCTGGCGTCGTGGTTCATATCGGCGCGTTGGTAGCGTTCGCTTTGCGTTCGAGTGCCGCCCCGCTGACTGGACTGGGACCCGCGTTGTCGTTCGCCGGACTCGTCCTCGCGCTGACGCTTCTCATCGTCGAGCTCCTTGCCCGCGACGTCAGTATGACGCTGATCGCCGGCCCGCTCGCCGCCGTCTCGACGGCGTTCGCGAACATCATCGGGCTGACTCCGGGCCGAAGCGCTGACGGGTTTCGCGGTGTTTGGCTCTTGTCTCATATCGCCCTCAGCTTCATCGGAATTGCGGCGTTTGCCACCGCGGCAGCCGCAGGTGCCATGTACTTGGTTCAGCGACGCGAGCTCAAGTCGCGACGGTTCGGAACCATTTTCAGATTTTTCCCGCCCCTCGCAACGCTGGACCGGGTGAATCACCTCGCGGCGATCGCGGGCTGGCTCGGTCTTACGCTCGGTGTCGTCCTCGCCTCGTCGTACTCGCTCGCGTATCGTGAGCTGAATCTCCCTCAGCTCGTTTGGGGCGGCGGCGCGTGGGCCGCGGCAACGCTGCTCGCCGTTGGGCGCATCTCGCGCGGCTGGCAGGCGCAGCGCGCGGCGAAATACTCGAGCGTCGCGTTCATCGCGGTGCTCGTGCTCTACGTTGCTTTCCGCGTTGTGAGCCCGGCGCAGGGGCAGTTTCTGTGAGTCTCTATCCGCTGATGCTCGACGGCTCGACTCTCACGGCGGTGATCGTCGGCGGCGGCGCGGTGGCGACGAGAAAAGCGGCGGCGCTCGTTGCGTCAGGTGCGCGAGTGCGTGTCGTTGCGCCGGTTATCGCGCCGGAACTCCAATCGCTCGGACGGGATTCGACGATCGAATTGGTCAACGAACTCTACTCCAAAAGGCAGCTCGACGGCGCGGGGCTCGTCATCGCCGCGACGAACGACGAAGGGCTGAACCGGCAGATCTCGGTGGACGCGAAAGCGCTTGGTCTTCTCGTGAACGTCGCCAGTGCGCCGAGTGAAGGGAACTGCGTCACGCCGGCGGTGCATCGGTCGGGCGATGTCGTCGTTGCCGTCACTGCAGGCGGGGTTCCGAGCGCGGCGGCTCGCATCCGCGACGATCTCGCCCAAAAGCTCGACGAACGCTACGCCTCGGCTGTTAGAGAACTATCATCGCTGCGCCGGTCACTGATCGACGGCGATCGACGAGCGCGGTGGTCGTCGGCGGCGACGGCGCTCATTGATAACAGTTTCTGCGAGCGCGTCGAGTCCGGACGCTTCGATGAGGCGGTCGCGGAATGGCGCTGACCGTCGTCGGAGTGAACCACCGAGGCGCGTCGCTCGATGTGCGCGAGCGGCTTGCGTATCGCGCGAGCGAGATACTCCCGTCGCTGGCGGAGATCGCCGAACAGTGTGACGTTCGAGAAGCAGTTCTGCTCTCGACGTGCAATCGCACCGAGCTCTATCTCGTCGAAGGGGACGAAGATGCGGCGGCGGCCGCCTGGGCCGCATTTTCGGAGCGCCTTGGCGAAAACGCAGCGCAGTACGGATACATCCGCCGCGACAAAGAAACCGCTGCGCACCTTTTCCGCGTCGCGAGCGGTCTCGATTCGATGGTGCTCGGCGAAGCGCAGATTCACGGCCAAGTGCGAGACGCGTGGGAGCAGTGCCGCGCGCACTCGGGTCCGGTGCTGAATCGGCTCTTTCAAACTGCCTTGTCCGTCGCGGGTCGCGTGCGTAGTGAGACCTCGGTGTCTCGCGGAGCGGCGTCAGTCAGCTCCGCCGCCGTGCAACTCGCGAAGCAGATCTTCGGATCGCTGAGCGGGAAGCGCGCGATGGTCCTTGGCGCCGGTGAAATGGCGGAGCTGGCCCTCGAGTGTCTCGCCGACCAGGGCGTTCGAACCTCGATCGTCGCCAATCGCACCTTCGAGCGCGCAGCGGAAGTCGCAGAACGTCACGGTGCCGTCGCGATGCACTATGACGAGTGTTGGACTGCGCTCTCGCAGGTCGACGTATTAGTGTGTTCAACGTCGGCGCCGCACGCTGTGGTTTTTCCTGAGCATGTTCGTCCTGCGTTGGGTGCTCGCGGTGATCGGCCGTTGTGCATCCTCGATATCGCGCTTCCGCGCGACGTCGATCCGTCGGTTGCCGATCTCGAGAACGTTTTTTTGTACAACCTTGATGACCTTCAGGCGGTCGTCTCGGCGAACTTGGAGCGGCGTCGAGGCGAACTGCCGACCGCCGAGCAGTTGATCACCAGCGAAGTTCGCCGGTTTTGGGATTGGGTGGCCGGGCTTGCGGCAGTACCAGTGCTCGCGGAGATGCGGGCGCATATGGAGATCGTTCGCGAGCGCGAGCTCGCAGAGACACTTCGTCGGTTGCAGCATCTGCCGCCGTCCGAGCGGGCGGCGGTCGAGGACCTTTCAAGGAAGCTCATGAACAAATTCTTACACGAGCCATCCATTCGCTTGCGGGCCGCCGCGGCCAACGGCCGAGGGCTCGGTGTTGTCGATACGGCGCGCTATCTGTTCGGTCTCGAGCAAACAACGGAGCCCGTCAACGACCCGCAGGGTGCAACGCGGGGAGGAGATGAATGAGCAAACGTGTGCTCGTCACTGGAGGCGCGGGCTTCATCGGCTCGCACGTCTCCGATGTGTTTCTCGCGAATGGCTGGTCCGTGGAGGTCATCGACGACTTTTCGTCGGGCAAGCGCACGAATGTTCCCGCAGCGGCCAAACTGCATGAGGTCGACATTCGCTCCCCCGAGGCGGCGCGCGTCATCGCGGACGGAAAGTTCGATGTGATCATCCACCTCGCCGCGCAGATCGACGTCCGGAAGAGCGTCGACAATCCGATGTTCGACGCGAGCGTCAACATCCTCGGCGCGCTGAATATCCTCGAGGCTTTGCGCGCGAGCGGTCGCGGCACGCAGACGCGCGTGGTGTTCTCTTCGACGGGCGGAGCGATCTACGGCGATCTTGCCGTGCCGCCGACTGTCGAGACGACGCCGAAGGAGCCGGATTCTCCATACGCGATCGCGAAGCTCGCCGTCGAGCACTACTTGTCGTACTACACGCGCGTCCACGGCTTCGACACGGTCGTGATTCGCTTCGGCAATGTCTACGGTCCGCGTCAGGATCCGCATGGTGAGGCAGGGGTCGTCGCGATTTTCTGCGGACGTCTGATGGACGGACGCCCACTGACGATTTTTGGCGACGGCACGCAGACGCGCGACTATGTGCACGTCACTGACGTCGCGGAGGGCGCGTTCCGCGCCGCATCCGCTGAATTGCCGTCGATCAAGCGGCTCGATGATCGAGCTTTCAACATCGGTACCGGCTCGGCAACATCGGTGATCGACCTGGCGAAGTCGATACTCGCGGCAACGGGAGTCGAAGCGCCGATCGAGTTTGCGCCGAAGCGCGCGGGCGAGTTGCAGGATTCCTGCTTGTCCGTCGATAAAGCGCGCGACGTGCTCGGATGGACGCCGCGCATCACCCTCGAGCAGGGTTTGGGGGAGACCTACCGCTTCGCGACAAAATCGAAGCGTCCAACCCACCACCCGTAATCTCCGATCGTGACCTTCGTTCCGTTGCTGTTGCAAGCGTCGCGCGGATCTGTGCCCTCCGGTCCGATCGAGCTCGTGATGAACGCGACCTTGGTGACGCAAATCGTTCTCGTCATCCTCGCGTTCCTGTCGCTCCTCAGCTGGTCGATCATGTTCGGCGTGTGGCGCTCACTCGCGAAAGCGACGAGTCAAGCCACGCGCTTTGCGCGTGATTTCGAACGCGCCGAGCGAATCGAAGAAGCCGCGGCGTTGGCGAAGGTCGCGCCGCCTGGCGCGCTGCCGAGGCTTTTTCAACGCGCGATCAGTTTCGTCGCGGACGCACGCGTCGCGAACCAACAGATTCGCGAACGCGCAACGCCGACCGCGAACACGCCGACGGTCGCAACGCTGAGCGGCTCACAAATCGAAACGCTCCACTTGCTGCTGGACAGCGATGCGTCGGATGAACGCGACAAGATCGGTCGCTTTCTCCCGTGGCTCGCGACGATCGGTTCCGTCAGTCCGCTGATCGGACTTCTCGGAACGGTGCTCGGCGTGATCGACGCGTTCCTTGGTATCGCGACGAAGGGATCAGGAAATCTTGCGGCGGTCGCACCCGGCGTCGGCGAAGCGCTCATGGCGACAGCGGCCGCGCTCGCGGTCGCCATTCCGGCGACGTTCGGGTACAACATCTTCGCGAGCCGCTTGAACCGATACGATTCGCGCCTCGAGAACTTCAGCACGGCCGTCATTGCGCTGCTCGTGCGTGAGGGACGCATCTGATGGCGGGGCGCCGCCGCCGTCATCGCTTCGAGCTGAATGCCGACGTCAACGTCGTAAGTTTGATCGACGTCATGTTGCTCTTGCTGGTGATCTTCATGATCACCGCTCCGATGATGCAGGGCGGCGTCGACATCACATTGCCAAAAGCCGAGTCGAAACCGATGGAGTCGAAGGACGCGGTCGCCATCACGGTGAATCGCGCCGGCGTCATCTCGGTTGACAACGCGCCGATGACCCTGTCGGAGTTCCGCGCGGCCGCGAAAGCACTGACCATGAACCGATCCAAGAATGGCGTGTATCTGAGAGCGGATCAGGGCGTCAACTATGGAATCGTGGTTCAGTTGCTCGCGATCTTGAACAACGCGGGCATTACGAACGTCGGCCTCGTCACCGAACCCGAGGAGATCAAGTAGAGTGGCAGCTGCGACGGTTTCGCCGGATGCACCGCGCTTGTCGATGGGGATTGCGGCATCTGTGCTTTTCCATGTCGCGCTGATCGCCGCATTTGTGTTTCTGACGGGACCAGGGCATGAAGCACCGACGCCGCCGCTCTATAAAGTTCAGTTGCTCGCAGCGCCCGCTGGACCGCGCGAGCCAGGCGTAATCCGGCCGCCGGATATCGCGCCAACGCCGCCGACGCCCGCGCCAATCCCAAAATCGACGCCTGAGACGAAGCTCGCCCCGAAAGTGAAGCCGAAGACGGTGGCGCCGCCGAAGAAAGCAACGCCGGTTGCACCGCCGAAGACGACGATGCCTCCGCCGAAAACAGAAACTGCGGCGCCGAAAGCCGGGGGTGGTGCGGTTGGAGGGAAGGGAGCAGATGAGAGTCCTCTCGATACACAAGGACTCGATTTCCCGTATCCGGAATATCTCAGAACCGTCGTTCGCGAAGTCATTCATCAGTTCCAAACGACGCAAACGCGGTTGACGCTGACCGCGGATGTGGGTTTCATGATTCGACGCGACGGCACAGTCGATCCGAACACGATTAGGTTGGTCAAAGGCTCCGGCAACTACGCGTTCGATCAGCAAGCGCTCGGAGCCGTGGAAGCGGCGGGCAACGCGAAGCGATTTGGGCCGCTGCCGTCCGGCTTCCGCGAAGACATACTTCCAGTCGTTTTTCGATTCACACCCGCTCTTCGATGATGCATCTGGCGAACCGATCGCTTCGAACGATGACGCTCGGCGCTGCGCTCTGTTCGTTGAGCGCGGTGAAGGCTGCGTCGGCGCAAGACACGACGTTCCGCGGTGTCATGATCAGCGGCGCGTACGACCCGCTGCGCGATAAGATCGGCATCACGGTGCTGCCAGTGGCGGGCGCCTACAGCGATTCGATTCGAACGATCATTTCGCGCGATCTCGACTTCAGCGATCGCTTCACTGTCATCGCGGTCGACAGCGCCGATCCAAATGCGCTTCGTCCGGCGGCGGGCGGAACGCTCAACTATCCGCTGTTCGCGCGTCTCAATGCGACGGCCGTCGTGCAGATCACGTCCGGCGGCACGGGACTCCACGTCGTGTTGCACGACGTCGGTCATTCGAAAATTCAAAACGCCGGCGACTTCTCGTTGCCTGCCGCTGGTCTCGGTCGCGATTGGAGACTCGGCGTGCATCGCGTTTCAGACGAAATCGAACGATGGATGACAGGCCAGCGCGGGATCGCAGCGACACGAGTCGCGTTCATGCGCGGTCAGGCGATTCGCATCGTCGATAGCGACGGCGCTGCCGAAATCACGGTGCCTACCGAGCCGGATGGTGGAAGTCCGGCGTGGAGCCCGAACGGATCGACGCTGACATACACGACATTCGGTGTTTCGTCGCGCGTGCTCGTTCTCGATCTCGCCACGGGTCGCTCGCGTTCGCTCATCGGGCCGACGAGGAATACGACCTACCTCACGCCGGTCTTTGGAGCGAATGGCACGTCCATCGTTTATGCGCGGGAAGGAGAAAACGGTTCGGACATTTTCTCGATTCCAGTGGCTGGCGGCACTCCTCAGCAATTGACCGCTGGGCGTGGCACGTCGAACACGAATCCGACCTTGAGTCCGGACGGGCGTCAAATTGCCTTTGTCTCAGGCAGGCTCGGGCGCCCCGAACTGTATATTATGGATTCCGATGGATCGAACGTTCGTGTATTGACGGACTACGATTTCAGCGAGAAGAACTACAGATCCGATCCAGATTGGTCGCCGGATGGACGCCTCGTCGCATATCAGGAGCGAATCAACAACGATCGCTTCCAGATTCGCACGATTCGTGTGTCGGGCGGCACGCCGAAGTTGCTCACGAGTGAAGGCATCAATGAACAGCCATCGTGGGCGCCTGACGGACGTCACCTCGTGTTTACTTCCACGCGGTCCGGCGTTCGGCAGTTGTGGGTCCTCGATACGGAGTCGAATCGAGTGCGTCAGTTGACGAAGTCCGCCGGCTCCAAGCTCGCGTCATGGTCGACGCGGCTGAGCGGACAGTAAGGGCATGCCAAGTACCTTTGATCCCCTTCCTCCTTCTAAGCAGTCTCGTCCCGCTACCCCCGGAGACTCGACAATGATGCGTACCTCACGGATCGCAGTGATGACGATCGCCGCGTTGTCCGTTGCAACACTCGATGCTTGTCACAAGACGCCTCCGCCGCAGCCGGCGCCGGCCGCCGCGCCGGCGCGTGGTCCGGATGCCGACAGCGCTCGTCGCGCCGAAGAAGCTCGATTGGCCAGAGAAGCTGCCGATCGTGCCGCGAGAGCTCGCGCCGATAGTATCGCTCGCGCAGACGCAGCGGCGCGGGACGCAGCGAGCGCCGCAGCTACCCTCCGCTCCACCCTGACTGCTACCGTGCACTTCGCTTACGATCAGTCAGATCTCCGGCCGGATGACAAGGCGACACTCGATGCCAAGATTCCAATCCTGCAGGCAAACGCCGGCGTGACCATTCGTATCTCCGGACACACCGACGAGCGCGGCTCCGACGAGTACAACCTCGCCCTCGGACAGCGTCGCGCCGCCGCCGCGAAGGCGTACCTCGTTCAGCATGGCATCGCCGACGCCCGCATCGAGACGATCAGCTACGGCGAAGAGCGTCCGGTCGCGCAGGGCTCGGATGAAGCCGCGTATTCACAGAACCGCCGAGCGGAGTTTGAAATCACCGCGGGTGGCAACGCGCTGAAGAAGCCATGATGCGCCGGAGCATCGCGGCACCGCTCGTCCTAATCGCCGCAACCGGATGTCTCGCGACGAAGAGCGACATCGCGCTGCTCCAGGCAGATGTGCGCACTTCGCGCACACTGTCCGCTCAGAGTGATAGTTCGATACTGCGCGCTGACGCCGAGCGTCGCGCGCAGATCGATCGGGTGCTCGCGTCGATCGAGCGAACCAACGACTCTTTGCGCGCTATCGCCACGCGTCTCGCTGCGTTTCAGGCGAACACGAACGGCGAACTCAATTCGATGAATCAGCAGCTCGTGACGTTCCAGGCGCTGCTGGGGCAGACGACGCAAAACGTTCAGGAACAGCGCCGTCAGATCGAGGCGCTGCGGGAGCAGGGAATGGCCGCGGCGAGCGTGCCCTCGGCGGCCGCTCCGCCGACCTCCGCCGATACGACGCATCGTGTTCCGCCGGGAACGCCCGGTCCGGCGATTCTGTACAATTCCGCTAACGAACAGCTCAAGAAGGGAAGCTTCAACACCGCGAAAAACGGTTTCGAGCTGTTGATCAACAGCTATCCGGACTACGAGAGCGTCTCGACGGCGACGCTCAAGCTCGGCGACGCGTACAAGGGGATGGGGAACACTGCTGCGGCTGATTCTGTATACCAGCTCGTTGTGTCCAAGTACCCGAAAACGTCCGACGCGCCGACTGCACTATATCGACGCGGTAGAATTCTCTGGGACGCTGACAAGAAGGCGGAGGCTCGCCAAATCTTCAATCGGCTGCTCGCAGACTATCCGCGCTCGGACGAGGCACCGCTCGCGAAGAGTTTGATAACTCCGTAAGACCGTCGAACAACCGAGCTGGGATGCCAATACCGAAGTCCGATTCGGGAGAAATGCCGTTCCTCGATCACCTCGAGGAGCTCCGCTGGCGCATCATCTATTCGCTTGGTTCTGCGCTCGTCGCGATCGGAATCGGCTTTTGGGTCACGCTGCATTTTGACCTCGTCGCCATTCTCGCGAAGCCGATCGTCCCGCTGCTTCCGGATCATTCGCTCAAGTACACGCACCCAAGCGACGCATTCAGCATCACGCTGAATACCGCGATGACCTGCGGACTCGTCCTTGCCGGGCCGGTCATTCTGTATCAGCTGTGGCTCTTTCTCGCGCCGGCGCTGCATCCGCACGAGAAGCGTGTCGGAATTGGCGTGTTGTTCGCGGGACTGCTTCTATTTATCTCGGGAGCCGTCCTCGCGTACGTCGTCGTGATTCCGCTCGCGTTGCCGTGGCTTCTCGGGTTCGGAAGCGCGACGATGCAACCGCTGATCACGGCGGAAGAGTATTTCGGCTTCGTGTTCTCGATGGTGCTGACATTCGGCGTGAGCTTCGAGCTGCCGATCGTCATTCTCGCGCTCTCCGCCCTGGGCATCGTCACGCCGCAGTTTCTGTCGCACTATCGCCGGCATGCCGTCGTCCTCATCGTGATCATTGGCGCGTTTCTCACGCCGGGCGATCTCATTTGGACGACCATTGCGCTTTCCGTTCCTCTGTACTTGCTCTATGAGATGAGCGTCGCCGCGGCCTACGTCGTCTATAAGCGCAAGCAGCGTCGCCTCGCGCGACTCGATGCGGAAGCGGCGGCGGAACGGGCGGAGTCGGAGAAAGCGAGTTCGGACGAGTCGGAGTGATGCGTCGGTTTCTCGTGTTCGCGGCGATATTGTGCCTCACGGGTGTTGCACCCGCGGGCGCGCAGATCATTCCACGTCTGCCAGGCGGAACTCGACAGCCGGTTCAGGCAGGGCCAAAGGACTCCACTCGGGACACGCTGAAGATCAAATGGCCCGACGCCGACTCGACGATGCGCGAGTTGCTCTCGAAGAAGGGCTATTCGATCACGCGCTACCTCGGTGACACCGCGTACTTCGACGCGACGAACAAGGGCCTCGATCTTCTCGCCGGCAAGAAGAGTCGGGTCGTTGTCGACCGCGATTCGCAGGTCGTCGTCAGCGACACTGGCATCTACTATCGCGAAGCGACACGACACGTCACGACAGGCGGTCATTACATCCTGAGCAATCCTGGCTCGGGGCAAGCCGACATCAGCGGTTTCGGACCAGTCGATTACAACTTTCCTGAACGCTCGATTCGCGTCACGAATGCGAAGCTCCCGGTGAATAACGGTGAGCAGTGGTACATGGACGTTGGCGTCGCGCAGGTCGTTCTCGACAGCTCGAAGACAGGGTCACCGACCTTTTATGTGAAGGGCCGGTCGATGACGAGTTGCAACGATACGATTCCGGACTATCGATTCGAGTTCAAGTACGCGAAACGATCGGGAAGCACGCTCGCCGCCGGTCCGGTCATTCTCTACCTGCAGGACATCCCGATCGCGTGGCTGCCATTCATCTTCACCGACACGAAGCCGGGACGCCACAGTGGCATTCTCGTTCCACAGTTCGGGATCGGCGACATCGTCCGCAACAGTCCGTCGTATCGGCGCAATATCGAGCACGCCGGCTACTACTGGGCGCTGAATGACTACATGGACTTCAGTACTTGGCTCGACTGGCGCAGCGGCGCCGGCGGTTCGAGCGTCGACCCGGGTTGGTTGCGTCTCAATGGCGACTGGGACTACAAGTGGCTCGACCGCTTCATGAGCGGTCGCATCGGACTGTCGCGCACGCAGCAGTTCGACGATCAGACGAACACGGCGTTCAGCTGGTCGCACCAACAAGACTTCTCGCACAACAGCCACTTCAACAGCAACATCAACTACGTCACGAGCACCGTTCTGCAGCGACAGAACACATTCAACCCGCTCGCGGCGCTGGCGACGATCTCGTCGCAGGCCAGCTATCAGTCCAAGCTCGGACCCGCGTCGTTTACGATCGGCGCGACGCGCAAACAGTATCCGGGACGTCCGCAGGTGGATCAAACCTTCCCGACGCTCTCGATTACGTCGACCGCCATCAGCCCGGCGAAATGGTTCTCGTGGACGCCGAGCTTTAGCTTCACGCGAAGCGACGTGTTGTCGATGGACCAGCCGGGCATTGGCCTCTACGAGTACCATATCGACTCGCTCACCGGCATCCGCGATAGCACGTTGAACAAGCATCGCAGCTCGTCGAACTCCTCGATCACATTCGATACGCCGATTCAGATCTTTGGAAAGGACCTCAAGAACTCGTTCCGAATCACGCAGCAGCGAAACAACTTCGCGCAGCAGTTTCCGATCTATGATGTCGAGACCGGCGAGATCACCGAGACGAGAGTCTTCGCGGCGACATACAGCACCGATATCGATTGGACGCCGGACTTCTCCCTGCCGCCGCTCGCGCGCAATCGCTTCAACCTGACGCCGAGCGTGAGTCTGCAGAACGTCGATCCGGGGCCGTTCTGGGTCGCGTCAGAGCGCACGAACGGGGAGTTCGTTCACCAGTCAAAGCGCATCACCGCCGGGCTTTCCGCATCGCCGACGCTGTTTCATCTATTCGGCGGCTTTGGTCCGTTCTCGCGAATTCGCCATCAGGTAAGTCCAACGTTGAGCTACTCCTGGGCGCCGAAGGGCGACGTGAGCGACGAGTACCTCAAGGCTCTCGGCCGCACGCGACATGGGTATTTGGGTTCGTTGAGGCAGAACGCGGTGACGTTCGGTCTCACGCAGAACTTCGAGGCGAAGCTCAAGGCGCACGACACGACTGGAACCGATCAGGGCAAGGTGATTCGTCTGTTGACGATCAACACGACGCCTATCTCGTACGACTTCGAACGCGCCAACGCGCCGACCGTTCACTCGAAGTGGGCCGGCGTGACGACCGAGACGTGGGGATACTCGCTCAACTCTGAGCTTCTCCCGGGCTTCGACTTCTCGAGCCAGTACTCGCTCTTCCAAGGCAGCGCGTTGAGCGACACCGCGAAATTCAGCCCGTATCTCACGAGCATCTCGGCGTCGTTCAACATCAGTCGAGATCAGAATCCGTTCACGGTGCTCGCGAAGTTGTTCGGAAAGACGGTGCCCGTCCCGACGCCAACTCCGACGCCAGCTCCCGGCACAGTGCAGCCTGGGCTCGGGTCTCAGCCCGTCGCCGGCCGAAGTGTGAACGACCGCTTCATCATTCCGCCGACGGAAGGATGGCGCGCGTCCTTCACGTTCAGCCGTTCGAGCCCGCGGCCGCCGGTCGGCGGAAACATCATCGAGTACGATCCGCGGACGCGCTGCGAGCAGAATTTCGGAACGAACCAGCTGCTCGTCGACACCTGCTTGGCACAGCTCGCGACCACGCCCACGACGGAAGTGCCGGTGACCTCGCAGACCGCCGGTGGCCCAGCCTATCACATCCCGGCGACGACGTCACTCAACGGCAACATCAACTTCAACCTCACGAACAAGTGGACCGCGGCGTGGCAAACGACGTACGACTTCGAGCGCCATCAGTTTGCGAGCCACCTCGTATCGTTGCAGCGTGACATTCACGATTGGCGCGCGTTGTTCGGATTCTCTCAATCCCCGAACGGCAACTTCGCGTTCAACTTCAGCATCGCGCTCAAGGCGGACGCCGACCTGAAGTTCGATTACAACCGCGCGACGGTACGAACGGGCGTTTCGCCCTTCTAGTCGCGGAGTGGTCGCTTTTCGCGACATTCGACTGTCCTAAACGCCGGACAGCCGTCACGGCGTCTCAAACAACAACACGCGGCTCGACAAGCACTTAGCGATTTGCGCGCGATGGTGCGGCGGATGCTTATGAGCGTTTCCGCATCCCCACTCGGAGCACGATTATGAAAGTCTCTCGTCTTCTCTTGGCCGCGCTGATTCCGATCGCGGCGTGCGACGAGCTCACGAGCGCGCCGAATGATCCAGACGCGCCGGCGAACGTCACCTACCAGCTCATCCCGAGCGGCGATCCCAACGCGCCCTCGGGCGTTTTGTTGTCATGGGATGTTCCGCGAAGCGGTCGCGCGAACTCATTCAACGTGTACGCTCGGTCGTCGTCCGCCGCGCAGTGGTATCTTCGTGCGACGACGACGTCGCCGACCTTCCACGACCTCGGGACGCCGTACCCGCAATACTACGTCAGTACGCGCGACGCCGACGGTAACGAGATCGCGCAGTCGAACATCGTCACGATCAACCTGACGCTGCGCCTTCCCGCGCCGACCGGACTCGTTTCGACCTCGCTCAATTCGGCCGTTCACCTGCGATGGAACAGCAATGCCGTCGAGGCGTCGCACGGCACCTTCGATTATTACCGCGTCTACTCGTCGTCGTACGACGGAACGCGAGGCGTGTGCACGACTGACTGGACCGTCGAGGGAACGACGGTCAGCGACGCGTTCCTTGACGGCAATATGACGAACGGCGTGTCGCGATGCTTCGCAGTGAGCGCCGTGTCGCGCGACGGACACGAGAGCACGTGGAGTGACGCGCGCCTCGATACACCTCGCATCGACGCGCACAACGCGTTCGTCTACACGACGGCCGCGAAGAAGGACAGCGCTGCGTTCGCGTTCCTCGACGACGCCACCAAGACGTTCGGGCTTGTTGGTTCATCGACTCGGCCGGATCTCGACTTCTCGGTCGAACGTCACGCGGATGGTTCGCTCTGGTTCGTCCCGGGGCGGAGCGGTGTGACGATGATGCCCTATTCAAATGTACCTGTGGTCGAGCTGGCATCGATCGACCGTGCGCCGTCCGCTGGGTTTGGGGCGGTATCGATCGAAGCGCTGCCGGGATTCGCGTACGTCTTCCGTGTCACGAAGCCGGACGGCGTCCACTTTGCGGCGATCCGGGTCGCGTTCGTCACGTCGGACTACATCGTGTTCGACTGGGCATACCAGTCGGCATCGGGAAATCCGGAGCTATCGCGTTCGGCGGGAAACTGAGCAGGTGCCAGGTGCATCCGACATCCACCGCTTGAATTAGCTGTCTAGCCCACTGACATTCCCGGCATGAACGATGAAGTCGTCATTGACGGGAATTCGCTGACGCTCGAGCACGTTGCAGCCGTTGCTCGCGACTGCGCATTTGTCTCTCTCTCCCCGCATGCCAAGCAGCGCGTCGCTACGACGCGCGGTGTCGTCGATAAGCTCGTCTCGCAGCGTGCCGTCGCCTACGGTGTCACGACGGGCTTCGGCAAACTGTCCGAAGTCGCGATTCCGCCTGACCGACTCGCCGAGCTGCAGGTAAACCTGGTGCGTAGTCACGCGGCGGGAGTTGGTGAACTGCTCCCCGAACGCGAAGTGCGCGCGATGATGCTCCTGCGCGCGAACGTCATCGCGAAGGGATTCTCCGGCGCGCGCGCCGACCTCGCGGAGCTCTTGTTGGCGATGCTGAACGCCGGCCTGACTCCGCCGATTCCGGAGCAGGGAAGCGTTGGTGCCAGCGGCGATTTGGCTCCGCTCGCGCATCTCGCGCTTTCGCTCATTGGCGAAGGCACGTTGTGTCGCGGCTCCGAAAGTGGACCCGCCGCGCAGATGCTGAAGGCGGCGGGCCTCGCGCCGATCACGCTGGCGTCGAAGGAAGGATTGGCGCTGATCAACGGGACGCAGGCGCACACGTCGATCGGTTCACTCGCCCTCGTCGACGCGCGTCGTCTGTGGAGCACGGCGCATCTCGCCGGCGCCATGTCGCTCGAGGCGTTGATGGGCACTCCAGTGGCATTCGATCCGCGGATTCAAGAGGTTCGCGGGCAGAATGGCCAAGCGACATCGGCCGCGTTTCTTCGGGATCTGCTTGCCGACAGCGAGATTCGCGAGTCGCACCGCGACAACGATCCGCGTGTTCAGGACGCCTACGCGCTACGCTGCATGCCGCAGGTTCACGGACCGGTGCTCGACGCGATGGATTTCGCCGCGATGATCATCGGACGGGAACTGAACGCCGCGACGGACAACCCGCTCGTCTTCGAGAATGGAGATCTGCTGAGCGGTGGAAACTTCCACGGCCAATCCGTAGCGATGGTGATGGATTTCCTCGCGATCGCGCTGACCAATCTCGCGACGATTTCCGAGCGGCGGATCGATCGTCTCGTGCATCCGGATCTCAATCACGGTCTACCGCCGTTCCTCTCGCGAGACGCCGGCGTGAACTCGGGCTTCATGATGGCACAGGTGACCGCGGCATCGATCGCGAGCGAGTGCAAAGTGTTGTCGCATCCCGCGAGCGTCGACACGATTCCAACCGACGGCAACAAGGAAGACGTCGTTCCGATGGCGATGTCGGCCGCGTGGAAGCTCCGACGGATCGTGAAAAACGTTCGATATGTTCTCGCGATCGAGTTGATGTGTGCCGCGCAGGGCATCGACTGCCGTGCGCCGCTCAAGCCTGGCAAAGGTGTCGCACGCGGTCACGAAGCAGTTCGAAAGATCATTCCGCCGCTCGAACGCGATCGCGTTCTCTCAGGTGACATCGAAGCGATCGCCGCCGCGATCGCTTCGGGTGAGCTGTCCCCCATGGTGAGCCAATGAGCACAACGACGATGCCGCCCGCCGCTTCCGAGCGCGGAGCGAGAGTGATTCGCGCGCCCCGAGGAACGAAGATCTCGTGCAAAGGATGGCAGCAGGAAGCCGCGCTTCGAATGCTGATGAACAACCTCGATCCAGAGGTTGCCGAACGCCCTGAAGAGCTCGTCGTCTACGGCGGGACGGGACGCGCCGCCCGGAGTTGGGAAGCGTTCGACGCGATCGTCGCCGCGCTTCAGCGTTTAGAGAATGATGAAACGCTGATGGTGCAAAGCGGCAAGCCTGTCGCGGTCTTTCGTACGCACGCGTGGTCGCCGCGAGTCCTTATCGCGAATAGCAATCTTGTGGGCCGCTGGGCGAACTGGGACTACTTCCGCGAGCTCGAGCGCGCCGGTCTGATCATGTACGGGCAGATGACCGCCGGGTCGTGGATCTACATCGGTTCGCAGGGAATTCTGCAAGGAACGTACGAAACCTTCGGCGCCGTCGCGCGCGCACACTTCGGCGGAACACTCGCCGGCCGATTCGTTCTCACCGCTGGACTCGGCGGCATGGGTGGCGCGCAGCCGCTTGCGGCGACGATGAACGACGGTGCGATCCTCGGCATAGACGTCGATGAGGCGCGCATCGACAAACGCGTCGAGACTGGGTATTGCGATCGCAAGACGCGCAGCCTCGATGAAGCGCTTGCGTGGATTCGCGAAGCGACCGACGCGAAGAAAGGAGTGTCCGTCGGTCTCGTCGGAAATGCGGCGGATGTCCTGCCGGAGCTCGTTCGCCGTGGCGTCACGCCCGATGTGCTGACCGATCAGACGAGCGCGCACGACACGCTGAACGGCTACGTGCCGAACGGAATGTCGCTCGACGAGGCGGCGAATCTCCGCAAGTCTGATCCTGCCGAATACGTGCGTCGTGCCAACCAGTCGATCGTCGAGCATGTGAAAGCGATGCTCGCGATGCAGGAAAAGGGCGCGATCACGTTCGACTACGGGAATAACATTCGCACGGTCGCCCTCGACAGCGGCGTTCGAAACGCGTTCAACATCCCTGGGTTCGTTCCGGAATACGTGCGTCCGTTGTTCTGCGAGGGCAAAGGACCGTTCCGCTGGGTTGCGCTGTCGGGCGATCCGAAGGATTTGGCGCGCACGGACGAACTGGTGCTCGAGCTCTTCCCGAACGATGCGCATCTGCGCCGTTGGATCACGATGGCGAAGGAGCGCATCCATTTTCAAGGACTTCCCGCGCGCATTTGCTGGCTCGGTCAGGGCGAGCGAGCGCGGTTCGGTGTGGCGCTCAATGATCTCGTCGCGAAGGGGGAGATTTCCGCGCCGATCGTCATCGGCCGCGATCATCTCGATACGGGAAGCGTCGCCTCGCCTTTCCGCGAGACGGAAGCCATGAAGGACGGCAGCGACGCGATCTCCGATTGGCCGATCTTGAACGCCCTCGTAAATACCGCGAGTGGGGCGTCGTGGGTGTCGTTCCACCACGGCGGCGGCGTCGGCATCGGCAATTCGCTGCACGCTGGGCAGGTCATCGTCGCCGACGGAACGCCCGAGATGCGCGTTCGCCTCGAGCGTGTGCTGACGAATGATCCGGGAATGGGTGTCGCTCGTCACGCTGATGCGGGCTACGACATCGCGATTCGCACGGCGGAGCAACAGGGGATTCAGTTGCCAATGCGCATGCCGCGCTGATCGATGCTTTCTGCGCGATTCAAGCCTTGGCACGTCGCGTTATTTCTGGGAAAGTACGCGTGGCTGACGGCGCGCAAACGACCGGTCCTCGTTCACTTCGAGGTCACGCTTCGCTGCAACGCGTCGTGCGGGTTCTGCGACTATTGGAAGACTGACGCGA
>Ga0070683_100001338_pt1 | contig 18785 bp, 16 predicted proteins | sample KBSC713LmetaG_FD_64662 | JGI IMG/M metagenome (GOLD analysis project Ga0070683, IMG submission 64662) | Corn rhizosphere microbial communities from Kellogg Biological Station, Michigan, USA - KBS C7.1-3L metaG | ecosystem: Host-associated > Plants > Roots > Rhizosphere ... | reverse complement strand
CGGCACGCGCCGCGTCGGCGAGCGTCGGGTCGAGCTCGACCAGGCAGGCGTCGACGTCGAGGCCGGGCCGCGCCGCCAGCACCGGGATCGTGTCTCGACCGTCGCCGGCGCACAGGCTGAGCAGCCTGACCGAGCGCTGCCCGGCCGCGGCGCGGGCGTCGAGGTCGGCGCCGAGCTGCCGGCGTACCTCTGCCAGGCGCCGGCTCAGCGAGGACGCGGCGTCGTCGTACTGCCGGTGCCACTCGTGCCAGTCGCGACTCACCGCAGATATCCCCCTTCGGGCTCGACCATCTCCAGGCGTACGCCGAGCAGTCGCACCGGCCGGTCGTGCTCGACCCGGTCGAGCAGGGAGACCGCCGCGTCGGCGAGCACGGCCACGTCGTTCGAGGGCGCCGGCAGCGTGAGCGACCGGCTGACCGTGATGAACGGTTGGTACCGCACCTTGATCCCCACCCGCGCCGCGGGCCGGCCCTCGCGGTCGATGTCCTCGACGACCCGGGCGGTCAGTGCCCGCAGCTCACCGGGTACGGCGTCCCAGGTCAGGTCGGTCTGGTACGTCTCCTCGCGCCCGTGCGCCCGCGGGGTCCACGGCGTGGCGTCGACCGGACTGGTGTCGGCACCACGGCCGAGGCGGTGGTACCACGGCCCCATCGTGGGCCCGATCGAGTCCGCGAGCAGCCGCGTGTCCGACTCGGCGAGCTCGCGCACGGTAGTGATGCCGAGCGCGGCCAGCCGCTTGCCGATCTTCGGGCCGATCCCCCACAGGGCGGTCGTCGGCCGCTCGCCCATCACGTCGTACCACTCGGCGGCGGTCAGGTAGCCGATCCCGGAGCCGTCTCCCTCGCCCGTCTTGCCGAATGCGGTCGCGATCTTGGCGCGCAGCTTGTTGTCGCCGATGCCGACGCCGCAGGTCAGGTCCGTCGCCTCGTGGACGGTCTCGCGGATGTGCTGGGCGAAGAGCCGTGGATCGCCGAGGTCGCCATGACCCGGGCCGGGCCCGAGGAAGGCCTCGTCCCAGCCGAGCACCTCGACCACCACCGGGACGCCACCCCACTCGAGCGAGCGCAACGTCTCCATCACCCGCTCCGACGCCTCGTCGTAGGCCGGCTTGTCGACCGGCAGGAAGACCGCGTCCGGGACCTTCCGGGCCGCGATCCGAAGCGGCATGCCCGATCCGACCCCGTGCTCGCGAGCGGCGTACGACGCGGTGGCCACGACGCCGCGCTCGGTCGGGTCCCCCCGACCACCCACGACCACGGGCCTGCCGACCAGCTCCGGCCGACGCAGCATCTCGACCGCCGCGATGAACTGGTCGAGGTCGACGTGCAGGACCCACTCCTGTTCCGCGACGCCCGACATCAGCGCCTCACCGGAGGCAGGGCGTCCGTGGCCTCGATCGGGTCCATCCCGGTCAGGAGCAGCAGGTCGGCGATCACCGAGCGGATCTGAGCCAGCACGACCTCCCCGGACAGGTCGTCCGTGCGGTCGACCTCGCCGGTCGCGAGGCCCACCGCCACCAGCGCGGGCTGTGCCGCCGTCGGCATCCGGTCGGAGTCGAGCTCGGTCGCCACCACCTCCACCGCCGCGGCCAGCTCGGAGGTCAGCAGGGCATAGGAGTGCGGGATCTGCTGACGCCGGTACGCCGCCACGGCGCACTGGCGCACCAGCACGCGCGTGCTCCGCAGGGCACGGTCGAGCGGCTCGACGAGCTCGGCCATCTTCCGCAGCCCGGGACCGTGCCGGATCCGGAACGGCGACGACGCGACCACGTCGAGGCCCTCCTCGGCGGCATCCTGGAGCTCACGGACCAGCGGGTCGGTGGCGCGCGCCTCGGCCAGCAGCGCGATCGCCCGGTCGACGTCGGCATCGATCATCACGCCGCTCGACGCCACGAGCAGGTCGCGCACCTTGCGCAGCACCTTCGCCGCCTGCTCCCGTGGCCTGCGCAGCGGCGCTGCCGGTACGACGGTCGCCGCCACCAGCGCGACCCCGCCGCCGATCAGCGCGTCGGTCCAGCGCGTGAAGGCCTGCCCGGGCGCAGGCTTCAGCGCGGTGATCACGATCGACTGCACGGCCGCCTGGATCACGAAGATCTGCCCGTTGTCGAGCAGCAGGGCCACACTCATCGCGAGCCCGACCACCAGCGCGATGACCCACCCCTCCGAGCCGAGCAGGCGCACGAGGAGGTCGGCGCCGAAGACTCCGAGGGCGACCCCGACGGTCACCTCGGCGACCCGCCGCAGCCGCTGGCCGTACGACGTACCCAGCGAGACGACGGCCGCCACCGGGGCGAAGAAGGGTGCCGTGTGCCCGAAGACGTCGGCGGCCACCCACCACGCGACGCCGGCGGCGACGGCGCACTGCGCGACCGCCCACCGCTTCGCCCGCCATCGGTCGAGTCGCGTCGACAGCGACGTCCGACTCCGCACCAGGGCGCCCTCGAGCGGGTGGGCCTGCATGCCCCGATCGTGCCAGGTCCCGGGGACGTCACTTGTCCCCCACCGAGCCAGGGACAAGGATCGACGCCATGGTGCAACCCCTCGATCCGACGGCCGCCGCGTTCCTGATGGCCGAGAACCGTCGGATGCCGATGCACGTCGGGGGGCTCCAGCTGTTCCGCAAGCCCGAGGGTGCCGGCCGCAGCTACGTCCACGACCTGTATGCACAGCTGCGTGAGTCCGACGACATCGCGCCGCTGTTCCTCAAGCACCCGGTGCGCTCGGTCCGGACCGCGGGTCAGTACGTCTGGCGCGAGGACGACGAGTTCGACATCGAGTACCACGTGCGCCACAGCGCACTGCCGAAGCCGGGTCGGGTCCGCGAGCTGCTCGAGCTCTGCTCACGGTTGCACTCGACGCGCCTGGCCACCGAGCGGCCGCTGTGGGAGTGGCATCTGATCGAGGGGCTGCGAGACGGCCGGGTCGCGATGTACGCCAAGCTGCACCACGCCCTCGTCGACGGGATCTCGGCGATGCGCCTCCTCCAGAGCATCCTCACCACCGATCCGGACCGCCTCGACATGCCGGCGCCATGGGAGAACAAGCCGTCGACGGCCAAGGTCCGCGAGGCCCAGGAGCAGGCCGAGCACTCGCTGTCCGACGTCCCGCTCCAGGCGCTGCGCACCGCGCTCGGCATCAGCGCCGAGGCCGTCGGCATGCCGAGCGCCCTGATCAAGACGCTGCGCAAGTCGATCCGCAACGAGACCTCGGCGCTCGCGCTCTACGCCCCCCGCACCATCCTCAACCAGCCGATCACCGCCGCCCGACGCTTCGCCGCTCAGGACTGGCCCCTCGAGCGGCTGCGCGCGATCGGCAAGGCGAGCGGCACCACGTTGAACGACGTCGTGCTCGCGATGTGCAGCGGTGCCATGCGCACCTACCTGATCGAGCTCGACGCCCTGCCCGACACCACCCTGGTGTCGATGGTCCCGATCGGCCTGAAGGCGAAGGAGTCGCACGTCGCCTCGGTGTCCGGAGGCAACGCCCTGGGGTCTGTGATGGTCAAGCTCGGCACCGACCTCACCGACCCGGCCGACCGGCTGAAGGCCGTCCACGAGTCGATGGTCGACGGGAAGCGAGCACTCGCCGAGATGACACCGGTGCAGATCCTGGCGATGAGCGCCCTGGGCCAGGCACCGGCGATCCTGGCACCGATGCTACGGATGGGTGGTCTGGTGAAGCCGCCGTACAACCTGATCATCAGCAACGTGCCGGGCCCGCGCACCACGCAGTACTTCAACGGGATGCGGCTGCTCGGCACCTATCCGCTGTCCATCCCGATCGACGGGATGGCGCTCAACATCACCTGCAACAGCTACGCCGACGACATGGCCTTCGGCCTGACCGGCTGCCGGCGTACCGTCCCCCACCTCCAGCGCCTGCTCGTCCACCTCGACAGCGAGCTCGCCGCCCTCGAGAAGGCCGTGGGGATCTGAGCCGTCGACCGAGGTCAGGTCGCCACCGGCATCTCGATGTGCGGTGGAGCCGTCTCGAGGAGAGCGTCGAGCAGCGCGCGGTCGCCCTCGATCGTGACCCCGTCGAGGCAGCGGTCGACGAACAGGGAGTAGATCCCTTCCGGATCGCCTTCCACCACGACGTCCGCGTCGTCGATCGGGCCGTCCACGACCTCACCGTTCACGAGTGAGGCGGTCTCGGGCCCGGCCCGGAACTCGAAGCGGCCGGCCGGAGCGAGCGGTGCCATCACGATGTCCATGGCGTTCGACAACCAGCCGGCGAAGAGCTCGTCCTGGTCCGTCGGCGGACCGAGGGAGCGTGCCCCCCACAGCGCCAGCTCGCGCATCGCCGGCCGCAGCTCCCGACCGTAGTCGGTGAGCTCGTAGACCTTCGACGCCGCGGGCGGCGGGAGGGTACGCCGGGCGACGACGCCGTTGCCCTCGAGGTCACGAAGGCGCGCCGCGAGGATGTTGGTCCCGATCCCGGGCAGGTGGTCGACGAGGTCGGTGTAGCGCTTCGGCCCGTGCATCAGCTCGCGGACGACGAGGAGGGCCCACCGGTCGCCGACGAGATCCAGAGCATGTGCCATCGGACAGTACTGCTCGTAGCGCTTGGCCATGCCGAAAGGATACCACTCAATAACGATTCGGAAGAAACTACTTGCAAATCTGAAGCAGACGCTGTTACGGTCACCAGCATGACTTCAGAAACGCAAGCAGACCGGGCGGTGTCGTCCGACGGCCGGAGGTGGTTGGCGCTCGCGCTCCTGTGCGTCGTCCAGTTCATGGTCGTCCTCGACATCGCGATCGTGAACGTCGCGCTGCCCTCCATCAAGATCGACCTCGGCTTCTCCCAGGGCGATCTGCAGTGGGTGATCAGCGCCTATGCACTGGTGTTCGGAGGGTTCCTCCTGCTGGGTGGGCGCGCCGCCGACATGCTGGGGCGCCGCCGGATCTTCCTGGGCGGCATCGCCGTCTTCACCGTCGCCTCGCTGTTGGCCGGGCTGGCCTGGTCGGAGCCGTCCCTGATCGGCGCCCGCGCCTTCCAGGGGCTCGGAGCCGCCATCATCACGCCGGCCGCGCTGTCGATCCTGTCCACGACGTTCGCAGAAGGTCGTGAGCGCAACATCGCACTCGGCGCGTGGGGTGCGGTCGGCGGCTTCGGTGCCGTGGCGGGCGTGCTCCTCGGTGGGGTTCTCACCGACGCGCTCAGCTGGGAGTGGATCTTCTTCGTCAACGTCCCGGTCGGGGTCGTCGGCTTCGCGCTGGCTCCCCTGCTCCTGCGGGAGAGCCGGGACGCCCGCGTCAACAAGTTCGACCTGCCGGGTGCCGTCCTGGTGACGAGCGGGCTCTCGTCCCTCGTCTACACGATCACCCAGGCCGGCCAGAAGGGATGGCTGGCGGGAGAGACGATCGGCGTCTTCGCGGCCTCCCTGGTGCTGCTCGGCGCCTTCGTCGCCTGGGAGCTCCGGCACGACGAGCCGCTGATGCGCTTCGGGATCCTGCAGACCCGTACCGTCAGCGGGGCGAACGTCGCCGGGTTCATCCTGGGCACCGCGCTGTTCTCCATGTTCCTGATGCTGACCCTCTACATGCAGCAGGTCCTGGGCTACTCCGCGATGAAGACGGGCCTGGCCTATCTCGCGGTCGCCGGTACGGCGATCGTGTGGTCGGGGGTCGCCGGACAGCTGGTGACCCGGGTCGGAGTGAAGCCGGTGCTGGTGGTCGGGATGACGATGCTGACCGCCGGCCTGCTGTACTTCACCCAGGTGTCCGTCGGAGGCAGCTACGTCGGCGACCTGCTGCCGGGCTTCCTGATCATCGGGGTCGGGATCGGGTTCTCGTTCGTGCCGATCTCGATCGCGGCGCTCGCCGGAGTGAAGCCCGCCGAGGCCGGGCTGGCCTCGGGCCTGATCAACACCTCGCAGCAGATCGGTGGCGCCCTCGGCATCGCCGCACTGTCCACGATCGCCACGTCGCGCACCGAGGACTCGGTCGGATCCGGGTCGGCCCTGCCGGTGGCGCTCGTGGACGGCTTCCAGTCGGCGTTCCTGGTCGGCGCGATCGTCGCCGCCCTCGGCATCGTGGCCGCGCTGACCCTGATCCGTCGCGACGAGCTGGCGGTCGAGGTCGTGTCCGAGCAGGCGGTGGAGCCGGTGCTCGACGCCGCCTGAGGGTGTGAGCCGTGTGGAGCGGGGCGGGTCCCGGTGGACCCGCCCCGCGTCCTGCGTGGCCGGCCGTCGAGTGACCGAGGTGTGGGCGTCGACGTGCCATCGGCCCTGCCGCACGCCGATCCGGCACGACACCTGGGACCAGGACGTCGTCATGCTCACGCTGCGCAACATCCCGGCACCTGCTGGTGGCGGCCGGGATCTTCGTGCTCCTGCTCGTCCCGACCCTCGAACAGTGGGTGAGCCACCACGTCATGGGCACCTGGCCGAGGTCGGGTCGGGCCGTCACTCAGGAGTAGAGGCGCCCGATCACGGCATCGAGGGCCCGGTCCGGGAGGAGCCGCCGCGCGGTGACGATCGATCCGGCACCGCGACCCACGGGGTACCGCGACCTCGGCCGCCTCGCCGTGGCCGCCCTCAGGATCTTCTTCGCGACCACGTCAGGACCACTGGAGAGCATCGGGCCCTCGCCGGACTCCATGCGTGCCCGCACGCCCTCGGCCTGGCTCTCGTACGCCGTACCGGCACTGCTGGCGACCAGGCCGTCGCGGGCGATGGTGTTCCACTCGGTGCGGATCGGGCCGGGCTCGACGATCACCACCCGGATCCCGTACGGCGCCAGCTCGAGGCGCAGGCTGTCGCTGAAGCCCTCCACCGCGAACTTGGTCGCGTGGTACCACGCGCCGAGTGGCTCGTAGAACTTCCCGCCGACACTGCTGATGTTGATGATCCGACCGCTCCCCTGCTCGCGCATGTGGGGCGTCACCAGCTGCACCAGCCGGGCCGGGCCGAAGACGTTGACCTCGAACTGACGCCTGCCCTCCTCGATCGGGACGTTCTCGACCGCGCCGTACGACCCGTAGCCGGCGTTGTTGACCAGCACGTCGATCCGCCCGTGCTCACCGAGGACCCGCTCGATGCCGCCGGCCATCGAGGCGTCGTCCGAGACGTCCATCGCGAAGGTGGTGACACCGGCGTCGGCCAGTCCGCTCATCCGGTCGACCCGGCGCGCGACGGCATACGTCGTGAAGCCCGCGCCCCGCAGCCGCAGCGCCGCCTGCTCCCCGATCCCGCTCGAGCCCCCGGTCACCAGCGCCACGCGATCCGTCATGGGGACATCATGTCGCGGGTCGCTCACTGGCAGCCGATGGGCTCGGACTCCCGCGGCCACGCCTCGACATCGGCAGGGTCGGAGCCGACGTAGGCCGTGTCCCGGTCCGCCGAGAGCCACAGCTGCTTGCCGTCGCGTTCGTAGCGGGTCGCGACGGCGTCGGGAAGGTCGGACCAGTCGCAGCGTGCCCACGACTCGACGACCCGGGCCGCCGCGGCGGGTCCGTCGCGGACGATCACGGCCTGCTTGGCCACGCCGTCGACCTCGGAGACGTGGAGCACCCGGTCGTGGGTGCGCGCCGCGACGGTCAGACCCTCTTCGGGCCCGTCGACAGTGCCACTCCCAGGACGCCACCGAGCCCGGCCGCGAGTCGGAAGCCGTGGCGCAGTGCCATGGGAGGCAGTGAACCCCATGCCGGTGGTGACGCCCGCGAAGCCGTGGCGGTCGTGACCGGATCGGTACGTGTCACCCGTGGTCACGGCGCGCTGATGGGCCTAGCGTGAGCAGGAGTTCTCGTCAGCCGGGAGTGCGCCGTGATCGTCTACGTCATCGTGGTGCTCGTCGTCCTGGAGCTGGCGTGGTGGTTGTTCCGCTCGCCGGTCTTCCGGGCGATGCTGCGCGGTCGCGGCACCGACCCGGGCCAGTTCGGCTCCTGGCAGGACCACCTCGACGACATCGGCCTCGGTCCGTCGTGGCGCACCGACGGCTCCGGCGGCGTCCGCGAGTCGCGGGTGCAGTCCAAGCACACCCGCCGCCGCTGAGGCCCGGCTCAACGCAGGTCGTAGCGGTCCAGGTCCATCACCTTGACCCAGGCGTCGACGAAGTCGCGCACGAGCTTCTCGCCCGCGTCGTCCGCGGCGTACACCTCGGCGAGCGCGCGGAGCTCGGAGTTCGAGCCGAAGACCAGGTCGACCCGGCTGCCGGTCCACCTCACCGCGCCGGACGCGTCGCGGCCCTCGAAGGTCTCGGCGTCGTCGGAGGTCGGGGTCCACGTGGTGCCGAGCTCCAGCAGGTTCACGAAGAAGTCGTTCGTGAGCACGCCGGGCCGGTCGGTGAGCACCCCGAGCGACGAGCCGCGGTGGTTCGTGCCCAGGACCCGCAGGCCGCCGACGAGCACGGTCATCTCGGGCGCGCTCAGGGTGAGCAGGTTGGCCCGGTCGACGAGGAGGTACTCCGCGGGGAGCCGCTGGCCCTTGCCGAGGTAGTTGCGGAACCCGTCGACACTCGGCTCGAGCGCGGCGAACGACTCGACGTCGGTCTGCTCCTGCGTCGCGTCGGTCCGGCCGATGCTGACCGGCACCGTGACGTCGACGCCGCCCTCGCGCGCGGCCTTCTCCACGGCCGCCGACCCCGCGATCACGATCAGGTCGGCGAGCGAGACCTGCTTGCCCTCCTGCGCGTCGTTGAAGGTCTCGGCGATGCCCTCGAGGGTCCGCAGCACGGTCGCGAGCGTGTCCGGGTCGTTGGCCTCCCAGCCGTTCTGCGGCTCGAGCCGGATCCGGGCGCCGTTGGCGCCGCCGCGCTTGTCGCTGCCGCGGAACGTCGAGGCCGACGCCCACGCCGTGGCCACCAGCTGTCCGATCGGGATGCCGGCGTCGAGCACCCGCTGCTTGAGTGCAGCCACGTCCGCGTCGTCGATCGCGTCGTAGGTCGCCTCGGGAACGGGGTCCTGCCAGATCAGCTCCTCGGAGGGCACCTCGGGGCCGAGGTACCGCTGGATCGGGCCCATGTCGCGGTGGGTCAGCTTGAACCATGCCCGGGCGAACGCGTCGGCGAACTCGTCGGGGTGCTCGTGGAAGCGGCGCGAGATCGGCTCGTAGACGGGGTCCAGGCGCAGGGCCAGGTCGGTGGTCAGCATGGTCGGGGGACGCGTCGCGCCGCCCTCGTCGGGAGCCGGGATGGTGCCGGAGCCGGCGCCGTCCTTCGCCACCCACTGGTGGGCGCCGGCCGGACTCGTGGAGGGCTCCCACTCGTAGCCGAAGAGGATGTCGAAGAAGCCGTTGTCCCACCGCGTGGGCTCGTCGGTCCAGGTGACCTCGAGGCCGCTGGTGATCGCGTCCTTGCCCTTGCCACTGGCGTAGCTGTTGCTCCAGCCGAGACCCTGCGCCTCCAGCGGCGCGCCCTCAGGCTCGGGACCGACGTACTCCTCCGGGTCGGCGGCACCGTGGGTCTTGCCGAAGGTGTGGCCACCGGCGATCAGCGCGACCGTCTCCTCGTCGTTCATCGCCATCCGGCGGAACGTCTCGCGGATGTCGCGCGCCGCGGCCAGCGGGTCGGGCTCTCCGTTCGGGCCCTCGGGGTTGACGTAGATCAGTCCCATCTGGACCGCGGCCAGCGGATTCTCCAGGTCGCGGTCACCGGTGTAGCGCTCGTCGCCGAGCCAGGTCTGCTCGGGGCCCCAGTAGACATCCTCGTCGGGCTCCCACACATCCTCGCGGCCGCCGGCGAAGCCGAACGTCTGGAACCCCATCGACTCCAGGGCCACGTTGCCGGTCAGCACCATCAGGTCGGCCCACGAGAGCTTCCGGCCGTACTTCTTCTTGACCGGCCACAGCAGGCGGCGGGCCTTGTCGAGGTTGCCGTTGTCGGGCCAGCTGTTGATCGGCGCGAACCGCTGCTGACCGCCGCCCGCGCCACCGCGGCCGTCGCTGATCCGGTAGGTGCCGGCGCTGTGCCAGGCCATCCGGATCATGAGCGGGCCGTAGTGACCGAAGTCCGCCGGCCACCATTCCTGCGAGGTGGTCAGCACCTGCTCGATGTCGCGCTTCACCGCGGGCAGGTCGAGGCTGGTGAACTCCGCGGCGTAGTCGAAGCCGTCATCCATCGGGTTCGAGACCGGCGTGTGCTTGGCCAGGATCTTCAGGTTCAGCCGGTTGGGCCACCAGCCCTGGTTGCTGTTGCCGCCCTCGGCCGGGTACGTCGCGTGCGCGACCGGGCAGCCGCCGGCCTGCTGAGCGATGTCCTCGCTGCTGACGGGTCCGTCCGCGGACTCGACGTTCATGTCGCCGACCTTCGCGTCGTGCTGGGGGTTCTCGGTAGCCATGGTGAGCCTTTCCGATCGTTGTCAGACGGGTTCTGAGCTGGTGGTGGCAGCGGTGGCGGAGCACGCGGGGCACTGGCCCCAGTAGATGACCTCGGCCTCGTCGACGACGTAGCCGTGGTCGTCGGACGCGTTCAGGCACGGCACGTGCCCCACGGCGCAGTCGACGTCGGTGATGGCGCCGCAGGTGCGGCACACGAGGTGGTGGTGGTTGTCGCCCACCCGGGCCTCGTACCGGGCGACCGAACCGGTCGGCTGGATGCGGCGGGCCAGCCCGGCCGCGGTCAGGGTGCGCAGCGAGTCGTAGACCGCCTGGTGCGAGACCTCCGGGAGGTCACGGCGTACGGCGGAGATCACCGACTCGGTGTCGGCGTGCGCCAGCTCGACGAGCGCGTCCAGCACCGCCAGCCGCTGGCGGGTGACGCGCAGCCCGGAGTCACGCAGCAGCTGCAGGAGATCCGGGGCCTGGGGCACCGTTCGATCCTGGTCTGTTCTCTTGACCGAGTCAAGAATCGGGAGCGAGCTCCTCGAAGCCACCGCCACACACGTCGGCCACGGCCCGCAGGCGGGCGCGGGTCACGTCCGAGACCTTCGCCAGGCCGGCGAGGTCGGCGTTCGACCCGGGCCGCACCGGCTCGGGAAGATTGACCGAGACGCAGGTACGTCGCCCGCCGTCGGCGGCGTTCTGGAGCGCGACCGCGTGGCCGGTCGTACCGCTGCCCGCGAACGGGTCGAGCACGCGCGCGTCGTCCGGCATGGTCTCGAGGATCCGGCGCACCAGGCCGGTCGGCTTCGGCGAGTCGAACAGGTGGCCGATCAGTGCCTTGAGCTCCATCACCGCGGTGTCGGTGGAGCCGATCTCCTCGGCGAGCCAGATGGTGCGCAGCTTCTTGCGCCTGCCCTCGTGCAGCCAGTCGCGCTGGAAGACGTCGGCCCGGCGCCGCTCCCCCGCACCGACCCAGCGGCAGACCAGGTCGTCGGGCTGGGCGTCGATCTTGGCCGCCGACCATCGCCAGACCGCGGGAGCGCCGTCGCCGAACACCGGCTTGATCTCGAGCGCCTCGGCGAACGGCTCCGGGGAGACCCGCCCGGTCTCGGGGTCGCCGTAGACCGCGAAGTGCATGGTCGGCGCCGTCACCGGGTTGAACTTCTTGTTGGTGTTGCGCAGCGGCAGCCGTCGGTAGCGACGGCCGTCGTCGCTGGTCAGCGGGAAGTCTCGGGGGTCGACGTGCGACGGGCTCGAGGCGTCCAGTGCGCAGTCGACCATCGAGCGCGCGTAGACGAGCAGGTACTCGTGCGAGGTCGCGAAGCCCCGACCCAGCTGCCGGCCCTTGGCGTTGAGGTTGACCACGATCTGGGCGATGAAGGCGTCCTCGCCGAACACCTCGTCCATCAGCAGGCGCAGCTGGGCCACCTCGTTGTCGTCGATGCTGACGAAGACGGCCCCACGTGCGCTGAGCACCGCACGCACCGCTTCGAGTCGCGGCCGCATCATCGACGCCCAGACCAGGTGCCGGTCAGCCCGACGGCCGTCGACCTTGTCGTCGTACACGAAGGGGTTGCCGGTGTTGTACGGCGGGTCGAGGTACACCACGTCGAACTCGCGGAAGGTCGTCGCCAGCCGCGCCAGCACGTCGAGGTTGTCGCCCTCGACGAAGGTGTTCCACGGCTGCACGCGCCTCACGCTAACCGTCGTCGGGTACGACGTGCGTGAGGCGGGCCGGGGCTCAGCTGCTGGGGACGACCGCGATCGCGACGGTCGTGACGGCGGCGAGGCACTCCTGCAGCGGGCTGGCCACCTCGCCCGGCACCAGCTCCACCGCGCCCTCCTTGCTCACCACGGCGCTCACGCCCGGTGGCCGGTCGCAGCCGATCGCGACGACCTGGCCCACCACGTCATGGCCGGGCGGATGGGGTGCGGCGAGGATCGCGCCGCGAAGGCGCTTCTGCGTCGCCGGGGCCGGGAACTGCCGGAGGAACCGGGCGATCTCGCCCGGGGTGTTCAGCGGGGTCGCCGTCCTGGCCGCCCGCCCGCCGATGCCGGTCATCGAGATCGGCGGCAGCACGTGGGCGCCCTCGATCGGTCCGGGTGTCCGGGACGGGTTCCCGGCGGGGTCCGACGCGGGGTCGGTCGCGATCGATGACGAGGACGAACCGCAGGCGGCGGTCGTGCCGAGGACGACGGTGGCGAGCAGGGTCCCGAGGAGACGGCGCATGCGGATGGGACGCGCCGAGGGACGTCGAGGTTCCGGGGTCACCGGGCCGGTCCTTCGGCGAGGGCCGGCGCGCACGAGAAGGCGACCAGGGACTCGACCCGCTCCGCCACCGCGAGCGTGCGCAGGTCGGCCCAGCGGGCCCCCATCACCTGGAGCCCCACGGGTAGACCGTCGGAGCTCAGGCCCGTCGGAACGGCCGTCGCGGGCTGGCCGGTCAGGTTGGCGGGCAGGGCGAGGGCGCACCAGTCGTCGAAGAACCGGTCGACCGGAGTGCCGTCGATCTCGTCCGGCCCGGTCACCTCGGTCGAGAACGCGGGGACCGGCATCGAGGGTGCCAGCAGCACGTCGTACCGCTCGAAGAAGCGCTGCCAGGTGCTGGTGTAGGTCGTGCGGCGCTCCTGGGCGTCGAGATAGTCCGCGGCCGTCGCCGACCGCCCCGACTCGACGATCTCGCGCGTCACCGGGTCGATGCCGTCGTGGTGGAGCAGTGGGCCCTCGGAGGCGAACCCCTCGGGGATGGCGATGCCGTGCCAGACCCGGGTCGGACAGCCGGCATCCGGATGGGCCCCGACGAGCCGGGCCCCGTCGTCGCTGAGCCGATCGACGGCTCGCCGGAACGCCGTCCGCACCTCGCCGTCGACCGACGCCCAGCCGAGATCCTCCGAGACGGCGACCCGCAGCCGCGACCAGTCGACCTCCACGTCGTCTCGCAGGGGCACGGGCCAGGTCAGCGGGTCGGCCGGATGGGCGCCGGCCATCACCCGGAGCGCGAGTCCGAGGTCGCGCACCGAGGCGCCGAGCGGGCCGTCCACGGAGAGGGTGGGCCAGCCACGGAAGCCGGGCAGCTTCGGGACGAGCCCGAACGACGGCTTGTGGCCGGCCACGCCGCAGAACGCCGCCGGGATCCGGATCGACCCGCCGCCGTCGGTGCCCAGGGCCAGCGGGGTCGCGCCGTACGCGACGGACGCACCGGCGCCCCCGCTCGAGCCGCCCGGCGTTCGGTCGAGCGACCACGGGTTGCGGGTGAGGCCGAAGACGGCGTTGTCGGTGAAGCCGCGGTAGCAGAACTCGGGGTTGTTGGTCTTGCCGACGATGACCGCACCCGCGGCCCGCAGTCGCGCGACGGGGACGGCGTCGACGTCCGGGACGAAGTCGCGGAGCGCGCGGGACCCGTTGGTGGCGGGTTGTCCGGCCAGCCAGATGTGGTCCTTGACGGACACGGGCACGCCGGCCAGCGGGCCGACCTCCGATCGGTCGGCGGCGTCGATCTCGCGCGCTCGCGCCAACGCCTCCTCGTGCAGCACGGTCGTGAACGCGTTGACGGCGCCCTCCCAGGTGTCGATGCGTGCCAGCGCCTCGGCGACCAGCTCCTCGGCGCTCGTCGTACCGTTGCGGACAGCGGTCGCCATCGCCGTCGCATCCATGTCAGGCCTCCGTGCGCTCGTGCGCCATCGCCTCGCGCTCGAGGAGGTCCGCCTGCTCCTCGGCCAGTGGCTGGCGCGGTCAGTCGTCGGGGAACTTCTGACCCTTGCCGAGGACGGTGAGGCCGTCCTCGATGATGAACCCCCGCTTCGCGTCGAGCTCCGGGTCGACACCGACCTCGGCACCCGGCGGGACGCGGATGGCCTTGTCCAGGATCGCGTTGCGGACCACGGCGCCCTCTCCCACGAGCACGTGGTCCATCACCACGGAGTCCTCGACGACCGCGCCCTGCTCGACGCGCACCGCGGGCGACAGCACCGAACGGCGTACCTGCCCGCCGGAGACGACGACACCGGGCGACAGCAGCGCCTCCTCGGCGACGGGGACGCTGCCGTCGGCACCCTTCGCCAGCTTCACCGGCGGCTGGGGGCCGTAGTCGGTGTAGATCGGCCACTGCGCGTTGTAGAGGTTGAACACGGGGAGCGGTGAGACGACGTCCATGTGGGCGTCGTAGAAGGAGCGCATGGTCCCGACGTCGCGCCAGTAGCCGCGGTCGCGGTCGGTCGCGCCCGGCACCTGGTTGTCCTTGAAGTCGTAGACACCGGCCTCGTTGCGACGGACGAACGCCGGCACGATGTCGCCGCCCATGTCGTGCTTCGAGCCCTGCATGTCGGAGTCGCGGGCCACCGCCTCGGCGAGGGCGTCGGCGTCGAAGACGTAGTTGCCCATGCTGGCCAGCACCTCGTCGGGGCTGTCGGGCAGACCCTGCGGAGCCTTCGGCTTCTCGAGGAACTCGCGGATCGTGCGCGGGCTGTCGGGGTTCACGTCGATGACACCGAACTGGTCGGCCAGCGAGATCGGCTGTCGGATCGCCGCGACCGTGCAGGACGCGCCGCTCTCGACGTGCTGCTCGACCATCTGCGCGAAGTCCATCCGGTACACGTGGTCGGCACCCACGACGACGACGATGTCCGGCTCGTCGTCGTGGATCAGGTTCAGGGACTGGTAGATCGCGTCCGCGCTGCCGAGGTACCAGTGCTTGCCGAGCCGCTGCTGGGCCGGCACCGGCGCGACGTAGTTGCCGAGCAGCGTCGACATCCGCCAGGTCGTGGTCACGTGGCGGTCGAGGGAGTGGGACTTGTACTGGGTGAGGACGACGATCCGCAGGTAGCCGCTGTTCACGACGTTCGAGAGCGCGAAGTCGATCAGCCGGTAGATCCCCGCGAACGGCACCGCCGGCTTCGCCCGGTCGGCGGTCAGCGGCATCAGCCGCTTGCCCTCACCACCGGCCAGCACGATGGTCAGGACCCGTTTGCGACCGGTGGCGCTCATGCTCGTCACCGTAGTGAGGTGCGAGGTCAGCGGTCGAGTGTCGTCACCCTCCTCGGTCCCGTGAGGGCGCTGGCATGCCTCCACGACCAGCGGAGACCGTGGCCGAGGAGGTCGCTCTGCGGCGGTCCGGAGGCCACCGCCGGCAGGGGGCGGTAGCGTCCCAGGGTGCGCGTCGACATCCTGACCAAGGAGTACCCGCCGGCCATCTACGGCGGGGCGGGCGTGCACGTGGCCGAGCTGGTCCGGGCGCTGCGCGCGCTGAGCGACCTCGACGTCCGGGTACAGGCGTTCGGCGAGCCACGGGACGAGCCCGGGGTGTCGGCGTACCCCGACCTGCCGGAGCTGGCGGACGCGAACGCCGCACTGCAGACGCTCGGCGTCGACCTCTCGATCGCCGCCGGATGCGCGGGAACCGACCTCGTCCACTCCCACACCTGGTACGCCAACCTCGCCGGGCACCTCGCGGGCCTGTTGTACGGCGTGCCCCACGTGGTCACCGCACACTCGCTCGAGCCGCTGCGGCCGTGGAAGGCCGAGCAGCTCGGGGGTGGGTACGCCGTGTCGTCGTTCGCCGAGCGCACGTCGTACCTGGGTGCGAGTGCCGTGGTCGCGGTGTCGGCCGCGATGCGCGACGACGTGCTGCACGCCTACCCCGACGTGAACCCGGCGAAGGTCCACGTCGTCCACAACGGCATCGACACCGAGACCTGGTCCCACGTCGACGACCCGGGCCGCGTGCGCTCCCACGCCGTCGACCCGGACCGCCCGTCGGTGGTGTTCGTCGGCCGGATCACCCGGCAGAAGGGGCTGCCGCTGTTCCTCCGTGCCTGCCGTGAGCTCCCTCCCGACGTCCAGCTCGTGCTCTGCGCCGGGGCGCCGGACACACCGGAGATCCTGGCCGAGGTCGAGGGCCTGGTCGCGGAGCTGGCGAGGACCAGGCACGGTGTGGTCTGGATCCGCGAGATGCTGCCGCGCGCCGACGTCGTGGCGCTGCTGTCGGCGGCCACGGCCTTCGTGTGCCCGTCCATCTACGAGCCGCTCGGGATCGTCAACCTCGAGGCGATGGCGTGCGAGACGGCCGTGGTGGCGACGGCGACCGGCGGCATCCCGGAGGTGGTCGTCAACGGCGAGACCGGCGTGCTGGTCCCGATCGAGCAGGCGACCGACGGCACCGGCACCCCGCTGGACCCGGACCGGTACGTCGCCGACTTCGCCGCCGCTCTCACGTCGGTCGTCACCGACCCGGACCGCGCTCGCGAGCTGGGCCGAGCCGGCCGTCAGCGGGCGATCGAGGCGTTCTCGTGGGCTGCCATCGCCGAGCGCACGAGGCAGGTCTACGACGCGGTGGTCTGATCCGGCCGCTCATCTGCCCACTGCCACCGAGGCCCAAAGGGGCCTAGGGTGGGGCGACCGATCGTTCGAGGGAGACGACATGACCGGGGCAACACACGACCGACACGACCTGGAAGCCATGGTGGCGAAGGTCCAGCTGTTCTCGGCACTGTCGCACCGGCAGGTGCGCAAGCTCGTCGACCGGGCGCGTGAGGTGAAGCACCTCCCGGGGCAGGAGGTCGCCGCCCAGGGGCTGGGAGCACTGGCGTTCCACCTGGTGCTCGAGGGTCACGCCTCCGTGACGCTCAACGGCAAGGAGGTCCGCACCCTCGGCCCGGGCGAGTACTTCGGTGAGATCGGCATGATCGACGGGAAGCCTCGATCCGCGACCGTGACGGCGACCGACGACCTGGTCACCCTGGCCGTGCCGCACCAGGAGTTCGAACGTCTCGTGGGCGAGGAGCCCGAGTTCGCCCGTGCGCTGTTGGGCACCCTGTGCGCCCGGGTACGCGAGGCCGAGGCCCGATAGGGCACGAGCACCTGCCAGGCCGGCCCACGGCGAGCCGCTGACGCGGATATCGCGTTCTCTTGCCCGTCGTCACGGACAGGGCATACGTTGTCGGGCATGGAGCTGCTCCCGTCGGCCCACGTCGACACGTTCTGCCGTGACCACCTCCCCCCGGCCGAGCAGTGGCCCGAGCTGACCTTCGACCTGCCCGGGCTCCAGTACCCCGACCGCCTCAACTGCGCCACCGCGCTGCTCGACGAGGTCGCCGCGCGCCACGGAGGACACCGTCCCTGCCTGCGGCAGCCCGGCCAGCAGACCTGGTCGTACGACGAGCTGATGACGGCGGCGAACCGGATCGCGCACGTCCTGGTCGACGACCTCGGCATCGTGCCCGGCAACCGGGTCCTCCTCCGGGGACCCAACAACCAGTGGCTCTCCGCCGCCTGGTTCGGCGTGCTCAAGGCCGGGGCCGTGCTGGTCACCACGATGCCGCTGCTGCGCACCGGCGAGCTCCGGACGATCCACGAGATCGCGCAGCTCGACGCCGCGCTGGTCGACCACCGGTTCCTCGATGCGGTCGAGCCGCTCGGCCTGCCGACCCTCGCCTTCGGCGACGAGGACTGGACCGAGCGCCTCGCCGCCAAGCCCGCGACGTACGACGACGTCCAGACCTCCAGCGACGACGTGTGCATGCTGGCCTTCACCTCGGGCACCACGGGCCGACCCAAGGCGACGATGCACTTCCACCGCGACGTGATGTCGATCTGCGAGACCTTCTCGCGCCACGTGCTGCAGCCGTCGGCCGACGACGTCTTCACCGGCACCCCTCCCTATGCGTTCACCTTCGGGCTCGGCGGCGTGCTGCTGTTCCCACTCCACGCAGGGGCCTCGACGCTGCTGGTCGAGAAGGCCACGCCGGTCGAGCTCGCGGACCTGATCGACGAGCACGGCGTGACCGTCTGCTTCACCGCGCCCACGGCGTACAAGGCCATGCTCGCCGCCGGGAAGACGGTGCCGACCCTCCGCAAGGCCGTCTCGGCCGGCGAGCACCTGCCGAAGGCGACGTGGGAGGCGTTCCGCGACGCGACCGGCGTCGAGATCATCGACGGCATCGGCGCGACCGAGATGCTGCACATCTTCATCTCCGCGTCCGGCGAGGACATCCGGCCCGGCTCGACCGGCCGGGCGGTGCCGGGGTACGCCGCGACGATCGTCGACGACGCCGGGAACGAGCTCCCGGCCGGCGAGTCCGGACGACTGGCCGTGCGCGGGCCGACCGGCTGCCGCTACCTCGACGACGACCGGCAGCGCGGCTACGTGCGCAACGGCTGGAACCTCACCGGCGACACGTTCCTGCGGGACGACGACGGCTACTTCTGGTATCAGGCCCGCAGCGACGACATGATCATCAGCTCCGGCTACAACATCGCCGCACCGGAGGTCGAGGAGGCGCTCCTGCGGCACCCGCTGGTCGCCGAGTGCGCGGTCGTCGGCGTCCCGGACGAGGCACGCGGTCACATCGTCAAGGCGTACGTCGTGAGCGCGGGCGAGGTCGACGCCCACGAGCTGCAGGACTTCGTGAAGGCTGAGATCGCGCCGTACAAGTATCCCCGCGCGATCGAGTTCGTCAGCGAGCTGCCGAAGACGGCCACCGGGAAGCTGCAGCGGTTCCGCCTCCGGCAGGCCGCCTCGGCGGTCGCA
>Ga0070683_100001334_pt1 | contig 18805 bp, 21 predicted proteins | sample KBSC713LmetaG_FD_64662 | JGI IMG/M metagenome (GOLD analysis project Ga0070683, IMG submission 64662) | Corn rhizosphere microbial communities from Kellogg Biological Station, Michigan, USA - KBS C7.1-3L metaG | ecosystem: Host-associated > Plants > Roots > Rhizosphere ... | reverse complement strand
TCTCACGACTCGTCGCGCAGTGTCTCGAGAAGAGGGCGACGGCTCGACCACAGAGCGCCCAGGAACTGGTCGCAGAGCTCGATGCGGTTCAAACGGGCCCGAAAGACACGGTTCGTCGTCAGGGCCGACAGCCTCGGGCCGGGATCTTCAGCAGCGTCATCACCGCCGCTGTGCTCATTGGCGGTGTGGGATACTTCGTACGGTCAGCGGCGAAGGTACCGCGCGAAGTAACGGTCTCCGTTCTTCCACTCATGAGTCCTGGCGACTCTTTGCAGCAAGACCTGGCCTACGGTCTGAGCGACGAGATCGCGACCGCGCTTGTGAAGATGCCAGGCGTGCGGGTCATGAGCCGGCGCGGTGTCGCCAACATCCGTGATCAGCGAGGCATGGACACCGAAAAGACGGGTCGCGAATTAGGCGCAGAGTTCCTCGTGATGGGATCGTTCAAGGCGGTGAATGGTCGACTCACCGTCTTGGCGAAGCTCGTTCGGGCCCGAAACGGCGCTACGGTGTGGGCCGAGCAGTTCGACCGTGATCTGAGTCAGTTGGAAGCTGTGCGAGACGAGATCGCGAGGCCTGTCGGCGATTCGCTGCGGCAAAAGGCTGGCATGCCGCCCGAGAGTCGATCGCGCGTGCGTACGACCCGCGCCACCAATCCCGAGGCCTATCGACTCTATCTGGTGGGCCAGCGCTCGCTGAATCAGCGGTCGCAGAGACTGCAGGCGAGCATCGATGTATTCAGGCGCGCCACGGAACTGGATCCACTGTACGCTGACGCGTTCTCCGGGCTGAGCCTCGCGCTTGCACTCTCACCATACTTTGAGCCGGTCTCGACGCGAGAGGTGGCCGGCAAGGTGAGGAGCGTGGCGCAACGGGCGCTTCGACTCGATCCGACTCTGGCATCGCCGCATGTCGCCCTCGGGTTGGTACATCAGTTCGAGTACGCGTGGGACAGTGCGCGTGCCGAGTTCGAGACGGCTGTCCGCCTCCGGGATGCCGACGATATCGAGCCGCTCGTGCAGTACGGACGATACATGCTTCACACGGGTCGGGGCGCCGAAGCACTGAAGCAGTTCCTCACTGCCCGACGCACTGAACCGGCATCGGCGTTGGTATCGAGCTGGGTGGCGTACACTTACTACATGCTGGGGCAGATCGATAGCGCTGTCGTGGAGAGTGCACGAGCCTTCCAAAACGACTCGACGAACTACACCACGCTCCAGAGTGGAGCACAGGCTCGAGTCAAGGCGGGTGACTTCGCCGGTGCGCGGGATTTGGTAAGCCGATTGTCGCAGTCTGACAGGGTGACGCTGTGGGTGCTTGCCGCGACGGGCGACACTGCGACCGCTCTCGGGCGACTCCGCGAACTGGAGCGCAAGCGTCCCCCGCCATGGCTCGCCGCGACGGGTCGCGCCTACGTCATGTTTGCCATCGGCGATACGACAGAGGCGATGGCGGCGCTGGAGCGGGCGACGGAGGCAAATGAGCTGTGGCCGGCGTCGGGGTCGCTGCTCGATCCGATATACGACCCTGTACGATCGAGCGCTCGCTTCCAGGCGCTGCTTCGGCGCGTCAACCTGCCCGTGGGCGCTGTCATTCCCAGTCGGCGCCCGTCGCCGCGTTAGTTCCAAGGAACCCAGACCTCACCGGATCACCGTCACTGTATTCGTGCCGTTCGGAGCCGACGGCGTCATAACGTCGAGCTGTTTACTCACGCCTTTGAGCTCGATCGTTACATGGTTGTCAGTTCCAGCCGGTCCCTCGGTCGTGCCTTTGCGCGCGCCGAAGGCTTGGAACTCGGCGGCGGTGTTGCCCGATACCTTCGATCCGATGAGCTCAACCGACACGGTGTTGTGAGACGCGGCGTTCTCGGAGGTCGATGTGCCACCGATAACGAAAATCCCTCCCCGGTCTGTACCAAGTGCGGCTGTGTTGTCGACGAACTCGGATCCGCGCGCCTCGAAACTCGTCGAATTCGAGTTCGCGTTCTCGGCCGTCGTTCCCTGACCGCCCATGACGAAACACCCGAGACCATTCGCGAAGAATCGGTCACCTGACGATCGTACTTCCACCGTGGCGTTGCTCGCTCGGTTGTTGCCGATGAGACAACCCATCTGAAAACCGTGGGTCCGGTTGCCGCTCATCGTTGCGACGACGACGCCACCATTTGCGCCGGGGAAGTTTGCCAGGCGAATTCCATTGGCTGCCCCAGTCATCGGGCCAATGAACTCGTTTTCCTCGATGTGCGCATCGATGCGCCGTCCCGCGTTGGCCGTGCCGGCATTCCTGACGTCCACACCGCGCGACGCGCCACTCAAGACGACGTGGGCGACTCGGATCCGCGTGTTCGTGATACCGTCGAGGTCTGTCGCAATACCCGCGGCCGCGCCGGTGGCCCCGACCACGGTCAGCCATTCGATCGCATTGACGCCTCGACCGATCCGGACCGGCGCGGTGCGGTTCGTCGGCTGATTGGGCTGAGGAAGGCTCAACGATAATTCAGGGAGCCCGGTCGCATCTATCACGACAGCGGAGTGGTCACCCGTGACTCCGTGCAGCGACATGTCACGCTGAAGTTCCAGGCGGCCCTTGTTGGGCCGATCGCCACCACCTCCATCCGTGGCGGACAGCACGTACGTGCCCGGAGCCAGAGTGATCGTGGCGCCCTCATTCGCGACCTCGTTGATCGCGGAGTAGAGGTGCTCCACATCCGCGACGGTTTGGGAAGGCATAAAATGACTCTCCTGTTGCAATCCGTGGTCGACGTGTCCGAGTGGTCATCGGATTACTGTCACTGTATTCGTGCCGGCGGCTTCGAGCGGTTGGCTCGCCGTCGCCTGAACGTCGATCTGTTTGCTCACACCATGTAACTCGATCGTCACGTGGTTGTTCGTTCCCGCGACTCCTGGGGGCGCATCCTTGCGCGCGCCGGTGGCTTCGAAATTCACGCCAACGTTGCCCGAGACCTTCGCTCCCCAGAGCCCAACGAACACCGTGTTGTCCGACGCGAGGTTCGCCTGAACCGCTGATCGTGCGCCGACGACTACGATCCCTGCGGGCTCCGTGGTGCCGATCGGCACCTTGTTGTCGACGAACTGGGATCCATGCGCCTCGAACGTCGTCGAATTCGAGTTGGCGCCACCGGTCGTCTGGGTGATAAGGCCACCCAGAATGTCGCATGCGTGACCATTCGCGAAGAATTGGTCGCCGGACGATCGTACCTGGACGACACCATTGCTCGATCGATTGTTGGCGACGATACAGCCGAGCTGAAAGCCGTGGACCCGGTTGTCGCTGAGTCTCGCGACGATGACGCCGCCGTCGGCTCCGGCCATGTTGGCCAGCCGAATCCCCTCGCTGCTCCCCATCAACTGCACCGGGCCAACGATCTCGTTGTCGACGATCTCAGCGTCGATCCGGCGTCCTGCCATGGCCGGGCTCACATTCCGGATGTCGACACCGCGGGAGGTTCCGCTGGAGACGACGTGGGCGATCCTGACCTGCGTGCTCAGCGTGCCAAGGAGCTCTGCCGCGATGCCTGCGGCCGCCGACGGGTTTCCCAGAACGGTCAGCCATTCGATGGTATTGCGGCCGCGTCCGATGCGGACGGGTGCCGTACGGTTCGTGGACGCCTGGGGCAAGGGCAAGTTCATCGACGACGCAGGAAGCCCAGTCGCATCGATCACGACGGCGGACCGGTCACCTGTATAGCCGTGCAGCGACATGTCCCGCTGCAACTCCAGGCGCCCGGCGTTAGGTCGCGCCCCACCTGCTGCATTCAACGCCGAGAGCACATAGGTGCCCGGCTCCAGAATGATCGCGGCACCTTCGTTCGTCGGATCGTTGACCGCGGCGTAGAGCTGTTCCACATCCGCGACGTTGAGCACAGTCGCAGCTACATCGAGCCGCGGCTGCTGAGGTACGGACAAACGGTCGCCAGCGATGAGTCGCTCCGCACCCTGGTCGCAGGCCGCCGCTGTCGTCAGTGTCACAGCCACGCAAAGCGGCAGAATTCCTAGTTTTGAAAACATGATGAGTCTCCTGTAACAGTGCGTGATGAGAGGCTATTCGAGGCCGCGACGCTCGAGCGCGAGCCGTGCCGTCGCTCGGCCAATCGCGTGTCCTGCGTCGATGTCGAACCGGTAGTGGATGCCGCCGTATATCCGCGACATGCCTCCCTCGTCCTCGAGTTGCTCGATCAACGCACGCTCGCTCGGGAATGCGTCCGTCAACACACCGCGCCACGCTCCGTCGGCGCATGAGTGTCCCGACGGATACGACGGATGGTTGGGCAATCCGATCGGAAGCGTGATTCCTGGATCTGCCTGCGACGGACGGATGAACCAATAGGTGAACTTCGAATCCCAGCAGGCGATGATCGCGTCGAACTCCGCGGCGTTCGCGTAGGCAAGCGTGCGCGACGCGTCGAGCTCCGATCGATGGTACTTGTCGAGCAGGTCCGTCGCGACGCCATTCCAGACGGGCCCCGCAAACGGGGCCCACTTCCGGGCGATCTCCAGCTGCTCGGCGGTTCGACTATCGGAGAACGCGCGCACTTCGGCGAGAGCGGCCAGAAACTCGGCCGATCCGAACGACGGTGGCGCCGGAAGACGCAGCTCGCTCTCCGACGTGAGGAAGAACGGTCGCGCGCCGAAGCCGCCACGAACGATCGGCGCACCGCTGCTGACCCAGTAGCCCGAGCCGACAAGTGGGGTCGGCGGAGGCGTTTGCCCGAAGTTGTCGGACGCGGCCCACGCGAGCACCGCCGCGGCGATCCCGCGTCCAATACTCTCCCCCGTAGCGAAGTCTGTGTTGGTCTCGCTACCCGATCGCGACTCGGCCCGCTGCGCTTCGAGTTGGGCGTCGAGGGCGGCAGCATCGAGCGGATAGAACTGTTTGAGCACGACGACCGACGCACCGGCGGCCGCCCCGGCGGCCGATGGGCGTGACTTGTCATGGCGATCGTTCTGCGCGGCGAGTACCGCGCGGTATTGTGCGATCGACAGGTACGCGTTGATGCGTCCGACATCCCCGCCTCGTACACGGAACAGCGCGATGGCCCGGCGGTTCCATCTGACCGTGGACGTCGATGACTCGTCGTTCGTGAGTCGCGCCGCGGCGTCGGGTGCTGCGGCAGCTGATGCTCGGCGCGGAGCGCTCGTCGGCCCGTCGTGACAACCGCTCGCGACGACGAGTGCGGCGCTCAGAAGCTGAATCCGGGTTCGCATGAATCCTCCGTTGGGTTGGATGTGCGAGGTTCATGTCGACCTCGTCACAACCGCACACGAAGAATTCCCGGATGTCACGACACGCGATTTGTCACGTCGTGAGATGCGTCAGGGCCGTGGAAGAATGGAAGCGAGGCCGCGCTCCAGATCCTCGCGCGTCATCCCGCCCAACTGGACGTGCTGGATGATGCCGGCGCTGTCGATAAAGACGGTCGTCGGAAGAAACACGATGTTGAGCGCTCGGCGCGATAGTCCTCGCTTATCGAGCGCGATCGGAAACGAAACCGAGAACTCGTCGACGAACTGCTGTACTGGCTTCGGACCGAGCTCCTGGTTGTATCCGTTCACACCGAGCACCCGGAGCCCGACGCTGTCGTACAGCTTCTGGACTCTGACGAGCTCCGGGAACTCTGTGCGGCACGGTGGACACCACGAATTCCAGTACGACACGACCACCGGATGGCCGCGGAGCGTAGACAGTTTTACGCGGCCTCCGGCGAGCGCCGGCAAATCGATCTCCGGAGCGCGTACGCCGCGCTTCGCCGGTTGCGCGCCGGCGACCGACGCGACGAGCGCGAGCGCCGCGATGCTTCCGTGGGCGCGCACTAGAGTCGATGGGTGTAGCTCAAAAACACGAGATACTTCGCGAAGCCTCCACCATTGATTTCATTGGTGTGCTGCTCGAGCAGGCTCTTTTGTCGATCGACGAACATTCGATACGGGACGCTTGCCGTGAGCGTCCCGCGTCCACGCGTAAGTGACAATCCGGGATCGGCCAACACGACGAAGGACGATCGTTTCAACGTGACGTGGTCGCCGCCGCCCAAGAAATCACGAACCGGGATTCCATCCACTCGGCCGCCCAGGCTCAGCGTGAGTCCCTGATCGGGCAACGCTAAGAAGGCCGCGCCAAGCCGAGCCGAATACACGTCCGGGACCGACCAGAACGCTCCGGATCCTGGCGCCTGTTGCACATCGCTTCGTGGCTTCGGGCTCACCATGTAGGAGGCGAACGCGTATGCATTCAGGCGCGAGGTGAAGACCTCGTGAAACGCTTGGCCTTGAAGCAGCACGGCCCACCCGCCATCGCCGGGCTGAATCGTCTGATCCGCGGGATAATCCACGGCGTCGGTGGCCTTATAGAATTGGCTGCCGATGGTATGGCTCCCGGTGGGCGCTTTGACTCCAACACCCAACGAGACGTTCCCGCGTTCATGCGTTCGCGGCTCGAGCACCCAGGTTTCTGCAATGACACTCACGTCGCCGATCCCGTTCGCGGTCTGCTCGTGTTCCAATCCATCCGCCCACTTTCGCGTGAATGATCCAACACTCACGGGAACGCTCAGGCCGAGCCGGTATCGCTCGCCGAACGCGTACGCGACGTCCGCGACGAACGTATGAATTCTGATAATGGGCGACTCGCCCTGCGGCGCGGCTGCCGAGTTTTCCTTTGTTCCGACGAACCACTCGTTTGAGACGAGTCGCCGATACGCGATCGTGAACTGCCATTCGTGAGCCCGATGGTAGACCTCGCCCTGCCCGCCGAGGTTGACCGGCGTCGTGAACCGAATGGGTTCGCATCCCTGTGCGGCGGCGCTGGAGACGGTTAGCGCAGCGATTGCTCCGCTCACGATCAGCGCTCGCCCTGTTGCGACAAGCTTCATATGGACCTCCGGGTGGGTCTGACGTACGCTCGTCCTTCCTACACGAGATTGTTTCGAGGCACACGACAATTGGAGGTGACGGCTGCGCAGACGCCAACCCAACGCGAATCGCGTTTTTGGTCCCATCTATTCGTGCCCGATCGGTCAGGTCGCAGTCGGCGGGAAGTTGCATTGGTCCCGGGCGCCTCGGCAAATCGATGGCGACTGGGTTAAGACGGATCCACTCTCAGGCGCGTAGCTTCCACCGCGTACGTAGTCTTTTTATTGATCGTGATCGCTATAGGCTCGCTCATTATGTGGTTCGAAAGAGTGGAGCGTCGAAAGGTGAACGCGATGGCTCCCGACGAACGCCAGGCGTACCTTGAGAAGAATCAGAATGTCTCTGAAGGGCGACTTTTCGGGCCAATCAACACTGCGATGATTTGCCCACACTGCGGGCAGCGCGGCAAGGTCCGAACGCAGCGTGTCTCTCGGAAGAAGGGCATCGGCGGCGGGAAGGCTACCGCGGCCTTGATGACGGGCGGCGTTTCGATGCTCGCCACGGGCTTGTCGCGGAAGGAACAACTAACCAGCGCATTCTGCGGAAACTGTCGGAACAGGTGGGACTTCTAGCTCCGCTTCACCGGGCGTTTGTGTCCCTGTTGTGCGTGGTGCAGCGGTTCAAGTCGGTCAGACTAACCTCGCTTTGCAGTTCAAAGCGGTCGAGTTTTGGTCGAGTTTCTCGCTGCAAAGTGCTACATGACAGGACGGAGAATCGGGCGCCGACGCTCAATTCCCCTCTGAAACACGACATCTTGTTGTAGTCTGGCCCTTCCCCAAATCGAATGGGGTTCAGGGGGTCGCGGGTTCAAATCCCGCCGTCCCGATTTAAGACATTGCTAATCAACGATTTAGGGCGGCCGAGGCCGCCCTTTGTTGTTTCGGTTCCACATACCCCACACATGAGAGGGCGTAAATCGTTTGCCAATGAGAGATTAAAGGATTCCTTGTGCTTCTATCGTCCCCTCTGTACCGAAACCTGGGGTATATCTGGGGTATGTCGAGCGCCAAATCACCAACGTTAGGACGGCAATCCGCGGCGTCCGAGGTCTCGGCCATAGTTTGCAAAACGTTGAAACACAAATACTTTCGCCGGTGGTGGTCGCTTCCTGAGCGGAATCACACCTGATGCGCTTGCAGGGGATCCCGCGAACGAATTGGCCGAACCGCGCGACGCAACTACGTTGGGGATCGATGTCGTCGCGCGCCGAAGCCACTCCGCGGCGTCCTAAGGCGTCCGGACACGCTCTCGATCAATGCGGTAGCCGAGGGCGGAGGTAGCCGTACATCCACGTGCCGGCGAGGGCGGCGACTGCGACGATGATGAACACACTCGCTCCACTTCCCACGAGCGCGAAGAGCGGCCCCGGACACGCTCCTGTCAGCGCCCAGCCCGCGCCGAAAATCAATCCACCGATCCAGTACCGGTAGCCGTGCCCAAGCACCTTCGGCGGAACGGAAATGCGCTCGCCAGTCAGCGACGATAGTCCAAGGCGTCGCAAAATCTGAACGGAGACGAGTGCAGTCAGCATCGCCGAGCCGAGAATGCCGTACATGTGAAACGACTGAAATCGAAACATCTCTTGGATGCGGTACCACGAGACGACTTCCGATTTCACCAGCACGATGCCGAAAATCACGCCGACAGCGACATAGGTCACGAGCTCGCGGCCAGGGCTGAGCTCGCGCACACGTCCGACGGGTATCTCGGCGTCGAGCGACTGAGATGGAGGCGATTGGACTGCGGTCATCGGCGCCTCAGAAGAGCAGCGGGAACACGATGAACGTCATCAGCAGCCCGCCGGCGAAGATGCCGATGAGCGCAATCATCGACGCGAACTGCAATGTCGCGAGACCCATCACACCGTGGCCGGACGTGCACCCACCGGCGTAGGACGAGCCGAATCCGACGAGAAAGCCGCCGCCGAGAATAACGAGAGCGCCACGAATGGTTAACAACGCTCCCCAACTGAACAGTTGCGCGGGCACTAGCCCTGATGGAGATGCCAGTCCAAGCGCGGCAATTGCGTCGCGCGTGTGTATCGAGATCGCCGGCGTCGTTCCGCCACCAAGCATCGCGACCGCGAGTATCGCGCCGACGAGAATGCCCGCTGCGAGCGCGATGTTCCACCCGCCGGATCGTCTCCAGTCGTACCGAAAAAAGTCGATGTCCGATGGCGCGATCGCGGCGCACGTCGCGCGCAGCGCTCCAGTCATGCCGAGTTGCTTGTTGCCGAGCAGCAGCAGCAACGGAACGAAGAGCCCAATCAGCGGACCGCTCACATACCACGGCCAAGGACTTCTGATCCAGGACAGAACCATAGGATCCTCCTTCTACGCAGTTGGGACGGCCTCAGCGAGCCTCACACTGGGCTCTCGCAGTCGAATCGCTACCACGATCCCCGACACCATCGTGATCACCCCAATGACATCGATCGCGAACGGAATGCCGAACGCATCGGCAAGGAATCCAGCCAGCAATGCGCCGGCGACATATCCGAGATCGCGCCACAGGCGGTAGACTCCGACGGCAACACCGCGCCACGACGGATGCGCAACGTCGCCGACCGCGGCGAGCAGCGCCGGGTAGACGAGCGCCGTTCCCACGCCGAGCAGCGCGAGCGCAGCAGCCCACGGTCCGAAGCCTGTGACGATTGTCATCGCAATCAGCGCCACGCCCTGAAGCAGCATACCGCCGACGATGGGTTTGGGCCGTCCCCATCGATCGCTCAGGGGCCCTGTGGCGAGTTGACAGATGCTCCATGTCGCTGGATAGATCGCCGCGAGAATGCTCGTTTCTCCCAACGTCAGTCCCGACGCGGTGAACACCAGGGGAAAGACACCCCACGCGAGTCCGTCATTCAGATTGTTGACGAATCCTGCCTGGCTGAGGCTGAACAAGCCGGCATCGGACCACATGGAGCGACGAAGGATCGTCGAAAGAGGCGGTGTCGCATCGCCCGCGCTGCTCGCGGTCCGCTGCGATGCCTCGAGCCGAACATGGTCGCCAGTGTCGCGCACGAACCACGAGAACAGGAGGCCGAGGGCGGCGATGATCACGCCAGGGTACGCTGCGCCCGCCCGCAATCCGTAGTGACCCGCGGCGATGGCGCTGACGATGCCGGCACCGGCGACGGCCGCGTATCCCGCACACTCGTTGATGCCCATCGCGAAGCCGCGTCGACGCGGCCCGACCAGATCGATCTTCATGATCACGGTCGTCGACCACGTGAGCCCTTGGTTGATCCCCAACAGTGCATTGGCGGCGACGATCCACCACCAGCTCCGCGCCCAGAGAATGAGGAGCGGAACGGGCAGCGCAACGAGCCAACCAATCAACAGCGTTGCTCGACGCGCGCGGCGGTCGGCCAGCCAGCCTGATGCGAGATTTGTAAACGCCTTCGCGAGGCCGAAGATCGCGACAAACGAAAGCACCGCGGTCGTGGACGTGACGCGGAATTCCTCCGTGGCGATCAGCGGCAGGACCGACCGCTCGAGCCCAACCATCGCGCCAACGAACGCATTCACGACCACGAGCAGCGTGAATTGTTTCCAATTCGCTCGAAGGCCGAGTTCTAGCGTCGTCATACGCTTGCGGCCACGTTGCCGAGATTCGCCGCTCGCGTGGCCGCGGCATTCGGAGGCGGCACGGGAATGTCGCGCACCATTGCCGCAACGAACGCGGCTTCATCATCGATCGCGAACGCCTTGTTGAAGCGCCGTTCGAATCCGATGGTCGAAATCGGATTGGCGCTCAGCGATCGCCCGCACACTGAGCCCGCAAAGGCGCCGGGCAGAATGACGAGATGATCAGGCAGTGCCCTCAAACGCTGCGCGCTACGAAACAACGCACGCGCTCCGTCCTCGGCGTTTGTCGCCAACTCGGTGCGGCCCATGTCGCCGACCATGAGAGTGTGTCCGGTGGCGACCAGCCAAGGTTCGCGTCCGCGCGTCCGATCGGTGACGACCAGTCCGATGTGCTCCGGTGTGTGGCCGGGAAGGTGAAGCACTTCGAGATCGACGTTACCAATCTCGACATGGTCGCCGTTAGCAACCGGACTGAAGTCGAAATCCGCGTTGACGCTTTCGTGCAGGAGATACGCCGCGCTGGCTGCTGCGGCGAGCGCGCGACCCGTCGACAGATGGTCCGCATGCACGTGCGTGTCGACAACGTATCGAATTGCAATACCGAGGCCCGATGCTGCGTGCATGTACTGTTCGGGCGAGTCGACGGGATCGACGACAACGCACGCACTCGTACCGCCGCACCCAAGAAGGTACGAAGCAGCGACGACCGGTTCCGTGTGAAGGAATTGGCGGAGGATCATGCGCCGGTCTCCACAGGTAGTCCTGCCGCCTTCCAATCGGGCAACCCTTCGTGAGCACGACGCGCGCGATAGCCATGCTTACGGAGTAACGTCACGGCCTCGAGCGAATACACGCAGTACTGCCCGCGACAATACGCGATGACCTGTCGCCCCTTCGGCAACTCGCGCAATCGGCGCTTGAGATCCGGCACCGGAACTGAAAGCGCGCCGGGTATGTGGCCCGCTTCGTACTCCTCGGCGGGACGGACGTCGACGACGGTGACGTCATCGACGCGCATCAGTCGCCGCAATTCTTTGAGCGTAACCGCTTCGAGCTCGTCTCGCCCGTCGAGATAGGACTGTACCACCTGCTGGACCTCAGCGAGGCGGACGTGCCCGAGCGTCTCGAGCGAGCGGAGTAGGCGAAAGACATCATCGTCCGCAAGGCGGTAATACATGTACGTCCCATCACGCCGCGTCTCCACGAGGCGCGCCTGGCGAAGCACGCGGAGATGCGCGCTCGTGTTCTTGATCGGCGTCGCCACATGCTCGGCGAGCGCTTCAACGGATTTCTCTCCCTGGCCGAGCAGGTCGAGCAGCTCGATTCGCTTGGGGCTCGCCAGGGCATGGCCGATGCGCGCGAATTGAGCGTAGAGGGCGTCTTTGAACTCTCGGTGGCCGGACATGGTCCTCGGTGCAGTTGGTGCTTGACAGCTATTCTAACGATCCATAGAATAAACGAGTATCGACATCTGTCAAGGTGAGTATGAGTCTGCCAAACGACGTCACCATTCCCGGCGTGAGCGGCACGATCGAGGGCCTCGACGTCGACGTCCTTCGCGACGCCATTCGCGTCGAGTACGCGCATGTTGCGTCCGATCCGGAACAGGAATTCCACTTTCATACGGGGCGGCGGCTGACGCGCATTCTCGGGTACGATGACGCTTGGCTCGCCGGCGTGCCGGAAGAGAGCATTGCCTCGTTCGCCGGAACCGGAAATCCGTTCTCACTCGGCGCGCTAAGTGCTGGAGAAGGCGTTGTCGACGTGGGGTGTGGAGCGGGCATCGACAGCTTGATTGCCGCACGAATGGTTGGACCGAGCGGCGAAGTCATTGGCGTCGACATGACGCCTGAGATGCTCGATCGCGCGCGGACGAGCGCGAAGGCGGGCGGTTTCTCCAACGTCGCGTTTCACGAGGGTCTCGCGGAAGCTTTGCCCGTCGCCGACGAGTGGGCGGACGTTGTGATCTCGAACGGCGTGCTCAATCTCTTTCCGGACAAGCTCGCCGGACTCCAAGAGATGTCGCGCGTGCTCAAACCGGGCGGACGGCTTCAGCTCGGCGACATCTTGGTTCAGAAATCGGTTGGGGAGAACGCAAAGCGCGACATCGATCTCTGGAAGGGGTGAATCGCCGGTGCTCTGCTGGAAGCAGAGCTTCAAGCGACGGTCGTCGCTGCCGGCTTTGTCGGATTTGAAATCACGACGCGCGTTGACGTGTATGCGGACGCACCGCAGGCCGGCAGCGCCGCGAAATTCGGTACGCTCGGAATCAGTTTTCGCGCGCGCAAACCGCGGAGCGAGGACGAATGGGCGGCGGCACTCGCCGCGCTGAGTTGTGCCGTGGAATGAGCATCGACTCAGCGTGACGGCGGCTTTCATACAGGCTAGACGGACATAGGCGACGGCTAGTTGACACGGCGCGCGTCGCATCCAGTGCATCGTTCGCCAGGCCAATTGCGATAAGACGAGTCTCTACTATCATGGCGACTTGCTGTCAGCGCGAAGGGATCCAGAATCAGTTTGGCCGCAAGAAGACGGAGAAGGAACTGCGACGGTTTCGCCGGCGTGGGCCAATTCGTTCGACGCAGCGGTTGATCGACGATCTATCCCGCGCCGGGATCGAGCCTGCACTCCTCGTGATATCCGACTACACTAGAATTGCGGCATGCGGTGCGGATGGGCTGCAATGGGTGAGTAGGGCGGTATCGTGGGACGGTATCAAGATTCTGCGGGCTGATCGAGAAACGATCTCCGGGCTCGCGTGGGATGCCCCCGCGGAGCGGGAAGTTGAATTCGTGATCGAGACAACGACAGGGCAAGTGAAGGCCGGCCCGGAACCCCCGGCTTCGGCGTCGCTGCGGGCGCTTTGACTCAATGCGGGCTAAAAGATAAGGCAGCGCGAGGATGACCGAGGCTGCGCAGTCAAGCGGTCGAGTTTGGGTCGAGTTTCTCGCTACAGAGTGCAACAGGCTCGATCTGAGAACCGGGCGCCGACGCTCAATTCCCCTCTGAAACGCGACATCTTGTTGTAGTTTGGCCCTTCCCCAAATCAAATGGGGTTCAGGGGGTCGCGGGTTCAAATCCCGCCGTCCCGATTCTGTAAATCGTTGTAGAATTAGAGAATAGAAAAGGCGCCCCCGCTTCGGCTCGGGGCGCTTTTGCTTTTCGGTACCCTCCAAGCACCCACCAGCGCAGCTTTCCGCCCAAAAGGACCCGCTCAAATTCGGTGGGGCGGTCGTTCCATCTCGACGGACGCGACTAGTGAAAGCGTTTCCTCGATCGACTTTCCTTTCCCAATCGTTGAAGTGGAGGTGAGCTCACAGCTGACATACCGCTGTCGGACAGCGGACCGTTTCTCCAGAGCGTCGAAAGGCAATCGGTGCGCCTCTGGGTCACTGCCCAAGCGCACGCGCCGGCGCAAGACGCCCGACCACGTCAAGCAGCCGGGCCGCGCCGTTTCGCTTGAGTACATAGCCGCTCGCACCGTTGGTGACTGCCCATCGAACGACCTGCACGTACAGATGCGCTGGCCATCGTCAGTTGGGCTGACCGAAGTACGCCTCGACAGACCAGAGGATGACACGCCGCATGAGGGCGTGCCGTTCAGCCCGTGAGACCCGCGCGTGCTCGATCAACTTCGTTAGCGTGAGGATGACGCGGCCGGGCGACGTTCCCGCGTGACGCTCCTCGCCGACAAAGGCCACGACTCCGCGGCGAAGCATCGAGTCCTCGATCGGTTGCGCGGCAAGCGCTTCGGAGATACTCGACTCGAATGTCTGCGCGAGCGTGCGCGTCGGTAGGCGCGGCGATCGTTCCTGAATCACGGCGCCGCCACTCGACCAATGGCCGCAGATATCCGTGCGCGCAAGACGAAGGCGAGAACTCCCGCGCCGAAGAGGGCTGCAAACGCGTCGATCAGTGCATCGTCGCCGCCGCTCGCTCGGCGTATCAAGAGGCCTCCAATCGCTCCAGCCAGGCCCGCAATAATAACGCGCGTCGATCTGCGGTCACGTCCGCGAAGTAGTTCATCCATCGCCGCGCCGGCCGCAACGCCGATAATGACCGATCCCATCAGGGTGATAATCATTTTTGGAGTGCGTCAGCCACGCTGAGCTTCTTGGCGACGACTTCCTGGCAGCGACATCCGATGACGTACGCTGGGGCCGTGTTGACTGACAGCTCGTGCGTGGCGACCAGTTCTGTACTCGTCTCGCCGACCGCAGGCCGGGTATCGCGATATTGGTCGAATTCCCGTGAAGCCGCGTATCGGGAGTTTCGTCGAATTGCCGTGAGAATCATGACCGCCTCGTTTGAATCGGAGAAGCAACGACCGGATGTACCGCCGTCAATGGTTCCCACCTCGAGGTGCTTCGCCGCGAGAGGTTACGGGTCAACCGCCCGCGCCAATCCGGGTAGAAGGTCTCGATCGGCGCGGCCGAGGTTTTCATGGGAAATGAGCTCGGCTCCGCAGACACCTCTTCAGGTGTCGCGATCGGTGATCGCGCACTCATGAGTGTCGCCGCGATAACGGAGCGGAGTTCCTTGGCGTCGGTGAAATCCTCGACGCCGCGCAGCAAGACGGCTGATTGCCTATCGGTCATGCGGCCTCGGACAAATTCCACGAGCGGGCTGACCACGAAGGCTCGGGGATCCGGCGCGCCAACGCACGCCACAGGAGGCCAAAGGGAGCGCGCGGAGGCGCTCACCAGCTATCACTAATTATAGCCTATTGACGTCGTCGCTGCATTAAACGCCAAGCAAAACCGGCCTACAGCCCAGAAAGCCGCCGGATCAAGGAGTGAGGAGGGCCGCGCCGTGCAACCGTAACGGGCACAAGGCGTGCAGACCCTAAGGCTTCTTTCACTCAAAGCCGAAGCACACTTGCGGCCTCAACGGTCACGGGTGCAGCCCGGGGGGGATCGGGGCCATGCATTCAACGACTGAACGTTCCGCAGTGTCCGGTAGCAGCAACCTCACAACAGCCGACAGTGAGGAGATTCTTCGTCGGCTTTGCTTCGGGCATGTCGCGTTCATAGCGAAGCGGCAGGTGAACGTTGTGCCGATTCGATACGCGTTCGATGATGGTTGGGTGTACTTTCGCGCCGACGCGACTCTTCGAGACGTCATCGCTCGCAGCCGCTGGGCGGTCCTTTCAGTAACGGAACTGCGGGATACGACGGGATTCGCGAGCGTGATTGTTCGAGGTGGCTGTTATCCGGCTGAGGCGACCGGATCAACGGCGGGCGATGCGGCGGCACTCCGCGGCATTTTGGCACTTCGCGATCGGCCTAGAGTCGGTCCAACGAGAGCCCCGCGTGTTCAGCGAGTGTCCACTGTGTTCCGCTTACATGTCGAGGACCTTCAAGGAAGCATCACGTTCGTACCATGTCCGGCCGGAAGTCGGGCGTACGATGCGTTAGAGGTGCAACACCTTCGAACGGTGGGTCGGGACCACACGGCGGATGAAGACTCGCGAGCTGATGACGATGGCATGGCCGAGCCGAATCCCCCGGGAGACCCGCGATCCGATGGTGTCACGCGCACTCGTTGAGGCGACAGCGGTTCGTAGTCAGACAGCCGACATATTTGATCGACGGCAGAATCACGTGCCGATCTGGAAACAATGGATGCAAACACCTTATAACCGACCGCCGCGTACCGCCGATGAGCTTGTTGATGCCGCAGACCTGCGCGCTGCGATCACCGAAGCTCTCAACGCCGAACCCGTCGATGAAGACGCTTTGCGCCGAGCAGTATGGACCTTTGTCGGGAATGAGCGACATGCCGGGACGACGCCAGGTCACGTGATTATCGCGCTCACCGAACTCATGACGGCGGCGCAAATTGCTTCGCTCGCGGAGCGGCAGGCCGCGACTCGCCGGGTCATTCTATGGTGCGTCGAGGCATACTTCGGCCATTTGGGTGGGGACGTGCACGACGCACGATCCAGTGGATTGATCGACGCGCCGCTTGCGCCACCAAGCGGATGAACGACCAGGACCCGATTCGTAAAGCGAAGCACCGCAAGCCGTTTGGCCTGCGGTGCTTTTGCTTTCGGTGCTGCGGTCGTGTTGTGGTCGAGTTTCTACGCTCCGCGCTCACGCGCTTCATTCGGGCCGCGTATGAACTGCTCGATCTGATTTCGTTTTTCACGGTGGGAGAAGACGAGCTTTCCTTGCGCCGTCCGCTGGCCGCCGCCGGCCGCCCAAGTAGCTGCCCTTCCGTGACTTCAGCAGAGCGGATCCGTCGTTATCGGTAGAAAACCTCGCTGGCTCTTTCATGGGCACCAACGCCGTTCAAAAGCAGGCGCCGCCGGCTACGCTGTCGCGCGACCTCGCTGACTTCGTCATGGAGTTGGCGGTCGCGCTGCACAAAATGGTCATGTATCCGGACGGCCATCGGTCCCTGCAGATCGCCGAAGATCGCGTCATGGAGCGCCTCGAGTCGTTGATTCGCGAGCGGCAGTCGCTCGCGCTCGGCGTGGCGCGCGAGCAGCTCGTCGTCGAGGGTGTGGCCACCGATCCCAAGAACCCGCTCCTTCGCGGTCTCGCTCGCCACTTGCACCGCCACAGCCTCGGCGCCGTCAAGTTCCTGGCCGGCGTCCGGCGAGAGGAAATCGCCGAAGTTCTCCGCGCGATCGCGTCCGATCCCGAGCGCGGGGGCGTCGTGCTTGGCGGTCGCGATGGCCCCATGTGGGAGCACGTGCGCCTGTTCACCGCGGCGTACGACCGATTGCGGCTCCTCGACGAAGGCGAGGAGCAGGCCGCCAATTCCACCGGTGACTCGCTCGCGTCGCACCTGTGGCTCGAGCTGGCGCAGGCCGCGATGCAGTCGGACCGGTCCGAGGAGCCGCCGGAGACGGACCCCAAAGCCATCGCGCAGGCGATCAGCGCGCACGAGCGTGAACCCGCCTACGACCAGGTCGTCGTCGGCTACATGCTCAAGATCGCCAACGAGCTGAATGTGGCCGACCGGCCGGCGTCCGTTGGGCTCCAGCAGCGCATCTCGCAGCTCGTCAGCGCGATGGACCGCGACCAACTGCGCGAGTTGCTGCAGATGGGCGGCGACATCGAGCAACGGAAGAAGTTCGTCGTCGACGCGGCACAGAGCATGGCGGTCGACGCGGTGATGGTCCTCGTGGCCACCGCCGCCGAGGCCTCGCAACAGGTCATCTCGACGCCGCTCATGCGCTTGTTCTCGAAGCTCGCGGAACACGCCGAAGGCGGCGCGCTGGGCGCGCGACGCGAAGCCGATTCAGCGCTGCGCGAGCAGGTGCAGGAGCTCGTGACGGGATGGACGCTCAAGGATCCCAATCCCTCAGACTACAGCGCGGCACTCGAGCGCATGGTGAAACGATCCGGCGCATATCTGGGCACGGATGAGACGCATACGTGCGAGCCCGAACGCATCGTGCAGATGACGCTCGAGACGGGCACGGTCGGTCCCGAGAGTCTGGCCGCGGTCGACGCATTGATCCAGCAGGAGCAGCTCGGCTTGGTCGTCAGCCTGCTGGAGAGCGCGCCCGCCGGATCCGAGGCTGTCGTGACGCTCTGGCTTCATGTAGCGACGGTGGATCGGCTCGTCATGATTCTCAAATCCGACTCGGCATATGTCGAGTATTTGGATCCGTTCATTCGCATTCTTGGAATGCAGGCCGCTGGGCCGCTGCTCGAGTCGCTCAGCACATCGGCGTCGCGCTCCGTACGCAGCAAGGTGATGTCGCTGTTGGAGACGCTGGGACCCGAGGTGGCCCACCTCGCCGCGGCGCGGCTTCCTGAATCGCCGTGGTACGTCCAGCGCAACTTGCTCATCGTTCTCGACAAGCTCTGTGCGTGGCCACCGGACTTTTCGCCGCTCCCGTACGTCGCGCACAGCGACCCTCGCGTACGGCGGCAAGCGATTCGCCTGCTGCTCAAGTTTCCCGACGGGTACGATCGCGCTGTTTGTTCGGGACTGCGGGACCCCGACGGGCAAGTCGTGCGCACCGCATTCACAGCGGCGTTGGAGAAGTGCCCGGCGAGCGCCGTGCCGATCATTCTCGAGCGGCTCGCAAAGCGAGAGTTCGGCGCTGAGCTCGAGCTGGCGTCCATTCGCGTGCTCGGGAAGAGCGGTACTGCGGAAGCCCTCGACTTTCTGCTCCAGCGAGCCCTGTCGGGCCGGAAATGGCTGTTCTGGCGTCGCCTCGGAACGAAGTCTCCCCAGTTGCTCGCGATCCTCGCGACGTTGACGGCGCACTGGCCGACCGACCCGGCTGTCGCACGCGTGCTCGCCGAAGCTCGCACTCAC